>Ga0209156_10000078_pt1 | contig 67093 bp, 52 predicted proteins | sample GraSoiAngelo_124_FD_185881 | JGI IMG/M metagenome (GOLD analysis project Ga0209156, IMG submission 185881) | Grasslands soil microbial communities from the Angelo Coastal Reserve, California, USA - 14_0927_05_20cm (SPAdes) (version 2) | ecosystem: Environmental > Terrestrial > Soil > Grasslands... | reverse complement strand
CTGCAACTCGACTGCATGAAGCCGGAATCGCTAGTAATGGCGTATCAGATCGACGCCGTGAATACGTTCCCGGGCCTTGTACACACCGCCCGTCACATCACGAAAGTGAGCTGTACTAGAAGTCGCCACGCTAACCGCAAGGAGGCAGGCGCCCAAGGTATGACTCATGATTGGGGTGAAGTCGTAACAAGGTAGCCGTAGGAGAACCTGCGGCTGGATCACCTCCTTTCTAAAGAAGACGCTGGCGGAACCCGCTAAGGTGTGCGGGCGATGCCGGCCACCTCGACGCAAGTCGGGGAATGCATGCAAGGTCTCACGGCCTTGTTTGCACGCTGCGAGTTACTCTTTTGGGCAGGTTCTGGCAGATCGTGTCGGGGTCAAGAGCAAACAATATTCTGAGGGTGAAGAGCCGCGTGAGTTTCCCGCGGCTTTTTTTATTTGTGGCGGCGACGTCTGATCTGAGCGACCACGTAAGCCGTTCCGGCCAAATTGACCGTTGCGCGGGTTGGGCGGATTGCGCGAAAATTGCATTTCCGCGGTGGTAAGTAAGTCCCCTGAAGCAAAGCCCGTGGGCGGTTCGCTCCTTATCAGCGGGAATAAGCAGCAATCACCAAGAAGGACAAACACTATGACCGAACCTATTGGAGAACTCAATCCCCCAGTACGGCTGATGTTGACGCCGGGGCCGTCTTCTGTCGACCCGCGCGTGTACCGCGCGTTGGCCACGCCGCTGGTGGGCCACATGGACCCATGGTTCCGCGGTTGCATGGACGAAACGCAGGTCCTGCTGCGGCAGATTTTCCAAACGGAAAACCGCATCACGCTGCCCCTGTCGGCTTCCGGCTCGGGCGGAATTGAAGCGTCCGTGGTCAATGTGCTGGAAGAGGGCGACGAAGCGATTGTCGCGGTGAACGGCGTGTTTTCCGAGCGCATGTACGAGATTGCGACGCGCGCCTCATCGAAGGTGACAAAAGTCGAAGCGCCGTACGGCAAGCCGGTGGATCCCGAAGACGTGCGCCGCGCGGGCAAGGGCAAAAAGATCAAGATGGTCGGACTGGCGCAGGGCGAAACTTCCACGGGCGTGCTGACGAAAATCGACGGGTTTCGAAAAGTGGCGGAAGAATTGGGAGCGCTGCTGGTGGCGGATACGGTGGCGTCGCTCGCGGCGGTGCCGCTGGATGTGGACCGCGAACGCGTGGACGTTTGTTTCAGCGGCTCGCAAAAGGCCATCAGCGCGCCGCCGGGAGTGTCGCCGATCACCGTGAGTGCTGCGGCGGAAGATGTGTTTCGCAAACGCAAAACGAAAGTGCAAAGCTGGTATTTCGACCTGACCACGGCGATGAATTATTGGGGGAAGGACCGCCTGTATCACCACACGCCGCCGATTTCGCTGATTTTCGCGTTGCGCGAAGCGATGCGACTGGTCATGGAAGAGGGTTTGGAAGCGCGCTGGGAGAGGCATCGCGTGAACCAACTCGCACTGATCGACGGACTGGAAGCGATGGGGCTGAAGTTGCTGGTCGAGAAGCCCGCGGATCGCTTGCCAACGGTTACCGCGGTAATGGTCCCGGCGGGCGTCGTCGATGTGAAGCTGCGCAATCAGTTGCTCGATGAATTCAATATTGAAATCGCCGGAGGTTTCGGTGCGATTAAAGGGAAAATCTGGCGCGTGGGTTTAATGGGCTACTGCAGCCAGAAACCCAACGTGCTGTTGTTCCTCGCGGCACTTGAGAAGTGCTTGATTGACCAAGGATTCCGTGTGGCAAGCGGCGCTGGCGTCGGTGCGGCAGTGCAACATTACACGCACGCAGAAACTGCGGCGGCGGCGAGCCGATGACGACCCGGCCTGTTTTGCCAAACGCCGGGGCGATGAGCCAGTTTGTTGGCCCGTTCGAAGTGACCTCCAAACTGAGCGGTCAAACCTATCAGTGCCGTTTCTCGCACATGTGGAACGGCATTGCCACGCGTCACGCGGACACCATCGACACGAAATTTTTTGTGGATGGTCAGGCGCACGTCGTGGGGCTGACGCACACGGCCTTCGTGAGATTTCGCGCGAAGGCGGGCCGCGACCTGACCGACCGCGAAGCCAGTTTTGTGGCCGCAGAGTATTTGTGCGAGCGCCTCGAAGAAGAGGATCTCCGGCCGCTTTATGACGTCCCGGAAAGCGAAGTCCTTCGCCTGATCAACCAGATCGGCATCGAGTAATCTCTGCGAAAATCAATTGGCAAAATCAATGGGAATGAGACGCGGCTGGCCTCGGCGCGGTCTCTCGCGAACCGCTAATCCCCGGGCTCGGCGGGGAAGGTTTCGAGGACGCGATGGCGAATGCCGTCGCGCCGAATGAAATGAATCACCAGGAACATCAGCAGGGCTCCGCAGACCATCACGGCCACGGCGATTTGCAAACCCACTTGCAAGTCGTGCTGGTCGGAGATTTTTCCAACCACATGGGGACCAAGCCCGCCCAGCAATTGCGTGGCAAACATGTACACACCGACCGAAGTGGCATGCGCACGGCGGGGCATCATATCGTGCAACACCGCCGTGACCGGCCCGTGATACCACGACATAAAGAAACTGGCGATGAAGAATCCTAGGAGAACGGTCGATTTCTCTTCCGACTGAATGGCCAGCACGAGAAACGGGGCTGCCACAAGGAAAGCGGCGGCCACGGCGATAATCCGCCCGTAGGAAAACGATCTTTGCAAGCGGTCCGCTACGTAGCCGCCGGTGAGAACTCCTAGCAGAAGCGCAAACAGAGTAATCAGTGCTAGAGAAACGGAAGCCTCGCGCAAGCTGAAATCCTTATAATTCACCGCGAAATCAACGCCCCAGGAAATCAAAGAGACGCTGGAAAATGTAATGCAGATGCCCGCCGCAATCAAAGAAACGAATGCGGGAACGCTGAGCAGCCTAGGAATGGGCACGACTTCCGAGCGCGGGCCACGGGGTGGATCTTCGAGCCCGGTCAGCGCGAGGCCCGGGAAGATGCCAAGTAGCGCGACTGCAAAAAGCGCGGCCTGCCACCCGTAACGCTGCCCGACGATGCCGCCGAGGGCCAGGCCTGACGCACCGCCCAGCAACATGCCCGCGGCAAATATGGCTTGGGCAAACGCGCGGCGTTCTTGAGGAAACGCGCCGGAAATCATGGATTGCGCCGCAGGAGCATACGCCGCTTCGCCCAAACCGACCATGGCGCGCGCAAACAAGAAATAAATAAACGTGGAAAACAGGCCGCCGGCGAACGACGCCACGCTCCAGCAAATAATGCCGATGGCAATGATGGTCTTGCGGCTGAAGCGGTCAGCAAAAAAACCAAAAGGAATGCTGGCGATTGCCAGAACCACGAGAAGCCAGGTTTGTAAGTCGCCGAGTTGGGCGTCGGTGGCGTGGAGATAATCGCGCAACAGCGGAATGAGGGGAACTACGGCCTGACGCGCGGCAAAGTTGACAAAATTAATCAAAGCAAGTACAGCAAGGAGGCGAATCTGTTGGGCATTGAGCGGAGTGGGCTTTGTGAACATGCCTAGTATGCCGGGTGACCGGCGTGCGACCTGGTGGAGCGGTAGTGAAATGCTCTCAGAAACCAGCCGGAACACGAAACGGCCCGTGTCCGCTCGACCTGTACTGATTATAGTACGCCCATGACCGCCGCTCCTTCAACGAATGCCACGACGACCCGTCTGACGACGGTGGTCTCCTACGGCGTATTGCTTTTGCTGATTTACCTTGTCTTCCGCATCTGCGAGCCCTTTCTGAGCGCGCTGGGGTGGGCGGCGATTCTGGCGACTTTCTTTTATCCCATGCACAAGCGGCTCGCCAAGCGGCTCTCTTCCGTTCAGGCTTCGGTGGTTAGCACCTTGGCGGTCACAATTCTTCTGATCGCCCCAGCAATCCTGCTGACCACACTGTTTGTGCGGCAGGCGGTTTCGATTTCACGCGGTGTGCAGCATTCCATCGTCGAGCAGCACGCTCCCGTGATTGCCAAGGGCTGGTCTTGGATTGCTCAGCATGTTCCGGGCATGGATCCTAACGCGGACATTTTCGAGACGCTCGAACAAGGAATCGAAAAGCAGGCGGGGTTCCTGGCAGAACGGCTTGGCACGATCCTGAAGAACATTGCTGCATTTGTTTTCGATTTGTTCGTGATGATTTTTGCGATGTTCTACTTTTTCCGCGACGCCGGGAAAATCCTGGGCGCAGTGCGCAGCATTTTGCCATTTGATGCCGCGCATCAAGAGGCCATGATTGTCCAAATCCGGGAACTCATCTCGGCGAGCGTGACGACCAGTATGGCGGTCGCGGCTATCCAGGGTGCTCTCGGGGGCCTGGGCTTTGCGGTTGTGGGTTTGCCGGCACCGGTCTTTTGGGGCGTGGCCATGGCCTTTTTTTCCCTGATACCCGTCGTGGGCTCGGGCCTGATTTTTGTGCCTGCCTCGCTTTGGCTGGGTTTCACCGGACATTGGGGGCGTGCGGTTTTACTCCTCGCGATTTGTGCGGGAATCTCGACCATCGTGGATAACGTGGTGCGGCCTTTGTTGCTGGGGGGGAGGACGGAATTGAGCGGGCTGGTCATCTTCATTGGCGTTGTGGGAGGTGTAAATCTATTTGGAATGCTGGGGTTGGTGCTCGGCCCGATCTTAGTGGCCATCGCGGCCGGAGTTTTAAGCGTCTACCGGGAAAGCGCAGAGAGTCCGCCGATAACCGCTGGGTAACAACCGCCCTCCCCGACGGTGCGGCCCCGCGTGAGTGTGTTAGAGTAACGCGCTCGAAAGGATTTCATGACGACGAAGCCTGCGCCGAAGCCAGCGGAGCTTGCTGCTGCAAAGCTGCGCTGGAGGTGTGAGCTTTCGCGCATTCCGTTCGAAACCACCGCGCAAGCCGATCCACGAGAAGGATTCATTGGGCAAGAGCGCGCGTTGCGCGCTTTGAAAATGGGCGTGGAGCTCTCCGCCCCTGGCTACAACGTGTTTGTTTGCGGATTGGCGGGCACCAGCCGCGGCGGAACAATCGCGCGCATGATCCGGGAGCTCCATCCGCGGACCAAAGAATCCCTGGACCGCTGCTACGTCAACAATTTCAAATTTCCGGACCGGCCGCGGCTGCTCACGCTCCCGCGCGGGCAAGCCGATTCCTTCAAAAAAGACATGCAAGCCGGGATCGATTTCTTGCGCCGCCGCATCCCGCAAGTTTTCGAAGGCGAGCCGTTTCAACGGCAAAAGGGAAGAATCGTCGAACGCTTTACCGTCCGCGAAAAGGAATTAATGGACGACTTCACGCGGCGCATTGCGCGCGACCAGTTTGCCCTCGGCCACATGCAGGTCGGAGCCGTGGCGTTGCCGGAAATCTTTCCCGTGCTCGAAGGGCAGATGGTGCCCATCGAAGACATCTCGAAAATGGTCCATGAGGGAAAACTCGAAGGCACGGTCGCGGAAGAAATTGAGCGAAAGTACGAGCAATTCCGGCAGGAATTCACGGTGGTTTACCGCAAGACACTGACGCTGTCGCGGGAGCTGGCCAGCGAGCTGAGTTACCTGGAACAGGAAGCCGCGTCTGTCCTCGTGGATGGAGTGATCGAAGAGTTGAAGGAAAAATATCCAGGCTCGAGTGTTGCGGAATATCTCGAAGAGGTGCGGCACCATCTTTTGGACAATCTGGACCCGTTCAAGGAACGCGAGGGAGAAGGCGAGCAAGAGGAGGAATCGCCTGAGGGTTCGGCGAAGATGCCAGGCGCTCCCGAACGCGACCCTTTCCGCGTGTACGGAGTTAACGTCATCCTGGCGCATAATCACGAAGAAACCTCTCCGGTGATTTTCGAGACCACGCCCACTTACGTCAACCTTTTCGGCACCATTCAGAGGGCCTATGACGCGCGCGGCGGCTGGAGCAGCGATTTTATGGACCTGCGCGGCGGCTCGCTGCTGCGTGCCGATGGCGGCTTTCTGATCATGTATGCGCTGGAAGCGCTGTCGGAGACCGGCGTGTGGCGCGCCCTGAAGCGCACTCTAAATCACAACCGCCTGGAGATTCAGCCGCAGGAGATTTTTTACCCCTTTGGTGGAAGCGCTCTGAAACCCGAAGCCATCGACATCAATGTGAAAGTAATCCTCATTGGCGACCGGGACCTGTACGAACTGCTTTACGAATATGAAGAAGACTTCCGCAAGATTTTCAAGGTGCGCGTGGAGTTCGACGAAGAGATGGCCATGAGCGACGGCGTCATTGCCGAATATGCCGGGCGGTTGCGCGCGCTGTCCGAGAAAGAGAATTTGTTTCCTTTCGACCGGGGCGCTTTTGCGGCCATGCTGGAGTACGGTGTGCGCCAAGCTGGGCGAAGAAACAAGGTGACGGCCCGCTTTGTGGACATCGCCGATTTGGCGCGCGAGGCGCACTATAATGCCGCTGCTGCAGGCGAATCGGTGGTCCGGGCGGCGCACGTGCGCGGCGCTCTATCTTCTAAAATCGAACGCCACAACCTTATCGAGACGCGCATTCGCGAAATGATCGAGGAAGGAACGCTGCTCGTGGATGTATCCGGTGCGCGCGTTGGCCAGGTGAACGGCCTAAGCGTTTTGGAAATTGGCGGTTATTCGTTCGGCAAGCCCGTGCGCATTACCGCCACCGCGGCCCTGGGCAAAGCGGGGTTGATCAACATTGAGCGCGAAGCCAACTTGAGCGGGCGCTTTCACGACAAAGGCGTGCAAATCATCGCCGGGTATTTGCGAAGCCAGTTCGCGCAGGACAAGCCGCTCTCGCTGGCTGCCAGCATTTGTTTCGAGCAATCGTATTCCGGAGTGGATGGGGACAGCGCCAGCTCTACGGAAATTTATGCGCTCGTTTCGGCGCTTTCCGGGCTTCCGCTGCGGCAAGACATTGCCGTAACGGGATCCATCAACCAGCAGGGCGACATTCAGGCCATCGGCGGCGTGAACGAGAAAATCGAAGGCTATTTTGACGTCTGCCGCATTAAGGGACTCACCGGCACGCAGGGTGTGATGATTCCGGCGGCCAATGTTGAGGACTTGATGCTGCGCGAAGATGTACTGGATGCGGTGGAGTCTGGAAAATTTCACGTGTGGCCGGTGGCGAAAATCGAACAGGGAATCGAGATTCTATCAAGCGTGTCCGCCGGGAGCAAGAATGGAGCGGGGAAGTTCGAGGAAGGAACCGCGTTCGCGCTGGTGGACGAACGGCTGAGCAACATGGCGAAGACGTTGAAAGAATTCGAGTAAGCTGCGCCTTCCTGACCTTTTATCCAGTAAGCCTATTTTGGGCTTGCGGCGGAAACAGCTGCGGGCGCAAGATACGCTTGCCGGTGGTTCACGCCGCGCTCGAATCCTTGCACTTTGACGGTGATCGAATGCACCTGGCCGTCGTGAGCCGGCGGGGCAAACGCGAGACTGTATTCGTGACGAATAAGTTGAGCAATCTCAGCACACGCTCGGTTAAACTCCTTCTGGTTCTTCGGAAAGTAGACACGGCCGCCGGTAATGCGTGAAAGCTCGCGTAGGGACTGGTCGGCCGCCGCAAAGCCTTCTTTCAAGAACCCTTGATCTTTCTTTTCCTCCCTCGTAAGCACTTTGTGTTTGATGGGTTTGCGGAATTCGCCGGAAAGCGAGACGGCCAGGATTCGAACGTCGGAGGTTTCCAACTTTTGCTCCGTGGCCTGCCATTTTCCCTCCGGCGACGTATCAACACCCGTGGACAAAACGACGATGGTCTTCTTCCCGCGCACTGTGCCGAGCCAATCGATTGCCGACGCGAGGCTAGAGGATAAGTTCAAGTCGCTAAAGCCGAGCATGAAGTTCAAATTTTCCAAGGCGAAACGAGCCGCCGGCTTGTTGGCGGTGAAATCCAGCAGCAGTTCCGGATCCTTGGAATAGCTCGCGATCGCCACGCGATCGTCAATCTCCAAATTGTTTAGCAGTGTGTCTGCAGCATGAAAATGCTCCTTTCCCAAAAAGACGACCGCGGGGCCGGACTCGATCAGTAGCAAGACCTGCGCGGGTTCCGTCACAGAAAGAAAGTCGGTGATCGGCTGCTCCACTCCGTTATCGCGGACTTGAAAATCTTCGCGATGCAAACTGTCGACAAAATTTCCATCTCGGTCCGTGACAATCACACCTATATTGACGCGGTCAACGGCAACGCGGATCGTGGGCGCTTGCTCTTGCGCTTTTTGCTGGGCATCCGCGCTAAGGCAAGAATGCGGCACAGCAGCAAGGAGGAAAGCGGCCACTAAAAAGCGATGAGGCTTCATTGCGTATCAGCTCACGATCCTATTGCTGCGCTCCGCTTTGTGTCGCCCGTGGCATAGTTCACCGCTCGCGATGGGAGTAAGCCCGCAAACGCACAGCAGGCTGAGTTTAGGCTATCTCTTTTGCAATGCATTGGCTCCTGCAAGTCAACCCTGCCTTGACCCGATGGACTCGAATTATTGCGGCCGGGAATAGTTCTGGATGTTCGCTGGCGCGGGAATCCCTGGATTGCCGCGCGGATCCGCAACCGGTGCTTGCGACGTCCACTTCATCGGGATGACACCTGTCCAGGCCGCAGCGGAATAATCTTGCTCGTCATTCACGGCAAAACCGGTGCGAACTTTCGCCGAAGCTTCGACCAGCGGGACGGCAAGTACCATCGTGCCTTTTAGTTCTTGTTCGGTGGGAGGAAGCACCGTAGCCCAGCGACCGCGAATCACGTATTCCACGAAGTCGCGCATGGCGGCAAGCTTTGCGGCTTGGCCTTCCACGATTTCCGCCTTGCCCAGGACCACCACCGACCGGTAATTGACGGAGTGACCCGTCGCGCTCGGCGCGCAAACAATCCCGTCGAGGAGCGTGACGTTCAGGCAGAAAGGCGCGCCGCTCGCGAGCGTTTTCATTAAGCGGCTCGCGGTCGAGCCGTGCAGAAACAATTTGTCGCCCACGCGCACGTAGTTGGTTGGGAGGACGAAGGGCAGGCCCTTGTCGATGAACCCAACCTGGCAAACAAAAGCTTCATCCAGGATGCGGTAGATTAGATCGCGATCGTAGTTGCCGCGCTCAGGCTTGCGGCAGACCTTGGTTTTTTCTGTCGGCGTAAAGTTGCTCATGCTTGGAGACTACCGGGCGCACCCGCACTGCGGCAAGGGCCAATGTGGAAGCCGCATGCACAGAGGTGCGATGAATTGATCTCGCATCGGAATGGTGTAGGCTGTAGGGCGTTGCCGCTCCGAAGAGCAAGGACTGAAGCTCCGATGGCGAAACCAACACCGGTTTTCACGCGCGAAACCTTTCGATTTTTCAAGGACCTGAGTCGTAACAACAACAAGACATGGATGGATGCGAACCGTGAACAGTATCAATCCACCGTGGTGCAGCCGTTTCGCCGGCTACTGGAAGCACTTGCTCCTGTCATGCTTGAACTTGACTCACGCTTTGACACTTCTGGACGAACGGGATCGAGTTTTTCACGCATCAATCGCGACATTCGTTTTGCCAAGGACAAGACCCCTTATCGGACGCAGATGTACTTGAAATTTTCCGTGCCTGCCCCCGGCCACGGGGAAACCGGACAGCTCTACGTGGGACTCTCCAGGGATACGGTTACGACGGGCTTTCGCATTTACTCCGGAGGAAAACGCAAAGAATCCGTCCTTGCGCGAATTGGCCAAGTACGTGTGCAAGCCGAGCCTGCCTGGGTCGCCAAGCAGAAAAAACGTTTGAGCCGGCGCTACGAAAGCTATTGGTACACGATCGAAAAAGGTGAGTGGACCAAGCGTTTGGGCTGGCCCGTCGCCCGCGAAAACTGGGACAGAATTCTCGCGTGGATTGTGCGGCGCAAACTGAGCCCCACTGCCGCAACGCGAGCCTCCTTCCCTCGCGACTTGATAAAAGTTTTTCGCAAACTCTATCCGCTCCTGCGTTACACTTCGCTGCCAGATTAGCGGACGGAGACAGCCCATGAATCCCACGCCCCCGCTTACGAAAACCCGCAGGAAGTTCCTCAAGCTGCTCGGCGCCAGCCCTGTGATTGCCGGGTCTAGCATGCTCGCAGGCGGTTTGGCGAATCTTCTTCATGCGGCGCTGCCCGAAGATAAACACTTCCTGGGCTGGCTCGAGAATCTGCAACAGCAAGGTGACGCTGTTATTTCCTCTCCCGATCAAGCTCTCGACGTGATGGATTTCGAGCCTGCGGCGCGAAAAGCCATTCCTCCAGCTCATTGGGGCTATCTCGCGACGGGGGTCGACGACGACGCCACCGTGCGCGCAAATCGCGATGGCTACTCGCGCGTGCAAATTCGCGCGCGCCGCCTTGTGGATGTCACGACGATCGATACGTCGCGGACCATCTTTGGCACCAAATGGGAAACGCCAATCGTGCTATCTCCGGTCGGATCGCAGAAGGCCTTCCATGCCGATGGTGAATTGGGCGTGGCTCGAGCGGCAAAAACCAAGGGTCACCTGATAATGCTGTCCACCGTCACCACGGCCTCGATCGAAGATGTCATCGCGGCCCGCGGCGGGCCAGTTTGGCAGCAGCTCTATCCGACAAATGTATGGGAAGTTGGCCGGGCCATCGTCAAGCGTGCTGAGGCGGCCGGCGCGCCCGCCATCGTCCTCACCGTCGATTTGCAGGAAGGCAGCAATCGCGAAACCCTTTTTCGCAGCCAGCAGGTGGACAAACGGCAATGCTCCCTGTGTCATGGCTCGGCTTCTCTTTTTCCACATGGCAAGCAGACGGCGTCCTCGGCTTCTGGAGGCATTGCACAAATCCTCTCTCGAAAGCCGATGTTCGACGGAATCGACGTTTCCAAGGTGACCAACTTGCTCGCATCCAGTTTGAATTGGGATTTTGTCAAGCGGCTGCGCGATACCGTGACCGTCAAATTACTGATCAAAGGCATCGTTACGCGCGAGGACGCACAACTTGCAGTCGAGCATGGCGTGGATGGACTGGTTGTGTCGAATCATGGTGGCCGAGCGGAGGAGACCCTGCGCCCGACGATTGAAAGTCTACCGGAGGTGCTCGAAGCGGTTGGGGGCAAAGTGCCGGTGATCCTAGATGGCGGTGTGCGGCGCGGCACGGATGTTTTCAAAGCGCTAGCGCTCGGCGCGACGGCCATCGGCTTTGGAAGGCCTCACTGTTGGGGACTAGGGGCTTTTGGCCAGGCCGGCGTGGAGGCAGTCCTGGAGATTTATCGGCGCGAACTGCGCACCATCATGCGCCAGGCAGGCACCACCTCGGTCGAAAAAATCACGCGCGACTACGTCGTTCCGCGCCCCTCGTGATATCAAGCACGAACAAGCAGATTTCTCGCTGCGCTCGGAATGACAGTTCGCTTGCATGGTGCCCTGTTGTTTTGACCCTCATTTAGGCATGGCGGTGCTTCACGGGGCCCAGAGGCGCAAGCCAATGAGATGCCACGCGGAAAAGAATATCGTCACGATGCAGCATGCCGTTGAGACCAGCAAGGAGTGAATGCGCGCCCATTTATGAATTTCCGCGCGGGGCACGCTGACGGCCAGAGCGAGCCCTGCGAGGGATAGCACGGCGAACGCAATGGTACCCACAAAAATTAGGAACGACCAGAAATTGAAGGTGCCAATATCGTTCGTCGCTTTGCTAAATGCGAACACGACCAACAGCAAACTGAGCACCGCAAAGAATGGCACCGCTCGCACGCGCACGTGCTTCAATCGTCTTATTCTCTTGAAGGATCTCGCGAGGAGCAGCCACAATCCCCAGAAAAGAGCGTATGGCAAGGCAGTGGCCAATACAACCGTCGACGCAGCGAGAAGCAGCAGCCGCGTGAACAGCCAGATGGGAAAGACCCTTTCTCCATAGGGGTCGCCATTTTCGCTTGAGCGGACATAAATCATCCGGCCGCTGGCGTCGCGGAAGAAAACCGCGGTAGCTTCGGGCTCCTTTTCTCCCCGGAAAAGATTTTTGCCGACGGGCAGCAATGGCTCATGGCCTTTCCCGAAAAGCGCCGAGCACTCGAGCTTGCCACCCGCCACGCGAATCCATGTGCCCCCGGTCAACTCTTCCATAAACGCAAGCAACTGATTGCGCGGAGCGCGCGGCGCATAATAACCAGAGAATTTCTTGAGCTCCTGCATCGCAAGGGAAATCACCGGCTGCTGCGGCTTCGGGAAGTCCTTGGAAAGAAACTCGATCGCCAGGTGATTCATATCTCCTAAAGCTTTTCCGGAGAGAGTGCTGTTTAGCAGCACGACGTAACCCCAGTTCTGCTCGGGCATGTACCGGTAGCTCGAGATGAAGCCGTCGATTCCGCCGTCGTGCCCATGCGTGATGATGCCACCGTCGCTTTCCGTGTAATTCGCCAGGCCGTAGCCGAGCCGGAGACCGTGCTTTGCGGAAGAGATGGTCTCGGGATATTCCATCCGAGCAATCGAATCGGACTTCACCAATTGGACGTCACCGGCTCGGCCTCGGCGCAGAAAAAATTGCACCAGCTTGGCCAATTCGCCAGGTGAAGCTTTCATGTCACCGGCGGGACGCAGATAAATGTGCTTGTAAAAGACTTCATGGGGAGGATTACCGTTATACCCTTGTGCAAGCAAGGGTCGATTCACCTCGGTCAACCGGAAATCGCCAACGGCAATCTCTAATGGCGCAAGAATGTTTTGCCGGATATACGCATCAAAACGTTGTCCGGTGACTTTCTCAATCAAGTACCCCGCTATGCCGTAGCCGGGATTCGAATAAGCAAACCGCGTGCTCGGCGGCCACCGGACTACCTGTGGCTCTTGAAATTCTTGAAAGACCTTCAGCAGCGGATAATCGGGTCCATACTTCAACTTTGGGGGCAGGTACACTTCTGCGGGTTCCATGTCGTCAAATCCAGCGCTGTGCTCCAAAAGGTTCACGATGCGCACAGGATTCGTACTCCCCCAGGGATTTTTCATGGGAATTTCCGGCGCAACATCCTGCAACCGCGCATAGAGATTGATTTTGCCTTCTTCCGCCAGTTTCAGGAGCGCCAGAGCCACGAACGTTTTGCTGATGGAGCCGACGCGAAATTCCGTGTCGCAGGTAACGTCGCGGTTCGAGGCGAGATCCGCTTTTCCGATTCCGCCGCACCACAACAATTGGCCATTTGAAACCAGCGCCACGCCCGCTCCGGTCAGGTGATTTTTCTCCACCACGTCTCTCATGGCCTGTTGCAATTCTTCAAGGGTTTTGGGATGCGGCAGCCCTTCCTTCTCGGGTTCAGTTTGTGGGGCCGCAGAGATGGCAAGTCCACAAGCGAGAAAACAAGAAACAATGATTGGCAGAAAAATCCGCCGCATGAAACCCTCCTTCGCCGGGGTTTCTTCTGTGGACGGCATTTTATCTGTGAACTGTTACAGTTCCAAGGATTTGCCTTCTCGCACGTTGTCATCCGGGTGAAGGGCCTCTTTTCCGCGCTCCGAGTGGTTCGGCGGAGCAAGGAATCTGCTTTTCACAACTGGGGCGAAGACCGTGAGCTTTTTCGCCGATTGACGCTATCGCGACTCTCGCATACGATGCGGCAGGTCGCCTCTTGCCTTTACCTTGGCGACGTGGGGAGCCGGCGGCACAATGAAGCGTATCCATTCTTGCCTGGTCGAGCGTGGCGCTTCTGGGGGCCAGTGCACTCGGCGCGATTGCCATCCATCGCGGCGAACCGCTGAACGCCATGTGGTTTGTAATCGCCGCTATTCCCGCCCCAACCGCTGCTGTTGAAGTGCAATGCATAGAACTTTAGCTTTGGCCATGCCAGAACGTTGCCCTAGATTTCCTCTTCATCTTCGCTGTGATGTTTCAGGACGGTCGTCTTGTGTGTCATGCGAATGCTGTTATTGCGAATCCCCGAGAGGATAGCTCGGCGTGTTTCCGGGGGCAGCATCTCCGGGGCAAGCACGCCAGCTAGCTCACGAGGGAAGAATTTGGCGAAGAGCGCGGCCATGTGCGCCGTGGCATAAGCGATAGGCGTCGTGAAACGCCCTTGCTGCCGGATCTGGTAAAGCGTTGGAAACATGCAGTCGCTGCGAATCAGCAAGTGCTGATCTTCTTTCTTGCCATGCTTCACTCCTGTGACCAGCACTGCCGCGGCAAATCGTGCGTTCTGTAAAATGCCTTGCCGAATCAGCTTCGCGATTCTCTTTGGGGAGAACGTTTGCGGAAAGCGCTGCCGCGCCATTCCGCGGGACCGCGATAATTTTCCCTGTTTGTGCCAGCGCCGCAGCCGGTCAATTTCATTGCCTCCTATTTTCACGTCTAAGTCCTGCATGGGGATGAAGTACGGCAAGGTAGCCACTTCATCCTGTGCCGCCAGCACCACACGCCTGGTGCCAATGGGCTCGAGAAACCGAAATGGCTCTATCTCCGAAAAGCGCTTAGCCAGCTGAAATTTTCCTTTGCGGTAGACACGAGGGTGTGAAACTGCTTCGTCGAACGACACTTCAGGCGACCATTGCGAAATAGGGTCCTCGCTTTCCGTGCTTTCGTAAAGCCGGACGCGCACCGAATGCAGTTCATCGAGCATATCGGCCGCTCGCTTTACGAGGAGGTTCGTCAGTCCCGGCGCCACGCCGGCATTGATCAATGCCGCGCGACTCTTTTCCTCAAACCTCTTTGTGTAGCGAAACTGCTCTGCCTTAAAAGGGTTTCGCGTTAGATGCGAGCTGAGGTCCATATAGTGTGCACGTAGCCGCAGCGCAGCACGCAATACGATTTCATTGAACACCGAAGCAGAGGCGTTAACAATGAGCTGGCAGCCTTTCGCGACCTTAACAATGCCCCGGAGATTTCGCGCATTTACTTCCGTGACCGGGATCGTGCTTCTTCTGCCCAGGAAGCGCCGCGCCCGCTCCGGATCGCGGTCTCCACACCAGACCGTATGTCCTTGGCGCTCCAGCAATTGTGCGAGAAGCGAGCCGGTTGCCCCGGCTCCTAAGACGAAGATCCGCATGGCGTGCGCAAAACTCTATCACAGAGTGCGTCCGGTATTGGGGTCCCAGGCGGGCCAGGTTTGCCACAACTCCGTATTTATCTGGCTGGCCAAGCATCCCTCAATGCCGTTGGAGATTTGCCTTGCTTTTTTCGCGCTCTAGGTTAGAGTTCAGGTCCGCCCCGCCTACCATCCCCATGAAACTCCTTTTCGGCATTGCCGTTCCTGGCGTTTGTTGTGTCCGTTGTCGCCGCAACGCTCCACGGGACGCCCGTCGGCTTTGAGAACAGGACCAACCGTCTCGTGCGCGATCTTCGATGGCTCAACGACGTCATATCAATGATACTGAAGAGAAGTGTGCTCAAGAGATTCCACGGAATCCTAGCGGTGACCTTGCTCACGTGCGCCTGCGCTTTGAGCCAAACTAAATCCACTCCCGTAGACCCAGGAGTGCGCGGTGGTCCTGCGGGCGCCGGCGGCCCGCTGCCAGGTCTCACGGCAGACGAAACCGCATTTTTCCAAGACGGACAGTCCAGGTTCGGCGAAATCGAGGTGGTGCAAGGAGGCTCGAACAACGGGCTCGGGCCACGTTTCAACTCGAACCAATGCTTTTCGTGCCATTCGCAGCCAAACATGGGCGGAACGAGCCCAGCGCAGAACGCTTTGATCGCGGTAGCGACGCTCAGCGGGGCGAAGAACACCGTGCCATGGTTCATTGCACCGAATGGACCCGTCCGCGAGGCGCGCTTCAAAAAAAGCAATGGCGTCCCCGACGGCAACGTCCACGCCCTTTTCGTGATCACTGGACGGAGCGACGCTCCCGGTTGCAACATCCCTCAATTTGATTTTGCGCCCGCGGGAGATCCGCTCACTGGCCAACGCGGAAATCGCAACATTATTTTTAGAATACCCACGCCTACTTTTGGAGCAGGCCTCATTGAGGCCATCCCCGACTCCGCCATCCTTGCCAACCAGCAAGCCAATCCTACAGAGAAGAGGGCGCTGGGCATTTCTGGTCATCCGAACTCACACCTGAGCGGCAACGTGAACCGAAGCGCCAACGACGGGACCATCACCCGTTTTGGATGGAAAGCACAGAACAAGTCCCTGCTCCTGTTCGCGGCCGAAGCCTACAACGTGGAAATGGGCATCTCGAACCAACTGTTTCCACAGAAGCGCGACGAGACTCCGTCCTGTATTTTCACCGCCACGCCGAATGACGCGCTCAACTTTACGACGCAGGCCACGACTGCCACTTCCAATCCCGCCGTCATCTCCGACATCGAAGCCTTTGCCAACTTTATGCGCATGCTGGCCCCGCCCACGCCCGCGCCCGATACGCCCTCCCTAGCGAACGGACGAGCCGCCTTTATAAAAGTCGGCTGTGCCCACTGCCACACGCCTTCGTTGACCACGGGCAAAATGATCGCTAGCGGCTCCTCGACGGTCCCAAGTGCTGCCCTATCGAACCAGACGGCGCACCTTTGGTCAGACCTCCTTGTCCACCACATGGGCAAAGGTCTCGCCGACGGCATTACGCAAGGCGGTGCCGGCCCCGACGAGTTCCGAACCGCTCCTCTCTGGGGCGTTGGCCAGCGCATCTTCTTCCTGCACGATGGACGCACGTCTAATCTCGTCGAGGCCGTCTGGGCGCACAAGAGCAGAGGAAGCGAAGCCAACAGGGTCATCAACCACTTCAATAAGTTGAGCACGGAGGAACAGCAGGGAATCATCGATTTCCTGCGTTCCCTCTGAAGAGGAGAGCGTTTTCTCAGAAGGTCAGCTTCAACCGGCCGGAAACGCTTCTACGCGGCGCAACGGCTGTACCGGAAAAGAGGCTGGCAAAGTTCTCACGCACAGTCTCTCTTCAAGAATGAAATCGTTGAACAGGCGAATTATCGTCAGGCGTTGTTGTAGGGCCGCATTCGATAGTGTCGAGTGAGAATCGATCTGAGTGACGTTTCCGCGAACAGCACCGGGCCTCGCCCGTAATCTCTGAACGTAACGCGCGATCACTTCACCGCCTGCCTCTGTGGGTTCTACGTTCGCATCGCGAAGAAATCCCAGGTATTCTTCGAACCCGCGACCGTAAGCTTCAAGGATGTTTTGTGCCAAGCCCAGATCACGCTGGATCTGGAGCCATCGGCGCCCGAGGTTGTTTTCTGCAGTCAAGGGATACCGGGACCACTCAATCTCACTCATGTGTTCCTCCAGGCTCGCCAATCTACGCGAACCTGTGGACTGAGTGGCGCGCCCGGAACTCCGCCCGCCAGTTCGTTCCCTACGGAAACGAACTCGCACCCCACAGCCTCAGCACATCAATCTTCGATGGAGGCGAATTCTGGGCGAAGAGAGCCGAGATTCCACGTAACTTATGTTCCATGCCTCTATGAGTTTGGTTCTGCTCTACCAAGGATTCTACTGTACCAAGTTCCTGGGCGCTAAAATCCAAAGTTTCGCGCAAGCGCGACAGGCTCTAGCCAGAACTCGGCTGACAGATCACTGCTGTCTACATGGATATGGTGCGGTTCGTTGGGTCCGTGGCTGTAAAAAGTAAAACCGATAAGGGCTGCTTTTCAAGACGGTTGGCACGGCAGGATTACGGCAGGATTCTACAGAATTGCGCTCCCACTCGAACAGGCATACACTAGGGTCGTAGCTCTGACCCTTGCCGCCTATAGGAGAACCAACCCACGGCCGCAGGGGCGATGTCCCGCGCAATTCCGGGACTCAGGGTTCGGGTGGAAACGCCCGTGCCTCCCGCGATTGGAAAGGAGCGCTTTCGCCGGAAATGTGTTGATTTCCGGTGCGTGCCCGATTCCATCGCTGGATCGGGCAGTTTTGTTTTAGGGCACTGTGAGTCAGTTTGGCTCCCATTGGCATCCAATTTAGGCCTGGCAAAATGACCCTTCACGACAGTTTCGGCCGCCAGATTACCGACCTGCGCATGTCGGTCACCGACCGTTGCAATTTCCGGTGCGTCTATTGCCGCTCCGCCGATCCTGAGAATTATCGGGATCATGATGAGATTCTCTCCTGGCTCGAGCTGGATCGCCTGGCCAAAATCTTCCTCGGCCTCGGCATACGCAAAATCCGCGTCACTGGTGGCGAGCCGCTCGTACGCGAGGGGGTAGAAGAGTTCATTTCCCGCCTTCATGCGCTCGGTTTCCCGGACCTTTCTATGACCACCAACGGCCACCTCCTCGCCGAGCGTTGCGACCGGCTGCTCGCCGCGGGTTTGCGGCGCATCAATATCAGTCTCGATTCGCTCGATCCGGCGAAGTTCGAGCGCATCACGCGCACGCAGTCCTTCTCCAAGGTCATGCATGGCATCGACGCCGTGCAAAACTCCCGCCTCGCGCCCGCCAAAGTGAATGCTGTGCTGGTTCGCGGCCTCAACGACGATGAAGTCGAAGCCTTCGCCCAGTTTGCCCGCATCCGTGGTGTCATCATGCGCTTCATCGAATTCATGCCGCTGGACGCCGACCGCCACTGGTCGCGCGAACTCGTAGTTCCGGCCGCGGAAGTTTACGAGCGCATCCACGCGCGTTGGCCATTGGTCCAGATTCCCCACGAACGCAGCGAAACCGCCCGCAAATACCGTTTTGCCGACGGCGCGCCAGGTGAGATCGGCCTGATCGCCTCCGTCACGCAACCCTTCTGCGGCTTTTGTTCGCGCATTCGCGTCACCGCCGACGGCAAGCTGCGCACCTGCCTTTTCAGCAAGGAGGACCATGACCTTCGCTTCCTCCTTCGCGACGGAGCTTCCGACAACGACTTGGTGACCTATATCCGCTCCGTGGTCAACGAAAAAGAGGAAGGCCACCGCATCAACGAGCCCGGTTTTGTGCCCCCTTCTCGCACTATGGTTTTCATTGGAGGGTAGGTGGACAATCGACTTGTATGTGAGAAAATGGAGTTTGAGAGCGGTTTCAGGGACCGCAGAAAGACCACCTCCAGGTAAGAATTACACCAGCCATGGGCAACTTCGTTTCCATTTCGGGCAGGAGCACCCTCATCGGTACCGAGCCGCCCGCCACCGTACGCGCGCCAGAAATCGAGCCTGGAGTGGGTTGCAACTTTGACTCCTACCTGCTCGTTCCGGATAACACCTTGCACGACCGTATCGCCGCTGCCAAAGCGCGTCTGGGCGAGGATGTCGTTATCCTCGGTCACCACTACCAGCGCGACGAGGTCATCCAGTTCGCCGATTTTCGCGGCGATTCCCTCAAGCTCTCGTTTCAGGCTGCTGAAGCTTATTCCCGCTACATCGTGTTCTGCGGCGTTCATTTCATGGCGGAAAGCGCAGACATTCTCCGCCGCCCGCACCAGGTCGTTGTGCTTCCCGACCTGAATGCCGGCTGCTCCATGGCCGACATGGCCGACATCGGCCAGGTGGAGGCCTGCTGGCGCGAACTTGCCTCTGTCGTGGACGTCAGCAAAATCGTTCCCGTCACGTACATGAACTCCACTGCGGCGATCAAGGCATTCACCGGACAACAGGGTGGCTCGATCTGCACCAGCTCCAACGCCGCGGCCGTCCTGAAGTGGGCTTTCGAAAACGGCGAAAAGGTTCTTTTCCTCCCCGACGAGCATCTCGGCCGAAATACGGGCTATCGCATGGGTATCCCACTCGGAGAAATGATCGTCTGGGACCCATACCAGGAGTTCGGCGGAAACACACCGGAAGCGGTTCGCAAGGCGCGCATTATCCTCTGGAAAGGGTATTGTTCCGTGCACCAGCGCTTCACCCCGGAACAGGTCGCCCGCGTTCGCCGCGAGCATCCCGGCATTCGGGTCATCGTTCACCCGGAATGCCGCTTCGAGGTGGCTCAAGCTGCCGACCAGATCGGCTCAACGGAAGGCATCATCAAAGCTATCGAGTCTGCTCCTGCGAGTTCGGAATGGGCCGTGGGCACCGAGATTCACTTGGTCAACCGCCTCGGCAAGGCTTTTCACGATCGGAAGGTCATCTCCCTGGACCGGAACGTCTGTGTTTGCACCACCATGTTCCGCATCACCCCGCAGCATCTCCTCTGGGCCTTGGAAAACCTGGGTTCGGGCAACGTGGTCAACCGCATCTCCGTGGACGAACGCACGCGCTACTGTGCCCGCTTGGCGCTCGATCGCATGCTCTCGTTACGGTAAGGGACGGCAACAGAAATTACGGGCTGTTTCCGCTTGCAAACCGCGGGGCTCTAGCAGAGACTTTGCTTGGACTCTTTGCGTAGAAGAACTGAATTGAAACGAAACGATGGCTGACGAAGACCAAGAGCAGGACGAAACTCCGGAGCCGCCCCAGCGGATCTTCACGCTCACGGAAGCCGAACGTGTGCGCAAAGACCTCGAGCCTTTCCTCATCGAGGCCATCGACTGCCGCAGGAAGCTTTCTGGCTTGGAAAACGATCTCTCCGCCGTTTCCGCCCGCATCATGATGATGGGCGGCGTGCTGGTCCCTTACGAAAAATTCTCCAAGCTGCGCGCCGAGCACACGCAACTCGCCCAAACCTTGAAGTCTACGCTGAACCGCATTCTCCAAACCGGTTGCATCGTCAAGGACCTGGACGTGGGTCTCCTCGATTTTCCCGCGATCATCGACAATCAGGATGTCTATCTCTGCTGGAAGCTCGGCGAGGATCGCATCCGTTTTTATCACCGCCAGGACGAAGGCTTCGCCGGCCGCAGGCCGCTCGACCCGCGCGATCTGGGCCCCGGTGACAAAGTTCAGTAGAATAGTAATTTCAACCGGGCAGTTTTTGGCCGGGCTTCAGCCCGGCATTTTCTTCTTCGCCGACGCAAAACTGTGAGCGACCTTGGCTGACCACCCTACTAACCGCCTGAAGGACTCCGCCAGCCCTTACCTGCGCTCCGCTGCTCATCAGCCTATCGATTGGCATGAATGGGGAGATGCCGCCTTCACTCGCGCCAAAGCTGAAGACAAGCCCATTCTTCTCGACATCGGCGCCGTGTGGTGCCACTGGTGCCACGTCATCGACCGCGAGAGCTACGAAAACGCCGAAATCGCGAAAATCATCAACGAGCACTTCGTGCCTGTCAAAGTGGACCGTGATGAGCGTCCCGATGTGGACTCTCGCTATCAATCCGCTATTAGCGCTATTTCCGGGCAAGGAGGCTGGCCGCTCACGGGTTTTCTGTTGCCCGACGGGAAACCGTTCTTTGGCGGCACGTACTTTCCGCCGGAAGATCAGATGGGACGGCCGGGTTTCCGCCGCGTGCTTCTGGCTGTCGCCGATTCCTATCGCAATCGCCGCCCCGAACTGGAGCGCGCCGCCACTTCACTCTCGGAGGCTGTCGCGCAGGCTGAAGCGTTCACGGGCGCTCGCGCAGATTTCGACCTCGGAATCGTCAACACGCAGATTCAATCCATCACGCAACTTTTCGACAGCAAGAATGGCGGCTTTGGCCGTGCACCCAAATTCCCTCACCCCTCGGCTATCGACCTCCTTCTTGAGCGTTATCGGCAATCCAAGGAAACGTATCTGCTCGCCATGGTGGAGTCTGCGCTCGAAAAAATGGCTCGCGGCGGCGTGTACGATCAGCTTGCCGGAGGTTTCCACCGCTACTCCGTTGACGAACGCTGGCTCGTGCCGCACTTTGAAAAGATGTCCTACGACAATTCCGAACTGCTTCGCAATTATCTTCACGCCTGGCAGATAACGCAGAATTCGTTTCTTCGGGAAACAGCTGAGAGCATCATCGGCTGGGTCAATGAAGTTCTATCGGATCAAAAACGCGGCGGCTTCTACGCCAGCCAGGATGCCGACTATTCACTCGATGACGACGGCGATTACTTCACTTGGGCCCTCGATGAAGTGCGGGCGGTGCTCACACCAGAAGAGTCACGCATCATCGAACTCTATTACGATGTCGAGCCGCACGGCGAGATGCACCACAATCCCGCGAAAAATGTTCTTTGGATCGCCCGCGATGCCGCCGATATCGCCAAAACGCTCAGCTTGGACGAGTCCGTTGCTCGCCTTACCATCGCGCGGGCCAAAGGGAAGCTACTAGCCGCTCGCAAGCCGCGTCCCACGCCCTACGTGGATAAAACGATGTACGTTTCCTGGAACGCGATGTTTGTTTCCGCGTACCTGGAAGCCGGTCGTGTTTGGGAAGGGGCAGGCTCAAATAACTGCCGGATGTTTGCTCTGAAAACGCTGGACCGCATGTTGAAGGAAGCTTGGAGCCGATCGCGCGGTTTTGCCCATCGCATCGGCGGGCCCGCGCTCGAAGGCTCGCTCGACGACCAGGTCTTCAGCGTTCTGGCGTTGCTCGACGCCTACGAGGCGACGCTCGAGCCCCGCTACTTTGCAGTGGCACAAAAAACGATGGACCTCGCCATTTCACGCTATGGCGATGCCCAAAACGGCGGCTTTTTTGATCGCCCGTCCGACGCCGCCCCCATGGGCGGCGGCCTCGAAGTGCGCCGCAAGCCGTTTCAGGATTCTCCTACGCCCGGCGCCAATTCCGTTGCCGCCATCGCGCTTATTCGCATGTACGCGTTCACCGGCGACGACCGCTACCATGCTTTGGCCAAGAAGACGCTCGAAGCCTTTGCTGGAGTTGCTCCACAATACGGTCTATTTGCCGCCACGTATGGTCTTGCTGCCACGCTCTTCGCGAATCATCCCGTTCAGGTCGTCATCACCGGCAATTCGCATGACCCGGCGGCACAGGCCCTCGAGGCCGCCGCCCACCGCGTCTTTCGCTTCGGCAAGTCCGTCCTCCGCCTCAGTCCGGGTACGCAGCTCGCTGCTCTTGCTGGCGCCCTCAAAGAGACTCTTCCACATCTTCCCGTCGACAAGCCTACCGCGCTTCTCTGCTCTGGCAACACCTGCCTTCCGCCGACGAGCGACCCCGCGCAACTCACGGCCTACCTCGAAAACGGCGCTGTTGGCGCCGTCACCTCGTAAGTCTCTAAAACAAAAGGGCACGATGCCGGCGCACCGTGCCCGAGATGTTTCTGTTTTCCTTTACTTCCTCTATGTCGTTAACTTCCTTTACTTCTCTTATTTTTTCGGCCTCGACTCCGGCGGCACCATGCCGTTGACGCGGTAATACACCACCAATTGCCCAAAGTGCTCGCCGGAGTGCTCGATCAGTTCGTAGGCCAAATCTCCCAGCCGTACCTGCCGATTCCCGTACGGGTCGACAATGATTTCTGACATCCCCGCGTCACCCTTCGTTTTGATTGCCGCCGCGCCGTCCGCGAACGACTTCTTTACGTAGGCCACCACTTCCGCTTTGGTTTTGAGTTTGTTCTTGGAAGGGTCTTCTTCGGTGGGCATCTTCTGGCCCATTGCCGGATTGGTGAAAAAATAGTTGGAGTCGCACGCGTGAAGCAATTGCTCCCGGAAGCTGCGCTGCTCTGGCTTAGGTCTGTACTCGTACTTATCCTCAGGAAAATCTTCCGCCATCGCAATCAATTTGCGTCCAATATCGTTCCACTGTTCAAAAATGGCCTGCGACGGGCTGGCTGCTGGTTTTGGCGGCTCCTTCTTTGCCGCTTCTTGGGCCATCCCCGGCAACGCCGCTATCCCCACAGCCAGTACCACCCCGCACAACCTCATCCACTTCATCATGGCTTTCTTTCCTCCCTTTCGTCCCGGTTCGTCCCCCACGTGGGTCGTTCTTTTAGACGCGCCAGCCCCCCAAGCGCTTCCCCTTTGGCCAGCAGGGCTCCCTGTCCTTTGGCCGGGTTCATCTTACGCAGTAATCGCCGATCGCGCCATTCGGATTCCTGCCAGGTCGCATGTTAAAATTAGGCTTTGGAGTCTGAGGGACATCGTCACTGTGAACTGGCACTTTTTGCTTTTGCGTGTTGGCATTGGCGCGGGCATATGCGCGCTCCTGTACTTCTCGCAGCGCTTCTGGTACCGCTCGCTATGGAGGGTTACCGGCCAGTGGGGCCGTTTGTGGCTGCGTCGTGGGCCGCGCCTCCTCTATGTTCTTCTACTCTCTCTGATGGTCTTCACGCTGGTTCGCGTGGTGATTATGGGGCATTCCAGCTTTACCCACCGGACTTCCTGGATTACCGTGCTCACCGGACTTTGGTTCTTTAGCGCGCTATTTGCCTATCTGTCTGTGAAGACTGTTCACGGATTGGAGCGCGTTTGGCGCTGGTCCCACGCGGCTGCTGTCAAGCGCCTACCGTCGCCTTTGCCAAACCCCACGCAATCGGTCACGGCTTCGGAATCAACGGAAACCGTTCCTGACCCCGGCCGCAGGTACTTCTTTCGTGCAGCCACTGCGGCCGCCGGTGCTGCTCCTTTCCTCACGGCGATGTACGGCTTTGCTGCCGAGCGTTTGAATTACCGGGTCCGCCGCGTCGAGATTCCCATACCCAACTTGCCCTCAGCGCTGGACGGCATGAAGATTGTGCAGTTAAGCGACATTCACTTGGGCAGCTATATGTCCCGCGCGCAAGTCCGCCGCGCCGTAGACATGGCCAACGAACTGGGAGCCGATCTCGCTGTCGTCACCGGGGATCTGATCACCGGCTCCGGCGATCCCATTGCCGACTGTATCGATGAGATTCGCCATCTTCATTCACCGCTGGGCATATGGGGCTGCAACGGCAACCACGAAATCTACGCGCATGCGCAAGATGAGGCAGGTTATCTCTATGCCCAAGCGGGAATGAGGCTGCTGCGTCATTCGAATGCTCAAGTTTCTTTCCGGGGCGCACAGTTCAATCTTATCGGCGTGGACTACCAGCGCGAATACAACAGCCACGGCCAAAAGCAGCAGTTTCTCACCGGGGTTGAGCCGCTGGTGCGCCGCGATATACCCAACATTCTCCTATCGCACAACCCAAATTCCTTCAATCGCGCCGCCGAATTGGGCATCGAACTTTCGCTTGCCGGGCATACCCACGGTGGCCAGGTTCAGGTGGAAATCCTGGATCACCGCCTCAGTCCGGCGCGCTTTATCAGCGATTACATTGCAGGCCTCTACCAACGCCCGTTGTTCGCGCCCGCTCCGAACGAGCGCGCTGGTTCGGTTGTGTCGACATCACGAAAATTTACGCCAGAATCCGCAGCCATGGCCAGCATCTACGTGAATCGCGGTCTCGGCACCGTAGGCGCTCCAGTTCGCCTGGGAGTTCCGCCGGAAATCAGCTTGATCGTGCTTCGCCGCGCATAGCTATTGCCGTATCTTCGCCCCTGGAGATATCCAAACTTTTGTATCCACTGCTGAATCCATTCTGATTCTTGGAGTTGCCTTGTCTCTGGCTTGTCAGACCGTTGTCAGCGTTTCGTCTCCGAACTTGCAAGTTCCCTGTTATCAAAGGCGTTCTATTACTCGACCAAACGCGGCATCCATCTTGCATGAGATCCCATGGAGTCCAAACGGGGGGTTGTTTTCGGAGCGTGTGGGGCGTATTTTCGCTGCCAAATCTTGCTCTGGAGGGAATTTTGTCATGTGGCTCGTCCTTAGGTCGTGGAAATTTGCGGCAGTCTCTCTTCTTTCGCTTTTTCTGCTCCCAGCTCTAACGCTGGCACAGCACTACCAACAGACCAACCTCGTCTCTGACCTCCCCGGCATGGCTCCGGTCACCGACCCTAACCTCCTCAACCCCTGGGGCCTCAGCCGTAGCAGTACCAGCCCGTGGTGGATCTCGGACAACAATTCAGGTTTCACTTCGCTCTACACCGGTGCGGGCGCTAGCGTCCCCATCAATGGCACGGGAACCGTCACGATTCCGCCGCCCACGAATGCCTCCCTTGGCACGACTGCCACTCCAACTGGCACGGTTTTCAACGGCAGCCCTGACTTTGTCCTTCCCAACGGTAGGCCGGCTCGCTTCCTGTTTGTCACCGAAGACGGCACCATCTCTGGCTGGAATGGCGGCCAGAATGCCACGCTCATGGTCGACAACTCGGACAATGGTTCGCCTCATGGGGCCGTTTACAAGGGTGCGACCACGGCGGACATCAATGGCACACGCCTCCTCTATGCCACCAATTTCCGAAAAGCGCGCATCGAGGTTTATGACGCGAATTTCATGCGCGTGCGTCTAGGCGACGGTGCTTTCCAAGCCGAGGGAATTCCTGACGGTTTTGCGCCCTTCAACATTCAGAACATTGGCGGGACTCTCTTCGTCACTTATGCGAAGCAGGATGCTGCGAGGCACGATGACGTCGCCGGAGACGGCCTCGGTTTCGTTCTCTTCTTCACGCCCTCAGGCCGGCTCATTGGCCATCTCGAGCACGGTCCCTGGATGAATTCGCCCTGGGGCGTCGTCTGGACGCCGCGCGATTTCGGCGAGTACAGCAATTCCATTCTCGTGGGCAATTTCGGCAGCGGCAAAATCGCCGCATTTAATGGCTTCACCGGAAAGTTCATCAGTTTCCTGAAGAATCCTGACGATACGGACATGGTCATCGACGGTCTGTGGATGATTGCGTTTGGAAACGGCGCCACCGCGGGCCCGGCGACGACACTGTTTTTTACGGCGGGGATTCAGGGTGAATCGCACGGCTTGTTCGGCACCATCACTCCGGTTGACGGCTTGGATGGCGACGAAGAGTAAACGGCGCGCCTTTCGTCAAGGAAAAGTTCCTACTAAGAAGCAGCAAAAATAGGGTGGGGTTGCCCCGAGACGGCAGAGGCTCATCACTCTCTGCCGTCTCTCTTCTTTTGGAGTGCGGCGGCTTGCCACCGCTCTTCTTCATTCGGCTTGCTTCATATCTGCAAAAGTCCAGCAATTTGTATCGGGCCGGATGTTAGAATCTTTTCGCGCCAGACTCATCATGCCCATTCAAGAAAAAAACTACTGGCTAGAAACAATAACCACTCCACCGTTACAATCCGTTCGCGATTTGCCGGAAAACATCGACATCGCCGTTGTCGGCGGCGGCCTCTGCGGACTTTCCGCGGCTCGGGCCGTCGCGAAGCACGACCTAAACACCGCGGTGTTCGAAGCGGAAACTTTTGGCTGGGGCGCGAGCTGCCGCAACGGCGGCATGGTTCTCACGGGCATGAAATTGCCGGTGCCCACCATGATCAAGCGCTACGGCCTTGACGCGGTGCGCAAAATGTACGTCACGTCCATCGCCTCCATCGACCTGGTGGAACAAATCGTGCGCCAGGAAAAGATTGACTGCAATTTCTCCCGCTCCGGCCACCTCGAAGTCGCCTGCAAACAATCTCATTTCGATGGCTACGCGGAATCCGCTGCAATGATGCAGCGCGAATTCAACCATCCGCGGCGCATCGTTTCCAAAAGCGAGTTGCGCAACGAAATCGGTTCGGAAATTTATTTCGGCGGTATGGTCGACGAAACCAGCGCAAGCGTGAATCCCGCGCGCTACGTTGCCGGCTTAGCGCGCGCAGCGCAGCGCGCCGGTGCCTGCCTACACGATCACACGCGCGTCGAAAAGATTGAAGCCGAATCACACAATGGCGCGCGCAAGTTCCGCCTGCGCACTTCGCGAGGCACAACTACTGCGCGCGAAGTAATTCTTGCCAGCGGGGCGTACACGACGGAAGCCACTCCCGCGCTGCGAAGGAAGATTATCCCCATCGGTTCCTACATTATCGCCACCGAAGTGCTACCTGCCGAGTTGGCTCGCGAACTCAGCCCGCGTAACCGCATGATCTACGACTCCAAGCACTTTCTCTACTACTACCGCCTGTCGCCGGACAATCGCATGCTTTTCGGCGGACGTGCCGCATTCTTTCCTGAAACCGAAAAGACCGTGAGGCAAAGCGCGGAAATTCTTCGCCGCGGCATGATCACCGTCTATCCGCAACTCCGCGACACCAAAGTCGAATACGTATGGGGCGGCACGCTGGACTTCACTCTCGACGTGATGCCGCACGCTGGAAAAATCGATGACATGTACTTTGCGGCGGGCTTTGCCGGCCACGGCGTCGCCGCGGCTACATGGTTCGGCACGAAACTCGCCGGACTCGTTTGCGGCGAAACCGACAGCCTTCCTTTTACCGGCATTCCATTTCCGGCTGCGCCCATTGGTCTGCGAAGCGGCCACACCTGGGCTTTGCCGCTTGCGGGACTGTGGTACCGGATTCTCGATTTCTTCACGTAGCGCGCGAACTCGGTATCGCAGGTTGCATCTTGCGAATCACAAAATACATCGGAAGCGCGAGCAGCACCGGCACCGGTCCCCACTTGCGGGCAAACGGGTCGCTCCCCACAAGCGCGACGACGCTCATCACCAACGGCGCCGCCACCACGTAGAACAATCCTGCGCGGCGCCCTGGAATCCAAAACGGCCGCGGCAGATCCGGCTTTGTCTGCCGCAAACGCCACGACGAAAGCACCGTTAGAACCGTTACGCCGATGCGCAGCCACACGTAAACGGTGAGCAACTGCACCAACGTCTTTTGCGCTAGCAACGCGTACACGATCGATGAGGCCATAATCGCAATCCACGGCGTTCCGTAGCGCGGATGCCGCGCCGAAAACGCCGCCGGAAGGTAGCCGTCTTCCGCCATCGTCGACGGCATGCGCGTGCTCGTCAGCACAGTCGCGTTCAGCAGCGCCACGTTGCCAATCATCGCCGCAATGGTCAGCGGAATCGCCAGCCATGGCCCTCCGAGGAGTTGTGCGACGTCGGAAAAATAGCCGGTGTGCCATTTTCGCCAATCGCCGAGCGCGGCCAGCGAAAACAGAGTCGGAAGAAAGTACGTGGCGATAGACAACGGCACCACGACGGCCAGCGCCCGCGGATACGTGCGCTGCGGATTTTCCACTTCCTCGGCGACGCTCGAGAGCTGCTCGTATCCCGAATAGAGCCACAGCCCCAGCGCCAGCCCGGTGCCAAACACTTGAAATTTCGGCGCATGCGGCGGCACTAACGGCGAGAACGGATTGTGCTGCCACTTCAGCGCCGCGACCACGCACAGTGCGCCCACGGCCACCAGCACAAAAGCTTCCAATATCGTCGAGACCACCCCGACCATGTGGATCCCGCGCACATTCACGTAGCAAATCAGCGCGACTAACGATGCGGCAATCGCGTAATGCGTCAGCGCGCCGGCCGGCTTGAAATAAAACGAGATGTAGTCGGTGAGATAGTCCGCGAAGAGCACCGCGTACGCCGCTGCCAGCAAAAACGATGCGCTCCAGTTCCACCAGCCGGCGAGGAATCCCCAGAAGTCGCCAAATCCCGCGCGCACCCAACGGTAGAATCCGCCCTCGACGGGAATCGCTGTCGTCAATTCGGCCGCCACCAACGATACCGGAACGCACCAAAACAGCGGGATGAACAGATGATAGAGCAGCGTCAGTCCCGGGCCGCTGGTCGTGACCATGTCTTCCAGACCAAACGGCCCGCCCGTGGCGTATGCGTACATCACAAACACAAAGGGCAGCAGGCTCGCTTTGCGCAAGGCACGAGGGGGTAGGTTTCTCTGGCGGCTCACGCTGGAAGTTGCTGCACGGGTTGTAGGCGCCGCGATGAAGTGAAGAACATGTTGTCCAAGAGGGTATCGCATTTTGTGGAAGTAGAGGAAGTAAAGGAGGTCGCGGGAGTAAAAAAGGCAAAGAGGCGCACGAATTGGGTGATACCGCCCCCAGATCCGTGAGGTGGTGGGAATAATATAGAAAGCGTTTCGGATTGCCCTTCGGCGCGCCGACCGCAAGTCGTCGGCCCACTCAGGAGCGGAGTCATTTGTGAGATTGTGTGAATTGCCAGCCGAAGCGGCCTTTGATGCACAGGTTGCCCTGCGTGACGGAGTGATCGAGCGGCGAACTGACTCTCACAATTTGGCCGGCCTGCGAGTGCACGGTTAGCTCGCATCCCACGCCGCAGTACGGGCAGATCGTCTCGGTGCGTGTTTGCCGTGATTCGTCCCAAGTTCCCGCCGCGCGCATGTCGTACTCGATTTTCCCCATCAACGCTCCGGTGGGACATACGCCGATGCAGTTCCCGCAATACACGCACGCCGAATCCGTCAGCGGAATTTCGAATTCGGTGGCAATGTGCGCGTGGAACCCGCGTCCCGCCACGCCGATCGCAAACGTGTTTTGCGCGTCCACGCCGCAGGCTTCCGCGCATTTGTAGCAGAGAATACACTTGGAATAGTCACGCACGTACAGTTCGTTGTCGATTTTCGGTGGCTGCACCACGGTTGCGGCACGCGGCCCGAATTTTTCCGGGCGCGCTTCGTAGCGCTTCATGTAGGCCTGGAGTTGCAGCGCGGTCGAAACATCGACGGACGAAGCGAGAAATTCCAGCACCACGCGTCGGCTCAGCCGCACGCGCTCCGAATCGGTCCACACCACCATGCCCTCTTCCACTTTGCGCGAGCACGCCGGCACCAGCGGTCGCGAACCTTCCACTTGAACCACGCACACGCGGCACACGTTCACAGGAGTCAGCGTTTCGAGAAAGCAAAGCGTCGGTGTTTCGATTCCAAGTGTTTTCGCTGCATCGAGAATCGTCGCGCCTTCAAGCACGGTCACGCGCTTTCCATCAATCGTGATTTGCACATCGCGCCGCGCCGCAGGCACAGGAATTTCCGGTGCCGGCGCGCGCGGAATCGGAATCAATGGAGAAGGTGCTTGAAGCTGCTCGCTCATAAAAAAAGACTCCAACGATCCATCGCCGAGAGAATAGCGCCGGAAGCGGTCTGACCCAGGCCGCAAATCGAGGCGTCGCGCATCGCCTGCGCCATTTCTTTCAGCAGCGCGCTTTCCTGCTCCTTTGAACCGAGCGGCTTGCGCGCTATTAGCCGCTGAAGCAGTTCTTCCTGACGGATCGTGCCAACGCGGCAAGGGACGCACTGCCCGCACGTTTCGCTGCGGAAAAATGCGGCGATACGCAGCAAAATCTGCTCGAGATCCACGGAATCGTCGAAGAGCATGACGACGCCGGAGCCGAGCGTCGCGCCGATTGCGCGTGTGCCTTCGAAGGTTAACGGCGTATCCAGTTCCTTCGGGGAGACAAAGCTGCCCGCGGCTCCGCCCAACAGGACCGCTTGCAGCCGGCCCGTTCCACCGACGCCACCGGCCATTTCGATAAGGTCTCGAATCGTCGGCCCAAAGGGGAGTTCGTATACGCCGGGGCGAACCACATGCCCGGAAACGCAGAACAGCCGGTATCCAGAGGAGTTTGCCGTGCCGATGCGCGCATACGCGGCGCCGCCATTCAAAATAATCTCCGGAACGTTGACCAGCGTTTCCACGTTGTTGACAACAGTCGGCTCGCGAAACAATCCACTTTGCGTGGGGAACGGCGGCTTGTTGCGCGGCTCGCCGCGGTAGCCTTCGATGGAATTGAACAGCGCGGTTTCTTCGCCGCAAATATACGCGCCCGCGCCGCGGCGAATCTCGATGTCAAACGTGAATCCGCGCCCGCCAATATCCTCGCCCAGAAAGTTTTGCGCCCGCGCGGCATGGATCGCTTGTTCTAATCGCTGTGTGGCATAGGGATATTCGCCGCGAATATAGATGTAACCCCTTTTTGCACCGACCGCGAAAGCCGCAATCGTCATGCCTTCGAGAACTGCGAAGGGATCGCCCTCCATCAGGATGCGGTCCTTGAAGGTGCCCGGTTCGGATTCGTCGGCGTTGCAGATCACGTAGTGCGGGCGGTTCGACTCCCGCTGTTGGTGCACGGCTTCCCATTTTTTCCCGGCGGGGAAAGCCGCGCCGCCGCGGCCAAGGAGTTTCGACTCGATGGCCTCGCGAATCACGCGCTCAGGGCCCCATTCGAACGCTCGTCGCAAGGCTTCGTAACCGCCGAGTCGGCGGTAATCCTCGAGACTGGCTGGATCCACTTGCCCCACGCGGCGCAAGAGTCGCAATTGCGATCGTCCGTCTTGCGGGACAGAAACCTTCGCATTCAGCGTATCAATTTCGTCAGGCAGCTTTCCTGTCGCTGCATCTAAGACCGCGGATGCGATACTCTCCGCATACGCAGGCGCTATCACGCGCTCGCGGGGCTTTTCTCCCGCTGCGGTGATCAACGCAGCGGGCGCGCGTTCGCAAAGACCCAGGCACGAACTGCGCTGCCAAATTGCCTTTCCAAGCGAGCACGGTTTCCCCGCAGGCCCGAGTTTGCGCTCGAGCTCCGCGCACAACGCTCCGGCGCCGCGAGTCATGCAGGCAATGTCGTCGCACGCGCGCGCGACGACGGGCGGTTTCGGCGCCAGCGAAAACTTTTCATAAAACGACGCAACACCATGCGCCTCCGCAGGAGGCACGCCCAGTTGTAACGAAGCGTAGTTCAGCGCGCCCGGGCTGATCCAGCCCACGCGTTCTTGAATCGCGTGCAGCACGGGGAGCAGCAGATGACGCTTCGAACGCGTTGGCAAGCCGTTGGTAGGGACGTTGCCGTCCGCCTGGCCATCGCTCGTAACTGTCAGAGACGCGTCGCCCGGACTAGATTCAAGCTGTTTCAACGCTGCGTCCATTGCAACTCGTTCTTCTGCGCTTGCTTTGGCTGCGTTCAGATGCAGGTCCACTCAGTGCTCCACGTACTTCTCGATGCGAATTGCCGTCGCTTTAAATTCGGATGTTCCGGATTTCGCATCGACGGCATCGATTGTGAGATCGTTCGTCGCAATTTCATCGTGAAAGTGAACGGCAAGAAACGCCAGGCCCGGCCGCAACCCTGGGTCAAACCGCACTGGCGCAAGCACAGACCCGCGGCGCGAACTCACGCGCACTTGTTCGCCTTCGCTAACTCTGTACCGCTTCCCATCTTCCGGCGAAAGGTCCAGCGTCGCCTCGCGGCGCAAGGGAGAAGGGAAGCGCCGGCTCTGCTCGCCGGTATTGTAGGAATCCAAGTGTCGCCCCGTAGTGAGCCGAATGGGATATTCTTCGCTCAATGCATCCACCGGCGGCTCGAATTCCACCACGCTGAACGGTGCCCGCGGACCGATCAGAGGCTCACGCCACAGTCGGCTGTGCAAATACATTTCCCCTGGATGCGATTCGTCGTAACAAGGCCATTGAATCCCGCCAAGTTCTTCGAGCCGCTTGTAACTCATGCCCGCATGCATGGGGCTCAGCGAACGCAACTCGTTCCAGACGGTTTCCGCATCCGGCTTTCCCCAGTCGCGGCCAAAGCGCTTTGCGAGTTCGTAGATGATTTCCATGTCGTCGCGCACCCCTTCGGGCGGCGGCACTGCGGCACGCACGCGCTGCACGCGGCGCTCGCTGCTGGTCACCGTGCCTTCGGTCTCGCACCAGCCGGCCGAGCCGGGCAGGATAACGTGCGCGAGTTCGGCGGTCTTCGTGTAAAAGAGATCCTGCACAACAAGAAATTCCAGCCCGCTCATCAGCTTCACCGCGCGGTGACGATCCGCTTCGGAATCGATAGGATTTTCGCCCAGTACGTAAAGGGTAGTGAGCTCGCCGCGCTCCATCGCCTCGAACATCGCGCTTAAGTGCCAGCCTTGCCTGGGGTGGAGTTTCGCTCCATACGCGCTTTCGAATTTCGCGCGCAGCTCCGCGTTCTCCACATGCTGAAACCCCGGCAAGCGGTCGGGAATCGCGCCCATGTCGCCGCCGCCCTGCACATTGTTCTGCCCGCGCAGCGGATTGAGGCCGCCTCCATAGCGACCGACGTGTCCCGTGAGCAGCCCGAGGTTGATCAGCGCCAGCACGTTGTCGACCGCGTTGTGATGCTCGGTGATGCCCAACGTCCAGCAAATCTGCGCGCGCTTGGCCTTGGCATACGCATGCGCCGTCTGCCGAATCGTTTCCGCAGGCACGCCGGTCTCGCGTTCCGCGCGCTCCAGCGTGTACTTCTCGACGCACGCGCGATAAGCGTCAAAGCCGCTAGTTCCATGTTGAATGAACTTTTCGTTGGCTAGGCCTGAATGAATAATTTCGCGGGCCATGGCATTGGCCAGCGAAATGTCGCTGCCCACGTCCACCCCCAGCCAGGTGTCGGCCCATTGCGCCGAACTCGTCCGACGCGGATCGATCACGTGGAGCTTCGCGCCGTTGCGAATCCCTTTCAGTACGTGATGGAAGAAAATCGGGTGCGTCTCTCGCGCGTTCGAGCCCCAAAGCAGGATGACGTCCGTCTCTTCGACTTCGCGGTACGAACTGGTTCCGCCGCCCGCTCCGAAAACCGTCGCCAGACCGACGACGCTGGGGGCGTGTCAAGTCCGGTTGCAGCTGTCAATATTGTTCGTGCCAATCACCGAGCGCACGAATTTCTGCGCCACGTAGTTGAGTTCGTTGGTGGTCTTCGAGCAACTGAACATGCCGAACGTGCGCGGCCCGTGCTTTTCAACTTGCGCGCGGAATCCAGCGGCCACGCGACCCAGCGCCTCGTCCCAAGTCGCGGGCCGATGCTTGCCGTTCTCGCGAATCAACGGCGTCTTCAATCGCTCTTTCATTCCGTTGTTCATGTTCTTCCTCTTGCGGGCTCAAACAGGCTTTCTGTCGCGCGCGCCCGCGAATGAAGAGTCACGACAACCTATTATGCTCTCCGGCTTGCATAAACTTCTATCTTGACGCGGGAGTCTTAGGGCGAATGCCGCCAGCATCGATGAAGCCTGCAAATTTACGAAGGATTGTTGAGCCTATCAATATGAGCAGTGGCCACGTTGAGCCTATTCGTGGCGCAGGGCGACCATAGGGTCGACGCGCATGGCGCGCCGCGCCGGCGCCCAAGAAGCGGCAAGCACGACAGCTGTGAGCAGTGTTGCCGCCAATAGATAAGTAAGGCTGTCCATCCGTGAGACGCCATAGAGGAAGATTCCCGATCCACTCCACCCGATGCCTTCCGTGGGGAAAAAGCGCGTCACCGCAAATGCGGCAAGCGTACCAACAACCAAGCCCGCACACGCGACGAGTAATGATTCACGCAACACGAGGCGCGCAATTTCGCCGTGGCCTGCCCCGAGCGCAGTGCGAATGCCGATTTCCCGCGTGCGTTCGGCGACAGAATACGATGTCACTCCGAACACACCGACAACAACCAAGATCAGGGCCAAGCTTCCGAAGGAAGCCAGCAGGGTGATCACCGGCCGCCGCAAGGTCATAGACTCGGAATCGTGGAGCTGCGCCTGCATACTGCCTAATTCCCAATAGAGCTGCGGATCAACTGGCTGAAGCCAATTGTTGATGCGCGCAGCGACATTCCCCGCATCGCTCCCAGCCCGCACACGAATCGCCATACTCCATCGCGGCGGTGCGGTTTGTGCCACAGCGAAATACGCGAGCGGCCGCAAATCTTCTTCCGGATTGCGCTGCCGGAAATCTGCGACAACGCCAACAATCTCCCTCTCAATCGTTGGGGAATCCGCAAACGCCAGGTGATAACCGATAGGATTGGTCCCCGGGAAAAACTGTTTCGCGAAAGTCTCGTTGACGATCGCGACCGGGCTGGCATGTTGACCATCCCGCTCTTGGAACGGCCGGCCGGTAAGCATTGGCACCTTCAAAGTTGAGAAATATTCCGGGCCTATCAACACAAAATAGATTCTGTCCTCAATGGCTGTCGCGTTTTTAGCAGTCGCCTCAATTCTGAGCGGCGCACTTTCCGCCCCTTCCATCGGCAAGGAATTTACTATGCCTACCGACTCCACCCCTGGCATCAGCCGCATCCGCTCTGCCGCATCGTGCATGAGGCGGACGCGATCCGGCGTGGTTGTGTAGCGCGTAAACGGCAGCCGGATCGTGGCTGTCAAGACGTTGCGCGGGTCATACCCAAGATGTGAGGATTCGACGTGCAGAAAACTGCGCAGCAACAAGCCGAAGCCTACGAGCAGCACCATGCCCAGCGCAACCTGACTCGCGACCAGGCCGTTCGGCAGACGCCGCGAGCGCGACCCGCCCGCCGCGTTGGGCGCCGCATCTTTCAAACTTTCATTAAGATTTACCCGCGTTGCGTGCAACGCCGGAACCATCCCGAAAGCCAAGGCGCTCAGAAACGAAACTCCCAAACTGACCGCAAGTACGCGAGCATCCACCTGCAGATACACACCGGAAAGTATTCCCGACGCCGCTTTTGTGATGATTTCCTGACACCAGCACGTCACGATTATGGCGACAACTGCGCCGCAAAGGAACAGCAGCGCGTTTTCGGTCAAAAGTTGCCGAATCATTCGTCCGCGGGAAGAGCCCAGCGCAGTGCGTACGACAACCTCTCGGTGACGATTCACGCCTCGTGCCAGGAGCAAGCCGGCAACGTTCGCGCACGCGATCAACAAAACAACCGCTGCCGCAACCATCGTCATCCAGAGGCCGCGTTGCGCATTTTGTACGGTCGGTCCAGGATTGCGAAACATCTCTCCAAATTCTTCCACGACGAAACGCTTACTTCGATCGGCTAGTGCGCTGGTATTCTTAAACTGGTCCGCAAGGACTTCCACCTCCGAACGCGCCTGCGCAAGCGTTACTCGAGGTTTCAACCGCGCGACGATTTGCACCCTCATTTTTCCTGCTCTTACGTTTCCTTGAGCCGCGTAAGCGTCGAGAACCAGAGGGGCAAAGATTTCTAGCTCTTCGTAATAGGGTCCCAGCGACTGCGGGAGCACGCCAACAACGGTAACCAGCCGACGATCCAGAACAATCTGCTGTCCGATAATCCCCGGGTCGCCGTGAAACCGATTCCGCCAGCAGTCGTAGGAAAGCATCCCGACCCCGTCCTGGCCAGCTTGTTGTTCCTCCTCTCGAAAGTTGCGTCCTAGCAATGGTTGAACGCCGAGCGTCGGGAACCAGTTGGGGGTGACCAGAAACCCCGGCAAGTTTTGGGCGGTGGCGCCATCGGCGCTGTAAAAATAGTCGGCCCATCCCGCCGCCGCGATCTGCTCAAACAACTCACTGTTTTTGCGGGTGGCCTGATACTGCGCTGGAGTAGGGGTATGGACGTCGCCATCGTCCTCGATCGTCCAGATATGAACCAATCGCTCCGGTTCACGGAAAGGCAGGCCGCGCAGGAATGCGGAGTCCACCAGCCCAAAAATCGCCGTGTTCGCGCCGATGCCGAGAGCTAGGGTTAGAACAGCGACGGCGGTGAAACCAGGGGATTTCCGGAGCATCCGCAGGCCGAAGCGCAGATCCTGCATCAGAGTTTCGATAAGATTCACGCCGCGCGCGTCCCGGCACTGTTCTTTTCTCAATTCCAATCCATCCATCGCGCGTACGGCGGCGCGGCGCGCGTCTTCCCCTGTCATGCCCTGCGCGAGGAACTCCTCAGTCCTGCGCTCCAGGTGATACTGCAGCTCTCCGCCGAGTTCCTGCTCAACCCGCCCGCGCCGGAAGAGCGAGCGCAGCCGCAACGGGATCGTGTAGAGCCAATGTTCGAGGCGCATGGGTGCTCCTTGCGGTTACCAGCGGCGAAAAACTTCCTTGTTCTTCATTCCTGCTCCCGCGGGACCTCTTGTCGCGAAGAACAAAGATAAGAGAGATTCCTTGTCGCTTCGCTCTTCGGAATGAGGAGCCTGGCTAGGCGGTCGCGACTCACAATACAGACTCCAGAGCTGGGCATAAGGTTCACAGCGGCCACGCTTCGCTACTCGTCCCGCAGCGCTACCATGGGATCGACGCGCATGGCACGGAGCACGGGAATCGAACAAGCCCAGAGCAACGACAGCGAGAATCGCAGAAACACTAGCACTAGCGTACGTCACGGGATCAAACGGAGGCACGTGAAACAGCATGCTTTGCATGGCCTTGGCTCCGCCCGCCGCGCCGGCCAATCCGACGACGATGCCGATTAGCACCAGCACGAAGGCCTGGCGCAGAACCATTGCCAGGATTTCTTTTGGCCGGGCGCCGAGAGCCATGCGAATGCCAATTTCGTTCGTGCGCTGGCCCACCACGTAGGACATCACGCCGTACGTTCCGACGGCGGCAAGGAGCAAAGCCAAGCCAGCCATGCTCAGGAGCAAAACGGTTTCGTACTGCGTCGTGGTCATGGATTCGGCAATGATTTGCGGCATGGTGCGGACGTGAAAGAGCGCCAGGCTTTTGTCGAGTGAATCGACGGCAGGGCGAACCGCGCCTACAAAAATTTCCGGAGCGCCGGAGCTCTGAACCACGACGTTAAAAGGAAAACCAGGAATTTCCAGTAGCGCCGGCAATCCGAAATAAGCTTCGGGCATGGGGATTCCGCGCGGGCTGCCCTGATTCACGTCGCCGACTACACCGATCACGCGGCAGGTGGGGCCATGTTCGAAGGTTTTTCCGATGACGTCTTCCCCGGGCCAGAAGGTCTTGGCCATGGTCTCGTTAATTACCGTCGGAAGCGCGTACTTCTTGTTAAGGACCTCCGCTTCCGCCTGAGACATCGAAGAAGTCATTTCGCGCAAAGGTTTTGCCGTGTCTTCCAGGTCCGCCTGAGTGAGGTCGCGGCCTGCGAGCAAGGGAATGCCCATCGCGCGGAAATAGCTGGGCGAGATATAGGACCACTCGACTAAAGGGCCGGTCATGGACTCCGTCTGTTTGCCCGGAATGACGATGTAGCCGTTCATGCCGCCGCGAAGAGGCAGCTTGGAAGTCAGGGCGGCAGTGCGGACTCCCGGTGAGGCCGACAATTTTTGCAGCGGCTGCTCGTAAAACTGCCAAGACTGGTCGAGCGTCTTGTAGTGGACGCCAGGCAGCTTGACGGCCGCGGTCAGCACATGCTCTGGTTGAATCCCGAGATTGGTGTTGCGCAGATTTTCGAAGGTGCGCAGCAGCAATCCTGCAGTAGTCAGCAATGCGAGCGATAATGCGATCTCGCCGGCTACGAGCGTATTGCGAAGCCAGCTCGCGTGACGCGTGGCACCCGCGTGGAGCGAACCTTTCGATTTGAGCGCGTCGCTGGACTCAACGGAGGACGACTGAAGAGCGGGAGCGAGACCAAATAAGACTCCGGCGGCAACACAAACGAGGAACGTGAAGGCGAGTGGAACCAAGCCGACGCGGAGGGGAGTGGGCTGCGGCAAGACATCGGTCAACACGCCACGGAGCAGGCTCACGCTGGTGTAGGCCACAAGGATGCCGAAGCATCCGCCCAAAAGCGAGAGTAGAAGACGTTCCGTGAGCAACTGGCGAAGCAAACGCGCCCGCCCCGCTCCCAGCGCGGTGCGTACGGCAATTTCGCGGCGGCGGCTGGTCGAACGAGCGAGAAGGAGATTCGCAACGTTCGCGCAAGCAATCAGCAGCACCAGGCCTACGGCACCGAACATGATCCAAAGCTGAACGGCGAAGCCACCCACGAGCCACTCGCGCATGGGAATCACCACAGCACCGACATGGCGATTGGAATCCGGGAACTGCTTTTCCAGGCGTTTGGCGGTGGTACGCAGGTCGGCGCGAGCCTGCTCGAGCGTTACGCCTGCCTTCATCCGGCCAATGCCACGCCAATTGTGATTGCCTCGCCTCCCGAGATTCTCCAGGGACATGTCCAGGGGAACCCAGAGGTCGGCATCATTTGGACCGCGAAACCACGCAGGCATCACACCAATAATCGTGTAGGGAGCATTGTTTAGCTCGAGGGTCCTTGCCAAGGCTTCGGCGCGACCGCCAAAATGCGTTTTCCAGAAGGCGTCGTTGAGCAGCACCACGTGGTTAGCGCCCTTTGCATCTTCGCGGTTGGCGAAAGCGCGGCCGATTTGGGGCGAGACGCCCAGCCGTTGGAAGAAATTGGCCTGCGTGGCGATCTCGGATACGGCTTCGGGCGCGTCGGCTCCACTCGCATTCACACCGATGGGCCAGGAATAGAGGCTCATGTCGCTGAAGGTGGAGTTTTGCGAGCGCCAATCGAGGTAGTCCTCTCCGGTGAGAGGATAGTCGCCGGGGGCGGTCTCGGTTTCGCGGAGTTCGACAAGCTGTTCGGGATGCGGATATGGGAGGGGCTGAAGCAAGGTGGTATGAACCAGGGAAAAAATGGCGGTGTTCGCACCAATTCCGAGAGCGAGTGTCACCATGGCGATAAGGGCAAAGCCCGGATTGCGCACGAGCATTCGCGCGGCGTAACGGATATCCTGCATCGCATCTTGCAACCAATTCACGTGGCGCATGCCCCGACACTCCTCCTTGCTTAACTCAAAACCGCCAAAATCGTGGCGCGCGGTGCGGCGTGCTTCTTCCCTGGTCGTGCCGTGAGCGAGGTTCTCTTCGATTTTTCGCTGAAATGATATTGCAGCTCTTCGTTCAGTTCCTGCTCGACGCGGTTGCGGCGGAAGAACGAGCGTAGTCTCAGCGGAACGGTGTAGAGCCAATGTTCGAGGCGCATGGTGTGCTCCTTGCGCTTAAGCTTGCGACCTTAAACTCGAAATTCCGGCTATGCCTCTTTCAGCTTGACAACGTGCGAGATCGCTGCCGAGAGGCGGTTCCAGTGGCCAGCTTCCTTTTCGAGCTGCCGGCGGCCAAGCCGCGTCAACGAATAGAACTTGGCGCGCCGATTGTTTTCGCTGGGCTTCCACTCGGCGGTGATCCAGCCCTCTTGTTCCAGCTTGTGCAACGCCGGGTAGAGAGAGCCGTCGCTGACTTGGAGAACGTCTCCGGAAATTTGCTTCAAGCGCTGGCTGGTGGCAAAGCCGTTCAGCGGCTCCAGCGCCAGAATTTTCAAAAGCAACAGGTCCAGCGTGCCCTGGACCAGGTCGGATGGCTTGCTCATGCGCACTCCTCGGTTACCGAGGATAAAGTACACCCATTCCCCTAGGTAAGCAAAGGGAAAGAAAATTTAGATTTGCGGCGTTTCACTCCGCGGTTCCCGACCCTAACTAAACCTGTGCAGACATGACCCAAAACCTGTCATTCCGACTCCCAGTCGCGGTCTTCCGCGGCCTGGGGCGGAGGGACCTGCTTTTCAGGCGACGGCAGCGAATGCTGCCGTTCGCGACCTTAAACTATTTCTTGACATAGAGAAACAGGCGTGAACAACCGTTTACCGCATGGAGCGAAAAAAGGTGCTGCGGCGAACCAGGAAAATCGGAAACGCACACATTTTCGAAGCCATCGTCTCGCGCCAGGCGGCACAACGCCGGCTGATCGACGACCTGTTGAGCCTGTTTGGCGGCCGGACGCAGCGCGCTTGAACTGACTTTACTCGCGCAGGATGCTTCACATAGGGGACGCGCCGGTGGCCGCAGCATAGGCGCTCGTCTGCTCCGCGGGCACTGGAGCTGCGACCGCCACCTGTGCGGAACTAACGGCGGGAACGGGCTTGGCCGTGTACGTGGCGTACAGCGCCATGCCAGTGAAAAACGCGCCGGCCACAAGGTTTCCGAGCGTCACGGGGAGCAGATTCCAGAAAAGCGCTTGGCCCACGGAGACGGGGGCGCCCAGCAGCATGCCCGAGGGCACGACAAACATGTTGACCACGGAATGTTCGAAACCCAGCGCGAAAAAAGTTAGGATCGGCAGCCACATCGCCGCGATTTTTCCTACCGTCGAGCGAGAGACCAACGCCAGCACCGCGCCAATCGTGACCATCCAATTACACAGAATTCCCTTTACGAGCGCCAAAGCCCAGCCGCTTCCGCCGAGCGCCGCGTAGCCCAACGTTTTCTTTTGTGCTCCCTGCTTCAACAAATCGGCGACGGCGCCGCCATTGCCAGTGCGCCAATTGGTGATTACCAGATAAAACAGCGCCGCGTAGAGCAAGCTGCCGAGCAAATTGCCAAGATACACCCAGCCCCAATTGCGAAGCATTCGTGTGAGGCGCACGGTTCCGGCCAGCGCGCCAATCGGCAGCACTGCAAAATTTCCCGTCACCAGCTCCAGCCCGAGCAATGCCAGCATCACGAATCCAACGGGCAAAAGAATCGCGCCCACAATCGGCGGAAGTCCCTGCGAAGTCACCAAAACAGCCAGCGAAGTCGCGTACCCAAGGAACGCCCCCGAGAGCTTTCCGCGAATCAGCATGTCTGGCGCAGAAAGTTCCGACTTCCTCTCTGCCAACCGCACCGCTTCCTGCAGCACTTCTTTTGGACTGACAGTCTGTCATGGAATCCGCGGCGGCTTGACCCCGCTTTTCTTCCTTCCTCGCCTTGCTCCCCGACTGCTCTTCTCTGGGCTCTTCTTTCCGTGTCCTCTGTGTTGAAAAACGATTTAAAATCTGGCGAGCTTCAATAAATTGCTGCGTCTCAATTGGCCCTCGCCGAGGAAGACGGGAGGGGACGCGGCGAATGCCACGACGCCAGTCCCGCCGTCGCCGCTGCCGCGAACAGAGGATCGCTCAACGCGGCATGCTCTCTCGCCTCTTTCTCGAAGCGATAAGACTCGATGACCTTGGCCACCACTTCCGGCAATTTTTCATCGCATGGCACGGTTTCCAAAATCTCTTCGCCCGCAACGGCCTGCGGGCCGGTCTGGCCGCCCGCGTAAATGGCCACGGCGTCCACGAGCTTGCCGTCCAGTCTTGTCTTGAATCCGCGAAAGCCGATGTCGGCCGCCTGATGGTTTCCGCAACCAGCTGGGCATCCGGACCAGTGAAGCGTCAAGGGATTCCCACCGGCGCCAAGCTTCTGGTCGAGCGCTTCAGAGAGCGCGACAGCCCGGCTCTTCGTCTCGATGAGCGCGAGATTGCAGTAGTCCGTGCCGACGCAAGCCACCATCCCGCGCAAAAACGGCGAAGGACGCGGCGAAAACTCCTTGAGCAAAGGTTCCGCAAGCAGGCCGCCAACCGAGTCCGTAGGAACATGGGGAAGGATGGCGTTCTGTCCGGTTGTCAGCCGAATCTCGCCATTTCCATAAATCTCAGCGAGCCGCGCGAGTTCGTCCAATTGCGGTGGGTTAACTCGGCCTGTAGGAATGCAAAGCCCAACCGCTCGAAGTCCGTCCTGGCGCTGCCGCGTCACCCCAAGATGGTCGGCATGCGCGGAGCTGCGCATGTCTCTTCCCTGAAACGCCAATTCGTGACCCAGGCGCTCAATCAGTTCCGCGCGCAGGCGGGACAAACCCCACTCTTCGATGAGAAAAGCGAATCGGCATTTCGATCGTGCCTCGCGTGGTCCATGATCGCGATAAATTTTCACCAACTCCACGACGACCGCGGCAGCTTGAAACACTTCCACAAAAACATTCAGCGGCGAAGCAACAGTAAATCCCCCCGAACCCATTTTTCCGCCGACCAGCACATTGAAACCAATCCGGCCCGCCTTCTTTGCGGGAACGAGAGCAATATCCTGTGATTCCGCATGCGTGCAGTTGTCCAGGCACCCGCTAACGGTAATGTTGAACTTGCGGGGCAAATTGGTGAACTCCGGATTACCCTGACTGCCCACGATGATGCGGTCCAAATCCTGCACAACGGGCCAAGCATCCAGTAATTCGTGTGGGTTCAGACCCGCGAGCGGGCAGCCATTGATGTTTCGAACGTTGTCCACGCCCGTTTGCAGCGAGCGCAGGTCCACGCCGCGCAGTTTTTCCCAAATCTCCGGCACGCTCTCGAGGGTAAATCCGCGCAACTCGACCTGCTGCCGCGTGGTGATGTCCACCACGCCATTGCCCAACCGGCGAGAGAGTTCCGCCATGGCGCGGAGTTGCTCGGCCCGCGCGAAGCCGTTGGGCATTCGAATGCGCATCATGAATTTGCCCGGCGTTGGCCGGCGGTAGAAAACCCCGACCCACTTCAACAATTCTTTTTCCGCCTGAGTCAGCGATTCCGCGCCGCGCGCGATGATTTGCGGCAATTGCTCCAGGATCCGGAGTCCATCCCCGTCCATGGACGCTTTGTATCCCTCGACGGTATTTGCGGGAGCGAATTGAGCTGCTGCCAACGAGGTATCCGCCGTTGATGACATTCGGGAATCTTGCATAACGACCACCTCAGAGCGGCGCGATGCGCCTCTCCAATTGGTGGAGTCATGCTGACACTTGCGCTTGCAAGAGCGCAAACGCAAAGTTCTGTTTGCTTCCATTGAAATTTCCGAAAAGTACCTTAGGAGAGCCAGGATTTTTAATTGAGTCGAGAAGTTTTTGCGATGCCGCTGCATTCACAAGGTAAGCAAACTCTGCAAAATCCTTCATTCCGAGCTGTGGCTCGGCAGCTTGTCGAAAAACTTACTTAACATGTCATTCTGAGCGAAGGCAGGAATCTGCTTTTTACAAAATGCCAGAAGAAAAGCGGCTCCTCTTGGCTTCGTCCTTCCGATGATGCCACTGGCTCAATTCCGCAAGCCATTGCAGGGTTACGCATTGCGCGTTTCCAGTTGTTTCGCGAATCCCTGTTATCGCACGCTAATGAGATCCGCAGCGAACTTGCACTTCTCCCGCGAGATCCGGGTCCATGATCGCCGTCCTGCCATTCTGCGCAGAACAAACCTGCAAGGACGTGATTCCCAGCGCCCCTCGCAAATCCGCGCCCGCAAGGTTGGCTCCGTCCGTTTCCGCCCCACGCAAAACGGCGCCCACCAAACTGGCTCCTCGCAAATCCGCGTTCTTCAAATCCGCGTCCAAGAAAATCGTTCCTTTGCACAAAGCTCCCGTCAAATTGGCGTCTGCCAGCCGGGCCGAGGAAAGGTCCGTCTGCTCGAGGTTGGCAAAGGAAAGCACCGCGTGTTCGAGCCTGGCGTCTCGCATGTCCGTGCGCGAAAGGTCGGTGCGTAAAAGTTGACTGTTGCGCAGATTGACCGCGTAAAGCGAGGCACCGGACGCTTTGGCGTTCGAAAGCACCGTGTTTTCAAACGTGCCGTAGGACAAATCCGAAAAACGCAAATCCGCCGCGGAAAAATTCGCGCCGGTGGCATTGGCAGAAACCATGACCACATGCGAAAGTTGCGCGCGGTCGAAAATTCCGGAGCGCAGCAAGGTTTCCCGCAAATTCGCTCCCCGCAGATCCGCTTCCGAAAAATAAGAGCCTTCGAGATTGGCTCGCCATAATTTGGCGTTCACCAAAAAGGCGTGATACGCCCGCGCGTAGCGCAAATTCATTTCATTCAAGTGCGCGCCCGAAATTTTCGTCACGTTTTCGTCGGTCCAGGGCGTTCCCTTAGGAAGAGGCGTGGAAAGCGAAGCTTCGGTCAGGTCCGCGTAAGGCCGGTAACCCACCGATTGAAAAATCGTAGCGGCCCAGCGGCGAGGATCAGCGGCTGAGCCTGCCGCGCTGCCCGTCTTGTCGGAAGGCAGGCCGCGGTTCACGCCAAGCGAAATGATAAAGAGGATGCATCCCACGGCGAGCGCCGCGCGCGTGGTTCCCAGAATCATTCGCAAAACGTTTTTGGATTTTGGCAACCGGATATCGCCGGGCCGCAGCACGCGCGAGACAACGAAGGGAATGCTCGTCGCAGTGGCCACCGCAAGGGTCATCAGAAAAACGTGAAGCAACGTTCCGCGAAAATCCTGGCGCGTCAAGTAGCGCAGCCAAAAAAAGAAGAGCGTGACCGGAACGATCCAGTAAGCAAGGACCGTCGAAAGCGCCGATTCGAACGCGGTCATGGCCGCGCGCGATTCCCCCTGCCAGCGGAAGTGCCTTCGCACGAGGCCCATCAGATACCACGGACCGTCTTTTTCGAGGGTTTGCCCGTCGGGAAACACCGCGGGCAACGCGGCCATGCTGCCCCACAACCGCAAGAGCAGAAAATGAAAACGCAGCGAGAGGACCAGAAGAACGATGGGCCCGCCAAGATACAGTCCGGTCATCGGCAGCAGATTGCCGAGTTTGGGGAAGGGCAGTGCGGACGAGTTCAAGAGCAGGCGCACATCGGTGGTGTAGATAATCAGCAGGCAACAGAGCAAGCTCAGGCCAACGGTCAGAAAATAGAACCAGCGCGCGACTTTCGTGGCGTCGCCAATCGCTTTCGAGCTGTCCATCGCGGAAATCGATTCAGGAAGCACCGCGTCGAAAAGGTTCGTTCCGCCGAGGCGCCCGAACCACAAGCCGTCGGCACCGTACACGTTGGCGCCCATCAAATTGGCGCCTCTTAATTCCGTTCCTAGTAGATTACTGTTTTGTAGATTTGCCCGAACTAGGCTGGCTCCCCGGAGGTTGGCCATGGAAAGGTCCGCGCCCGATAAATTTACCCGATGCAAGTGTGCGGCCTGCAAATTGACGCCGGTGAGGTCCGCTTTAGCCAGGTTGACGCCGGTGAGGTCCGCCCTGGCGCCGCTTTCTCCGCCCGATTCCACCCACTGCTTGTGCTGATCCAGAATTTCTGCAAGATCGATCAGAGAAATTCCGATGGTGCCTTCGCGGCTGGGAACCTCTTCCACCGCAGGAGGTGTTTCTTTTGCGGCGGCATCGATGGTAATTTCCGTTTTTAGTTCTTCCACTTCTTTGATTGCATGGATATCCGGAGACATTCGAGCACTTTCCCCCGAGGAACTACTTCCTCTGTCGGCCATATGTGCGCCTGGCCGCGGATCCCGCGTGCGAATCCGCGCAACGCCAGCCCCCACTTTCGAGTCCACAAGGAACTTCCGTTGGGCTCCCCAATCCTCTCTCACCTAGGCTGTAAAAATCGCCTGACCCAAAGTACAGGTTGCGCCAGCGGTAACGGTTAGCTTAGCGCGGGGGAGAAGTATTCTCATCCGTTCATTCCCTGTGGAAGTGCCGAGATGGTAGTCCTCACAGGAGCCAATTCCCTTTGAGCGTGATCTTTCGCGGGCGCATCGTGGGAGACTGTGTGCTCTAAGAGGCGTACAAACTAGGGCATGGGTCTAGGCATGGGTCCGCGTCAGTCCGCGGCAAAGAGCTTTATCCAGCAGGTCCGCGTTCCTTCGCCAATCCGCGGCGGGTGCCTAGACAAAACTGAGCCGGGGCGCTTCGCTGAGGGGCCAAGGCACCCCGGCTGATCCTGCCCGCCTCCGCAGTGTGCGAGCAAGAAACCCGGAAGAAATTTTTAGCGCCGCAGAACTCCGACAGCTTATTGAAGAATGCCGTTAGTTGTCTTGCGGAGCGCAGCGGATACTTTTGAAGAAACTCACGAGAAAGCAGATTCCTCGTCGCTTCGCTCCCTGGAACGACAGGTTTTACTTCGTTCAATAAGCTCCTGATTCGTCCCGCGGATTTTGGACTTACAGATCGTGCGGTGAGCCGGGGGAGCTACGGCCTCGCGCAGCAGAGAACCTATCGGTCTTCGTCGCCGCGGAGGAACTCGTACCGCTCGATCGCGGCAACCACGCCGACGGCGCCTTCCTCGCGCGGCTCGGTACGCTGCACGCGGCCCAGGCAACGCACGCGCACCGGACCAGCCATGGTAATCTCGTTGGGCAACGTGAGAAGAATCTCGACCGGCGAGCCTTCTTTGACGTCTTTGGAAAGATAGAAGTAGACACCGCGGGAGCTGACGTCCCGCGATTCGGTGCTGGTTTCGCCTACAGCGGCGCCGGACGTCCAGCGAACCGTAAGCGGCAGCCGCATGGTGAAGCGCTGGGTGGTGCGGCGTTCGGAGCCCGTCAAGACCGTCCTCCTGACCGAAGCCAGAGTGTATCTGGGCAGGGGGCCAGCGAACAATAGGACTCCCGATACAAAATCGATTCAAGCCTGAGAAGTACCGTTGTACTAGGACGGCGCCGCAACCAACTGCTCAGTGAAACCGAGGCGCTTCGGTGCGTTGAACAGGGGGTGCGGCGACGGGAAGGTCCGTCGGGGGAGCGTGCAGAGTCGCCTCTCATACCTTTAGCGGAATTTTGGCCCTCGCGCGTGTTTCTCTCTGGCCCTCTTAAGCTGCTGATAGCAAAATGGTTAGACGCGGGGAGGAACAGACTCCCGACCTTTCCGGAGGGTGTAGCTCCACAGTCCGATAGGGATGGCTAAGGTTCTTGGCCGAAGCGCTTGATGTCCTCCGGGCCTTCCTGAAGTGGCAAAACCGCGCGTCCCTGCACGAGTTCGCGAATTTGCTCGACGATATCGGGATTCGCCAGCGTGGTAATGTCTCCCGTATCCATGCGATTCGAAATGGCGGCCAGCACGCGGCGCATAATTTTGCCCGAGCGCGTCTTGGGCATATCCGGCACGATGTGGATGTTCTTGGGCCGTGCGATTTTGCCGATCATGGTTTCGATGGTAGCAGTGACTTTTTCATTGATCTCTTTCTTTGGCAGAACGCCAGGCTTCAGTGAAATGTAAACGACCGGAACTCGGCCCTTGACTTCGTCGACAGCGGGAACCACGGCCGCTTCGGCAACTTCCGGAATCGTGAGGCAAGCGGATTCCACTTCCTTGGTTCCTAGGCGGTGGCCGGCCACGTTGATTACGTCGTCCACGCGCCCGAGGATGCGGTAGTAGCCGTCGGCGGGAAGCACCGCGCCATCCGCAGCGTAATATGGCCAATCGCGCCAGTCTTTGCTGTGCGGGTGCTTGTTGTACTTCTTGTAGTACTGATTGACGAAGCGCTGGGGATCGCCCCAAATCGTTTGCATGATTCCAGGCCAGGGATTGCGAATGCAAATATTTCCGGCCATGTGCGAGCCAGCGGTCACTTCGTTTCCATTTTCATCCCAGATCACCGGATAAATTCCCAGCACCGGCGGACCCGCACTGCCGGGCTTCATGGGGTCAAGAGCGGGTTTAGTGGAACAGAGAAAACCGCCGGTTTCGGTCTGCCACCAGGTATCCACGATCACGGCTTCGCCTTTGCCCACGACTTCGTAGTACCACTGCCAGACTTCCGGCTCGATGGGCTCGCCGACGGTGGTCATGTGCTTGAAGCGATAGTTGTATTTTCTCGGCTCGTCGGCGCCGGCTTTACGCAGCATTCGAATGGCGGTCGGCGACGTGTGGAAAATATTTACGCCGAGCCTTTCCGCGATACGCCAAGGGCGGCCAACGTCCGGGAATTGCGGCACGCCTTCGTAGAGAACGCTGGTGGCCGCGAGTGCGAGGGGCCCGTAAACAATGTAAGAGTGCCCGGTGATCCAGCCGATGTCGGCCATGCACCAGTAGACGTCTTCGGGATGAATGTCCTGGTAATACTTCGCCGTGCCGGTCACGTAAGCCATATAACCGCCGGTGCGGTGCTGACAGCCCTTCGGTTTTCCGGTCGTGCCGCTGGTGTACATCAAAAAGAGCGGAGCTTCGGAATCCTGTGAAACGGGCTCGACGATGTGGCCGCGGTAGTCCTGCAAAACGTCGTCGATGAAATAATCGCGCTCCATGACCATCGGCGTGTCGGAGCTGTACTTGCCGGCGTAGCGCTTCCACACCAGAACCTTGTCGATGTCCTGGCCTTCTTTTTTGGCGGTTTGTACCGCGATGTCCGCGGCGGCCTTATGATCCACCCACTTACCGTTGCGCCAATAACCGTCGGCGTAAATCAGCACGCGGCTGCCGGAATCGGCAGCGCGCAAACCGCAAGCCTCGCCGCTGAATCCGCCGAAAACGACGGAATGCACGATGCCCAGGCGCGCGCAGGCCAGCATGGTGATGGGCAACTCGGGAATCATGGGCATGTGAATGGTGACGCGGTCGCCGGATTTCAGTCCCGCAAAGTCACGCAGAAGAGCCGCGGTTTCGTTCACGCGCCGGTACAGCTCCTGATAGGTGATGGCCGTGGCGGATTCACCCTCGGGCTCCGGAACAAAAACGAGCGCGGCTTTGTTCTTATATTTGGCGAGATGGCGGTCCACGCAGTTGTAGCAGGCGTTGAGCTTGCCGCCGACAAACCATTTCCAGAACGGAGGATGCTCGGTGTCCAGCGTGGTGTGCCAGTACTGATCCCAGTCGAGCAGTTCGGCGTAATGTCGGAAACACTCCGGAAAATATTTTTCGTCGAACTTCGCGACGAAGTCCGGGTCGTAGAGGTTGGCCTGGCCAATGAATTTCGCGGGCGGGCGGTAATAGCCTTCCTCTTTCCAGTGGACGGCGATTTGCGCCTCACTGACTTTCAGTTTGGTTTTATGCTCTTTTGTGTTTAGTTTCTGACGCGGTGTGGCCACGATGGCGGCTCCCTTGGACGATGGATTCACTAAGGCGTAGCGATGTGGGACAGCTTTGCTCGGGCGCTTTCCCCAAGGATAGAAGAAACTCGTCCGCCAAAAATGATGCTACCGCGCGGGGGCGCGAGTCAATTGCCTGGCCCTCTGGCTGCCTGGCCCCGACTACTTCATGCCTCCCACTTCGTCCCAGATCTTCGTGCCATGGGTTTCTTCTAACAAGAGGCTACCAACGACGAAAGTGAGAGCAGCAATTCCCATGGGGTAATACAGCCCCGAATAAATGTTGTGGGTGGCAGCGCACACGGAAAGCCCAATTAGCGGCAACAATCCTCCGAACACTCCGTTGCCTATGTGATAGGGCAAAGAAAGCGAGGTGTAACGGATCTTTGCCGGAAATGCTTCGACCAAGTACGCGGCGATGGGACCGTACACCATGCAAACATAAATCACTTGGATAAAGACGAGCAGCACAAGCAGGGGAACGTTGGGATTGCTTGCTTCTCTTGCGGCCACGAAGGCGCCTTTTGCGTCCGTGGTCACTGCCGTCAGGCTAATTGCGCCCGTTAGCGCATTGCGCGTGGACCATAGCGATACGATATTGCTTCCGGCGGCTTGCTGCATGGCTTTGTAAAGCGGGATATAGGTAACGACGGCGATCAAGCAGCCGGCCATGATGATTTTTTTTCGTCCGATGCGGTCTGACAGGGCTCCAAACACAGTGAAGAACGGCATTCCGAGCAGCACCGCTAAAGCCACGATTTTGTTCGCCAGCGTGGGATTCACCCTGAGAATGGTCTGCATGTAGAAAAGAGCATAGAACTGACCGCAGTACCACACAACTCCTTGACCCGCGGTTGCGCCGAACAAGGAGATCAGCACGCGCTTGAGATTCTCCCACTTTCCGAAAGCATCTCTGAGCGGCTGCAGGGAGGTCATGCCCGCGGTTTTGATGGATGTAAAGATAGGCGACTCCTTCATCCGCAGACGGATGTAGAGCGAAATTGCCAGCATGAAGATGGAAATCAGGAACGGGATGCGCCAGCCCCAGGCCGAAAAAGCCTCCCTGCTCATCGAAGACTGCGTCGCCAGGATGACGATCAGGGAAATAAAAAGACCAAGCGTTGCGGTGATCTGAATGAAGCTGGTATAGAAACCGCGTTTGTGGTCCGGCACATGTTCCGCCACGTATACCGTTGCTCCTCCGTATTCACCACCGAGCGCCAGCCCTTGGAGGATACGGATGCCAAGGAGACATATGGGCGCAAACCATCCCGCGGTCCTGAAAGTAGGCAGCATCCCAATGATCGCCGTTGCCCCGCCCATAATCGACAAAGTCACGAGGAATGCATATTTACGTCCCACCAGGTCTCCGATGCGCCCGAAGAAGAGCGCCCCAAAGGGGCGAACAACAAAGCCGACGGCAAACGTGGCCAAGTAGGCGATGTACGCAAACGTCTGGTTCCCTGGTGGATAAAATAAGGGCGACAGTACAGCCGCCAGACTGCCAAAAATGTAGAAGTCGTACCACTCAATCATGGTGCCGACAGCCGAGGCGAGAATCACCCTCCAGATGCCGTATGCGGCCGTACCGCCCATGGGGATTGCGTCTGCTCGGCTAGCCATGGTTCCTCCTCGACGCTCTTAACTGCCGCATGGATGTGCCTTGACTTCGCTCTAAGGCAAGCGTTGCGCACACCTCTTCTTGCCGTGTCCTTCCCCTTCCGTTGAATCCGTCCTGGGACTCGCAGTAAGGGGCGCGAGCCAGGTCTTCCTTGGCGGAAGGGCTTCGGGAACGCCAAGTTCATATACGGGTCGGCGGGAGTTGTCAAGAAAGGACTTGGAGCATTTTGGAGCATCCCTGCTAGTTGCTAGTCTTTCGATTGGTCAACCGCTATGTTAAGAGTTAGGTCTGGGCCGGGCGGGGGCCTTACGCAGCCCTCTGAGACGAAAGCGGCGTCATCCGGCAGAGCAAAGCGATTGACTGCGAGATTTAATAAACTCCCAGGCGTCGGCATACAACCGCGGGGATTTGGGGTGACATGTTCCGGCGGGTGCGTTCTGAAGATAGGATGTCAGCAAAACCAGAAGGCTTCTGCTGCATTGGACGTTACTGCGGTCCTCAGAATCCTAGCAGCAGGCCTCACCTACTTGCTCGCTCCCAAAAACTTCCTGGTCGGCACGAGCATGACGATTTATTTCTTCTGGGGCGGCTACCGCTAGTGCTCAGTCCGCAAAGGCTCAAAATATTATTGGGAGGCGCTAAAGCGCCACCCTACCCTACAATTCGTCCGCGGCTGGGAACTTCACGAGTTACCAGCTACGCGTGATATAGTGCCCGCTGTCATGAGCGTTAAAGCGCCGCCGTCAAACACGAAATCAACCGCAACCACTCCGCTCACGCGCAATCAGATTCGCGGGTTCTGGGCTTCTTGGGGAGGCTGGACGCTGGATGGTATGGATTCGTTTATCTACGCGCTCGTGTTGGTGCCCTCGCTGCGGGAACTTCTGCCGAACTCCGGCATCGCTGCCACCAAAGGCAACGTCGGTTTTTATGGCGGATTGCTGTTCGCGCTATTTTTGTTGGGATGGGGATTGGCCTTCTTATGGGGGCCGGTCGGCGACAAATTCGGGCGTGTTTGGACCCTCATGCTGACGATCGTGTGGTATTCCGTTTTCACGTTTCTCAGCGCGCTCGTCGTCAACGTTTGGCAGCTTGCTATTTTGCGCTTGCTTGCGGGCATTGGCATCGGCGGCGAGTGGGCCATGGGTGGAACTTTCGTGGCCGAAGAGTGGCCGGAAGAGCGTCGGCGCGTCGGCGCAGGATACATGCACACCGGATATTACCTCGGAATTCTCCTTGCGGCGATTGCGAATTATGCGATTGGCAGCCATTACGGTTGGCGCATGATGTTTGCAGTAGGCGGATTGCCCGCGCTGTTGCTGGCGTGGGTACGGCACGGCGTGGCGGAGCCGGAACGCTGGAAACGAAAAGAAGGCGTCGTGCGTTCCTGGAAAATTTGGCGGCCGTTCGCCGCGCTTTTCTCGAAGGCCCTGCGCCGCAGGACGATTCTGAATTCGTTGTACATGCTGGCGTCGATTTGCGGATTGTGGGCGGGAACCGTGTATGTGCCTGCGGCCGCAACGACGCTGGCGGAAGCGGCAGGAAGAATTGGTCCGCTAGCGGCGCAGTTTGCTTCGGGCGCCACGATGCTGGTTTCCGTCGCCACGATTTTGGGGTGTTTGGCGATGCCCTGGTTCGCGGAAAAACTCGGACGCCGCGGCGCGCTGGGATTTTATTTTGCGGTGATGCTCACGTTCATTGCTGTGACCTTCGGAAAAGTGTTTTATCTCGGCGCGACGGCGCTGCCGTGGTTTTTCGCCTGTTTGTTCTTTCTTGGATTTGGCGGCGCGAATTTTGCGGTTTACACGCTCTGGCTACCGGAGCAGTATCCTACCGAGTGCCGCGCCAGCGCGTTTGCTTTTTCTACTTCGTTCGCGCGCTTCGCAGGCGCTGGCATCACGTTTCTGGTTGGTGCGGGCGTACAGAGGTACGGCTCGCTGGGAATCCCGGTGGCGCTGACTTCCATCGCTTTTGCGATTGGCTTGCTGCTCGTTCCTTTTGGCGTGGAAACCCGCGGAGAATGCCTGCCCGCTTAACGCCGCGCATCTGGAGAAACTTGGCCGAAGTGCAATCCAAGATTTTTCCCATTGAGAAGCTGCGCGAATTCTGCACCCGCGTGTTTCGCGCCACGAAGCCCGCGCCAGCCACGAAAGGCCCGCTCATTCCGGGCGACCCGGAGCGGGAAGCAGGACAAGTGCGACGGAAAAGGGCGTGCCGTTGATTCTGTCGGTGGTCGAAGAGCTGCGGGAGATTTCGCAGAAGCCGGGGATTCTGCTCGAGTGAGAGTCACGTACCAGAAATCAACGCAAGAAATCTGAGCGCTTGCCGCGGAGGGAAGCATCCAGAAGCTGAATCGTGTGCACAACGGGTGTTTTTTGACCGCGGCGCGAGAGGGCGGACTGGAGTTGCAGGATGCAGCCGGGGTTGCCGGTAGCGACGACGTCGGCTTTGAGTTGCGAAACCAGTTCGGCTTTGCGGTCCCCGAGGGATTGGGCGGAGTCGGGCTGCACGAGATTGTAGATGCCGGCAGAGCCGCAGCAAATGGCAGATTCGGGAATTTCCGTGAGTTCGAGGCCGGGAATGGCCGAAAGCAAAGCGCGCGGTTGCGAGTGAACGGCTTGCGCGTGCTGCAAGTGGCAGGAGTCGTGAAAGGCCACGCGCAATTTTAGAGGATGACGCTTGCTGCGTGGATCGAGTTCCGCAAGAACTTCGCTGATGTCTTTGCATTTTGCAGAGAATGCTCTGGCGCGCTCCGCGTACTCCGGATCGTCGCGGAGCAAGTAACCATACTCCTTCACGTTGGAGCCGCATCCGGCGGCGTTGGTAACGATGGTTTCCACCTCGGCGTGCCCGAAAGCGTCAATGGTCTTCCTGGCGAGCTCGATGGCGGCGGCTTCTTCTCCGGCATGCACGAGTAACGCACCGCAACAAGGTTGCGCTTGGGGAGCAACCACCTCGCAGCCTTCGGCGGAGAGCACGCGCGCCGTGGCGGCATTCACCTGCGAGAAAAATTCGCGCTGCACGCAACCGAGGAGCAACCCGACGCGGCGGCGCTTTATGCCAACCGCAGCGGTGACTTCCGGCACTGCTTCTTGTGGCGTGAGTCGGGGAAGTAGCGCTTCCATTGTCTGCAATCGTTTGGGCAGGAGTTTTACCAAGCGCAAGCCACGGACAAGAGCTTGTAATCCCGATTTTTGGTAGGCAAGAAGCGGCGCGCGCAAGCGGCGCAGGCGGTCTGGCCGGGTGAAGGTGTCAAAAAGAAAATGGCGATGGCGCTTCTCCACGGAGGAGCGCGGGAAATTCCGCTCAATTTGCGCCCGCGTGGCTTCAATCAGCTTGCCATAGTCCACGCCGGAAGGGCACGCGGTCATGCAGGCCATGCAGCCGAGACAGCTATCGAAGTGGCTGACCCATTTGGGATTGATCTGCGCATTGCCTTCGGAAGCGAGCTTCATCAGGTAGATGCGGCCACGCGGCGAATCCATTTCCTCGTTCCAGAGCACGTACGTGGGGCAGACCGGCAAACAGAAGCCGCAGTGCACGCACTTGTCGATAATGGTCGTGGACGGCGGATGATGCGTGTCGAAGGCGGAAGGAAGCGGATTGCAAGTGCTTGTCATGGTTGCCTGCTAGGGCCGGTTTTGATGAGGACGACGTTTTGCTCCATGGCGCCGCGGGAGAGGGCGATGCGCTTGCCGTCGGGAGACCAGACGAAGCCATGAATCTCGGATTTTGGGAAGTGGGTGAGCTGCTTGGCCGGGCCACCATCAAACGGCAGAATCCAGAGATTGGGGATGCCGCTGCGGTCATCCAGGAAGGTCATGCCGCGACCGTCTGGCGTCCAGCCCACGATTCCCATGTTGTCCATTGTAGAAGGAGGATCGCCAGCAAAGAGCGGAGGGCCGCCCGAAGGAGGGAGGATGTAGCCCTTAATCTTGCCGTTCTTCGGGTCCATAAAGGGCGCCATAATCCGACTGCCATCCGGAGAATAAACCGGATTGCCCAAGAGCAGGAGATCGGAGACGGGAACGGGCGGAGACGCACCAAGATCCATGCGGTAAAGGAGCGTGCGGCCGTCGGGACTCGTACCGGAAAACATCAGGTCGTTAGATTGGATGCGGCAACTCGGGCTGCCCTCACCTGCCCCATTCGTGATTTGCGTGAGGTTGCTGCCGTCCAAGTCCATCTTGAAGAGATGGTGTGTCCCGGCAGGGTCAGATTCAAAAACAATAGAGCGGCCGGATTCGCAGACCGCGGGCCGCGTGTGGAAATAACGGTCGTTGGTCAGCTGATGGGCATTGGAGCCGTCGGCATTGACCATCCAGATTTGATAGGTGTCGGCGACGTTCCCTTGATACACAATGCGACCGTCGGCGGTCCAGGCGAAACCACCGATGCCGTCCAGGCGGCCGGAAGTGATCTGCACGGCGGCGCCGAGGTCGTTGGCGGGACCAACCCAGAGGTTGACGTTGATGTCGCTCTGGACGGCCAGGAAAGAGCGGGAATCGGAAGCCACACTGAGGGCAATGTAACTGTTTACGTCGGCGGTGAGCTTGCCCGCCTCGGCGCTGCCTGGCGCATTCCAATAGATTTGTTGCGGAGCGCCGCTTTTCTCCTGAGCAGCAAGGAGAATGCCGCTGCCATCGGAAGCCTTTTTCGCCCAGTAGACGACGCCCATCCCGCCGCCGCCCAGTCTTTCTGCGATCCGGTAATTGGAAACAAGTGTGCCGATCATAGATTTGGCCTGCGAGAAATTGTCGTGGTATGCGGGCCTGATGGCAAGTCAAATCCAAGTTGATGCGCGGAAGATTCAGAGGCCGCCGAGAAAGCGGCCTGGATTCAGGGTGTGGGAAGGGTCGAGGCGCGACTTGACGGCTTTCATGAGGAGCAGGGAGTTGCCGGGAGAGCCCCAGGCGTCGAACTCTGGCATATTCGACGGCCGATAGAGCACAGCTAAGGAGCCGCCCATTTTTTCGAGCTCGCTGCGCAAACTCGTAAGTGCGCCGTGGAAATTGTCGGCGGAGCCTTCCAGCAGGAGCCAGCCGAGACCCGTTGCGTACATCAGCGATTGCCAGTGGAGGTGCGAGGAATCCGCGGAGCGGCGAATCAGTTCGATGGTGCGCGCCAGGTCGGCGGGCAGAATGCTGATTTTCGCGATGACCGTTTCTGCAGAATCGGAAAAGGACCAGAAGTATTGGCGTGCGCTCCACACGGACATGGGGGCATCTGAAATCTTCGCGGATTGACAAAGACTGCGCAAATGAGCGGCTTGTGCGTCGAGTCCCGCTTCCGTGCCTTCAAAGAGGATGTCGACGGTGGGAGTGGATTCGACGGAGAAATGAGATTGAAGCGCCACGTGAGCGAGTTTGGAATCCTGGATAGCGAGGACCGACTTTTGCGCCTCGTCAGGATTTGATACAGCGATAGAAAATGAACACGTCTTGCGCGGGAGGGGATGCAGACGGAAGACGGCGCGCGTAATGACTCCGAGAGTGCCGAGTGCGCCGGTGACGAGTTTCGGTAGATCGTAACCCGCGACATTTTTGACGACTTTGCCGCCGCTCGAGGCGAGCGTGCCGTCCGGAAGCGCTATGGTCACTCCAATGATCAAGTCACGCAAGGCGCCAAAGCGCAGACGAAGCGCGCCGCTGTCGTTGGTGGACAGAATGCCGCCGACGGTGGCTTTTTCGGGCCACAGTGGATCAATAGCCAGGCGCTGGCCGTGCTGCGCGAGCGTCTGCTGCAAAGCCTGAACCGTGCAGCCGGCTTCCACGGTGACTGTGAGGTCGGCCCAGGCGTGCTCGAGGACGCGGTTCAGACGCGAGGTCGACAAGATAAGGTCGGCGCGTGCGGTCGGATTGCCCCACCCTAGCTTTGTGCCGCCGCCGCGCAGAATGACGGCGAGGCCGCCTTCGTTTGCAATACGGAGTGCGTCGGCGAGTTGTTGTTCGTTGACAGGTTCGAGGACCAGTTGGGGTTGAACGGCAGAGACGGCATCCGAAGGCGTGGTGGGACGGACCTGATCAGGGCCAAGAAGGGCGACGAACTGGTCATGGAGAGCTCGGGTGAGAGTGGTCGACTGGGGTTGGGTAGCAGCGTCCATGAGTCAGTCGCTGAGTACAGTGAGCGGAACGTGCGAACCAGCTCGCACGCAGAAAAGCGGCAGCAAGCTGCTGCACTCCAAAGCGGAAAGCATCAGAACCTCTCCGCGAGGCCAGCGGTTTCGAGCGGGTGCAGAACGTATTCCCCGGGCTTTTCGCCGCACAGACGCGGCGTGGGAAAGACTTTCGTGGGGTTCGCAAGCTGCAGAGGATCGAAGGCGCAGCGGACGCGCTGCATGGTGGCGAGGTCAGGCTCAGCGAACATTTTGGCCATCATGGATTTCTTTTCTTCGCCCACACCGTGTTCCCCGGTGATGGAGCCGCCTGCCACGATACACAGTTCGAGAATCTTGAACGAGAGCGCTAGCGCGGCCTCTTCCTGACCGGAAATGCGCCGATCGTAAAGCACCAGCGGATGCAGGTTGCCGTCGCCGGCATGAAAAACGTTGGCGACACGCAAGCCATTTTCTTTGCTGAGCCGCTCGATCTCGCTCATCACTTGAGGAAGAGCTGTGCGGGGAATCACGCCGTCCTGCACGATGTAATTCGGTGAAATCCGGCCCACAGCGGCGAACGCCGCTTTCCGGCCTTTCCAAACGAGCGCGCGCTCGGTCTCAGATTGCGCCACACGGATTTCCCGCGCGCCATTTGAACGGCAGATTTCGTCGACGTGAGTCATGAGCGCTTCGACTTCGGCAACTGGGCCATCGAGCTCGACGAGAAGCAAGCCGCCACAATCGGGATAATTCGCGTGAACCGCGGCTTCGGCCGCTTGAATGGCCAAATTGTCCATCATCTCCATGGCGGCAGGCAGCATGCCCGCCGCGATGATGCCGCTGACGGCGGCCCCGGCTTCGTTGGTGGAAGGAAACGCGGCTAGCAGCGTGCGAATGCATTCGGGCCGCTTGACGATGCGAAGAATAATCCTCGTGGCCACGCCTAGCGTCCCTTCGGAGCCGACAAAAACTCCAGCAAGGTCGTAGCCCGGTGTATCGAGCGTTTTTCCGCCGAGGTGCACGAGCGAACCATCCGGCAGAACAACTTCGAGGCCGAGGACGTGCGTCGTCGTGAAGCCGTATTTCAGGCAATGCGCGCCGCCGGAATTTTCCGCGACGTTGCCGCCAATGCTGCACACGGATTGCGAGGAAGGATCCGGCGCGTAGAAATATTCCTGGCGCTGCACGCGCACGGTCACATCGAGATTAATCACCCCAGGCTCCACGACCACCCGCGCATTCGGGATGTCGACTTCCAGAATGCGATTCATGCGCGCTAGGCTAAGGACGATGCCGTTTTCCACGGGCAGCGCGCCGCCGCTCAGGCCGGTCCCAGAACCGCGCGCGACAAAAGGAATTCTTTCGCGATGGCAAACTCGCACGATGGCTTGAACCTGCTCGGTTGAAGTTGGAAGCAAAACCGCGCAAGGCAAGACGCGAAAATTCGTGAGGCCGTCGCATTCGTACGTGTGTAGTTCTTCGGGCGAGGAGATGAGGCCACGGTCGCCCACGATGGAGCGGAATTGGGTGAGTAGAGAGGGGTTCATAAAGCGGTTACCTGAAAACATATTATGCCTGAGTACGAGCCGGACGAACACTGATATCGAGGCGAGATGAGGCGCAGCCGTGCTGCCCCTACAGATCCCACAGTTTTTAGTGGATGAACGTCAGCCCATGCGGCACGAAGTGTGGGAAGACATACCCGTAGAGCATGACGATGACGCCAACAATCGCGCCAAGCGCCAGCGAATGCCAGACCACAAATCGAAAGATGATGCCTTCGTTTCCGACTTGATTGGTGGCGGCAGTGGTCACGCAAATCGATTGCGCATCCACCATCTTGCCCATGACGCCGCCCGCGCTATTCGCGGAAGTCATCAGGATCGAATCCAAACGCAACTGTTCCGCGGTGATGCGCTGCAAACTGCCGAACAGCGCGTTCGAAGACGTGTCACTGCCCCTGAGCGCGACGCCCAACCATCCCAGGAAGGTTCCGAAGAACGGAAAGAACCAGCCGGTATGGGTGAACGCCACGCTCAAGACGGCGTCTGTTCCCGAGTAGCGTGTCACGAAGCCCAAACCGATGATTACCTATCTTCTGGCGATGGCCTCGCCCACACACGGAGTTCCCGCGAGCTATTACTATTCCGGCTGGGCCAGCCAGGAGCCCATGGCTCTTGCATATCGCGAAGGTCCGGCACCAAGGATGGAAATCATTATTCGAATGGGAACACCTACTACGGCCTAAAGCTTGATGTCGGCGTGGGCACCGGTGGTCCTCTGTTTTTTACCCACTACTCCTACTTCGGCTTCGGTCCGCACAGCCTGCATGATCGTTTCACGTCTTCCTATTTTGAAAACAACCGCGCAACATTGCCCTGATCAACCGCGCTTATTGCATCGCGAATCCCAAACACTTCCCGGGCTACGGCGCGGATGCCTGGGGACTGACCGCCAGCGACGGCCCGTTCGGATATGTTCCCCACGCGCCCGACAACGCTAGCGACCAAGGCACCATTACGCCAACAGGGGCCCTCGCTTCCTTCCCCTATGCGCCCGACGCCTCCATGGCCGCGTTCAAACACTATTACCGCGACGTTGGCGCGCAACTTTGGGGCATCTACGGTTTGCGCGAGGCCTACAATCCGACATCTTCATGGGTCTAAACCAAGCTCCCATCACCGTCATGATCGAAAACTATCGAACCGGCCTGGTTTGGAAGAATTTCATGTCCAACCCGGAAATCGGCGAGATGCTCGAAAAACTCGACGCAGAGACGCGAAAGTAAGTCCGTTGACCGTTGAGGCCGTTGAGGCGGCACTCTTGCCAAGCGTGCCCTATCCATGTAGCATAAAAACATGCAAATTCGCAGCCGGAAGAACAACTCCGTGTGCATCTGTTGTATGTGCTGTACGTGTGTGTCTTCTGGCGCGGGGAGGCTGAGCATTTAGCGATTTCATCCAGCCTCAAAAGCTTTTGAGCCCACCGCCAGAAACAAAACCGCCGGTGGGTTTTTTATTTTCCGAGGCCGGGCGATCAAACGCGTTTTCAAGTCAAACATCTAAAGGAACGAGGAGAACACAAATGGCAGAGTACAAGCACCCCGAAGTTTTGGTTTCGACTGATTGGGCCGAAAAAAATCTCAAAGCGCCAAATACACGCTTTGTCGAAGTAGACGTGGACACCACCGCCTACGACCAAGGCCACATCCCCGGCGCCGTGGGCTGGAACTGGCAGACCCAGCTCCAGGACGGTATCCGCCGCGATTTGATCGACAAAGCTGCGCTCGAAAAGCTGCTCAGCGCTTCTGGCATTTCCAAGGAGACCGCTATCATTGTTTATGGCGACAACAACAACTGGTTCGCCGCTTACGCCTTTTGGCAATTGAAGCTCTATGGCCATAAAAACGTTCGGCTGATCAACGGTGGCCGCAAGAAATGGCTCGAAGAGAAGCGCCCGCTCACCAAAGAGGCTCCCAATGTCAGCCCAGGCACCTATCGCGTTTCCGAGACTGACGCGACCATCCGCGCTTTCAAGGAAGACGTTGCGGCCGTGGTGGAGGGCCGCAAGTCGGGTCAACTCGTCGACGTTCGGTCCGTCGATGAATTCACCGGCAAAATCATCGCGCCTCCGGGCATGACCGAAACCGCACAGCGCGCCGGTCACATTCCGCAAGCCGCCAATATTCCCTGGGCGCAGGCCGCCAACGAAGACGGCACCTTCAAATCCTTCGACGATTTGAAGAAGCTCTATGAAGCCAAGGGCATTAACGGCAAGGATGAAGTCATTGCTTACTGCCGCATCGGCGAGCGCAGCTCGCACACCTGGTTCGTGCTCAAGTATTTGTTGGGCTTCGACAAGGTGCGCAACTACGACGGCTCCTGGACGGAATGGGGCAATCTCGTTGGCGCGCCCATCGTAAACGAAACGCGCTCCGCGCAATCCGGTGTTGCCACCGCCGCGCGTTAAGGGTGGTGGCCTTTTTGTTTTTGCTTAAAACTGGGAACTGATAACTGACAACTTTTCCAGCGGCGCGGTAGCCAAGTGGCAAGGCGGAGGTCTGCAAAACCTGCCGAAAAAGCGGGGCTCTAATAGCGTCAATAGTTTACAAAGGGGAAATGAGGGGTAAATAGGGGCTGCGCAGGCATTTTGGGGGGCATTTTGGGTACAGTTTTGGGTATAGCCTGATTTAGAAAAAATCAGGGTTTACCAAACCCTGGAGAAACCTTTGTCGATTCGACCGTGCTGCTTGCCAGAGGTGGCGATGCCAAAGTGGTCGAGGCGTCGGCCTGCAAAGCCGATCTTAGTGGGTTCGAGTCCCACCGTCACCTCCAATCGTTGCCGTCCCACCGTCGCGTTTGCCTCAATGCTTATCTCGGTTCGGGCAATGCCGTTCGTGAAAGTCGCAACTGTTTGCTTCATACTCGCGTTTGCAAATGGAGCATTTGAGAATCCACACACGAGCGAACCGATGATTCCCTCGTTCCGTCGTTTTGCGGATTAACTTCTGGCCGTTCCGATTTTCGATACCAACATCAGCCATGTGGGACCGCTCCTTTCACCCGTAAAAGGGAAATTATCTTTCAAATTTCTGTATACAAGATTCCAAAGCAACCAGAGTTATGCCAACGCTGAGGTGCTCCCGTAGCTCAGAAGGATAGAGCACGCTGGCCGAGACAAAAGAGAAGATGATGAGGATGCACCCTAAGAAAGTCGTCCTCACTGCCTCCCACCTTACGGCGAGGTCGCAGGTTCGAGTCCTGCCGGGAGCCGATTTATAGTAGCACTTATGTCGCGACCAGTTCTGTGCCATCTGTGCCAGTAGCCGAGGCTGTTCGGGCAGGCCGCGGTGGGAAGTTTGGGATTGCTAGCCTAGCCTAGGACCGCCATAGAGAAGTTCGCAGAACGAATTCGATGATGCTCCGCGCCAAACTCAACGGCAAGCTGCCAGCATTTTGTATTCCTCAGCCGCGTCCGACCATTCTTGGATCTCAGCCGGCGTCAAAAACTGCATATTGTCCTTGGTCAACAGCCGGCCAGTCTTGATGGTCGCATAGATCTTCTCTGGTGCCGCGCCGGTCTTGAGGCCGGCGATAACGATCTCTCGCATCACGTCGGCCGTTCGGGTATCGTTTTCAGATTCGAACTGAGTGAAAGCCTTGGCAATCAGCGGATTGAAATGTAAAAGTTCGTCCTCGGTCATGCGGCTACCCCCTATTTCAGACAATACGCAGTGAGAAAATGAAATATGTACAAGACTCTCAACATTCAGGGATTACTCACGGTATTCTGCGGCTGCCCCACATCGCTTTACGCGCCATGAGGACGCGAGTCCTGCAGGACAATATTTAGAAGGGACCTGTGCACTCGCAATCCATCCTTGTAATCGATAAAGCCCAACTTCTTGAACTTATTCATAAAGAAGTTCACACGTGACCGGGTTGTGCCAACCATTCCTGCTAGGGTTTCCTGGGTTATCTCCGGAACTACAGTCTGGGGCGGTGTGCCTTCCTTACGGTAGTTAGCGAGCAACAAAAGAGTGCGGGCTAGCCTGGCTAGCCTGGCTAGCCGTTGCTCGCTGGAGTTGAAAAGTTGGTCGACCAAATCCTCCTGGGCGCGCACGTTGCGTGAAAGCACGTACGGTATGAAAAGGTCTGAAAACGTACGTTCCTCGTGGGGGACGCGTAGCATCTCGTTCTTTTCAATTCTAAGAATTGAGCTAGGTGCAATCGCCGTAGCCGTCGCCAGGCAGAATGTCTGGCCTATTAGGCATGCCTCCCCTAAGAAGTCACCCGCGCCTAGGATCGCGATGACCGCTTCTTTGCCTTGTTTGGATCTGACCTTGAGCTTCACCCTGCCTTGCTGAATAAAGAAAACGCTCTCGGCGGGATCACCTTGAGAGAAGATTTTGTAGTCTTTTGGGCACTGCGTAATAGTCCTTGCCACGCCAACCGTCGCAAGAAACACTTGGGGATCGAAAGAAACCCCTCCCTTTTGTTTCCCAGTCGACTTCGGTGGCGAACTCACCCGACTGCCTCATTGCAGAGTGCAAATTTTTCCGTAGCAAACGATTCAGTTACTGTCAACTAAAATCTTGAGGATCAAAAGGGACCCCTTCTTTCTTTGTATCGGTAGCGGGTCCACAGACTGCCTCACGGAGTTACTTGTGTAGTACCGCAAAATCCAGTGGCAGTCCGCCGCAGCCTAAAACTCATGGTCAAATTTGGACATCTCATCTTAATAGGCGAGTTGCTGTTTTGAACACAGCCTGGGGATTAGCCCTTGACTAGTATCGTGCATCTAGCGCAACAGTTTGAATGGGTGTAGGGATGCGAACCATCTGAAAACAGGGTGGTTACCTACAACCCCCCTTAACAGGGACTGTGCGAAGGAGGTCGACATGTTTGCACGCAAAGTCTCCATGCATCTGAAGGGCAGTGTTCCCGAGTTCACCCAGACTCTGGACGTCCTGCATGCAGAGATCGAACGATCCGCGCGCACGGGACGACCGTTTGCCGTTTTGCTGCTTGACTTGGATGGGCTGAAGAGGATCAACGACTGCTACGGCCACTTGGCCGGCAACCGGGCACTATGCCGCGTCGACGATGTGCTCCGTTTATTTTGTCGGGCTATCGATACAGCCGCGCGATACGGGGGCGACGAGTTTGCCGTCGTGCTGCCCGAGACAGCCGCCGCTGCCGCAGGGCTTGTCGCCTCTCGCATTCGCAATCGTCTTGCAACGGATAGTGAGCAGCCGCCACTTTCCGCAAGCATTGGGGTGGCTGCCTATCCGCAGGACGGCGAAACGATTGAAGCCCTCCTGCAAACAGCAGACCGCGAGTTGTACAGAATGAAGAGTCGCGGTGGTTAAGAATCTTCGAGAATCTTCTTTGTCCACAGCCATACGATTTCACTGGCCGGCCAACTGCTAGTGCCAGTTGCTGGAGCAATGCACCGCTGTGCACGCTGAGGAGACCCCAAGTGTCAGACACAATCAAAACGGGGCCATCCTGATCAAGGAGGGCACGCTCTTGCCAGAAGCCGTGCGGTTCGATAGTGAGTGCAGGACATGTCCCCTGGAAACAGGGGATTCACGCAGTCGACCGAGCCACGCGATTCGAGGTGCTCGAACCGGTCCGGCTGGGCGCGCGCCTGGCCTGACCTTGCACGCTCCCAAATGAAAATGCACTGACCGGGATGGTCGGCCAGGGGAAGGAGACACCGCTGAGCGACATAACTCTGAAATATCCGCTGTGGCAGCACCACTACATGCAGGCAATGACTGAAACTCGTCCTGAACTGATGAAAAGCAGGATTGGCGCCGCAGAGCAGGTCGTCGGCCTGCGACTCAGGCAACTGGCAAGCACCATGGACGACTATGAGGAACAGATAGCACTGGCGGCCGCGCTGAGATCTCTGAGGTCCTTAATGAAGTCCTTATAAGTCCTTAAAGAACAGTAGACTGACCCAGTGAGTTGCGGGTAATCTGAAGGTTCGGGCAACCAGCGTGTACACGGCCGCGCTGCGAGGGCTACAGCGTCTGGACAAAGTTGGATGGGAGAGCGACGGGGGCGGTGTACCATCCGAAACAGCTTCGTAGTCGCGCGTCGCGGAGTCTCCGTTATATTGGTAGACAAAAAAATTGCGCCATTTGATCCCGTTTTTCCGAAGAGCCTGCCAGCACTTCAATTCAAGCCAAAAATAGGTTTGGGCGAGTCCTTGAACTTTCTTCCGGTCACCTGTTCCGCTCCCAGTTTCAAGTGTTCGTGACAAAAATAGAAATCGCGGTTGCCCCATCTCCCCGACTCATTGGTGGGCTTTCCGCAAACCGTCCCATCACCCATCTTATATTCGCAGTTGCCTGTCGCTGTCATGTTTCCTTAGAGAGCCTCAGCGAGATTTCCGCTATGCAGCCGAGATCGACGCCGACAGGCTGAGGAAGCATCTCCGCAAGTGGCTACAAAGAGCACACGCGCGCTGGCAGGCCCCACTTCCTTTACCGCGCAACGATGAGCGACAAACAGAAGAGGTGGCCACGAAATAAACTGTCCGTAAACAATCCGGAAGAGGTACCATTCTTAAAATCATCTATTGGAGGGGTACTGTGCCAGAGGGTGGACATAGGCGACTCTTTTTGGATTTTGGGGGCATTCCAATGAGGGGAGCCTTGGCTTCCAGGCAGTGTCCCTTACGCGTCGATTTCAGAACCAGTGCCGGAGGCAAGCCATGCAATCTCCAAAAAGAATCGAGCCCGTCGAGAACGAGCAAGCTGATTATCACAGTACGCAACGGAAGATTCCTCGTCTGAAGAGTTTCGATGCGAGAATTGAGAGGCGCGAGCCTCTGCCAGTTCAGATCTACCTCGCGAACTTGGAAGAGCCGCGGGCTCGCGAACACACTGTAACGGAAGACGTCAGTCCCCACGGTGCTCGACTGCTCACCAAACGATGCTGGCAGCGCGGCGAAGTACCGCTGGTTACCCCCTTGATGGGCGAGTTTCCGAAGCACGCTCGAGTCGTCTATTGTGATCCTCAGCCGAAGGGTGGCTATTGTGTGGGCATACAATTCGAAGGCCCCCCATTCAACTGGCACGTATAGCTCTCGCCGGGTTCCCCATCACGCTCTGCGTAATAGCAGCCAAAACTCCGAAGAGCGATGCTAGGAAGAGATCGGGTTCTTCCGGGATTTTAGTGGGCGAAACCGTGGTGATATCGTCGAGTGGTGCATGGTCAACTCGCATGCGGAGCTGGGAGGTGGCAAGAGTTCGTAGGGGTCTCCGAAGGCGAGCGGTCGCAGCTTGCAGAGAACTCCTTTCCCTCCCTGGTGGATAGCAGTTCACCCGTGGCAACTAAAGGAGGCGGCTTTAAGAGGCACCCGATTAAGGCACTGACAGGGGCAAAGGCGAGATGCGTGTACCTACTGGCCGATATGAAGAGCGCACTCCGAGGGCAGTGACGGTAGAGTTCTTGCGCTTTGACGAATTGCAATCTAATAAGAGGGCGGTCACTGAAAATGTGAGTCCTCGGGGTGCACGCATCGTGACTGACTGGAACTGCGCTCCCGGAAAGCATGCCCTGGTTACTGCCCCAAGGCCCCGTCACAAAACCCCGGTGACACAGAATGGGGAAGATCCGCGCAACTCAAGACGAGCGGCTCGAACGCGCAAACGGGAGAACAATCCCCAGCGCCGGAGCAGAACCACGGCCACAATGAGGCAACGGCCGGCTCGGTCCCAACACAGGCCGTCTTTGAGAAAAAGGCGAAGCCCCGAAGCGCGGCAACGTCAAATCGAACGCGACGGCGGGACGTCATACGAGTGCGGCTAACGTTCGGACTTGGGACAAGAAGGATCCAGTCGCAGATGAACGCGCCGCTTCCGTTCTTGCGCGCCGCAAGGAAACGGAAGCTTTGTTCGACAGCCATCGAAAAAAGTCAAGCTCGGTTTAGTTTCGTTAAAGTTCGGCGCACAACCAGCTAACAGACGCGTTGAAGGGCGTTTCATGCGCTCCTCCTTTAATCTGCTAGCATAACCAGCTTGATCGTCAAATCCATGCTCGAGCAATAACCGAGGGCCAGGGGTTCGCGCGCAACGCGTGTGTTCTTGGCCTTCTACATTTTAAGCTCCGCGTTTCCCGCCGAACGACCCTAACCGTTTGATGACACCCAAAATGGGCGGAAGGATTTATA
>Ga0209156_10000074_pt1 | contig 68291 bp, 67 predicted proteins | sample GraSoiAngelo_124_FD_185881 | JGI IMG/M metagenome (GOLD analysis project Ga0209156, IMG submission 185881) | Grasslands soil microbial communities from the Angelo Coastal Reserve, California, USA - 14_0927_05_20cm (SPAdes) (version 2) | ecosystem: Environmental > Terrestrial > Soil > Grasslands... | reverse complement strand
CGAGGCATTCCATGCTCGTCACCGCGCCGGCACCGAGGCGGTGCATGGCGATCGCCCGAACGAGGTCTCTTTGCCGCCGTTCAGCGTGAAGACGACGACGCTCACCTTCGACAAGCCCGGCCCGCTTACGTTCATCTGCCACTTCCCGCAACACGAGGCCTACGGGATGGTCGGCGTGGTGATGGTCAAGCCCTAGGCCCGTACGAGTTGGGCGACCCAACTCAGATGCGCGGAACGGCCCGCCACGAGATGCTCCCCCCGGTGCGATCGCTGCTTGCCGCCGCGGCCTTCGGACTCGTTGCCAGCTCGTGCTCTGCGATGCCCGACTCGAGCGTCGCGACGCCGGCGCCGTCGGCTTCCGTGATCACCCGTCCCGCGGCGAACACGCAGGGCGATCGCCCCGTGGTCCTGCGGTCTCTCCCCGAGGCCGGCGCTTTCGTCACGAGCTTCGCTCCCGCCTGGCGCTACGACGGCCGCCAGCAAAAGCTCGATTTCCCCGCGAGCACGCCGGCATCGCTCGAGCATGCCGCACCCGCAGGTGGTCTCATCGCGATCGAGCGACAGACCCAGACTCCCGGCCGGTACCTCGTGTCGACAGAGCTCGCGATCCGCGATCGGTCAAATGGTCCAGATCGAACGGTCTATCGCGCTCCCGTGATGTTCTATTGGTCGGGATGGTCGCCCGATGGTCGGTACGTGTTGATCTGGGAGGTCGACTTCTTCAGCGGCTCCGTGGACATGGACGGACGCCCGCTCATCGTTATCGATGCGAGAACGGGCATGCGGTTCGATCTCGGCCGGACGCTTCTTCACGGCACGACTGCCTGGAGTCCACCACACACGCTCGCGTTCGCGGCCGGGTTCGGTCGCGAGGTGTCGCAGGAGAAGACGCTCCGGCTCTGGGCGCCCGAGACCGGCATTCGGGATGTGTCCCCGATCGGCACGGCAGCGCTCGCCCCGGTCTGGAGCGCCTCCGGGCAATCGCTCTACTTCGTCAGCGGCCCGGCCGGCGAATACGACCCGCTCCGTTCTTCACGGGACATGCGATCGGCGACCGCCGCATCAGCGTGTACGACCTCGCAAGCGGCACCACGCGGTCGCTCGCACATGAGCCCGGGTACGTCGAAGAGGGCGTGCGGCCGTCACGTGACGGCTCCCGGCTTCTCGTGCTCCGCCGGCGGACGGTCGAAGCCACGAGCGTGCCCCGCGATCTCGATCTGCGACACACCCCTCGAGGTCTGGCTGACCGACAGCCAGGGCGCGCGCGGCACCGCGCTCGTCCGCATCGCGAACGTCGGCTTTGGGTACTACGGCTGGTATCCAGGCCCGAGCGAATGGGATTGGTCAGAGTGACCTAGCTTCGTGACTCCTCGGTAGCGGTCTCGCGCGGGCGAATTACCTCGACGAGCTTGAGGTCCGTGAGGGTGACCGGCTCGATCGCTTCCCATTCGTGGTCGGTCCGCGATCCGGCGGGGCAATAGGCCCACACGCCGTCATGGATCGTGACGGGGTTGACGGCAGCGAGCCTCGCGGTCCGACTCGCAGCTACATGGACCTGCGCCCGACAGACATATCGGACGAGATCGGTGTTCATCCCCACGCCACCGCCTACCGCTATTTGCTGCTTGCTCGACGAGCATACGTCCAGGCGGCTCCCGTGCAAGTTTCTGGCAGGTAAAAACGAGAAAGGCGGAGCGGCCTTCGCCGCCCCGCCTTCCCGATAGAGCATGGCCGCCGCGCTAGCTCTGCTCCTTGAACTCGCCTTCGATCGTGTCGCCATCGCGCTTTGCGCCGGCGCCCGCAGGCTCGCCCTCGGCCTGCTCGGCCCCGGGTTGGGCCGGCTGTTCCGCCTGCTGCTTGGCCTGCTCCTGCTGGTACATGACCTCGCCGATCTTCGTCGACGATGCCCGCAGTGCCTCCGTCGCCGACTTGATCCGCTCGACATCGTCCGTCTTGAGTGCGTCGCGTAGCGCCGCGAGCTTCTCTTCGACATCCTTTTTGGTGTCAGCAGGGACCTTGTCGCCGAGGTCCTTGAGCGTCTTCTCGATGGAGTACGCCATCGTGTCGCCCTGGTTCCGGGCTTCGATCTTCTCGCGGTTGCGGCGATCCTCCTCGGCGTGCGCCTCGGCGTCCTTCACCAGACGCGAGACCTCGTCCTTGGACAGACCGCTCGACGCGGTGATCGTGACGTGCTGTTCGCGTCCGGTCGCTTTGTCGCGTGCCTTGACATTGACGATGCCGTTGGCGTCGATGTCGAACGACACCTCGATCTGCGGGATCCCTCGCGGTGCAGGGGCGATCCCGTCGAGGACGAACCGCGCGAGGCTCTTGTTGTCTCCAGCAAGCTCGCGCTCGCCCTGGGTGACGTGGATCTCAACCTGCGTCTGCGCGTCGGACGCCGTGGTGAAGACCTGCGACTTGGACGTGGGGATGGTGGTGTTCCGCTCGATGAGCTTGGTGGCGACGCCGCCGAGCGTCTCGATGCCGAGCGAGAGCGGCGTGACGTCGAGGAGAAGGACGTCTTTCACCTCGCCCTTGAGCACGCCCGCCTGGATGGCCGCGCCGACGGCGACGACCTCGTCCGGGTTCACGCTCTGGTTCGGCTGCTTGCCGTTGAAGAGCTTCTTCACCGTCTCGACCACGAGCGGCATGCGGGTCTGGCCACCCACGAGGACGACCTCGTTGATCTGATCCGCGGTGTGCCCGGCGTCCTTCAACGCCTGCTTCACCGGTGAGGTGGTCTTGTCGACGAGATCGCCCACGAGCTGCTCGAGCTTCGAGCGGGTCAGCGTCATGACGAGGTGCTTCGGGCCGGACTGGTCCGCGGTGATGAACGGCAGATTCACCTCGGTCTGCTGCGTCGAGCTGAGCTCGATCTTCGCCTTCTCGGCGGCTTCCTTGAGCCGCTGCAGGGCCTGCCGATCGTTGCGCAGGTCGATGCCCTGGTCCTTCTTGAACTCGTCGATGAGCCAGTCGATCACACGCTGGTCAAAGTCATCGCCGCCGAGGTGCGTGTCGCCGTTCGTGGCCTTCACCTCGAAAACACCCTCGCCGAGCTGGAGGACCGAGATGTCGAACGTGCCACCACCGAGGTCGTACACGGCGATGATCTCGTCCTTCTTCTTGTCGAGGCCGTACGCGAGGGATGCCGCGGTGGGCTCGTTGATGATCCGCAGAACCTCAAGACCCGCGATCTGACCCGCGTCCTTTGTGGCCTGACGTTGCTGGTCGTCGAAGTACGCCGGTACTGTGATCACCGCCTGCGTGACCTTCTCGCCGAGGTACGCCTCAGCGTCGGTCTTCAGCTTCTGGAGGATCATCGCCGAGACCTCGGGCGGCGTGAGCTTCTGGGCGTTCCCAAGAACGATCTCCACGCCGCCGTTCGACGCGGGCTGGATCTTGTACGGGACCATCTTCAGGGTCCGCTGGACCTCAGAGTCGGTGAAGCGCCGGCCCATGAGGCGCTTGACCGAGTAGATCGTGTTCTCGGGGTTCGTGATCGCTTGGCGCTTCGCGACCTGGCCGACAAGGCGCTCTCCGCTCTTCGTGAACGCGACGACCGACGGCGTGATCCGTCCGCCTTCCGCGTTCGGGATGATCGTCGGCTCGCCACCTTCCATGTAGGCCATCGCCGAGTTCGTTGTTCCGAGGTCAATGCCGATGACTTTTGCCATTTCAGTTCTTCTCCTTGCCTTCGCTCCCACTCGAAACGGTGACGAGCGCTGGACGAATTAGCTTGTCGTGTAGCCGGTATGCCTTCTGGTGCTCCGCGATGATGGTCCCCTCGGGTTTGTCCGATGGCAGGTGCGCGACGGCCTCGTGCTGATATGGATCGAAGACCAGCCCGAGCGAATCCACCGGCTTCAGACCCTCAGCCTCGAGGATCCCGCGCAGCTTTCGCTCCAGGAGCCACATCCCCTCGACCCACGGCGTTCCCTTGAGCTCCTCCGGGATCGTCGCGAGCGCCCGGTCGAAGCCATCGAGAACGTCGAGTATCTTCGCGATGAGATCCGACTTCGCGAACTTCGTGAACTCGGTGCGTTCCGCCTCGTTGCGCTTCCGGTAGTTCGCGAAGTCGGCGGCCATGCGCTTCAGATCGTTCGTGAGCTCCTCCGCCCTCTGATCGGCAGGGTTCGCGGCCGGCGGCTGCTCCGCAGCCGGGGCGTCGGTATCCACGTTCGCGTGTCCATTGCCACCGCGCTCGCGGGCACGCTGCTCGAGCAGCTCCTCCGCACGGCGAATCTTGTCGTCCATTAGCGACCCTCCATGACTCGAACGAGGTCGCTCATGAGCGACCCCACGTAGCGGACCGCGCCGATCGAGCGCGCGTAGTCCATGCGCGTCGGCCCGACGACGCCCACGAAACCGACGACGTCTCCGCTCGCGCCGTAGCGACCGATGACGAGGCTGCAGTCCCGGAGCGACTCGTAACGATGCTCGTGACCGATCGTGATGTGGACCTCGCCGTCGCCGAGACCCTCCGGCAAGATCTGCGAGAGCCGGGTGTGATCCTCGAAGAGGCTCAGCATCGCGCGGCTGCGGTCGCTCTCGGCGAACTCCGGCTTGGCCAGGATGTTCTGAAAGCCATCCACGTACACCTCGCGCGCGCGCACCGTGTCGTACTCGTCGAGGATCCGAGCGAGGGCCCTCGTGATGTCCGCGTCGGCGCCCTTTTCTGCTGCCGCGGCCTGGTGCACTTTCGTCGCCGTGGCGCCGCCAAGCGACTCGGTGAGCCGCATCGAGAGCGCTCGCAGCTGTTCCGCCGTCGTGGCCGTCCCGAGCTCGAGCACCTGCTGCCGCACGGCACCGCCGTCGGCCACGGCGACGAGCAATACGCGCCGCTCCTGGATCGGTACCACCTCAACGTGCCGCAGCGTCGTGCGCGTGCTCGACGGCGGCGTGACGATCGATGCCTCGGCGGTGAGCCGGGCGAGGCTCGACGCGGCGACGCGCAGCCAGGCCGCGGTGTCCTGCAGAGCTTGCTGGAACTGGTGGGACACCGTGACCTGCTCGTCGGCACGCAGCGACGGGATCGGCATGAGCGTCTCGATGAAGTACCGATATCCCAAATCGGTCGGCACCCGCCCCGCGGAAGTGTGGGGATGCGTCAACAGACCAGCGTCCTCGAGCGCCGCGAGCTCGTGTCGGACGGTCGCAGGCGAGACGTCGAGCCTGTATCCGCGGACGAGCTGAACTGACGCCACCGGCTCGGCCGTCGCGATGTATTCGCGTATGACCGCGCCGAGCACCTGTCGGGCGCGCGGATCAAGGTCCGGGAACTCAGCGGAATTGGGTTTGTTCGTCAATTAGCACTCTCCTATCGAGAGTGCTAAAAGCCTACCAAGACGCGGCGGTCGCCGTCAAGGTTGTAACGCTAGCTAACTTGTCCGTGACCCTGGCACCCAGCGTGCTGGTTGCCTCGCGCGAGGCGAACGTAGGGGTGGAGGTTCCTGGCGATGTTCTCCGAATTCAAGACGTTCCTGCTCAAGGCGAACGTGCTCGCGCTGGCTCTCGCGTTCATTCTCGGCGTGGCTCTCGCGGCGGTGGTCAACTCGCTGGTCAAAGACATCATCCTGCCGCCCGTCGGCCTGCTCTTTGGCGGGGTCGACTTCAACAATCTCTTCATCGACCTCTCGGGGAAGCATCCGGCGAGCCTCAAGGCGGCACAGGACGCGGGCTTGGCGACGATCAACTACGGCGTGTTCCTCAACACGGTGATCACCTTCATCATCGTCGCGTTCGTCGTGTTCCTCATCGCCCGCAGCTTCGTGAAGCCCGTCCCGACAAAGGTCTGCCCGCGTTGCCTGTCTGAGGACGTGGCAGTTGGGGCGACGCGGTGCCCCCATTGCACGAGCGATCTTCAGGTCAGCGCGGCGGAAGGACCCCTCGCAGCCCCTCTTCGTCGGTAGCGGCGAGCTGGCGGCTATGCCGCGGTGGGCGAGAGCAGCGCGCGGACGCGTGTGATGAGGTCGTCGAGCTCGAACGGCTTCGTGACGTAGTCCGCGGCACCGAGCTCGGTCGCGTAGAGACGCTCGGACATGCCGAAGATCGCGGTCACGACGATCACCGGAAGGTGCGAGATCCGCCCGTCCGCGCGGAGCTCGCGAAGGACCGAGAAGCCGTCCCGCTTCGGCATCATCAGGTCGAGCACCATGACGGACGGCGATAGGTCGTCGACGTCGCGCATGGCCTCGTCGCCGTCGTGCGCGAGCTTGGCGTCCAGGCCGTCGTCCTTGAGCGCGGTCAGCATGACATCGCCGAGGGTCGGGTCGTCTTCGACGACGAGCACGAGCGGCCGCTTCCGCGGGGCCGTCGCCACCTAGGTCGATCTCCGGCGGGATCGACCCGCTCCTCGCGCACGCTCGCTGTCGCTCGCTAACAGGGGCCCCTGCCCCTTAGCCGCTCGTCGCTCGGTCATCATGTCTAAAAGCGAACCTCCTTGGCGAGACGGTCAGCGTCTTTGATCGCGATGCGGCGGCGGCGGATCGAAATGATCTCGCGGCGCTCGAGGTCACCGAGCACGCGGTTCACCGACACCCTCGACGCCCCGATGAACGCAGCCAGCTCGTCCTGCGTTAGGGTCAGCTCGTTCCCCGTTCCGTCTCCGCTCGAGCGGACCAGGTCCAGCAGGTATTTGGCGACCCGGCTCGGCACGTCCAGGAAGATCAGATCCTCGACGCGGTCGGAGAGCCGGCGGATGGTGCGGGCAAGCGTCTCCAGGACAACGCGGAACGAGGCCGGGTGTGATTCGAGGTATGCCAGGAAGTCGTCGCCCGCGAGGAGCGCGGCCCGGGTGTCCTCGAGCGCCGTCGCGCTCGCGGAGCGGGGGCTGCGATCGAAGAGGGCGAGCTCGCCGAAGAACTCACCCGGTCGCATGATCGCGACAAGCGCCTCCTGACCGAACTCTCCTGGGAGGGCGATCTTCACCCCGCCTTCGAGGACCATGTACAGATGCGTGCCCGGGTCGTCCTTACGGAAGATCATCTCGCCTCGCTTGAAGCTCTTCGTCCGGACGCGGTCGGCGAGCTCCGCCAGCTCGCTGTCCGGGAGCCGCGAGAACAGCGGAAGGCGCCGGAGGTGCTCGGCCACGCGCTGCTCGGGCATCCGCCGGATTCTACGGGCGCGACTTGACGTCCCGAGCATCATGAGCGGCCCATGGACGACGCTAAGGAGAAGGCAGCGGTCGCCGTCGGCGAGGCGTACATCTCGGGCGCGCTGACGGCGCTCGAGGATGCCCCGCGGACGAAGGTCTTCTACGAGCTTCTGGCCGAGATCGCCGAGGCCGCCGGCCTGCGCGCGTACCTTCCGCACAGGGTCACCGATCCGGTCGCCGCCGCGCACCTCGATCCGCGCTCGGTGTACGAGATCGACCGCGCACATGTCACGAACGCCGCCGTCCTCATCGCGTACGCGGGCATCCCGTCGTTCGGCGTCGGCATCGAGGTCGAGCTCGCGCGCGAACACTCGGTCCCGGTGATCGTTGTCGCCGAGCGCGAGCGGCCGATCTCACGGCTCCTTCTCGGTAACCCGGCGGTCGTCGAGGTCGTGAAGTTTGCCGACCTGGACGGCCTGCGGCGCGCTCTCGGGTCAGCGCTCGCGGCCGCGGCTTCGGCGACACGCGGCGGCTCGCGCCCGATGGTCTCCGACGACGTCGTCGTGCGGAGGTTCATAGCGAGCCTGGAGGAGGCGCGACGGCTGCCGATCGCCGAGGTCACCGCGCTGCTCAGGGTCGGCGAGGTCGACGGCGAGACGGCGAGCGCCATCCGGGATGCGGTCGAGAGAGGCCGCCTTTTCGGTGCGGGCCTCCGCGATCTTGTCGGCCGCTACGCGTTACGCGGGGCGGACCTCGGCGCCTTCGTGCTGCGCGACGTGCTGGAACGATCGCTCGCCGAGGCGGCGGCTACGCTCGGGGTCGACCCGCGGACCGTGCGCCGTCACGTGGCGACCGCCCGAGCTCGCGTCGGTCTTCCCGAGGACGCCCCGGCGGATCCGGTCGCACAATGGCTCGTGACCGAGCTCATCGCGCCGCCGACGCGCGCGCTGCAGCTCCATCTCTTCACTGGAGGACGTGCGCGCTGATATGGGCAAAGGACAGAAGAAACAAAAAACCAGCGGAAAGCTGGGCTGGCGGAGCAAGAAGGCAAACCACGGGCGAAAGCCCGGGATGGGCCGCGGAAAGCGTAATTAGAAGAGAGGGCACGCCACACGGCGTGCCCTCCCTCTTTTCAGTCCCGAGCCTGACTTAGCGGCGCTTCTTGCGTGTCGCGGAGCTGCGCCGTGTAGTGCGCTTCGCCGTCGAGCGCCCGGTGGTCTTGCGGCGAGCCGTCGTCTTGCGGCCGCCACGCTTCGCGGTGGTGCGTTTCGCTGTGCTGCGCTTGGCGGTGCTGCGTTTCGCCGTGCTGCGCTTCGCGGTCGCTTTTCGTCGCGGCGTTGAGCGCTTCGCGGTGGTCTTCCGGCCGCCTGCGCTCGTGCTCGCGCGGCGCCGCGTCGTCTTGCGACCGCCGCCGCTCGACGATGAGCCGCTCATCGGCGAGGGCGGAGGTGGCGTGGGGCTCGATGGCATCGGCGTGGGCCAGACCGAGCCGGGCTCCTTCTGCGCGGACCAATCGGTGCCTTCGTCTTCCTGCATGGTTCCTCCCCAAAAATCGGTGGAGTGTTCGCGTGATGCATATCGAATTCCGCTTGGCATAGCAAGCGCCGTGATCGAGCCCTGCCGTGCTACGGCAAGAGACGCACGAACACTTCGTTCGCCAGAAGGCGGCCCCGCGCCGTTAGGCGCGCGTGACGATCTTCCACACGGACGAGGTGCGCGGGTTCGACCTCGCGGAGGGCGCTCCGCACCCGCGTTGTGGCGGCGTCGCCGAAGCGCGCGGCGTAGCGCCCCAGGTCGAGGCCCGAATCGAGTCGGAGGGCCAGCATCGCGGCCTCGCTCGGCGGATCGGCCTCGGCGTCGACCACTCGCTCGCTTCCCGAGTTCGCCCGCAAGATGTACGCCCGCAGCTCGGAGGGGTTCGCCGACCGCGCCCCAGCAAGATGCGTGTGGGCGCCCGCCCCGACACCGAGCCAGTCGCGGTCGCGCCAATACCCAAGGTTGTGGAGGCAACGCTTCCCTCGCCGCGCCCAATTGGCGATCTCGTAGTGGCGATATCCGGCGCGCGCGAGCATGCGTTCGGCGAGCCGGTACATCCCGGCGAGACCAGCGTCGCCGGGCTGCGCCGCGGCCGCGGCGACGCGCCAGCGTTCGAGGACCGGCCAACCACCCCCGGGCCAGTTCGGGACGGACGCCTCCGGATCGAGCCGCAGCTCGAGCGGGTAGCAGGAGATGTGATCCGGGTTCAACGCGACTGCTGTTTCGAGGTCGCGTTCCCAGCCCGCGATCGTCTGTCCCGGCCAGCCGAAGATGACGTCGAGGTTCAGGTCGAGCCCGGCGTCGCGGGCCACACCGACCGCGGCCGCGCTGTCCTCCGGCTGGTGGGTCCGTCCGAGCGCCCGCAGCCCGCGCGGGTCAAAGCTCTGCGCGCCGAGCGAGAGACGCGTCAGGCCGAGGGCCAGCCAGGCATCCAGGCGCGCCCGATCCAGGGTGGCCGGATTCGCCTCGAGCGTCACCTCGCGCGGCCGGAGGACGAACGCGTCCCGCAGCGCGTCGCCGAGCATCACGATCTCCGCCGGCTCGAGCAGGCTCGGGGTTCCGCCTCCGAAGAAGAGCGTGCGGACGCGTGGACGACCGAGGAGGTGTCCCTCCCGCGCGATCTCGCGGCGGAGCGCCTCCAGGTAGCGCGAGCGGAGGGCCGTCGTCGCCGGCGCGGTGGCGAAATCGCAGTAGGGGCACCGCGAAGCACAGAACGGGATGTGCACGTAGAGCCCGATCCCCCGGGTCACCGCGTTACACCTAGCGGATTCGGCAGGTCGGCTTCGGCCGAGAGCTCGGCGGTCCGCCCGAGATCGATGAGCCACTCGCGCGACTCGTGGACGAACGCGACGAGGTGGCTCGGCCTCCAGTCGGTCTCGGCCACGATCCGCTCCTCACCGAAGTCGGGAAGGAGCAGCACGTAGGCCGTCGCACGGTCCACCAGGCGCGCGCCAGAGACACCGAAGCCGCCCATTCGCTCCGCGCCGCCGAGCGCCGCGATGACGGAGACGCGAAGTGGCGCGACGACCTCGGCGAGGCGCGCGTCCTCGCCGGATGACTCGACGCCGGCGGCGTGCTGGAGCGCGACGGCGGAGCGTGCCGCATAGAGGCCCTCGAGCAGGCCACGCGTCTCGCGCGAAAGCTTCTCCCACATCGCCGCCGCGTCGTTTTCGGCCACGGCCCGCAGGAAGGTCGACGCCGCGAGCTGCGTGGGGTGCTCGAACTGGATCTTCGGCGATCTCATGTCTCGTCGCCGATCCGAAGCACCGCGAGGAAGGCCTCCTGCGGGATCTCCACCGACCCCACCATCTTCATGCGCTTCTTGCCTTCCTTCTGCTTCTCGAGCAGCTTGCGCTTTCGGGTGATGTCACCGCCGTAGCACTTCGCGAGCACGTCCTTGCGCTTCGCCTTCACGGTCTCGCTCGCGACGACCTTCCCGCCGATCGCGGCCTGGATGCGCACGTCGAACATCTGCTTCGGGATGAGCCCGCGGAGCTTGTTCACGAGCACTCGGCCGGTTTGTGGCGCGCGCTCGCGGTGCGTGATGATCGAGAGCGCGTCGACGATGGTGCCCGCGACGAGGATGTCGAGGCGCACGAGATCCGCTGCGCGGTACTCCGCGAACTCGTAGTCCAGCGACGCGTAGCCCCGCGAGCTCGACTTGAGCTGATCGTAGAAATCAACGATCACGTCGGAGAGCGGCATGTCGTACTTCAGCATCGCGCGCGTGGGATCCACGTAGCTCATGTCGGCGAGCGACGCGCGTTTGGTCTGCGCGAGCTCCATGACCGGACCGACGTGCGTGGTCGGCACGATGACGGTGACCTTCATCCACGGCTCGCGGATCTCGACGATCGTTCCCGGGTCGGGCAGGAGCGCGGGGTTGTCGATGGCGACCTCGGCGCCCTTCTGTGTGATCACGCGGTACTCGACCGACGGCGACGTGGCGATGAGGTCGAGGTCGTACTCCCGCTCGAGCCGCTCCTGCACGATCTCGAGATGGAGGAGGCCGAGGAAACCGGCGCGAAAGCCGAAGCCGAGCGCCTGGGAGGTCTCGGGCTCGTAGACGAGCGACGCGTCGTTCAGCCGCAGCTTCTCCATCGCATCCTTCAGCAGCGGGTAGTCCTGCGCGTTGGAGGGATAGAAACCCGCGAACACCATCGGCTTCGCGGGCCGGTAGCCGGGGAGCGGCTCGGTCGCCGGCCGCGACGCGAGGGTGAGCGTGTCGCCTACGCGGCAGTCGGCCACAGCCTTGAGGCCGGTCGCGACGTAGCCGGTCTCGCCGGTCTCCAACCGCGCGATCGGTCGCGGGTCGGGGCCGAACACGCCAAGCTCGAGGAGCTCGCTTTCCTTCTCCGTCGCGAAGAGCCGGATGCGGTCGTGATCGCCGAGCGACCCGTCGACGATCCGAACGTGCGCGACAACGCCCTTGTACGCGTCGTAGTGCGAATCGAAGATCAGCGCGCGCAGCGGCGCGGCCACATCGCCGACGGGCGGCGGCACGCGCTCGACGATCGCGTCGAGGAGCTCCGTCACTCCTGCCCCGGTCTTGCCTGAGACGAGCAGGATCTCGTCGTCGCGAAAGCCGAGCGTCGTGTGAAGCTCCTCGCGGATCACGTCGATGTCGATGTTCGGCAGATCGATCTTGTTGATGACCGGAATGACCTCCAGGCCCTGCTCCACCGCGAGATAGGCGTTCGCAAGCGTCTGCGCCTCGATGCCCTGCGACGCGTCGACGAGCAGCACCGCACCCTCACACGCCGCGAGCGAACGGCTTACCTCGTACGTGAAATCGACGTGGCCGGGGGTGTCGATGAGGTTGAGCTCATGGTCGCGCCAGGTCATGCGCACGGCGCGGGCCTTGATCGTGATTCCGTGCTCGCGCTCGAGCTCCATCGAGTCGAGCATCTGGTCGCGCATCTCGCGCAGGGGCACGGTCCCCGTCGTTTCGAGCAACCGATCGGAGAGGGTCGTCTTGCCGTGATCGACGTGCGCGATGACGCAGAAGTTCCGGATACGGGCGAGCTCGGCCATCGCGCTCAGACTAGGGTCAGAACGGCGTGATCACCGTACGCCGCCTACGTCGCGGCTGGGGGGCCCGAACCGCGCGTCAATCGTGTCTGGACGACCTCGAGGATCTCATGCAGCTCGCCGATCCGCAAGATGTAAGCCGCCGCGAGATAGACCAGACCACCGACTGCGGCTGCGAGGAACGTCTGAAGGGCGAGGATGAGCTTCGGCGGGTCGATGACGAGGTCGAAGGGCAGGTTCGTGATGCGAATAAAACCGAACATGGCGACGCCCATAAGGAGACTCGCGCTGAGCTGCTTCAGCGTCGAGACGCCGAGGCCGACGAGGCGCAGCCGAGCGCGCGATGCCAGCAGGATGAACAGGAGCGCGGCCTCGAGGAGCGTCGCGATCGAGTTCGCGAGCGCGAGTCCGTTGATCCCCATCTCGAAGCCAAGAGCGAGCGTGACGCTGAGCACGACGTTCGCGCCGATCGAGATGAGCGTCAGCGCAAGCGGCGTCGTCGTGTCCCGCGACGCGAAGTACACCCGTGCCAGGATCTGCACGAGCGCGTGCCCGGCGAGACCAAGGGAGTAAAACAGGAACGCCGCCTGCGTCGCCTCGCGCGCCTCCGGCCCGAAGCTTCCGTACTGGAAAAGGAGGTTCACGATCGGCCGGCGCAGCACGATCATCACGATCGCGGTCGGAAGCGTGAGGAACAGGATCCAGCGGATGGCCTGCTGCACCGTATCGCGCATCCGGCCCACCTGCCCAAGCGACGCGTAGTGCGACAGCGTCGGGAAGACGGCGGCGCTGATGGCGATCGAGAAGACCCCGAGCGGGAGCAGGAGGAGCTGGTTGGCGTAGACGAGCGCGGTCAAGGAGCCTGACGCCATGCCCGACGCGAGGTACGTGTCGACGAAGAACACGATCTGCACGGCGCCCAGCGCGAGCGTGCGTGGACCGGCGAGGCGCATGACGTCGCGAACCCCAGAGTGCGAGAGGTCGAGTGAGAACGAGTAGCGGGTGCGGCGGAACGTGAGCTCGGGGAGCTGCACCAGCCACATCACCAAGGCGCCGACGACGACACCGATCGCGACGGCATGGATGCCGAGGAACGGATACCCGAACTGGGTGAACAGAATGATCACGAGGTTGTAGACGAGCGGGGCTGTCGCACTCGACAGGAACTGCCGGTACGAGTTGAGGATGCCGGTCGTGAGCGATGACAGGCCCATGAAGATGGGCGAGAGAAGCATGATGCGGGTGAGGTCCACGGTCAGGTCGATCTGCTTCGGGTCGTGGAACGGCGCGACGAAGGTGGGCACCACGTACGGCGCCGCGATCCACATCACGATCGAGAAGCCCACGAGGAGGATCAGCACGGCGTTCATGACGCTCGAGGCGACATGCCACGCCTCGGCCTCGCGTTCCCGCGCCAGGTAGCTCGTGAACACGGGGATGAACGCGGACGCGAGGGCTCCGGCGACCACGAGGCCGAAGATCGCATCTGGGATCTTGAACGCCGCCAGGTAGGCGTCGAGATCGGGTGTCTCCCCGAAATGCGCCCCGATGACGGATAGCCGCAGCCAGCCGAGTACGCGGCTGGCGACGAGGGTGACGATCATGATCGCGGAGGCCCGCGCGATCGACATCGGCAACACGCTGATATTGAGGCATCGGGTATCGTTCGCATCTATGCCGGCAAAGAAACGCAAGCGCTCGGCCCTGAAGCGCATCCGCCAGACGCAGCGGCGCACGTCCATGCGGACCATCGGCCGCTCCGCCGCACGAACCGCAGTGCGCACGGCACGTGAGGTGATCGCGAAGGGCGGCGCGACGGCCAGCGAGGTGATCGCCGCTGCGGCGAGCGCCCTCGACAAAGCCGCAAAGCGCGGATCGATCCACAAGAACAGCGCGCGCCGCCGCAAGAGCCGGATCGCGAAAGCCGCGACGAAGGCGAAGAAGAAGACCTAGCCGCGCTTTGCGGTCAGGCCCTCACCTCGCGCTCGATGTCGTCGAGATGCTCCTTACGATGGATCGCGCGCGACAGATTGAATGGCGGGGCACCGGTCGCACGGATCTTCGCCAGCATCTCATCGCTCAGCGCTTTCACCTTGCCGTCCGCCTCTTCGGCCAGCCGGAGCGAAAGCTGGGCCGCGTCGCGCGGCCGCAGCGCAAGACAGAGCGGCTTAGCGGATTCGTTCACCGCTTCGGTGTTCTCGGGCTCGTAGGCAGAAGGCGGAACCCCGCCCGCCCACTTGTCGAGCCAGAAGATCGCGCGCGCATCCCAGAATCCGATGTGCGCGAGGACCCCGGCGACCGTCCAGCCGGCAGGCATTGAACGACTGAGTTCGGAATCGCTCATGCGGTCGATCAGCCGCCGAAGCCGCGCGCGCTCGGCGTCGGTCTCGATATCGTGCGAGCGGTCCTGCTTCTCCATAACGAGTCCCGAGCCTACGGGAGAACGAACAAGGAGGTGGCGTGCGGGTGGCACGGGGGAGCGGGTTGCGCGCGAGCCGTTGACCGGCCGCGTCAACAGCGAGCGGATGCAAATGGTGGGGAGCGGACCGGTAGGCGAGCGCGCAACCCCGACCCCGGGACAGGACCCGCACAACCGACGCGTCAGTTAGCCGCTAGATCGGAACGAAGTAAGTCTCACAGGCCAGCTCGACGAGCTCGGGCGTGAGCTCGGCGGGCTTCAGCAGGAAACGCGAGGCGGCACCGAGGTGCTGCATGAGGTCTCGGGGGTGACACGACCGCAGCGGGATGTTGCGCTCGCGCGCGTAGGCGGCGATCCACTCGGCCGCCTTCGGGTAGAACGTGATCTTCTGCTGCTCGCAGACCCGACGCAGGATCTCCGAGAACTCCTGCTCCGTCGGAGGCTTGACCTCGATCTTGTACTGAATGCGACGCAGGAACGCTTCATCCACCAGCGAGGAGGGCGTGCGGTTCGTGGCGAAGACGAGAAGCACGTCGAACGGTACCTCGATCTTGCGGCCGTCCGACAGCGTGAGGAAGTCGACGTCGCGGTCGAGCGGCACGATCCACCGGTTGAGGAGCATCTCGGGCGAGGCGCGCTGACGGCCGAAGTCGTCGATGAGGAGCACGCCGCCGCTCGCCTTCATCTGGAATGGCGCCTCGTGCACTTTGGAGTTCTCGTCGAACGTCAGGTCGAGGTCCTCGAGCGTGAGCTCGCCACCGACCTCCACGAACGGACGCGCGACCGGGACCCAGCGGCGGTCGAAGCGCGCGTCGAGCGCGACGAGCGGACGGTGACGCGACGGGTCGAAGACGCGGATGAGCTGCTGACCCACGAGGATCGCGTACGGCAGGACGATGCTGCCCCGGAGCATCGTGGCGAGGGTCTCGGCAATCGAGGACTTCCCGGTGCCGGGAGGTCCGAAGAGGAAGATCGACCGCCCGCTGTTGATGGCGGGGCCGAGCTGCCGGAGCGTCTTCTCCGGAAGGACGAGGTGCGTGAGCGCCTTGCGTATCTCGTCAAAGGTGACCTGAAGGCTGCCGATGGTCTGGGCACGAACGCGATTCACGTACGCCGCGAGCGTCACCGGAGCGGCGCCGACGTAGCCGTTCTTTGCGAACGCCTCGCGAGCCCGCTCCTGGCCCTTCGTCGCGATGACGTACACGTAGGTCGCCGCGGCCATGCCCGAGCTGCCCTTCACCTCGACGAGGTGCTCGGTCTTAAGGAACTCGAGGATGCCCTGGAGGATCTTGGGGAGCGGGAGGCAGATCACGTCGGCCAGCTCGGCGGCCGTGGCCTGTCCCTTCTGATAGAGGATCTTCAGGACGAGGTCGGCGATGAAGGCCTGGGTGAGACCGGTCTCCTCGATCGCGACCGGTGCGATGGGGGCGGGAGCCTCCGCGGATGACGTCGCGGCCGGTGCCAATTGGGGCACGCGCTCCAGTAATGCCATCTATTCCTCACTCCCGCTCGTCGGTTTCCGCGTTCGCGTGAGTTTAGGGGTGGCCGGTCTCCCCTTTATGGGGGAAATCGTCTCAATCAGTAACGGCGGATGCGGTAGCTGTGATTGGCTCCCGGTACCATTTGCAGGCCTAATCCACCAGGAGCGGGGAAACCACCACCGGGGCGAAAACTGCGAAAGCAGGAGGGCGCTAAGCACGCCGCCCAAGCCCGACAGCTAACCTCGCCGGCTCTGCGTGATCACCGCGGAGGTCTCGCGATGTTCCGACTCCTTGAGCGAATCTTCTACTACCAGTGCGCGTGCTGCGACAAGACTGTTCCCTTCGGGCGTTACATGGATGGCGCCTACTACTGCCTGGAATGCTCTCGCGGGGAGCACCGCCACCCGGGCTGGGGCAGCAAAGCCGCTTAGACCGCGGCCTCCCCCAGGGCAACGGTTCCCGCCGATCCGTCGACGGTGACCTGGTCACCGGTCGTGATGCGACCCGTCGCGTTCACGACTCCGACCACGGCGGGGATGCCGTACTCGCGCGCGACGACGGCACCGTGCGACATCATCCCGCCCATCTCCATCACGAGCGCGCCCGCGGTCAGGAAGAGTGGAGTCCAACCAGGATCGGTCGATGGAGCCACCAGAACTTCGCCGGGTTCGAGCCGCGCGCCGACCGGCGACCGGATCACGTGCGCAATCCCGCGCGCGATGCCCGGAGATGCCGGCGTGCCACGTATGGCACCGTCCGCCGGGGCGGCGATTTCGGTCTCCGCGTCGGTGCCGTCGGAGAGAAGGACGCGCGGTACGTGGCGGCGGCCCTGCTCGCGCCGATAGACGGCGCGGCGGTCAACAACGGTCCCGCGCAGGTCTTCGCCAGCGATCGCACGACGCAGCTCAGGCAGCGTCAGAAAGAAAGCGTCGTCGGGCGCATCGAGCAGTCCCCGTTCGACGAGCTCCCCTCCCACCGGCGCGATGAGCGCGTGGCCGAGCGCGAAGACTCGCATGATCTGGAACTTCGGTTGCTCGCGCAGACCGCCGAGGAGCCGGACCCGCCCCAGAAGAAAGCGCAGGATCGCGCGACGCGGGCCGTGGACGCGTGACGCGAGCGTTTTGATCATCGCCTCCGCCTCGCGCGCACCACGTGCGAACTGCACGTCCGGTGCGGTGGCCTGATCACCCAGCCGGAGATAATTCGCAATCGCTCCGAGCAGATGCGCCGGGTCTTCGGACCAGCGCTTGACGCCGAGATCGATCTCGGCGATCGCCCGGTGCCCGTAACGCTGGAGGAAGCTCGTCATCTCGCGCTGAAGGAGCGGGGGGAGCGTGGCAGCGCGGTACTGGGCCGAGAGCTCGGCGGGAGGCCGCGTGCCCAGAGCATCGCGCGACGCCGGGTCCTCGCGCGCCGCGTGCGCGATCTCCCAGAGCGCGAGGTCCATCTCCGTCGTGGGGTTGTGCGGAAGACCGCGAAGGACGGTCTGCAGCTCGCCCGGTCGCGCGCGCCCGCCGAGCACGCGGCCCGCGAGCGCGTAGCTCAGAACGCCGGGGATCACGATGCCGACCAAGCGGGGAAAAAACCGCGGTGGGAAGGTGAGGATGAGCTGCTCGTAGGCGTCGAGCCGCTGGGCCGACGTTTCCGGGATGCGGACACTCGCAATAGCTCGATCGAGCTCGGCCAGCACTCTCTTTCGCGTGGCGTCCGGTCGCAGCATCGTGCGCACCGCGCTCTGCGGCGCACCGGTGCGGAGAGCCGCGGCGAGGGTCAGCAAGCGGGAGCGCGACGCCGATCCGCGCGGTCGCAAACGCGGGTCGTCGAGAAGCTTCGTGAAGATCGCCTTGCTTCGAAACTCCATCACGCTCATGACGCGAGGAGGTAGCTCTCTTCCGAACGGATCGCGGAGCACGGGCGTCAGGTCGATGAACACGCGCATGCCTGATTCGGCGTAGATCGACGCGCCGGCTGCGGGATGCTTGACCGGCCGCCCAAACGCCGTCGCGAACGCGGAGCTCAGGAGCCGGAACGTCTGCAGGCCCATCGGCGTGAACGGATCGAACACTCCTTGCGCGACGTTCGCCGAGAAGTACACGCGTAGATCGTTCTCGTCATCCGGTGCCGTCGGCGGAAGCGGGTAGAGCGTGGTGATGTCGCGCGACTGCACGATCCAGAGCTTCCCCGCCCTGTCGATTGCCCACTCGATGTCCTGGGGGCGGCCGAAGTGATCCTCGATGCGCGCTCCGAGCGCGGCGAGTTCGCGAAGCTGCGCATCGGTCAGGATGTCGCCTCGCCGCTCGAGGACCGCGTCGGATCGGGTGTTCACAACGAAGTGGTCGGGGTTCACCGCTCCGGAGACCAGCTGCTCGCCGAGACCGCGGACCGCCTCGATCGTGGCGCGACGGCGCCGTCCGGTGATGGGATCCGCGGTGAAGAGCACACCGGCGCTCTCCGCGTCGACCATGCGCTGCACGACCACCGCGAGCCGAAGGCCTTCCGCCGGGACGTCGTGGCTCTGGCGGTAGGCAACGGCGCGGTCGTTCCAGAGCGACGCCCAGCACCTCCGGACGGCGTCGAGGACCGCGTCCTCACCAGAGACACCGAGCATCGTGTCCTGCTGGCCGGCGAAGCTCGCATCCGGCAGGTCCTCGGCCGTTGCCGAGGAGCGGACGGCGACCTCCGATGCGCCAAGCGCGCGGTATGCCTCTCGAACCGCATGCGCGATCCCGGCGGGGACCGGCGACGCGGCGAGACGCACGCGTGCCGTCGCGGGCGTCTCTCCCGTCACTCCGGCGGCCTCTGCGGCGAGTGCGTACGACGCGGTCGTGATGACGAATCCATCGGGCACCGGGAACTCTGCTCGCCGCAGCTCACCGAGGTTCGCACCCTTACCACCGGCATCCGCTGTATCCGCGGCGGTCAGCTCATCGAGCGACCGAACAAGCACGCCGTGATGCTAGGCGCCTCGCGAGCGCGGGAATGCGTCCCGGCCCGGGTAGCGCGCCTGAGGGCCGAGCTCGCGTTCGATCTGCATGAGTCGGTTGTATTTCGCGACGCGATCCGTGCGGGAGAGCGAGCCCGTCTTGATCTGGCCAGTGCCGAGCGCGACGGCGAGATCGGCGATCGTCGTGTCCTCGGTCTCGCCCGAGCGGTGCGAGATCACGGTGGCGAATCCCGCGCGTTTGGCGAGCGCGACCGCGTCGATGGTCTCGGTGAGCGTTCCGATCTGATTCACCTTTATGAGGATCGCGTTCGCGGCCTTCTCCCTTATGCCCCGCTCCAGGCGCGCGACGCTGGTCACGAAAAGGTCGTCCCCGACGATCTGGATCCGATCCCCCAGCGCGGCGGTCAGCTTCTTCCACCCGGCCCAGTCGTCCTCCGCCAGACCGTCCTCGATCGAGACGATTGGATAGCGCCCGGTCCAGTCCGCGTAGAGCGCGACCATTCCGCTCGAGTCGAGCGAGCGCTGCTCGCGTGCGAGCGCGTAGTCGCCGTCGCGGTAGAGCTCGGTCGCCGCGGGATCGAGCGCGATGGCCGCGTCCTCGCCCGCGCGGTACCCCGCACGCTCGATCGCCGCGAGCATGAGCTCGAGCGGCTGCTCGTTCGTCGCGAGCCCGGACGGCGCGAAACCGCCCTCGTCCCCCACTCCCGTCGCCATCCCACGCTCGTGAAGCACGTCCTTCAGCGCGTGGAAGATCTCCGAGCCCATTCGGATCGCCTCGCTGAACGTTGGCGCGCCGATCGGCACCACCATGAACTCCTGCATATCCGCCGAGTCCGTCGCGTGCTTGCCGCCGTTCAGGATGTTCATGAGCGGCACCGGCAATGTCGTCGCTCCGTCGGTCGCGAGGTGGCGATAGAGCGGTACGCCCTTCGCTGCGGCTGCGGCGCGCGCCGCCGCGAGCGAAACGCCGAGGATCGCGTTCGCGCCGAGCTTCGCTTTGTTCGGCGTGCCGTCAAGCGCGATCAAGGCCTCATCGAGCCCGCGCTGATCCATCGCGTCTCGGCCCATGACCCTGGGCGCGATCGTCTCCTCGACATTCCGGACGGCCTTGCGCACGCCCTTTCCGCGATAGCGCTTCTTGTCGCCGTCCCGTAGCTCGACCGCCTCGTGCGCGCCGGTGGACGCGCCCGAGGGCACCATCGCCGTCGCGCGCGCGCCCCCGGCGAGCTCGATGTCGACCGCGATCGTTGGATCGCCGCGCGAATCCAGGATCTCGCGGGCGGCGAGCGACGCGATCTTGGTGTCACTCACCGGTCGGGGATCGCGGCGACCCCGGGAAGGGTCTTGCCTTCGATAAGCTCGAGCGACGCGCCGCCTCCGGTCGAGACGTGCGTCATCTTGTCGGCGAGTCCCGCCTCCTCGACCGCCTGGACGGACTCGCCTCCGCCGACGACCGTCGTGGCGCCGCTTTCGGCCATGAGCTCCGCGATCCGGCGCGTCCCGTTCGCGAACGCGGGCACCTCGAAGACGCCGACCGGGCCGTTCCAGAAGATGGTCTTCGCGTTCTTTATGACGCGAGCGTACCGATCGATCGTGCGCGGGCCGATGTCGACGATCGCGAGGTGGCTTGGCACCTCGTCGACCTCGTATGTGCCTGCACCGGACGCGCCCTCGGCATCGGCTGACGGCGCCGCGATGACGTCGACCGGGAGGAGGAGCTCTTTGCCGTTCCCTTCGACCTCGTCCGTGACCAGGCGTGCCTCGGTCTCCTTCTCCGGCTCGGCGAGGGACCGCCCGATGGGACGGCCCATCGCGAGGAGGAAGGTGTTCGCCATCCCGCCGCCGATCGCCAGGGTGTCCACGCGCGGGACGAGCGAGCGGAGCACGTCCATCTTCGTGCTCACCTTGGCGCCGCCGATGATCGCCACGAAGGGATGGGCCGGTCGGTCGAGGATCCCGCCCAGCGCGACGAGCTCCCTTTCAAGGAGCAGGCCCGCGTAGGCCGGGAGCAGGTGGGCGACCCCTTCGGTCGACGCGTGCGCGCGATGCGCGGTCCCGAACGCGTCGTTCACGTAGAGGTCGAAGCCCGCAGCGAGCTGCCTCGCGAAGGCCGGATCGTTTCGCTCTTCCTCCGGATGGAAGCGGACGTTCTCCAGCATCAGCACATCGCCAGGCTCCATCGCGCGGACAGCCTTCTCGACGCGTGGCCCCACCGAGTCGTCGAGAAGCGGGACCTCGCGTTTGATGAGCTCGGCGAGGCGCTCCGCGACGGGCGCGAGCGAGAGCTTGGCGTCGGTCCCTTTGGGGCGCCCCAGGTGGGAGATGAGCCCCAGCGACGCGCCGCCTTCGATGAGCGCGCTGAGAGTTGGGAGCGCGGCACGAATCCGCGTGTCGTCCGCGACCTTGCCTTCCTCGAGCGGCACATTGAAGTCGACGCGCACGAGGGCGCGCTTTCCGCGGACGTCGGCGTCCCGGATCGTCCGCTTGTGAAAGAGCGCCGCCGCGTTAGCGGCCAGCGGCCACCGGTACGCGCATCTTCGAGGCGACGAACTCGGTAATGTCGGCAAGGCGACACGCGTAACCCCACTCGTTGTCGTACCACGAGATGATCTTCACCATGTTGCCGAGGACGATCGTGTCCATCGCGCTCACGATCGTTGAATGCGCGTCGCCCTTGAGATCGCTGGATACGAGAGGCTCCTCGGTGTAATCCATGATCCCCTTGAGGGATCCCTCGGAGGCTCGCTTGAATGCGGCATTGACCTCGTCCTTGGTGACCCCTCGTTTGAGGGTCGCCGTGAAGTCGACCACCGACACCGTCGGGGTCGGAACGCGGAAGGCCATGCCGGTGAACCGGCCCTTGAGCTCGGGGATGACGAGTGCAACGGCGCGTGCGGCACCGGTCTCGGCGGGAACGATGTTCTCCGATGCGGCGCGCGCGTCGCGCGGATCGTTCGCGACGGTGTCCAGCAGCCGCTGGCTGAGGGTCTTGGAATGGATCGTCGTCAGAAAGCCCTTCTCGATACCGAACTCGTCGTTCAGCACCTTCGCGACCGGCGCCAACCCGTTCGTCGTGCAGGAAGCGTTCGAGATGATGTGGTGCTTCTCCGGATCGAACTCCTTCTCGTTCACGCCGAGCACGATCGTCTTGTCCTCGTTCTTCGCTGGGGCCGAGATGATCACGTATTTCGCGCCGGCGTCGATGTGCGCCTTTGCCTTCGTCGCGTCGGTGAAGAAACCGGTCGACTCGACGACGATGTCCACGTCAAGTGCCTTCCAGGGAAGCTTCGAGGGATCGCGCTCCTGCAACACTTTGATCGTGCGCCCGTCGACCACGAGCGAGTCCGCGGTCGCCGAGACGTCCCCCTGGTACTTGCCGTAGTTCGAGTCGTGCTTGAAGAGGTGCGCGTTCATCTTCGGGTCGGCGAGGTCGTTGAGAGCGACGATCTCGACCTCGGGATGTCTCTCGAGCGACGCCTTTAGGAACTGGCGGCCGATGCGGCCGAACCCGTTGATCGCGACACGAGCTTTCATGGACGCCTCCCCAGCGATCGAGCGTGTCCGTGCGAGAAGATTAGAGGAACCATTCGCCTCGGCCCGCGAGCCGTTCGCGAGCGCTGATCACCGCACCCAGCATGCCGACGTCGCGTCCGAGGCCGGGCGGCACGAGCCGTACCGCGTCCGCGGCAACGCGGAACGCTCGTGTATCGATCGCGCGGCGCATCGGTTCGAGCGTGTGCGCGGGCTCGTGCTCGGCGATCGATCCGCCGATGACGATGAGCGACGGATTCAGGCCATTCACGAGCGTGATCGCGAGGTTTCCGAGCGCTGCTTCGGCGCGCGCGAGGATCGCGACGGCGCGCGCATCGCCCGACGCGGCCGCGGCGTAGACGCGCGCGGCATCGTCGACGCCATACGCCTCCGCGAGAAATCGTCCGGCGGCGAGCGACTCGACGCAGCCGTAGCTGCCACAGCCGCAGCGCGGTCCCTCGAGCGCGACGGGCCAGTGGCCGATCTCGCCGGCGATGTTGCCGACGCCGCGAAGCATTCGGCCGCCGCTCACGAGCGCGCCGCCGATCCCTGTGGATATGGTCACGTAGACGAAATCACGCACGCCCTTCGCGGCGCCCGCCACTCCTTCGCCGATCGCGGCCATCACCGTGTCGCGATCCACGAAGACCGAATCGATGCCGAGCGCTTTCGCGAGGCCCGCCGCCAGGTGCACGTCGGCGAAGCCATTTATGTTCGGGGCGTCGTAGACGATCCCGGAGAGATGGTTGAGCGGACCGGGAGCCGAGCACGCTGCGCCGGCGAGCTCGCGAGGGGTTGTCCCCATCGCGGCGAGCGCGGCCCGAGAGCTCTCCGCGATCGCGGCGATGACGTCCTCCGCGCCGGTCCGCGGGGTCGGCCGCTCGTCACGAGTGACGATGCGCGGGATCGGCTGCTCGTCGCGGGCGATAACACTCCGGATGTTCGAGGCACCGAGATCGATGCCCAGATAGAGGCTCAGACCTTGGGGAGCTTGCCGGCGAGCTCCGGCGACTGCAGCGCGTTCGCGTCTGCCCCGAACACCTGCTGCTGCGCCGCCTTGTACCCCTTCTTCGCTTTGTCCTTGCCGAAAGCGCGCTCCGCATCCTCGTAGATCTGTCGCACGAGCGTCGCGAGATACGGGACCGCCTGTTGCTCGTCGAAGCCTTCGCGCTCGAGCGCAGCCGCGTCGATGAGATCGTCGACGACCGGCAACGGCCGATCGATCGGGTCGGCCTGCTCGTCGACGCGCATCAGAAGATTCGCAAGGCGCGTCTCGATCTTTCCCTTGCCGTAGCCACCGCTGTTGTATTCCACGAGAAGGGCGTTCGAGAGCGAGGCGAGCTTTCCTGTCTTACTGGTGGCTCTGCTTGCGGGCTCGATGCGCGCGATCGGTGCCGGCGTGTCCTCGCGACGGAAACGACCCAGGAATCCACCGGTCTTCTTCTTTTCCGCGGTCGCGTCTCCGGCGGAGGGCTGCTGCGGTGGTGGCGCCCACTCTTCCGCGCGCGAAGGTACGGCCCGCATCGTCGGGGGCTCCCGCTGCGGGGCCGGAGCGGGCGCGCCCCACGGATCGGCGTTCGCGGGCGCCTCCTTCGGCTTGGCGCTGGGTGCCCACGCGTTCGCGGGTGTCTCGGTCGAGGCCGGAGGCGGGGTGGTCCACGATTCGGCGGGCCTACCTCCACCCGGGGCACGCCACCAGTCCTTTGGCTCGCCCGGCGGCGGCTTTGCCGCGGGCGCGGGAGCCTGCGGCTGTGGCGCGTTCGCCGCGGGCCCTGGCGCGAACAGGCCTGAGAGCGATGACAGCCGATCGTCGACCGCGGGGGGTACTTCGACCCCAGGGGCTGGTGGCTCCGGCACGGGGCCGAACCCGCCCATGCGTTGCGCGATCTCGCTCTGCAGATCTTCTCGGATCTCCGGTGGCGGGGGAGTTGATCCCGGCGCGGCGGCTGCCTCCGCCGGGGCCGCCCAATCCGGGCTGCTCGTCTTCCACTCGTGATCGGGCTGCGCTCGCTCCTCCATCGCGGGTTCCGGGGCCTGCCGGGACGGAGTGCTCGACCAGTCCGGGGTCGGTCGCGGCGGCTCGGGATACGGCGAGGAGGCCTCCGCTGGCTGCGCCGGCTTGGGCTCGGGCGGCGGCGCAGCCTCGGGAGCGGCAAACGGAGCCGGTCGCTCGGTCGCAGCCGACCGGTTCTCGGCCGGGGGCAATCCTTCGATCACGCCGTCCTTCACGAGGCCCGAAAGAAGGGTGAGTGTCTGCATTTTCCCGAGGCGAAGCTGCTCAGCGACCGCGGCCACGTCGCGCTCCCCGTTCACAGCGAGGAGCGCGCGCCAGCGCTCCGGCGTGAAGGTGACCGCGCCCTGGTCGGCGGCCTTCTCCGAGAGACGGAAGCGCATGCGGTCGTCGGGTATCGACGCGCGGATGTTCGAGATCCGATCGCGCGCCTCGGCGGCGCGCTTCAGCAGGGAGACGAGGTCGCCGCCCTCGAGATTTGCTTCGGGTGCGGACTCCCACGGCGTGAACTCGAAGTCGGCTTGAGAGATCGCGAAGATCGCGCCGAGCGCATTCTCGCCGCCCTCGCCCTCCATGACCGCCGCGACGAGGCGTCCACCCGCGAAGCCGAGCGCGCCGACTTTCCCGTCGCCGCGTACCTGCAGCTCCCCAGTCTTTGATGTGCCCGCGAGGAGCCCTATGACCGACTCGAGCGGAAAGTCGCTCGTGGACCCGCGAAGGGTCACCGCAACGCTGCCTCGGTCTGCTTATCGAAGACGTGGAGCTTCTTGAGATTCAGCCCCACGCGCAATGTCTGCCCAGGCTTGGTCTGCGTCTGCGTGCCGACCCGAGCGATGAAGTTCGTAGTGTCTGCCGTGAGCAGAAGCTGCAGCTCGTTCCCGAGGAACTCGACGACCTCGACCTTCGCGTCGATCGGGAGCTGTCCATCCTGCCGTTCCGTCGCCATATCGTTGATGTCCTCAGGCCGGATCCCGAGGATGACGTCGCGACCGACCGCCTCGGCGGCCTTTCCGCTGAGCGGTGCCTTGAAGAAACCCGCGTCGGCGACGACCTGGCCGTTCGATCCCGTGACCTTCGCGGGGAAGAAGTTCATCGACGGCGAGCCGATGAATCCCGCGACGAAGAGGTTCGCGGGCCGCTCGTGCAGCGTCTCGGGCGTGTCCAGCTGCTGAAGCTTCCCGTCGTTCATCACGGCGATCCGATCGCCCATCGTCATCGCCTCGACCTGGTCGTGCGTGACGTAGATCGTCGTACGGCGGATCCGTTGGTGAAGCTGTTGCAGCATCGCGCGCGTCTGGATGCGCAGCTTCGCATCGAGGTTCGAGAGCGGCTCGTCCATGAGGAAGACCGCGGGCTCCCGCGCGATCGCGCGGCCGACGGCGACGCGCTGCCGCTGGCCACCTGAGAGCTCCTTCGGCTTGCGCTTGAGGAGCTGACCGATGCCGAGCATCTTGCCGACCTCGTTCACCCGTCGGTCGATCTCCTGCTTGGGCATGCCGCGGAGCTTCAAGCCGAAGGCGATGTTGTCGTACACGCTCATATGCGGGTAGAGCGCGTAGTTCTGGAAGACCATCGCGATGTCGCGATCTTTCGGCGGAACGTCGTTCACCACGCGTTCGCCGATGCGGATGTCGCCGGTTGTCTGCTCCTCGAGGCCGGCGAGCATCCGGAGCGCGGTCGTCTTGCCGCACCCTGAGGGTCCGACCAGCACGAGGAACTCGGAGTCGCGCACGGCGAGGTTCAAGTCGTTCACCGCGACGAAGTCGCCGAAGCGCTTGGTGACGTGGTCGTAGGTGACGGTCGCCATCTCGCCCCAAGTATGTCCCAGCGCCGCGAAGCGGGCACGTCGCCTGTCAGCACGCTCGGCCCGGCGCCCGAATAGACGCCGTTACGGCAGCAGCCGTATGGGCGGAAAGCCCGCCAGCCAGGAAAAAGGCGATGACAACGCGACCCTCACAGCGTCGGACGCCGAAAGCGCCGCGGGCGAGCGAAGACGCGCCAGCACACGGAGCCGGTACGCGATGGCGCCGGCCGGCGGATCGAGGGCGACCACGACCGACGTGGTTTCGCCCGCATGGACGAAGGTGGCATCGGTCAGGGCGAACTGGCGAGGCCGTCCGGTCGCGCGGTCGTACCAGGCCACCCGGACAAACGCTTCGCGCACCTCGGGGTCTCTGACCTCGATCGTCGCCCGGAATCCCGTGCGCTCTGCCGGGACCGGGAGGAGCGCGCTCTCGATCCCCCACGCGCGGCCGCCGGGCACTCCGACGAGGAGCTCGGGGCCATCCGCCCCGAACGATCCGCGCGGCGTCGTGCGGCGATAGGGCGGGCCGCCCTCGGCGCTCGAGGAGAGACTGAGCACCGCCATCGCGGCAACTACGAAGAGAACCGTGGCCCCCGTCTTTCGCACACGTGAAACGTAGTCGGCGAACGCGCGCGTGTCTGTCCTCAATTCGTGCGAAGCCGTCGCACATTCGTGCGCGGGTCGTCGCACATTCGTGCGCACGGCCTCTCAGGCCAGCTGCACGACCCAGGTACCGATCTCGTACCCCGCCAGATGTGCCCGCGCGACATCGCCATCGACGTCGAGCGGTGCCGCCGTCCGGATCACGTCGAGTCCGGTGTTGCCGAGACCGACGTCACCCTCACGCAGATCGACCGGGCGCGAAGCGCGGATCGGGCGGTCGAAGCGGATCGCGCCGGACGCCTTCTCACGCTGCGGGTTCGCGATCCGCAGGACGAGGGTCCCATCGGGCCCGGCCCGCAGCGCGGTCATCACGAGCGGCGTCACGGGATCCACGAATGCGATCGCCTTGCGTGGACGGCCATCACCCAGGACAACGAGAGGAGTCGACAACCACTCTTGGATCGTCCGCGCGGCGCGGGTGACATCGGTCCGGTCGTCCAGCGGCACGGCCGCATAGCGATAGGAGCGAGTACCGATGCACTGCGCCGACGGCGTCGCGAGCTCGGGCCCGGCGTGTCCTCGGCGTTCCGGAAGGTCGCCCCGCGAGAGGAACCCGACTGCGCGGAGCAACGTGATCGCGATCGTGCCGCCATCGTGGAGCACGGAATACTCGCGCAGTCCGTCGACTCCGACCGCGAGTCCCTTGGTCGCACCCTTAACCGCGACGAAGTCGTGCAGACACGCCTCCGACGTCGGCGGCTCGATCCACCGCTTGCGCACCTCGAAGCGGTTCGACCGCTCGAGCAGGGCGAACGCCGCGCCGCTCTGATGCGTGAGCGCGCGGGTCCCGGTTTCGCACAGAACGCGCAGGCGATGATCGCTGGCGCGGTTGTCGACCTCGAGCGTGACGTCGACCCGTCGCTCTCCCGCGTCGAGCGAGATTTCGACCTTGACGGGGCAGTCCACGAGCTCGGGTGACCTGGCGAGCCGGTCGTCGCGAATGCGCGCCGGTAAGCGCAGGACGAGCTCTACCGTCGCCGTCGCGCGATCGCCAGCCACCGATGTGGCGCGGGTCCCGGAGACCCCTTCCGAGCCGACGGTGGGCCCGGCGTAGGAATAGGTGTATTCGTCGCCACGATCGCCTTCCGAGATCAGCCGGTTCTGCCGGCCGCCGCGTTCGCTCGTGGCCTTGTCGACGATGACAAAGCTCCCGTCTGGCTCGACCTCCACGCGCAGGAAGCCGTTCTCGATCGCGCCATCGCCGTCGGCTATCACCGGCGGCGCTGTCGCCGCCACCACCGGCGCGACGCCGAGCCCACCGGACCGAACGCGCGTCGGGCGTCCGTTGACCGTCACGACCGCCTCGCGAGGCCACGGGAGCGGATCCCAGATCATCGGGGAGGAGCCCTGCCCGGCGAGCCGCTCGAGCAGCCGGCCCGCGAGCGCTGTGCCCCGGTCGCGGACATTCGCAAAGCGCGGTGCCATGTCCACGTCGTGAACCGCGTCGATGGAGCAGCCGCAGATCGAGTCGTGGGGGTGGTTCTGGAGGAGCATTCGCCAGAGGTCGCGGAGCTCGTCGCGCTCGGTGCCGCCGGTGAGCGCATCGAGCGGCTCGCAGTGCCCGAGGAGGAGGCGCTCGCAGGCGACGTTCTCTTGCTTGATCCAGACCCGTGTCGAGTTCACGCCGCGCAGGATCGGGCGGTACCGGCCACTCGCGATCTCGCCGCTCACCCGATGCGCAAGTGCCGGCATGGCGGCTGCGAAGTCCTCGAGGCTCGCGATCCGCGCGTCGACGTTACCGAACACCTGCCGCATCTCGCGCACGGCGTCGGGCAGGCGCGCGTACGCCTCAGCGTGGTCGTCGCCGACCATGAGGAGGAGCACGTCGCCGTTCGCGTACGGAGTAAGGCGATCGAGGATTTTCGCGGTCTTCTCCTTCACCCGGCGGCGCAGCGCGACGGGCTCCTCGCCCGGCGGGCCGACCAGGGGCAGCGCGTTGGAGTAGTGGTCGACGAGGTGCGCCGCGCGCACGCGATCCCCGGACGGGGACTCCCACCAGAACTCGCTACCCACAGACTCGCCCTCGTCCCCCATGCCGCGCGCGAAGACGTAGGTGTCATACCCGAAAGCGCGCAGGAGCTGCGGAAGCTGCGCGGGATGGCCGAAGGGGTCGGCGACGTACGCGACGCGCGCGGCGCGCCCGAGCTCGCCTGCGCTACGGAGGCCCTCCTGGAGGTTGCGGACGATCGATTCCCCGGAAACGAGAAGGAGGTCAGCGAGGACGTGCCAGGGACCGACGAGGAGGCGATCGGCGCCGACGAGCGCTTCGACTCGCGCGCGATCGCCTTGGCGTTTCTCGAGATAGTCCTGGATCGCGATGGTCTGGCCGTCGAACGTGAATGACCGGAAGTCGGGATCCCGCTCGAGGATATCCAGTAGGCGCGACACCATCGGGACGAGCCTCGCGCGGTATCCCTCGAACCGTTCGTACCACTCGCGGTCCCAGTGCGTGTGTGGGATCACGAAGGCGCGCCAGCGAAGACGCCGGCGAATGAGCGCGACGGCCCGCGTCGCGAGGACGCCGAACACGATGCCGACGGTCATGCCGCCGAGCACGTCGAAAGGGTAATGAACGCCGACGACGACGCGCGCGAGCGCCGCGGAGATGCCGAGCAGGAGAACCGGCACGCGATAGCGCGGTGAGACGTACGCGAACGCGACCGCGGCGCCCATCGCGAGGGCCGCGTCCCCGGATGGGAACGAGTACGACGACGGGTGCGCGATGACGGTCTCGGGCGCCGCAAGCGGGCCCGGCGCGTTCGCGAGGGCATCGAACGGACGCGGCCGCCGCACGACGAGCTTCGCGATCTCGGTGAACGACCATGAGGTGAGCATCGCGAGCACGACGGTGCCGGTCGCGGCGATCCCCCGACGGTTCAGCCCACGGGAGCGCAGAAGAAGGAACGCAAGGATCCACCAGAAGAAGCCGTCCCAGTTCAAATACGTGAGGGCAACGGCGATGACCGAGGTCGCAAAATTCCGCTGCGCGGCGATCGCGAGGTAGAGCTGCGTGTCGAAGTTGCCGAGCGCGGCGAGGAGCTCGTTCAACGTGAGCGCAGGTGGCGCCAGACGAAGAGCGCGATGCCCAGCACGATGAAGCCGACGACGATGTAATCGAGGCCGCGAAGCTGGTGCTTCAGGTCCTGCCAGTTATCGCCGAGGACCATCCCCGCCCAGACGAGGAGCATCACCCATGGGACCGCGCCGACGATCGAGAACAGGAGAAAGCGCCAGAGCGGCATGCCCGCGATGCCCGCCGGCACCGAGATGAACGTGCGCACGATCGGGAGCATCCGGGAGAAGAGCACGGTCAGGCCGCCCCAGCGCGCGAACCACCGATCCGCCGTCGCGAGATCGTGCGGGCTGATGAGCACGTAGCGTCCGTAACGCTCGAGGAGAGGACGACCGCCGAACGCTCCGACCGCATAGCTGACGAGCGAGCCAGCGGTGTTCCCGAGCACTCCCGCCAGGACCGCCCCCCAGTAAGTCCAGGGCCCGCCGGTCAGGGGCTCCACGACGCCTCTCGATACGCTCCAGCCCGCGAATGGGAGGATCAGCTCGGAAGGAATGGGAATCGCGGCACTTTCGATGGCCATGGCGATGACGACGCCGACGTACCCGAAACGACCGTACAACGAGTCGATGAGGGGCAGCACGAATTGGTCGACGGCCTCGATCAAGTCTCCGTATCGTAGTTAACCCAGTAGTGACTGAAACATCCGCGCTTCCCGCCGACATGCGCGAAGCCCTTCGCGCTCAGGAACGCGCCGACATCGTCGTGGGGATACCGAGCTTTCGAAACGCGGCGACGATCGGGCACGTGACCGAAACGGCGGCCGAAGGCCTGCGCCGCAATTTCCCCAACATGCGCGCCCTGATCGTGAACGCCGACGGCGGATCCGAGGACGGCACCCGCGATCGCGTGCGCGCGTCGGCCGACGGCATGCCGATCGTGACGGGCCGGTACGAGGGTCGATCGGGCAAAGGCTCCGCGTTCCGCGCGATCTTCGAGGCCGTCACGCTCCTCGGCGCGCGCGCCTGCGCCGTGGTCGATAGCGACCTTCGCAGCATCACGCCCGACTGGATCGCGCGTCTGGTCGGCCCGGTGGTCCGCGACGAGGCCGACTACGTCACGCCGCTCTACGCGCGGCACAAGCACGATGGAACGATCACCAACACGATCGCGTACCCACTCACCCGGGCGCTGTATGGCGCGCGCGTGCGGCAGCCGATCGGCGGCGAGTTCGGTTTCAGCGCCGACCTCGCGAGGATCTATCTGGCGGAGCCGGTCTGGGAGAGCGACGTCGCGAAGTTCGGCATCGACATCTTCATGACGACGACCGCGCTCGCGCGCGGCGTCCGGGTCGCGCAGGCGTTCCTGGGCGCGAAGATCCACGACCCGAAGGATCCGGGCGCGGATCTCGGACCGATGTTCACCCAGGTCGTCGGAACGCTGCTCACGCTCGCGCGCCAGAACGTCGATGTGTGGCGGCCCGTGACCGGCTCGCACGACGTCCCGGTCATCGGCGAGATCGCGCCGGTCGAGCCGGAGCCGGTGAACGCCAGCGTCCGCGTCCTCGTCGAGAAGTTCAAGGCCGGCGCCGGCGATCAGGACCGGGCCTGGGACGAGATCCTCTCGGCCGACACGCGCGACGTCGCGCGCAAGGCCGCCGAGACGGGCAACGCGAGCGCGATCGGCGCACGCTTCTGGGCCAAGGCCGTCTACGAGATCGTCGCCGCGGCGAAGACGCGGGACGATACCGAGGCGCTCGCGCGGGCCCTGCTTCCCCTCTATTTCGGGCGGGTCGCGGCGCTCATCGGCGAGATGCAGGGCCTCGATCAGGCCGCCGCCGAGCGCGTCGTCGAGCAGCAGGCGCTCGCGTTCGAGCAGACCAAGCCCTACCTCCTGGAGCGCTGGGCCTGACGGCCTCCTTAAAGGAGGACCAGCTCGTCCTCGTCACCGAGGACGATGGGGGCCTGCCGCTCGGCGCGATGAGCCCGCTCGGCCTCTACTACCACGACACGCAGTACCTCTCTGGCTATGCGCTCCGCGTGAACGGCTCGCGGCCGCTCCTCTTGTCGGCGAACACCGAGCAGAACTACGTCGCGACATTTCAGCTCATGCATTCCGAGGGCGCGGTGCTCGGGACGGCACGGCATGCCGCGGACACGTTGTCGATCCGCCGGACGCGCTTTCTCGCGGACGGACTCCGCGAGCGGATCGGCGTGCTCAACGCGAACGCGCACGCGGTCGACGTGAAAGTCGAGCTCGAGTTCGAGGCGGCGTTCCGCGACATGTTCGCGGTGCGGGCATATCGCGACCTCAGCCTCGCGCCGCTCGCCTCGACGCGCGGGCCGCGAGAGGGTGGCCTCATCTTCGAGCGCGTCGGCCGAGACGGTGTTCGGCGGACGACCGAGATCACGCTGCGACCCGCGCCGGACGCGATCGAGGGAAACGTGTTCCGCGTGACGCGCACGCTCGGGCCGCAGCAGTTCCTCCAGCTCGAGCTCGCCGCCATCCCGCGCGAAGACGGCGCTGCTCCTGCGGCGTCGCCGGATCGCTTCGACGACGCGATCGACGCTCTCAACGCTCGCTACCGCCGCTTCCTGCGGTCGTGCACTCGCCACAGCACGAGCTCGGAGACGCTCGACGAGGGCCTCATCACGCGAAGCGCGCTCGACCTGAGAGCGCTTCTCGAGTTCCACCCGAGCGGTCCCTACCCGACCGCGGGCATCCCCTGGTACGCCGTGCCCTTCGGCCGCGACGGCCTCATCTCGGCCTATCAGACGCTCGGATGGAATCCGGACATCGCGCGAGGCACGCTGCGCCTTCTCGCGAGCCACCAGGGACAAAAGGTCGACGAGTTCACCGAGGAGGAGCCTGGAAAGATCTTCCACGAGCTCCGCCGGGGCGAGCTGGCGCGGCTGGGCGAGGTCCCGCATCACCCCTACTACGGCTCGGTCGACGCGACGCCGCTCTTCGCGCTCGTCTTCGCCGAGACCGTCAAATGGACCGCCGACCGCGCGCTCTGGCGCGATCTGCTCCCCGCCGCCGAGCGCGCGCTGACGTGGTGCGACACCTACGGCGACCCGGACAAGGACGGCTACGTGGAGTACGGCCACCGGCCTGGCGAGATGCGCAGTCAGGGCTGGAAGGACTCCGCACAGTCGCTGTCCGATCCCGACGGCAAGTGGTCGAAGCTGCCCGCGGCCCTCGTCGAAGTACAGGCGTACGTGTACGCGGCGAAGATGGGCGTCGCCGACCTCTACGACATCGACGGCGACCGCACGCGCGCCGATCGTCTCCGCGGCGAAGCGAAGGAGCTGCAGACCCGGTTCGAGCGCGACTTCTGGATGGAAGCGGAGCAGTGCTACGCGCAGGCGCTCGACGGAGACAAGAAGCAGGTGCCCGCGGTGACGAGCAATGCCGGTCATGCGCTCTGGTGCGGTATCGCGAGCCCCGAGCGCGGCGCGGCCGTCACCCGACGGCTCATGGAGCTCGACATGTACACCGGCTGGGGCATCCGAACGCTCTCGAGCAAATACCCGACGTACAACCCCATGAGCTACCACAACGGCTCGGTCTGGCCCCACGACAACTCGCTCATCGTCCAGGGCTTCGCGCGCTACGGCCATCGCGAGGAGGCGGCCGAAGTGATAAGCGTTCTGATCGAGGCGGGGCGGCGCTTCCCGAACGCGCAGCTGCCCGAGCTCTGGTGCGGTTTTCAGCGGGACCTCCGCTTTTCCGCGCGGCCCGCCGACTATCTCGTGTCGTGCATCCCACAGGCGTGGTCCGCGGGAATGGTCTTCCTCTGCGTGCGGGCGCTTCTGGGTATGCAGCCGGACCTGGGCACGCAGCGGCTCTTGCTCGATCCCGCGCTTCCGCCGTGGCTCGATCGGATCGACGTTCGGGACATGCGCGTCTTCGACACGCGCGTCACGTTCCGCGTCCGCCGCAACCAGCGCGGCGATCGCATCGTCGGCGGTCGCGGCCGGGTCACGAGGGCGGCTGCCACCGCGTGACGCGCCGGCGTCCGCGCGTCGTCTTCGTCCATTACACCGCTCCTTCGATCCTCGGCGGTGTCGAGCAGGTCATGGGGGCGCACGCGACCGCGCTGCGCGAAGCGGGCGCCGACGTCACCATCGTCGCCGGACGAGGGCGGGCGTCGAAGGGCGTCCGACTCATTCGCGTCCCCGAGGTCGATTCACGGAACGAGAGCGTGCTCCGTGACTTCCGCTCGCTCGCGCAAGGCGAACGCACCACAGCGCACGACGCGCTCGTCGAACGACTCGTGCGCAAGCTGCGACCGATCGTGGCCGAAGCCGACCGTGTCGTCGTTCACAACGTCCTCACGATGCACAAGGATCTGGCGCTGACGGAAGCCCTCGTCCGTCTCGCCCGCGAGCGGCCGGGGGTCGTCATCGCGTGGACGCACGACCTCGCATGGTCGGACCCCCAGTACGCGAACGAACGCCACCCAGGCGATCCGTGGGGCCTCATCGCGCGCGCGCATCCCGGCATTCGCTACGTCGCCGTGTCCGACGAGCGCGCGAATCAGCTCGCCGCCCTCGCCGGCCTGAAACGCGAAGGCGTGGCGGTCGTTCCAAACGGTGTCGACATCGCCGCCGCGCTCGGAATGTCGTCGGCCGGCGCGCGCATGGCCGAGCGCCTCGACCTCTACCGCGCCGACCCGCTGCTCGTGCTGCCGGCCCGGCTCACGCGGCGCAAGCGCATCGAGGCCGCCATGGCCGCGACGGCGTCGCTCCGCGGACGGGGTCGCCCCGCGATGCTGGTCGTGACGGGACCACCTGGACCGCACAACGCGGCGAACGTCCGCTACCTCGCCGAGCTCAAAACCCTTGCGGAGGGGATCCCGGGCGTCCACCTCCTGTATGCGCTCGGGATGAAAGCCCCATACCGGGTCATTGCCGATCTCTACGCGCTCTCGGACGCGCTCGTGCTGCCGAGCCAGAGCGAGGGATTCGGCATCCCGCTGCTCGAGGCCGCCCTTCACCGGTTGCCCATCGTGTGCAGCGATCTTGAGACCCTGCGCGCGCTCGCCGGCGACGCCGCGACCTACGTTCCGCCTGACGCGCCCGGCGAGGTCATCGCCGACGCGATCGAACGATCGCTTGAGGGACCGGGGCCTCGTTTCCGCTCGCGCGTTCGAGCGATGGCATGGTCCCGGGTCCTCGCCGAACGCGTGGTCCCGCTCGTGCTTGAAGGCATCGCATGAAGGTCGTCGTCGCGATCAGTGATCCAGAGCGCGAGAGCGGGCTCCTTGAAACGGCGGCGGCACTCGCCGGGGACGGCGAGGTCGTGCTGGCGTCGGCGATCGAGGTCACCGGCGACGCCACGCTCGCCTCGGCGCAGCCCGAAGCGCGCGCTCGGCGCCGCGCGCTCGACGCATTGACAGGTGAGCTCCCCGGGCGCCACCTGCGCAGCCTCGTCATCGTCGCTCGCGTCGCCTGGGATGCGATCCGGGAGGCCTGCGCGACCGAGCGGCCCGACCTGCTCGTCGTTGGCTGGCGCCGCCCCGGATGGGACGTCCTCGGGACGACGATCGAAGCGATCCTGCGACAGCCGCCCTGCGATCTCGCCGTCGTGAAGGGCCGACCCGCGCGCGCGAAGCGCATCCTCGTTCCGGTCCGCGGCGGCCGGTACGCGCAGCTCGCCGCGCGGCTCGGGATCGAGCTCGCACGATCGGGAACGGGCGCCGTCACGTTGCTCCACGTCGCCGAGCGCAACGGCGGGCGCAAGCCGCAGACGCTCTACCAGCTGCTTGGCGAGCGTGCGTACGACGAGCGCGTCGAGCGGCTCGTCACGCGATCCGGCGATCCGGCCAAGGTGATCACCGACGAGCTCGACGAGCACGACGCGATCGTGTTCGGCGCGACCGGCCGGGAGGGCGCGCGCGACCCGCTCGGGCCCATCGGCCAGACGATCATCGCCGGCGCACGTAATGCCCTGGTCGTCCGCACGAGCGCGCCACTCGCCTCGCCGGTGTTCGTCGAGCGGACTCGTCTGCCGCTTGGGCGCGCCGAACGAAGTCGCGTGCTGGGCGAGATCACCGACAAGTGGTTCGCCGAGAACACGTTCAGCTCGAGCGAGTTCGCGGACCTACGACGCCTGGTCGAAGCCAAGGAGCGTCAGGGCATCCGCATCTCCGTCGGGCTGCCGACGCTCAACGAGGAGGCCACGATCCGCAAGGTCATCCGGGCCATCCGCTCCCGCCTCGTCGAGCGCGTTCCGCTCGTCGACGAGCTCGTGGTCGTCGACTCACGCTCGGAGGATCGCACCCGCGAGATCGCCGCAGAAGAGGGCGTGCCGGTCTTCATACACGATGAGATCCTTCCCGAGACCGGCAGCTACCGCGGCAAGGGCGAGGCGCTCTGGAAGAGCCTGCACGTGCTGACCGGCGACATCGTCGCGTGGATCGACACCGACGTCACCAGCGCCCATCCCAAGTTCGTCTACGGCATCGTGGGTCCGCTTCTCATGCGGCCGGACCTCCAGTTCGTTAAAGCCTTCTACCAGCGCCCGCTCCACATCGGTGACGAGCTGCAGGCGACCGGTGGTGGCCGCGTGACCGAGCTCGCGGCGCGGCCGATCCTGAACCTTTTCTTTCCGGAGCTCTCGGGGATCGTCCAGCCTCTCTCTGGCGAGCAGGCCGGGCGGCGAGCGCTGCTGGAGCAGCTGCCGTTTTTCTCGGGGTACGGCGTCGAGACGGGGCTTCTCGTGGACACGCTGCAGCGCGCGGGTCTCAGTGCCATCGGTCAGGTCGACATGAAACAGCGCATCCACCGCAATCAATCGCTCTACGACCTCTCGAAGATGAGCTTCGAGGTCCTTCAGGTCGCGATCAAACGGCTCGGGGAGGCGCACGGCACCAACCTTCTCGAGGAAGCCAACTTCACCATGAAGCTCATCGCGGCGGGCGGCGGGAAGCTCCACCTCGAGATGCACGACATCATCGACATCGAGCGGCCGCCGATGGCGACGATCCCGGCGTACCAGGCGAGGAGGACGGCGCCGGTCGATACTGCCGCCGGTTGAACGTATTTCGTCTTGTCTCCGAGGTCCGTGGGTTCCGCACGGGGTCGGCGACGTCTTCGATCGCCTTCGTACCCACGATGGGTGCGCTCCATGACGGTCATGCGTCGCTGATCGAGCGCGCCGTGCGCGAGCACGACCTGGCGATCGTCTCGATCTTCGTAAATCCGGCCCAGTTCGGCCCGCACGAAGATTTCGCGGCGTACCCGCGCGACGAGTCAGCCGATCTCGCCCTCTGCGCGCGCCTCGGAACGGCGGCGGTCTTCGCACCGACTGTCGAGGAGATGTACCCGCCCGGCGACACGACGCGCGTCCAGCCGGGCGCGGTCGCGGAGCGGCTCGAGGGGGTCGCGCGGCCGGATCACTTCGCCGGCGTCGCGACCGTCCTCACGAAGCTCTTTTCGATCGTTCGTCCGGACGTCGCGTACTTCGGCCAGAAGGATTTCCAGCAGCTGCGCGTCGTCCAGACGATGAGTCGGGACCTGCGTCTTGGCGTGCGGGTCGTCGGCTGCCCCATCGTGCGGGAGCGCGACGGGCTGGCGATGAGCTCGCGCAACCGCTACCTCTCCGCGGACGACCGGCAGCGGGCGGTCGTGCTGTCGCGCGCCTTGCGCGACGCGAAAGAGGACTGGTCCCGTGGTGAGCGCGACCCCGCGAAATTGCGCGACCGCGTCGAGCGCGGCGCCGCTGTTCCTGGCATTGCTGTGGAATACGTGTCCGTGGCCGACCCGCTGACCCTCGAAGAGCTCGCGCGGCCGGCCGAACGCGCCGTCATCTCGCTCGCGGCACGGGTTGGCAAGACGCGGCTCATCGACAACGTGCTGCTCGGCGTGAGCATCGAGGAGATCGCGTGACGACGATCGCCGACGAGGCCATCCTCGTCCCGACCGAACCCGCGGTCGAGGAGCTGTCACTCAAAGAGCGGCGCGGCCAGGTCCTCCTCGGCACGATCACCGCCGCGCACTTCTCGCATCACGTCGCGAACTCGCTGCTGAATCCGCTGCTTCCGTTGATTCGCGACGCTTTCACGTTGAGCTATGGCGAGAGCGGCTTCGCGGTCTCGGCGTTCTCCATCGCCGCGGGACTCGCCAACGCGCCGTGGGGCATGCTCGCCGACCGCGTGGGCTCCCGTGTGGTCATCGTTGGCGGGCTCTTCCTCATGGGCGCGGCGAGTGTCGCGCTCGCCACGGCGGGCTCGTACTGGCAGCTCCTCGCGCTCCTCATCGTGCTCGGCATCGTCTCCGGGTCGTACCACGGCCCCGCCGCTGCGCTCATCGCTCGCACCTTCTCGCCGCGCGTGCGCGGGACCGCGATGGGCATACACATCACCGGCGGCCATCTCTCGTTCTTCGCGGCGCCGGCCGTCGCCGGGATCCTTGCCACGGCAACAGGCACGTGGCGAACGCCGTACATCTGGTTCGCCGCGGCGCCGATCATTTTCGGCGCGCTGCTGTGGTTCGTCGCGCCGCATGGGCTGGAGCGGGCCGCGCCGGGCGATCGGTTCGCGGCCTTCCGCGAGATCGGCCGAGTGTTCCGCGACGTCGGCCCGGTCGTCTCGCTCTCGATCGCATTTCAATTCGGCATTGCGGCGCTGCTCGCGTTCCTGGCGCTGTACCTGGTCGACGCGCGCGGACTCTCGCCGGCGCTGGCCGCGGTCTTCTTCGGCGTCCCGCAGCTCGTCGGCGTGATCGGCGCGCCGCTCGGCGGCTGGCTCTCGGACCGGTTCGGACGCCGCCGCGTGATGGTCGGCGGGCTCGCGCTGATGGGCCCGGCGGTGTTCGCGGTGACGGCGGTGCCGAACGACGCGCTCCTCATCGCGCTGGTCGTTTTCGGCCTGCTCTGGTCGATGCGCTCGACCGTGACGGAGACGCTCGTCATGGATAGCGCGTCCCCGGGCCGCCGGGCGACGGTCCTCGGCGGGTACTACCTCCTGAACGCCCACGTCGGCGGCATCGGTGCGCCGCTCTTCGGTTTCCTCGCTGAGGCGGTCGGTCTCGCGACGGCCTTCAGCTGGATGGGGATCGCCTTCGTTGCGATGTCGGCGGTGGCGCTCGTCGCGGGGCGCCGTTTAGGGCCTGGGTCACAATGAGCGGCGCGAACGGGAGGTCTTATGTCGGGGACTTCTGAGCTTGGGCTGATGGCAATGCTCGGGATCATGGTGATCGCCGTACTTGGTCAGCGGAACCAGAGGCGCCCGCTTCGCGGACGGGCCGCAGAGATGGTGTCGGGAGCTCTTCTCACGATCGGCGCCGTGGCCGGCCTCGGCGCGCTCGTTATGGTCGCCCTGCTCATCGCGAGCCGATAGGTCGGAGCCGGCTCCTACAGCGCGCCGATGATCTGGACGCCGCGCTGCTGGACGAAATACGTGCCGCTCGCGGTGCTGAAGCGCAACACGACGTCGACCTTCGCGCTCGTGTCCCAGGTCGGGCCGTCGCGCACGCTCAGCGAGAGGTGGTTGCGACGGTCGGCCGCGAACGTTTGGAGCGGCTGCGGGACCGTTTCCCAGACGTCGGCGCCGTTCACCAGCCAGGCCTTATCCACCCGCATTCCGGCCGGCGGGTCGCTCTCCACGTCAGGCTTCAGGAAGATCGTGCCGCCAACACCGCGCTTTGGTGTCGGCGCCGGACCCGGCATGAGATCGCGATACAGCTCCACCTGCAGCGTGTAGGCGTGGCCGTCCGCGTAGATCTGTCCTAGTGCCCCGCGCGCCTCGGGCGGCAGCGCTGAAGACGGCCCCGGCGAGCCGACAGAGCCGCCGCAGGCGGCGAGCACGAGGGCGAGCGCCAGCAGGAGCCTCATTTCCATGTAACGCTCGACCGGTTCATAGGTTCCCGGGTGGCCGGGCGGTCTCAGGTTGCGCTGCGATCCTCGCGCTTCAACGGGTGGGGGCGAGCACGCAGCAGCCCGGATGTCCCGTCGATTCGGTCGGTCAGCCGGTCGGTCTCGCAGGAGAATGCACCGGGTGCGAGTACTCGACCAGGTGCTCGGGATGGGAAGCGCGAGGACCGATTTGCCCGAAGACCGGAGGCGCAACCGGTTGTTGGTCGTGTTCGCGCTCGCGGTCCTCGCATCGGTCCCGCCCTGGGCCGGTGTTTATTACACGTTCGGAGAATCGGTCGCCGCGATCTTTCCGCTCGTGTCCGTTCCGCTCACGCTCGCGAACCTTGCCGCGTTCGCACGCACTCACAACTTCGAACGTGCCCGCCAGATCGAGTCCCTGATCATCCTCACGCTCCCGCTCGGCGTGCATACAGCTCTGGGCGGCTTCCAACTATCGAGCGGCGTGGTGCTCTGGTCCGTTCTCGCGCCGTTCTGCGCTCTCGTATTTGGCGGCATCCGCGCCGGTGTTCGCTGGCTTGTGGCCTTCGCCGCCGTCGTAGTGCTCGCGGCACTCGTTCAGCCCCGCGAGGCAAACGGCCTGCCTGCCTGGATCGTGACCGCTTTCTTCGCCGCGAACATTGCCACGATCTCGGGAGTCGCGTTCGCTCTGCTCGCCGGTTACGCGCGGCAGCTCGCGATGGAGCGCGCGCGCTCGGAGCGGTTGCTTCTGAACGTGCTTCCGGCGCCGATCGCGACGCGGCTCCGGGAGCGCGAGGAGGTGATCGCCGACGCCTACGGCGAGGCGACCATGATCTTCGCCGACGTCGTCAACTCGACCCCGCTCACCGCCGAACTGACGCCACGAGATATGGTCGCGTTGCTCGACGAGTACGTCAGCCTCTTCGACGGCCTGGCCGATCGTCAGGGAGTCGAGAAGATCCGCACTATCGGGGACAACTGGATGGGCGTCGCCGGCGTGCCGCAGCCGCGCCGCGACCACGCCGACGCGGTCGCGCGGCTAGCGCTTGGGATGCTCGAATACGTGGCTGAACGCAAACGCTCCGGGCGGCGTTGCCTCGACTTCAGGGTCGGCATCAACTCGGGCGCGGTAATTGGTGGAGTCATCGGACGGCGGAAGTTCGTGTTCGACATCTGGGGCGATCCCGTGAATACGGCGGCGCGAATGGAGTCGCACGGCGAACCCGGGAAGATCCAGATGACGGAGGCGACCTACGAGCTCCTGAAAGATCGCTTCGTGTGCGAGCCGCGAGGGACGATCGACGTCAAAGGAAAAGGTCCGATGCGTACGTGGTGGCTCCTCAGTGAGCGCGACCAGCCCGATCGGGACGCGGAGGTGAAGACCGCCGTCGCGACCTAGGCGAGCGTGCCGACGAGCAGCGTCATCGCCTGATTGAGCGGAGCGGGGACCCCACGACGCTCACCTTCGCGCGCGACGGCACCGGAGATCGCGTCGATCTCCGTCGGCCGGCCGGCCTCGACGTCCTGCAGCATCGATGAGCGATTGGCGCCCGTCAGCGCGGCCATCGCCCGCCACTGCTTCACGGCTTCGTCCTCGCCGATCCGCACGCCCGCCACTGTCGCAACCCGAGCGACCTCGCGCGCGAGACAATCCGCGACCAAAGACGCGGGTGGGTCCGCGAGAAGCTCTGCGTTCGTCCGGCGGATGAGCGCCGTGAGTGGATTCACCGCGGCGTTCGTCACGACCTTGCGCCACACGGCCGGCCAGGGATCTTCCACGACGGTCACGTCCATCCCGCCGGCGCGCAGCAGTTCCGCGAGCGTGTCGAGCTTTGCTCGCGGCGCGCCCCCGGAGGGGCGCCCGAGCTCGACCTTGCCTGGCCCGGTCGCGCGCAGCTCGCCGGCGACCAGCTGCGCGCCGACGTAGATCACGCCGACGGCCGCGCGGTCGCGGCCGACGTGCTCGACGAGCGTCTCGTAGTTCCCGAGCCCGTTCTGAATCGTGAGGGCGACGCCCTCGGGCGCGAGGATCTTCGCGGCGACCTCGGCCGCCCACGCGGTCCCGGGCGTTTTCGTCGTGACGATCGCCGCGTCGACCGGCGCCTCCCGATCGCGGAGAGGCGCGCGGGTGCGATCCACTCTCACGAGCTCGGCCCGCCCATCGAGCGCCCGCGCTACGACGTGGCCGATCGCCCCCATGCCCAGGATCGCTACGCGCATTACGAAGCCTTTTGCTGTGCCAGGCTCCGCTGCAGCGAGAGCAGCTCGCTCTCCTTCATCGTGAAGCTGTGCTCGTCGGTCGGGAACGAGCCCTCACGAACCTCGCGATCGAAATCTCGGAGCGCGCTCGTGACGGCTGCGCCGATGTCGGCGTAGCGCTTCGCGAATTTCGGCTTGAACTCTCCGTAGAGCCCGAGCACGTCGTGGAGCACGAGGACCTGACCGTCGCAGTCCACACCGGCGCCGATGCCGATCGTCGGGATCGCAAGGCGCTCGGTGGCGAGCGCGGCGACGGGCGCCGGAACGCTTTCGAGCACGATCGAGAACGCACCGGCCTCCTCGAGCGCGACCGCATCGTCGATGAGCCGCCGCGCCGCCCGCGCGGTCTTCGCCTGGACCTTGAACCCGCCGAGCTGGGCTACGCGCTGCGGGGTGAGCCCGACGTGGGCCATGACCGCGATCCCGTTCGCCGTGAGAGTGCGGACCGTCTCGACGACCTCGGCGCCGCCCTCCACCTTGATCGCATCCATCCCTGCCTCTTTGAGGAAACGCGCCGCGTTCCGAAGAGCATCGGAGGGGCTCGCCTGGTACGACCCGAACGGCATGTCGCCGATCAGGAGGGGCCGGGTCGCACCGCGCGAAACGGCGGCCGCGTGGCGGACCATGTCGTCCATCGTCACCGGTACGGTCGTCGGATAGCCGAGGACGACCATGCCGAGCGAATCGCCGACGAGGATGACGTCGATGCCGGCCTCTGCGACGAGGCGCGCGAACGCCGCGTCGTATGCCGTCATCATCGTGATGCGCTTGCCGTCGCGTTTCATCGCGACGAGGTCGGGAACGGTGACCTTCTTCGGAGCCGGCGTTGGTGCCGCGCCGCCGTACTGATCGCTCACTTTTGACCTCCGTCCAGGCCGGCTTCGGGCCGGTCCCGGCGTTGACGCAATCGTACCGCGGGGCGGTATCTCGCAGGATTCATTCCAGATTTCGTATCGACGGCAGCAGCAGACCGGCGAGCGTCAGCGCGACCGTGATCGCGCCGGCGAGGACGAAAACGAAGGTCGGTCCCTGGCTATTGGCAAGAAGCGCCGCTCCGACCGGAGCAAACGGCGCGAGTAGCGTCCCGCCGAAGTAGTCCACGCTCGTCACGCGACCGAGGAGACGTTTCGGAACGTGGACCTGGAGGGCAGTCACCCACAAGACGCCAAAGCACGCGAAGCTCAGACCGTTTATGGCGCTGGCGAGAAGGGCGCCGGGAACCGTTGGGATGAGGCCGTAGATGAAGAAGGAAACTCCGCTCAGCGCGCCGAAGAGGTACATAGCGATGCCACTTCGTCGGATGCGGACTTGCGCGATCGCCGTAACCCCGATCGCCTCGCCCACGCCGACCGCCGCGTTGATGAAGCCGTATGTGACGGCGCCGCCACCAAGAACGCCCGTCACGAGAAGCGGCAACGCCACCGCGATCGCGCCGATGAAGGCAGCCACGATGAGCGACCAGCCGAAGATCGTGACCCACAGCCACTGCACCGAGAAGACAAATGCGAAGCCTTCACGGATCTCTCGCAGGATCGAGTGTGTTGACTCGGCGCCTTGTGAGCGCGCCCTCGTCAGCACGACGGCGCCTGCGGAGAGAAAGAAGCTGAGCGCGTCGAACGCAAAGGCCGCGGGCGGACCAGCCGTGGCCACAAGGAGACCGCCGATGATCGGCCCACCGACCCGTGCGCCTTGCCGCGAGAGGCCCTGGACGGCATTGCCCGCGACGAGGATCTCCTCCGGAACGAGCTCGGGGATGATCGCTCCGAGCGCCGGCACGCTGAACGCCGTTGCCGCTCCGAAGATCGCATACGTCACGTAGAGGTGCCATATCTGCAGGGCGCCCGCGAACCCCAGGATCGCGATCACGCCGACGGTCACTCCGCTGCCAAGCTCCGTCACGACGATGAGCGTTCGCCTCGCGACGCGATCGGCGACGGCGCCGCCGATCAGAAGGAACACGAGGCTCGCGCCCGTGAAGATCGAGACGAGAGCTCCGAGCTCGAGCGCCGAACCGCCAAGCTGCAGGATCTGGAAGGGGTACGCGACATACGAAACGAATGACCCGAGCAGCGTCAGCGTCTGCCCGGTCCAAAGCAGACGAAAGTCGCGGTGGCGGAGTGGCTCGACGATCCGCGGCAGGCGCATCGCGGCGGACGTTACCAGCGGTCGTCGGAACACGAGACCCGCGCCAGCGTTATCTAGGCGATGCGCCTTTTGCTCGCGGTGTCGCTCCTGCTCGTCTCGTGCAGCTATTCGATTACCAACGACTACATCGACTTCGTGAAGGCGAACGGCATCGAATACATCAGCGTCGACTACTTCGGCGGAGGCGCTGGTGTGGGCCGCGCGCTCGTGGAGGCCGATCTCGGCCCCGAGCACTTCCGTGTCAAGCAGATGCTTTCAAGAGAATCGAAAGGACCCGACTACCGAACCGCCGACGGCGACTCGGCCTTCGTGCCCGCCGGCGACCCGATGTACTCGTTGAAGGGCTACGCCACCACGTTCCGCCTCGCTGCGCGCCGCGATGGAAAGCTCGTCCTGTACGAGGCGGATAGCAATCCCGCGGCGAAGACCGGGCGCGACCTCCTCGACATCGAAGGCAGAGTGGTTGGCATCGCGCTTGTGAGCGGAAAGGACGGCCGCGCAATCCTGGGCCGGATCACCGACCAGTCGCGGATCGACGATCTAGTGAGGCTCGTCCTGTCGGCGCCGGTCGATCAGAGTCCAGCGCCTGCGGCTGCCTCGGCTCGGACTCCGCTTTCCACCCCAACTGGGCAGATCCAGATCCGCACCTACGGCGTCTTCGTCTCGTTCGAGCTTGCTGATGGGACCGCAACGCGCCGCAACTACGACATCGCGAACGGTGTCCTGCAGCGAGGGATCATGGTCGCCGGCGCCTTCCGCACGGCGGTCGAGGAGCTCATTGCGGCGGCACCGACGCCCACGCCGCTTCCGTCGACGATCAATCTCGCGCGACGCTACGACCTCGCCCGGGCGACGCGAGTGACGATCAAGGCGCCACCGGCGGCGCCGAGTCGGGACCCAAGCCTCGTGGCGAAGCTCGCCACCGCCCTCGACACCGAGCTTCCGGCAGAGCGGTCCGCGCTCGGTGCAGGAGACGGCCCGGTCATCATCTTCGAATTCGCCGACCATTACGTCTCGCTCGTCTACGACCGCGCCTCCGATCTCCTTCGCGTGGTCGTCCCGGACGACGAGCTCGCCGTGAAGCCGAGCGCCGCGTTCCGGCGGCTCCTCGATGCGGCTCCGTGAACGCCCGCCGCTAGTCGAATCCGCTCCTCGCGACCGCGAGCACGCCGCCGATCACGACCAGCGGGATCGCCGGGGCGACCACGGGGATCGTGCTCAGGGCGAAGGCGCTCAAGATCGCGCCGAACGCGAGGGCGACGACGATCGACGCGCGCCGTCGCCGGTCACCACTCACCGTGCCGAGTGCGCTGAGCTCGCTCAAAAGACCTGTGAGCGTTCCGGTGACGTAGGTGGTCGACATTCCAGGGGCAAGGGCGCGCACTGCCGCGGCTTGTATACCCATCGATACGCCCGACACTGCGATCAACGTCGCGGCACCGACGCCGTCTGGATTCGCCCCGCTGAGAAGCCAGCCGACGAAGAAACCGACCTGGAGCACCCACTCGGTCACGAGAGCGCGCGTCACCTTCGGCGACCAATGCGATTCGATCGCGATCGTGTCCACGATCCGCGCGCCTGCGACGACGCCGACGCTGTACGCAAGGAGCGCGATCAGCGAGCGGAGCGCGTTGCGGAACGCGCCCTGCCCGATCGCAAGACCGAGCAGCACGATGTTGCCGGTCATCACGGCGGTGAAGACGTCGAGACGAAGGAACACCACGGCATCGACGGCCCCCGCGGCAAAGGTCAGGGCGACGAGAAGCAGGTCCCGCCGACGGGCGTCGTCCACGGTCAGCTCTCCGCGAGCTCGGCGATCACATCCGGTAGCGCGCGAAGGTCGTGGAGCAAACGCGTCGGCGACGTTTCGAGGGCCTCGCCGTGGCGGTCGATGAAGATCGTCCGAAATCCGAGCGCGGCCGCCGGACGCATGTCATGGAACTGGCTCGCGCCGACGTGCACGGTTCGCTCGGGTGAGGTGCCGCTTCGCTCGAGGAACCGGCGCCAGTGCCCGGGGGCCGGCTTGTAGCTGCGGGAATCCTCGCCGGTGATCGTCAGATCCGGACGGATCCCGAGGCGGCCGATCGAGAGCTCGAGCAGATCCCGGTCGACGTTCGAGAGGATCGCGAGGTAGCGGCCCTGATCGACAAGGGCACGGAGTGCCGTCGGGACCTCGGGGAAGGGTTGCCAATCGGCGAGCGACGAGGGCAGTGGCGACGTCTTGTCATCCGGTAGCGGAGCGTCGAGGGAGCGCAGAACGCGCCGGCCGACGCGATCGAGCACGTCCTTGTAAAGGTGATAGCCCTCCTGCTCGAACTGCGCTTCCATCGAGATGTACCACTCAGCAAGCGCCCGCCGGTCCGTTCCTGCCGGCAACAACGGCAGCAGCGCGTCGGTGATCCCGCGCTCCCAGTCGATGAGCGTCCCGTAACAGTCGAAGGTCACCCACTCGACCGGCATCGACCGGAGCGTACGAGTTATCGACGCCTAACGCTGATGCGCGGCGAGCGGCGAATGCGGATGATCGTCGCATGCGCGCGCTCATACCCATCGCCTGCGTCGTGCTCGTCGCGTGCGGTGTGCCGGCAAGCGCGGGCGAGCCGAGCGCGGCGCCCCTCACGGCGACGATCGCTTCGCCGAGCCCATCACCTCTGGCCATCCGCGGTCTCCCGCCGGTCACGGCTGGAGCGGCCGACGAGGCCGGCGTCCTCTTCGTGCGTGGCTCAGATGACTGGATCTATCGCTACGACGGCGCGACGGGGCAGCTCTCGCGCGCGACCAGGCACTCGACGATCCAGCGATCGACCTCGGTGGGCGCGTACGCCGAGGGCCTCGAGGGTGGACTGCAGCTCCTCCGGTGGAACGGAACGATCGAAGCCGTGGATTGCGGGCCGGGACGTTTTCAGCTCGTCGGCCCTCGAGATGCGTGCCTCTCTTACACCGACACCCGGAGTTCCCGCTCGGTATGGATCCGAATGTCCGGCGAGGCCCCTCGTCCATTCCTTTCAGGTGACTGGGGAGCGGGTGAAATGACCTGGTCGCCCGACGCTCGGAACGTTGCCGTGCTTCGGTCGTCAGGGGACCAGAGCCTTCGGACCCGACTCCATAACGCCCTCTGGATGGTCGCGGTCGGCGGCGCTCCGCGGGTCATCTACGAACCGCCGTCGGCCGAGGCCTTCCTCTTCGGGCTCGGATGGTCACCGGACGGAAGATGGCTCACGGTCTGGGAGCAGCCGATCGTGAGCAACTCGTTGGGCGCCGACGGCGACCACCTTCTGCTCATCGACGCCACGAGCGGAACGGCGACCGACCTCGGCGTCACTCTGGCGAACCGCCGATGGCTGCAATGGTCGTCCGACGGGCGCCTCGCCTACGTGAAGGGCGGTGGTCGGGAGACATGGCGCGAGAAGGAGCTCGTGGTCCTCGCACCCGGCGGCGCCGGAATCCCGGTGACGGACCGCGGTCATGTCGGTCTCGCGCCGGCGTGGGAGCCGCCGCCGACCGGAAGCCCAGCGCTCTTCTGGGTAGAGGCGGAGGTCGGCGACGGCAACGGCGGCGTTTATGTCGCGGGAACGGGGCCGGGTGCGCGCTATGGCGTCGAGAAAAGGGGCGGCGCGGCGCCACAACGTTTGCCGATCGGCCAGATCGTCGAGGGGCTGCGGCCCTCCGACGACGGGCGCGTCACCCTGACTCTGGTCCGTCGTCCCACGCAGCCCCCGGTCCACGACGAGCAGGGTGCGCTCGAGCTCTGGCTGACGAATCCGTCAACGGCCGCGCAGGTGCGGCTGATCAGCGGGCTGGGCGATCTCGCATTCGGCTTCTACGGATCGCAGCCGAGCCTCTTCGACCTCGTGGCGTGGTCACGCGATCCGCGCTAGGCGCCACGTGCGCGAGCGAGGGCGAGCAGGATCGCGGCAGGGACGAGCCCGATCGCCCCACAGGCGATCGCGCCGGCGAGGTACGGATGCATCGCCAACCTCGAGGCGACCTCGGCCGTGAGCCACAGCGGGGCAATGACCAGCGGTGGGATGCGCTCGTTGGCGCTCCACAGGACAAGCGACAAGCATCCCCAAAACCATCCGAAGACGACTCCCATGAAGAGCACGGTGGCGATCGCTTCCCTTGGCATCGCTTCTACCGAAGCTGCGGCAGGATCGACGTCATGAAATGCGCGCTGTCCTCGAACTTCGCGAGCGCCTCCCGGGTCGGCGTCGGGGATGCGGCGTGGCGCTCGGGATTGGATCGCTCCGCCATCCGCTTCAACACCGGCGTCGGGTCGAGGCGCGCGGCGCGCGCGCTCAGGTACAGATCGCCCAGGGCCATGAGCCAATCGCGGTAGTCGCGGCGCTGATCGTCGATCGAAGCCGCCGCGATCCCTCGCTCGAGCCACTCGGGCCGGCCGCCCTGCTTCAGGATGCGGGACGCGTAGCCGATGTAGTCCTCGAGCAGGCCCCGCGCCTCGTGCTCGTGCACCACGCCGCGGATGATGGCGCAGCGGGCTGGATCGGAACGCGCGTAGAGATCGCAGATCTCATCGAACGCCGCGAAGGCCTCGTCCCGTGGCCCAAGCCCGAGCGCCGCCGCCGCGTTCGCGGCCTGTGGCAACCGTGCCATGAGGTTCGAGAGCTTCCCCTGTTTGGGCCCGAACGCCGCTGCGAACGCGCGGTCCCGCGCCTCGCGCCACATCCGGATCGGTGCATCGAGCCGTTCGAGCCGCTCCCCAATCTCCTTGAGCGAGGGCTCGTCCTTCATCGCGCCAGTCGTTCCGTGAGCTTTTCGACGAGACGCCGCGCGACCTCGGTCTTTTTCAAGAGTGGCAGCCGCTCGATGCCGTCCGCGCTGACAAAGGCGACTTCGTCATCGTCCGAACCGAACGCAGAGCGTGGATCCGCGACGTCGTTGGCGACGACCAGATCGAGCTTCTTGTCGCGGAGCATGCGGCCGGCCTCAGCGGTCGCGTCGCCCGTCTCGGCCTTGAACCCGATGACGATCGTGCCGGGTCGTCGTGTCGCGACGATCGCGCTCAGGAGGTCCGGGTTCTCGACGAGGCGGAGCCTCATCTCGTTTCCGAGGTCCTTCTTCTTCATCTTCTTGGTCGCGCGCTCGATCGGCCGGTAGTCCGCGACGGCCGCCGCCATGATCACGACGTCCGCACGCGGAAGCTGGGCGAGGATCGCGTCCTTCATGTCGTCGGCGCTCTCGACTGCAAAGGTCCGGACGCCGGCCGGGGGGATGAGGGCCGTCGGGCCGGTGATGAGGATCACGTCCGCGCCGGCATCGCGCGCAGCGGCCGCGATCGCGTAGCCCATCTTGCCGCTGGAGCGATTCGAGATGAAGCGCACCGGGTCGATCGCCTCGAGCGTCGGGCCCGCGGTGACGACGACCGACCGGCCCGCGAGTCCCTCGGATCCGCCGAGCGCGTCCTCGATCGCGGCCTCGATGCGCTCGAGTGTCGCGAGGCGGCCCGGACCGATGTCGCCCGAGGCGAGTGGCCCCGTCTCCGGGTCGATCACCCGGACGCCACGCGCACGAAGTGCGGCGACGTTGGCCTGCGTCGCGGCGTTCTGCCACATATGCGTTTCCATCGCCGGCGCGACGATGACCGGCGCGGAGGTCGCGAGGACGGTGGTGGCGACGAGATCGTCGGAGAAACCGTGCGCCAGGCGCGCCAGGACGTGGGCGGTCGCGGGTGCGACGACGACGACGTCGGCCTGCCGGCCCATCGCGACGTGGCCCGCGGCGCGCTCGTCCTGCATCGAGAACATCTCGATCTCGACCGGGCGATGTGTCAGTGCCTGAAAGGTGAGCGGGGTCACGAACTCGGCCGCGCTCTTCGTCATGACGACCTGCACCGTCGCGCCCGACTGCACGAGACGGCGCGCAAGCTCGACCATCTTGTAGACAGCGATCGACCCGGTCACCGCAAGCACGACGAAGCGGCCGGCGGCTCGTGTCACGCGTTGAGCTCCCAGAGGAGGCGAAGGCCCTCCAGCGTCAGATCCTCGTCGACGCGCTCGATACCCTTGGCGAGCGGCGCGATGGTCGTGGCCAGGCCGCCGGTCGCGAGCACGCGCGGCGTCGCGGGTCCCAGCTCCGCGATGAGCCGCGCGAGCAGACCCTCCACCAGCCCGACGTATCCAAAGACGATCCCTGAGCGAATGCAGTCGGCGGTGTTCTTGCCGATCGCATGCGCCGGCGGGGTGAGTGGAACGCGGAAGAGTCGGGCGGCGCGTCCGAATAGCGATTCGGCGGAGACCTCGAGACCCGGCGCGAACGCGCCTCCGAGAAAATCGCCCTCGGCGCTCACGATGTCGAAATTCGTGGTCGTCCCGAAGTCGACGACGATCGCCGGACCGCCGTAGCGACGGTGCGCGGCGAGCGTGTTCGCGATGCGATCCGCGCCGACCTCCGAGGGATTGTCGACTCGCAGGCGCACGCCGGTCTTGACGCCGGGGCCGATGACGAGCGCGGGCCGGTCGAGATAACGCTCCGCGAGCCGCGTGAAAGAGGCCGTGAGGGCCGGGACGACCGACCCGAGCACGAGCGCGTCGACCTCGTCGAGCGAGAGATCTTCGCGACCGAGCAGCGCGTCGACCATCACCGCAAGCTCGTCTTCGGTCTGATCCTGCCGGGTCGCGGTCCGCCATGTCGAAACGAGCTTCGCCCCGTCATACGCGCCGAGAACGACGTTCGTGTTTCCGACGTCCGCGGCGAGGAGCGTGGTCATTAGTCCTTCGCTTCCGTCGCCCCGGTCCGCATGCCGCGCTTCCCCATCGCCTTCAGGCGCTTCGCGACATTCGCGGGCACGTACTTATCGATCGGAGCGCCGAACGCGGCGAGCTCCTTCACGCGCGAGGCCGAGATGAACAGGAATTCCGGGGCGGTCATGAGGTAGACCATCTCGATCTCCGCAGCGAGCGAACGGTTCATGTTCGCCATCTCGAACTCGAACTCGAAGTCGGAAAGCGCGCGGATCCCGCGCACGATGAAGCTCGCGCCACAGGCGCGCGCGAACTCGACCTGCAGGCCATCGAACGCGCGGACCTCGACGTTGGGGTACTTCGCGCACGCCTCGCGCATCAGCTCGATACGCTCGTCCGCCGTAAAGACCGTCTTCTTCGCGAGGTTCCGTCCGACGCCAACGACCACGCGGTCGAAGAGGCGCGCGGAACGCTCGACGATGTCGACGTGTCCGTTCGTCGGTGGATCGAAGGAACCCGGGTAGATGGCTACGCGATCACTCATGCGGTCGCGATACCTCCTTGGCGTGCACGCCGCACGCGCAGGGTAACGCTAGCCGGTGGGAAGCGGAGTGGCTGCGCGGAGGCGTTCTGTGACCGCGCGCAGGATCTTCACTGCGATCTCGCCATTCTGGTGGAGGACATCGCGGAACTGACTGTGTCCGAGTACGAGGCAGCGCATCGGCGTGGCCGTCTTCACGGTGGCGGTGCGAGGCCCGTTGTCGATGAGAGCGATCTCTCCGAAAAAATCACCCGGGCCGAGGGTTCGCTTGCCCTGGACCGCATCCACCTCGGCACGGCCCTCGAGGATGATGAAGAAGTCGCCGCCGCTCTTCCCTTTTTCGGTCAGGACCTTCCCGGCAGGGAGGTCGACCTGATCGGCGCGCGAGGCGATGAAGGCAAGCTCTTTGTCGGAGCAGCCGCTGAAGAGCGGCACCGAACGGAGTCGATCGACGCGTGCGTCCGCCACGGCGCCGAGTTTAGCCTCGCTAGGCGACACGCCGCCCAGACGCGTAGACCTCCGCGATGAGGGGCGCACCCATGCGGTAGGCAAGCTCGCGCTCGTCGTCGGTGTCGAGGACGACGATGTCCGCGCGCCGACCGGGGATGAGGGCGCCGATGCGGCCGCCCCGCCCGAGGGCGTGCGCGGCGTTGATCGTCGCGGCGACGATCGCCTCATGGGGCGTAAGCCCGCAGAGAGTGACGCCAAGTGCGATCGCAGTCGGCATTCCCTCGAGCGGCGAGGTTCCGGGGTTGTGGTCCGACGCGAGCGCGACCGGCACCCGGGCGGAGATGAACCGGCGCGCATCCGGCGGCGCGTAACCCACGAAGAACGCACTTCCGGGGAGGAGGACGGCGGGAACTTCCGCGCGCGCGAGGGCGCGAATCCCCTCGGCCGAGGCGCGGGCGACGTGATCCGCCGATCGCGCGTGCGCGCGCGCCGCGAATGCCGACGCGCCAACGTCGTTCAGCTGATCTGCATGCATGGTCACGGCAAGTCCGGCCTTCTTCGCAGCGGTGAAGAGCGGACGGACATCGTCGATGTCGAACACGCCCTTCTCCACGAACGCGTCGACCGCCTCCGCGAGGTTCTCATTGGCGACGACCGCGACCGCGCTCGTGACCTCACGGATGAAGCGTTTGCGGTCGTCGGTGTACGGCGCGGGCAATGCGTGCGCGGCGAGGTACGTGACGGCGACGTCGATGGGCGCGTCCGCTTTCGCGCGCGCGAGGAGCCGGAGCTGCCGCAGCTCCTCGTCGGGTTCGAGTCCGTAGCCGCTCTTCACCTCGATCGTGGTGGTGCCGAGCTCGACGGCGTCACCGATGCGGCGCCGCAGGAGCGTGAGCAGCTGGTCGTTGCTCGCATCGCGCGTCGCGCGGACGGTCGCGTGGATCCCGCCGCCGGCGGCAAGCACCGCAAGGTAGTCGGCGCCACTCCGCCGGGTGGCGAACTCCTCCCAACGTTCGCCGGCATAGCAGAGGTGCGTGTGCGGATCAACGAAACCGGGCATGACCACGCGGCCCTGGACATCGACGTCCATCGCCCCCTCGACGCGTTCGACGGCCTCGTGGGCCATGCCGTGCCCCGTTGCGACGATCGCCCCATCGCGCGCCGCGACGAAGCCATCCATGAGCGCACCGACGTCGCCCGCGGCGGGCCCGACGCGCGGGCGCTCCTCCTTGAACGGCGCAACCGTGAGCAGTCGCGCGCCGTGAAGGACGAGGTCCGCCGCGGTCATTCCAGGAAGTGGCTCTCGATCACACGGTCTCGCGTGAAAGCGTCAAGCTTTAGCGAGTCGGCGGCGACCTGCAGGACGGCATCGAGCGGGATCAGACCGATGAGCTCGCCGCGCAGCACCTTCACGCCGGCAGCGCTCGCGCGGGCCTCGACCTCACGCCACACCGTCGCGAGCGACGTCACGGTGTGATCGAGAAGGTTCATCGACACCTGTACGCGCGGCGGATCGGTGAGCGTGAACCCTTTTGCCTGCACCGCCGGCAGTCCCCCCGACGATTCGCGGATCTCCTTCGCGATCCGTTGCGCCAGCTTCAGGTCCGTCGAGTCGAGCTCGATGTTGAACGCGATGAGGAAGGGGCGCGCGCCGACGACGATCGCGCCGGCGGTCGGGTGGAGCTGCTTCGGCCCCGCGTCGGGGACGTGCGTGGTATCGAGGAGTGCCGCGAGGCCCTCGTACTCGGGCTTGCGGATGTCCGGCAGCCGAACGCGCTCCGGTCTCATGGCCGCTTTCGCGTAGAAGTACACCGGCACCCGGTGACGCGTCGCTACCTCGCGGCCGAACCGGTGTGCCAGGTCGACGCACTCGTCCATCGTCATCCCCGCGAGCGGGACGAAGGGGACGACGTCGACCGCGCCGAGGCGTGGGTGTTCGCCCTTGTGCGTGTTCATGTCGACCTCGCGGTACGCGTGATCGATGAGCGTGTGCGTCGCCCGCACGACGGCGTCGGGTTCGCCGGCGTACGTGAACACGGAGCGGTTGTGATCGACGTCACTCGTGCGATCCAAGAGGCGAACGCCTTCGGTCGCGCGGATCGCGTCGGCCATGCGGTCGATCACATCGCCGCGTCGGCCTTCGCTCACATTAGGGACGCATTCGACAAGCTTCGCCACCGCGCGAGAGGCTATCGGTATCGCGCGCTAACGGCCCGCAGGCGCCTCCGCCATCTGTGGCATCTCGAGCGCGCCGGTCTGCATCGCGATCGCGAAGCCATCGTTCAGGCCCCAGTGCTCGACGATCTTGCCGTCCTTGAGCCGATAGACCGACCAGGACTCGATGTCCTTGATCGGCGTGCCACCTTCAGGCGCCGCGATGCCTGGGACGCCTCCCATGTATTGCGCGCTGAACGTGCTGCGAACGAACACCTTGTCGCCTTCCGCAAAGAGATCCTTCATCTCGAGCTTGCGGTCTTTGAATGACTTCATCGAGCCCTGGTGGGCGATCTTCGCGCCCGCCAGACCCTGCGGAAGGAACGGCGGCCGGTCGTGCGAATGATCGTTCGGAGCGAAGTACTGATCGAGCTGGTCGAGCTTTTCGTCGATCCAGAGCTGTTCGACCGTTCGGACGATGTCCTTGTTGCGTTGCTCGTCGCCCATGGTGCCTCCCCTTTACGGCCGCGCTCTAATGCCGGGCGGCCTCCGGCAATCTGCCCTCCGCGTTGCGGATCCGACGCGTCAGCATCGGCAGTAGCGCAAGAGCGATCTGTGGGTGGCTCTCGAGGATCCCGCGGAAGTGCCAGCGTTGGATCCCGAGCGCAGTGGTCGGCTCGGCGGCCCGAGCTGTCGCGGAACGAGGGAATTCGTCCAGAAGTGCCATCTCGCCGAAGACATCGCCCGGCCCGAGCGTTGCGATCTTCTGTTCCTTCCCCTCGCGGTCCTGGACGATGTCGACCTTGCCCGAGCGGATGATGAATGCACCGACACCGGTGTCGCCTTGGCGGACGATCTCCTGTCCCGGTTCGTAGCGCTGCTCCACCGCGGCGTTGGCGATCGCCTCGAGTGAGCGCTGGTCGAGATCCTCGAACATGGAGACGCGCTTCAGAAAGTCGATGCTCGTCGTCGGCACGGGCGCGATGCTAGCCGATACTCCCTATCCATGCCCGAATTCCGCATCGAGGTGGCCCACGACATCGCCGGGTGCGCGGCGACGGTCGACCTTCAAAACGACACCTGGAGCGGGGACGTGATCGTGCCGCCGCAGCTCATGCTCGCCGTAGTGCACAACGGCGGCTTCGTGGCGTGCGGATACGCGCCCGAAGACCCGAAGCCCGCAGGGTTCGTCTTCGGATTCCTCGGGATCCACGATTACCACTTCAGGCACCATTCGCACATGCTCGCGGTCCGGGATCCCTACCGCGGGAGCGGGCTCGCGCAGCAGCTGAAGGAGGCACAGCGCGATCACTGCCTCGATCAAGGAATCGAGATCGTCGCGTGGACGATGGACCCGCTCGAGGCGCGCAACGCGCGCTTCAATTTCGGGAAGCTCGGCGCGTACACGCGCAACTATTACCGGGACTTCTACGGCGCGATGCCGGACAAGCTGAATCAGGGACTTCCCTCAGACCGGATCTACGTCGAATGGCCGATCGGCCACGACCGCACCTACAAGCGCCTTCGCGGGGAAGACCAACCTGCGTCGCTCGAGGACGCGGAACGCGAGGGTGTCGCGTATCTCCTCCGCGCCGACGGCGAACGCCCCGGCCGGCTCGCCGAGACGAAGAGCGCGTCGCATCTTCTTCTTGAGATTCCGCGAGCGTTCCAGGACTTGAAGGCGCGCGACGCGAAGCTCGCCCTCGAGTGGCGGCTCGCTGGCCGCGCCGCGTTCGAGCGCGCCCTCGGCGAGGGCTACGCCGCCGTGGAGTTCCTACGCGCAACCGATGGGCGAGGCGCGTACCTGCTGGTCCCGCAGCCGCGCCGCGACTTCACCCTGGACACGGACGAGCCATGAAATTGGAGCGAGTCGAGCTTTTCGTGGTGCGCCTCCCGCTCAAGAACGCCTACGAGACGAGCGGCGCGCGCGAGACGCACATGACGCGCGTCTTATGCCGCGTCGAGTCGGAGGGCGCGGTCGGGTGGGGCGAGAGTGTCGCGGGCGAGGTGCCGTGGTACTCGGGCGAGACCGCGCGGACGGTGCTCTACGCCCTCGAGGAATTCATTCTCCCGGAGCTTCTGAAGACGGACCTCGCATCCGCCGACGAAGTCGATCGGAGGCTTGCCTGGATCCGCGAGCATCGGATGGCCAAGGCGACCGTCGAGATGGCGGTGTGGGATCTCTTCGCCAAGCGCGCGAACAAGCCGCTGTCGGCCCTACTGGGCGGGAGTCGTGACCGCATCCTCTGCGGCGTCGCGATCGGTATCCAGCCGTCGATCGATGTTCTGATGGAAACGATCCGCCGCGAGCTCGAGGGCGGCTACCAACGCGTCAAGCTGAAGATCAAGCCGGGGCTCGAGGTCGAGATCGCCGAAGCGACGCGTAAGAACTTCCCCGATCTCGCCTTCATGCTCGACGCGAACTCGGCGTACACGCTCAAGGACGTCGCGCTGTTCAAACGGATCGACCCGACGAAGCCGACGATGATCGAGCAACCTCTCGCATACGACGACCTGATCGACCACGCGGCCTTGCAGCGTCAGATCGCGACGCCGGTCTGTCTGGACGAGTCGATCCACACCAGTGAGGACGCCCGCAAGGCGATCGAGATCGGCGCGACCCGAGTGATCAACATCAAGGCGGGCCGGGTCGGCGGCCTCGCGTCGGCGAAACGCGTGCACGACGTCTGCGCGTCGCGCGACATTCCGGTCTGGTGCGGCGGGATGCTCGAGATGGGTATCGGCCGCGCACACAACGTGCATCTCGCGTCGCTGCCGAACTTCCGCCTTCCCGGAGACGTGTCCGCCTCCGCGCGCTACTTCGCCACCGAGATCATCGGCGAGCCGTTCACCGTCGATCGCGACGGGACGATGAAAGTCCCGACGAAACCGGGAATCGGAGTGACTGTCCTCGAGGACGTCATCCGGAGGCTGGCCCTCGAGCGCAAGGAAATCCGTCCCAACTAGCCCGCGTCTCGTTGGTGCATCTGTTCAGGCACGCTGACGTCGAAACTTGAGGGCTTGTTCCGGGGCATCAGTGCAGATCCACGGCACTCCGAGGCCCGCGGCAAGCTCCAGAGCTGCTTGGTCGTTGACCGCGTGGGCGTGAACCTCGACGCCGGCGGCGCGGATCGACGCAACGACTTCTTCGCTGAGCTGGTTCGGACTCAAGTGGACGGCGTCCGCCTTCGCCTGTCTCGCGCCGTGCAGTGCGGCGTACGCGACGACATCTAAACGCATCCACTGCTCAGACAACGGGAAAAGGTAGGCGGTCGCGACATCCGGACAGAGATCGCGAATTGTGATGAGGAGTGTGGGGTGGAACGACGTGACCTCCACAGAGCTCCAAGGCACGGCGAGATCGTTAAGGACCGATGCCACCCGGGGAGGCGCCTCCGGCTCGGGTCCTTTCATCTCGATCTCGAGCGAGATTTTTCGACCGAATTCCCTCAACACGTCCTCGAGCGTTGGGATCGGATGTCGCCCCGACACATCGGCTCGCGAATCCGTGACCTTCTCACTGCGGAGTTGCAAGGCCGTCAGTCCGCAGATCGGCCGCGTTGCGTTCTCGTCGACGTACCAGTTGTGGTGGACCATCGGCACGCCGTCGCTGCTCAGACGTACGTCCAGCTCGATGGCGTCCGCGCCAAGTTCGAGCGCGGCTCGAAAAGCGGCCATGGTGTTCCCTGGTGCTCTGGCGGTCACGCCGCGATGGGCAACGATCTTGAACTCTTGGGAGCGATCGAGGACGGAGTTTGCCGCCTTCAGCGCGAGGCTCGAGCCTCCGCGGGCTTCGCCTCCGCGGGCTTTTCTTCGGGCCACACCACGACTTCGTCGATCACGGTGCCGAATGCGTCGACGAGGCGGACGTAGTCGCCCTTCTTCCAGATCAGCTTCGCCGCACCGATCGGGCCGGCGGCATAGACGTGCTTGCGGCCGGACGCGAGATCGTCGGAGAGCGGGTGCGTCGCGGCACGAGCGCGCGAGCCAGAGTGGACGCGATAGACCTCGCCGGCCTTGACGAAGGCTGGAGAACCCCACGTGTAGATCCACTCCCACTCGACCGGCTTCGTGACCTCGGGCTTCCAGAGACCGCGCAGATGCTGGAGTCGCCAGTTCGCGAAGTCGCTCGAAAGATCGGCGATGATCTCGACCCACTCCGCGTTGGCATTCTTGACCGGCGTTTCGGCGGTCGCCGGATGGATCATGAGGATATGCCCCTTGTTCGCCTCGACGGGGCGGAAGTCGGCCATGTGTGCAGAATAGCCGCCGCATGACCGGCCACGTCCGCGTGCTCCTCGCCGAGGCCGCGGGCACGTTCATGTTCTTCTTCGTGGGCGCCGGCGCCATCATCGCGACAGGCGGCGACAACCTCATCGCGATCGCGCTCGCGCACGGCCTCGCACTATCGGTGGCGGTCTCGGCCTTCGGCTGGCTCTCCGGCGGGCACTTCAACCCGGCGGTCACGTTCGGCCTGGCGGTCGCCGGCAAGCATCCGTGGATACGCGTGCCGACCTACTGGATCGCGCAGGCCGTCGGCGCGCTCATCGCGGGATTCGCACTGCGGTACTCGTTCGACTTCGATCCGAGCGCGCTCTCGCGTACGCACGTCGGAACGCCCGGACTCGGTGCGAACGTGACCGACCTGACCGGCATCGTCGTCGAGGGGATACTCACGATCTTCCTACTCTGGGCCGTGTTCGGGACGAGGGTGTCACCCCTCGCGCCGCGCATCGGCGGTTTCGGCATTGGTCTGATGGTCGCGGCCGACATCCTGGCGGGCGGTCCGATCACCGGCGCGGCCATGAACCCGGCGCGCTGGTTCGGCACCGCCGTCCCCGCGGGCTTCTACGACCACTGGTACGTCTACTTCGTCGGTCCGCTTGTCGGCGCGGCGCTCGCCGGGCTCTCTTATCGCTTCGCTTTCGCACCGCCGCCGGACCTCGCGCCCGCGCCCCCATCGGGACCGCGAGCGTGAATGCGGCGGCTTACGCCGCCGCGTCACCACTCTTACAGGCGACCTGCGAGCAGGATCAGGAGATCCGCGTCTTCGCTGGCGATCGCCTTGCCCCGTTGCGCGTTCACCTCGTTTGCGAAAGCCTTCACGATGTTCTGCGCCGCCTTCAGGTCGCCCCGGTCTTTCGCGGCAGCGGCGTTCTCCAGCTTCGCGCAGAGCGAGCTCCCGACACCATCCTTCGCCGTCATGCGGCGGGATAGCGCGCAGAGCGTGGACGTGTCGTTCAACAGGATCCTGGCGACCGACGGATCGTGGTCGCTGGCCTGATCCCAGAACTCCGCGTTGACGTGCACGACGTCGAGCGTCGACCGGTTCGCGAGCGGGCCGCTCACGAGGATGTGGTCGAGCGTCTGCGAGTTTCCCTGGAAGACGTAGCTGTAGCGCTCGGCGAGCGGCAGAGTGTCGTACAAATCGGTAAGGCCCCCGGCCTCGAGGATATGAATCGTTTCTGAGAACTCGAAGTCATTGAGATCGCCGAGCACCACCACGTTCGCGTTCGGGTCGATGGCGCGGATCTGCTGAACGAATCCGGCCTCGATGGTCGCCTGCTGGTGACGCTGCACCTCGGACGATCGCGTGGGCGGCTGGAATCGGCCGGTCAGCGGCTGGTCGCCACCTTTCGAGTTGAAGTGATTCGCGATGACGAAGAGGCGCTGGCCGTCAAAGAGGAATTCCCCCGCGAGAGGCTTACGGCTCGAGTTCCAGGCGCTATCGGTCGGATCGATCCGACCTGGGCTGAACGAAAGCTGCGGGGTGCCACCCGCGCTCGTCACGGTCGTGGCGGTAGTGGAGTCGCCGCCGGATCGATCCACGAAGGAGAGACCGCGGTCGGTCCGGAACAGGAAGATCTGCCGGATGTTCCCGCCCGGCTCGCCCCCGTCTTGATCGTTGACCGGGTTGATCTGGCGATACTCGTAGGTCGGCCCGCCGGCCGCGCTGATCGCGGCGATGAGCGTGCTCACCGTGACCGATGGATCGACCGTACCGTCATCCGTCGGCCCGTTGTTGTCCTGGACCTCCTCGACGGCGACGAGATCGGGCGACTTCATGTTGTTGACGATGAGCGCTGCGAGCTTCGTGAACTTCGCGGTACCGTCGCCGGGGTCAAGGTTCTGGACGTTGAAGGTTGCGACAGTGAGCTCGTTCACGGTCGGTGACGCGGTCATCTCCTTCGCGAGCCCTCCCGACACGACGGTCGGCGACTGCGTGAGCTCAACCATGAAGAGCCCGAAGTTGTAGTCGACGACGCCGGTGACCGAGCCGGCGAAATGGTCTCCGACGTTGAGCCTTTGCGGCATCGGAACGATGGCATCGTCGACGATGATCCGCTCAGGATTGCCGTCGTCGTAGCTGTAGAGGATCCCGCCGTGCGCGGTGCGCGGGCCGGCCCACGAGCCGTCGTCAGGCAGGACCGAGATCTCATTGAACGAGTTGCTCGGACCGACGATCACCGGATCGTTGATCTGGACGAGCATGCCCTCGAGCGATTCGTAAAAGTCGAGGCCGTCGCTCGCCGGATCGAACACGCCGCTCGTCTCGACGTTTCCGTCGCTTGCGTCGTCCTCGATCACGGAGGTCGGTGGCATCCGTCCGCCCAGACCGATCACCGTCGCCGCGGGAGGGGGGTTGCCGTGCGACAGGACCGTCACCGTCGGAGACACCAGCTCCGTCGTCGATAAGTTCGAGAGTCCCGACGCACCGCCGGGCCGGAACTCGCTCACGGTCGCTTTCACCCGAACGGCATCGCCGACACTGATCGAGGCGGGCGCGCTGCCCGTGAAGACGAAGATCCCTTCGGAGGTCGCTGGGTCGGAATCGGGACTCGGGTCCTGCAGGTTGAACCCGTTCGTCCGTTTCGCGGTCACGATCCCGGGCACGTTCCCGAACGTCTGCCCGAGGAGGGGCGAGACGTGGGCCGCTCCCTGGATCTCGTGGATGAATGTCGGTGGCGGCGGCGGAGCCTCCGTTGTGAAGCTGAATGCGAAGTTCCCGAGCATGTTGTTCGGCGGGTCGACGGTGTCCTGGTCGGTGACTTGGGCTGCGAGGACCGTCACCGTGCAGCTCTCCGAGAATGCGAAGTCCACCGTCGCATCGAGCGTGAACGTGGTCGGTCCACCGGCCTGGGCGGCCGCGTGCGAGCCGCTCGTCGCGCAGCCGATCGTGTACCAGGGGCTCGAAACGTCCACCGGCTCGCTGAACGTGATCGTGATGTCGGTGTTGAAGGCCACGCCCGTCGCGCCGGCGAGCGGAGAGGTCGCCGTCACGGTGGGCGCGTTGTCGCCGGTGCAGAAGTGAAGCGGCGACGCGGTGTTGCGTGGGGCCGGCGCGAGCGCCTCGAAGTCCGTTGAGTTGTTGTCGCTCTCGGTGCAGCCCGCGTTTTTCCGGAAGGCAGCGGTCGTGTTCGAGAGCGTTGGAGCCGCCGCGCCTTCGAAGAAATTCGCGCCGTCGTAACCGATGAGATCTACGATCGTCGCCACCCCCGCCGCCGAGCAGGGCGTTGACCCTCCGTTGCAGCCCAGCGGGCTCGTCGTATTCACCAGCACGACCTTGCCTCCGGCGGCACCCATGTTGATGGGCGTCGCATCGGTGACATCCGGTGCCGGAAGGGCCGCGACCGGAGTGGTCCCGGCCGCCTCTTGGATGAGGACGTACTGGCCCGGCGCGATGGTTCCCGTTAGCGGGGTGATGAGGTTCGCGGCCGAACCGAAGTTTCCCGGGCCGGTCGCGCTCGTGTACTGAACCGACCATCCCGAAAGATCGATTGACGCGCCACCGCGGTTGAAGAGCTCAATGAAGTCATTGGTGAATTGAGCCCCGGAGTTTCCGCCTCCGCCGTACACCTGGCTGATCACGACGCTGGTAGACAGGGCCTCCGCGGATCGCGAGAGCGGCACCAACGTCACGACCATTGAGACAAGGACAACAAGAGCCAGCAAACGGTTACGGAACATCCCCACCCTCACTCAAGCGTTTCGGCCGGCGCCGCCGCGCCTAAGGCAGAGTACCGGAAGTGACGAGCATCTGGCTCGACGAAGTCGCACCCGACGACCATCCGCCGCTCGATCAGGACACCTCCGCGGACGTCGCGATCGTCGGCGCGGGCATCGCGGGCATCGCGACCGCCTATCACCTCGCGCGAGCCGGTGTGAAGCCGATCGTCCTCGAGGCTCGCACGGTCGCCGAAGCGGCGAGCGGGCGAAACGCCGGGTTTCTCCTCGCGGGGGTCGCCGAGAATTTCGTCGCGGCGACGCGCCGGTATGGCGAAGATCGCGCGCTGCGCATCTGGCGCTTCACCAGACACAACCAGGAGCTCGTCCGCGAGATCGTCGCGCGCGAAGCGATCCGGTGTGACCTCGCCTGGAAGGGTTCGGCGCAGATCGCCGGAGATGACGAGGAATGGAGCGAGGTGCGCGAGAGCGCCGACCGTCTGGGGACGGAGTCGGTGCGCGTCCGCATCGTGCCTGGCGAGCGCGCCGCCATCTACGAGGACGACGGCGAATTCCATCCGGCGCGCTACGTGCGGGCGCTTGCCGGAGCTGCGGTCGCGGCCGGCGCGCGCATCTACGACGGAACGCGGGCGACGGCTGTCACCAATGGCGAGGTCCGCACCGACCACGCTCGCGTCCACGCGGGCGCCATCGTCGTCTGCGTCAACGCGTACTCGCAGCACCTCGTGCCGCTGCGTGTCCGCCCGGTGCGTGGCCAGATGCTCGCGACCGCGCCCGTCGGGCGCGCCGTCTTCGACCGGCCGGCCTACGCCAACCGCGGCTACCGGTACTGGCGGCAGCGTGCCGATGGCCGCCTGCTCGTCGGCGGGTGGCGTGACACCGCCGCCGACGAGGAGGTTGGTGAAGAGGAGCGGACGACGCCAAAAATCCAGGAGCGGCTCGAGCGCTTTCTGCGCGAGCGATCCCCCGAAGCGACGGTGACGCATCGCTGGGCGGGCACGATGGGGTTTTCGCACGATGCGCTGCCGTATGTCGGGCGGCTCGACAGCGGCGTGTTCGTGAACGCCGGCTTCACCGGGCATGGCATGGCGTTCGCGACCGCGACCGGCGAGCTCATCGCCGATGTGGTCCGCGGCAAGAATCGAAGTGAGACCGATCTGTTCGCTCCTGAGCGTGCGTGAGCGGCCAGGCAGCCGAGCCTTCTCTGCGATCACGAGCGTTGAGATTCGTAGATGCACGCATCGCTCGTCCCGACCGCGAACGATCTCGCCGGCCTTGTCGGGTACGTCCTTGGCAACCCATACCTCTTCATCAGCTCCAGCACCGTGATGACAACGGGACTGGTCCTTGGGGCGGTCGCGGTCTCGATGGTTCCGCGCAGCGCTCCGATCATGCGTGTCGTCGCACCGCCGCTCGCGATGCTCCTCGTCTATTTCGGCGTCGGCAGCCTCGTGCTCGCGAGCGAGATACTTGTTCGGTTTCATGACACGATCCCGGATGCGACCGAAACACAATTCGCTTCGGGCATCGGCCATCTTCTCGAGGCAGCCGCCGGCATCGCCGTCCTGACGCCCCACCTGCGATTTCGCTCGCAACGCACGTGGATCGTCGCGAACGCGGTCGCGGTCACCTACTGGTCAGCTCACGTGATCGTCCTGACCCCGCCGTGGTTCGCGTTTCAGGGTCAGCTCGAAGTCATCCGTGCCGCCGCCCTTGGCGCGCTCGCGGCCGGGGCTCTGGTGAGCGTTCTCCTCTGGCGGGCCGCGCCCGGGCGGCGCTGAGCGCGGCGACCGAACCTGGCGGTCCCTACCGCGCGTAGGACGCGCAAAGCATTCCGAAGTACGTCGGGGCCTCGTACGAAAGCAGCTCACCCTTCCAGCGGTCGTGCGCGAGCGCGCCCTCGAGCATCAGCATCTGCCAGTAGCTATCCGCTTTCGCTTCGCGCGCGAACGCCGATCCCAGGCCCGAGAAACGCAGACCGTCCCCACCGCGGAATAGAGCCACCACGGCCTCATCGAATTCTTTCGACTTCGGCGTGAACCCGTACGGGCCCTTCGCGTCGTGCCCGTGCCCGTGATCGCAGCTCGCGATGAGCGCGACCCGCTTTTGCGACGCCGCCGCGGCACGACCGATCGACCGGCCCGCTCGAACGTGCACCTCGTCGCTGAGATCGCGGGCCGGCGCCACGATCGCGACCGGCACCTGCGGTTCGGTCCGTCCACCCATGAAGTGGGCCGGGATCAGCACCGCCCAGTCCATCGGAAAGACCGCGGACGCCGGGTCGTTCGCGCCGTAGCTCACCGCCACGACCGGGACGCCGTCCTCGCGGATGGCGTCGCGAACGGCGAGGGCGAGCTCGCGGTCGACCGGGATCCGCAGCGAGATCGCGCTTCCCCACTGGACGAGGTCGCCGGAGACCGCGGCGGCATCGATCACCGCCATGGCGCCCTCGACGTGGATGTTGTGAGGGGTCAGCACGATCGAGACGTCCGGCTGGGCTGCGGCGAACCGACGGCCGAGCTCCTGCATCCCGGCGGTGGTCGCGCTCGCGAGCGACGGTCGGTCCTTTGGTTTCGCTTCGGGGATGGCGATCGATCCGTGAGGCGCGATGCACGCGAAAACCAGCGGCATTCGCGGGAGTATGCGCGCCTAAACTTGATGCACCCCTCGGGCCGCTAGCTCAACGGTAGAGCAGGGGACTTTTAATCCCTTGGTTCCGGGTTCGAATCCCGGGCGGCTCACAGCACTGCACGCGAATTCGCCGCGCCTAGTGCAGGACCGCGCGCTCAACCTGATCAACGAGCTCGTCCACGATGAACGGCTTGCCGCATACGTAAGCGGCGCCGAGAAGGCTCGCGATCTCCCTGCGGTCAGCTCGCCCGCTCACGATCACGATCGGCACGTCGCCCGCGTCAGGTCGCCGCTCGCGCCAACGCGCCACGAACTGGGTGCCGTCGTAGTCCGGTAACCCGATGTCGAGAACGACCGCGGCGGGTTTGCGTGCGAGCGCCGTTCGCAGAGCCTGACTGGCGTCGACGGCCGCGACGACGTCAAGACCCGCGCTACGTAAAGACTCGGTAATCAACCTGCGGATGTCGTTGTCGTCTTCGATGACCAGGACCCGCCGGTTCAGCCGCCCCTGCATGAAGAAATTATGGTGTCACCAGATTGAACAACGCGCCAGCGACAAGCTCGGAAGCAAGCGCTATATCCCACGCAGGAGCTCGGCCAACGGAACGTCCAAGCGCTTGGCGAAGTGGGCGAGAGCCGAGAGGGATGGCGCGACACGGCCGGTCTCCATCTTCCAGACGTACTGGCGCTGGAAATAAACGATGCCCTTTGGGCTCGCCCCGAGCTCGGCCATCGTCAGCCCCTTGCCCTCGCGAAGCGCGCGGATCCGTTTGCCCACCTTGCGGAGAAGACGCGGCTCGCCGGGGACGTCCGGATTTACCCGCGCCGGCATACGAACTCCACGATCTCACCGAGCGCCTCATCACCGTAGGCGGCGCTGAACATCGCGCGCGAGTGTTCGCGTCCGCCGAAGAGGACGAGCTTCTTCGGGGCGCTTGCAGCGGTAAAGCACCCCAGGACGTTCGGCGTGGCCCGGAGCGAGTCGCGATCGGCGCACACAAAGAGCTTGCGGCCGGTGATCTTCTTCGATAGCTCGTCCGGGATGGCCGCGACCGGCGCCGAGATCGCAACGACGCACTCGACATCGCCTTCGAAGCTCGACGCGAGCACCGCACTCCCGCCCATCGACGAGCCGACGAGCGCGACTTCTTTGACGCCACGATCGCGCAAGACGGATTTGGCGGCGCGAAGATCGGCGACCGGCGTCCAGGGCTTGTCGGGGCGGTACCGATTGGTCTTGCCGGTCGACGCCGCATAGCCGCGCAGGTTGATGGCGAGCGCCGGCACGCCGCGCGCGACGAAGAGTGGCGCGACCTCCCGCCAGCCCGAGGCGTCCCAGTTCTGTCCGTGTACGAGGATCGCGACGCGGGCTGCCGGGAGCCGCCCATACAGATCCCCTTGGATCGTTTCCCCTTCGCTCGAAACGTTGACTCGCTCCTGTGGCGGGACGCTCGTCGCAGTCGTCATCACGGCACCGGGTCGAGCAACGGTTTTCCGTCGATGAACGCTCGAATGTTCTCCGCGGCCCGGACGGCCATTCGCGTCCGGGTGCGCTCCGAGGCGGAAGCGATATGCGGAAGGAGCACGGCATTTTCGAGCTCGAGCAAGGCCGGCTCGACTGCCGGTTCGCGCTCGTAGACATCCAGGCCGGCACCGGCGATGACGCCCTCCTTCAGCGCCTGCGCGAGCGCCTTCTCGTCGACGACCGGGCCGCGCGAGGTGTTTATGAGGATCGCAGTGCGCTTCATCTTGCGGAGGCGGTCCGCGTCCATCAGGTGACGCGTCTCGGCAAGGAGCGGCACGTGCAGAGATACGAAGTCGCTGCGCGCGAGAAGGTCGTCAAGGCGCTCGACATACTCGGCCCCGAGCTCCTGCTCCGCGCCAGGATTACGGCGCGCGTCCTGATAGAGGATGCGCATCGCGAAGCCGTGGGCGCGTCGCGCCACCGCGAGCCCGATCCGGCCCATGCCGACGATGCCAAGCGTCGCGCCGTGGACATCCTGCCCCGTGAACATGAAGGGCGTCCAGCCGCGGTACTTGCCGGCACGGAGAAAACGCTCTGCCTCGCCGAGCCGGCGTGCGGTGGCTAGGAGCAGAGCGAACGCGCCGTCCGCGGTGGTCTCGTCGAGTATCCCCGGAGCGAACGTCACCGGTATGCCACGCTCCTTGGCGGCGGCCACGTCGATGTTGTCGTACCCCGTGCCCATCGTGGCGATCATGCGCAGCTTCTTCGCGCCCCGAATGGCGTCGCCGTTGACCGGATTCGCCGGAAGTGTGTACACGACCTCGGCATCGGCGATCATCCGCGCGACCTCAGCGGCCGTCGGGATGGGGGGTTCGTCCGGGCCCACGGTAACGTCACCCTTGGGGCGCAGAATCGCGAGCGCCTCGTCCGCGATCGGCCGCGTGACCACGATCTTCACGAGCGCGAGCGAGTCTATGCCGCCACAATTTCGGCGTGCCCAAACGCGTCGCGGTGGACGAGGTGGCCGCGCACAACGAACGCATGTGGGAGCGCCTCGCGAAGGCGGGCATCCCGTACACCCGGCCGCAGGGCACGCCGCCGCGCACGAAAGAGGGCAAGCGGCGGTTTCTCGATCGCATCACCAACGGCACCCTCGATGGGCTCGACCTCGACGGAAAGCGAGTGCTTTCGCTGGCCGGCGGCGGAGGGTGGGACGCGATCCTTTTCGCGGAGCTCGGCGCAGCAACGACGCTCGTGGACATCTCGAGGCGGCAGCTTGCGACCGTGCGGCGTCTGGCGCGGAGCCGCGGCACCGAGCTCGATTACCTGCGGACCGACATGCGCGATCTGAGCGGCCTGGGGAGCGGCGAGTTCGACGTCGTCTTTCACCAGCACTCTCTCGTGTTCGTTCCCGATCCCGCACGCGTCATCGCCGAGGTGACCCGCGTCCTCGCCGCCGGCGGGGTGTACGTGTTCTCGACGATGCATCCGGTGACCTTCCTGTTCTACGAGTCGTGGACCGGCAGCGGATGGCGACCGAAGAAGACCTACTTCAGCGATCGACCCGTGCCCGTCCGCGATCCGACGTGGGAGTTCGGCCGGGTGAAGGTGCGCGCGCCGACATACGAGTACGCGCACCGCACGGCCGACCTCATCAACTTCTGCGTGCGTGCCGGCCTCGAGGTCGATGGTCTTTGGGAATGGTCGCCCCACCGCGAGGGCGGACCGGCAGGCTCCGACGATGCCCTGGAGCGGGAGCTCCCCGCGTTCATTCAGATCCGCGCGAGGAAACCCTCTTCTTCTTCGGTCCGCGGAGCGAACGGCTCGCGTCCGCGTATTGGTCCACCAGCGCCGCCACCCTTCGCGCGGCCACCGGGATATTCACCGCCCAGCCCACGCCGAACACGCGATCGCTGAAGATCTGATCGGAGTCGGGATTCCAGTACGCCTCACGGAGGCGCTCGAACGTCGGCAGGCGGAAGTCGTACGGCACCACGCCTGCGACCTTGCCGTGCCATGTTCGCTCGGCGTCGGGCTTCTTGAGCTCCTGATAGATAGCGCCGAAGAACGCGAGCCACACCGCGGTCCTGGCGAGGCGATACAGATCCTTCATC
>Ga0209156_10000072_pt1 | contig 68885 bp, 61 predicted proteins | sample GraSoiAngelo_124_FD_185881 | JGI IMG/M metagenome (GOLD analysis project Ga0209156, IMG submission 185881) | Grasslands soil microbial communities from the Angelo Coastal Reserve, California, USA - 14_0927_05_20cm (SPAdes) (version 2) | ecosystem: Environmental > Terrestrial > Soil > Grasslands... | reverse complement strand
GGAGCCGTGTGCCGTCCTGCCGCCGGCCCCTGCGATATGGACGAGAACTGCACCGGGACGAGCACGGTCTGTCCGCCCGACGATTTCCTGCCGAGCTTCGTCGTGTGCCGGGCTTCGGCGGGCGAATGCGACCCGGCGGAGAACTGCACGGGGACGTCGGCCAGCTGCCCGGCGGACGACAAGAGTCCCGCGGGGACGACCTGCACGGACGACGGCAACCCGTGCAGCCTCGACGAGTGCGATGGCTCGAGCGCCGACTGCCAGCATCCGGCCGGCAACGCCGGAGCGGTCTGCCGTCCGGCGGCGGGCGACTGTGACGTGGACGAGAGCTGCACCGGGACGAGCACCGTCTGCCCGGCCGACGCCTTCGAGCCGGCGACGACCGTCTGCCGCGGCTCGGCGGGCGAGTGCGACCCGGCGGAGAACTGCACCGGCTCGACCGCCACCTGTCCCGCGGATGCGAAGAGTCCCGCGGGGACGGCCTGCACGAGCGACGGCAACCCGTGCAGCCTCGACGAGTGCGACGGCTCGAGCGACACCTGCCAGCATCCGGCCGGCAACGCCGGGGCGGTGTGCCGCGGGGCCGCCGGCGAGTGCGACCTGAGCGAGACGTGCACCGGCTCGAGCACGGTGTGCCCGGCCGACGCCAAGAAGGCGGCCGGGACGGCGTGCACGAGCGACGGCAACCCGTGCAGCCTCGACGAGTGCGACGGCTCGAGCGACACCTGCCAGCACCCGGCCGGCAACGCCGGCGCGGTCTGCCGGCCGGCGGCGGGCCCCTGCGACGACGTCGAGACATGCACGGGATCGAGCACGACCTGCCCGGCGGACGGCTTCCTGCCGCCCTTCGTCGAGTGCCGTGCTTCGGCGGGGGAGTGCGACCCGGCGGAGAACTGCACCGGGACCGGACCGAACTGCCCGGCGGACGACAAGAGTCCCGCGGGAACGGCGTGCTCGAGCGACACCAACCCGTGCACTGTGGACGAGTGCGACGGCTCGAGCGACGCCTGCCAGCATCCCGCCGGCAACGCGGGCGCGGTGTGCCGCCCGGCCGCCGGCGACTGCGACGTCGACGAGAATTGCACCGGCAGCAGCAGCACGTGCCCGGCCAATGGCTTCAAGTCGAGCAGCGTGGAGTGCCGGGCTTCGGCCGGTGTCTGTGACGTGGCCGAGAACTGCACCGGCACGGGTGCGAACTGTCCCGCCGACACGTTCAAGCCGAGCACCGTCGTCTGCCGGCCGCAGAGCGGCGACTGCGACGTCGCCGAGAACTGCACCGGCACGGGTCCCACCTGTCCCGCGGACAGCGTGAGCGGCGCCTTCGTCACCTGCCGGCCGGTGGCAGGTCCGTGCGACGTGGCCGAGAACTGCGACGGGACCACGCACGATTGCCCCACGGACGCGTTCAAGCCGTCGACCACCGTGTGCCGGCCCTCGGCCGGCGTGTGCGATCCGGCCGAGAACTGCACGGGGACCACCGCCGCCTGCCCGGCCGACGCCAAGAGCACGGCGGTCTGCCGGCCGTCGGCCGGCGCCTGCGACCCGGCGGAGAGCTGCGACGGCTCCGCCAACAACTGTCCGCCGGATTCCCGCGAGCCCTCCAGCACCGTGTGCCGCCCCGCGGCGGGAGGCTGCGACATCGCCGAGAACTGCGACGGGTCGAGCGTGAGCTGCCCGGCGGACGCCTTGCGGCCGAACGGCTTCGTCTGCCGGGCCTCGACCAGCACCTGCGACCCCGCCGAGACCTGCGACGGCAGCAGCCCCGCCTGCCCGGCCGACGTCGGGGTCCAGGACATGGACAGCGACGGCGTCTGCGACGCGTCCGACAACTGCAAGACCGTCTCGAACCCGGGGCAGGAGGACGCCGACAACGACGGCAAGGGCGACGCCTGCGATCCGTGCAACAACATCATCCCGGTGTACGCGACGAGCCCGGCGATCACGGTGAGCCGGCTCAGCACGCCGCCCGGAGACGACCGGTTCAAGTTCAAAGGCGAGATCGCCCTGCCGTACCCGTACGCGCCGCCGTTCGACCCGTTCACCAAGGGCGTGCGCATCCTGATGACCACGGACGGCAACCGCGACGTCATCGACGCGACGATCCCGGGCGGACCGTTCCTCCCGACGTTCGCCGGCTGGAAGACGAATGCGTCGCACACGACCTTCATCTACAAGAATGCATCCAACGGGACCGTGCCGCTGATCGACGGCATCTACGTGGTGGTCCTGAACGACCGCTCGAGGACGCAGCCCGGCCACATCAAGTTCCAGCGTCGGCGGCAAGAAGGGCAGCTACATGACGCTGCCCAACGAGCTCCCGGTGAAGGGTACGGTGGTCATCGACTCGCCGCAGGCCTCGAACGGCCAGTGCGGCGAGGCGGTGTTCCCGGACGCGGGCGGGCCGAGCTGCGGGTTCACGCCGTCGGGCAGCACGCTCAAGTGTAAGTGAGGCTCGGGCCCCGGACGTCGCCGAGCGGCGTCCGGGGCCTTCAGCCGGTGGCGTCGTCGAGCCGACGCGAGCGCTTGCGGTCCGGTCGCGTCGTCAGGCAGACAGGGGCGGGTTGTCGAGCCGGGCGTGCTCGCTCGGGCGAGGCCGCTGGGTCTGGGTCGGCCTCGTCCTGCTCTACGTCGCCATCCGGGCGCCGCTGCTCGGGGTCCCGCTCGAGCGCGACGAGGGGCTGTTCGGCGTAGCCCACCTACATCCTGCTGCCGCGGACGCCCTACACGCTGGTGCGATCGCCGGCCATCGATCCGTCCTTCGAGGAACGCCTGAAGGCGCTCGGCGCGCGAGCCTATCGCCTGGAGGCCGTTCTCCTGTCGGACCCCGTGCGCGGCCTGCGGTTCGCGCCGGCACCGCCCGACGGACCCGCCGGGGAGCGCGAGGTGCTCTACGAGATCTGGCGGCGTCTGCCCGAGGCGGCGAGCCCGAGGTGACCGCGCGCAGCGCCTGGCCGACGCCTCACCACACGTCGGGCTCGAACATCGCGTCCTGCCGCGCGGCGCGGCGGCGGAGGATCTCCCGCTGCTCGCGGTGCGTGAAGATGTAGAGGTCCTGCCGCTCGACGCCGCGCATCACGCGGCGCGCGACCTCTTCGGGGGCGATCGTGCTGCCGACGAGCGCGCCCGCGGGCGGTACGACCGGGTCGCCCGGGTTGCGCAGCTCGGCGGGGCGATTGCGGACCGAGTTCTCGTTGATGTTCGTGCGGACGATCATCGGGCAGAGGACGCTCACCCCGATGCCGTGGGGGCGGAGCTCGCGGTGGAGCGCCTCGGTGAGGCCGACGACGGCGAACTTCGAGGCGCAGTAGACGCCGAGCCATTGCATCCCGACCAGCCCCGCCATCGACGCCGTGTTGATCACGTGCCCGCCCGCTCCCTGCGCGATCAGCCGCGGCACGAAGATCTCGACGCCGTGCACGACGCCCCAGAAGTTGACCCGCATGGTGTATTCCCAGTCGGCGTGCGTCGCGGTGGCGAGCTCGCCGAAGGTGCCGATGCCAGCGTTGTTGCAAACGATGTGGACGGCGCCGAAGCGCCGTGCGGCTGCTTCCGCCAACGCCCCGACGCTGCCGAGCTGGGTGACGTCGGTCGGGACCGCGAGGACGTCGGCGCCCGACCGGGTGAGCCGGTCGGCGACGCGGGCCATCACCGCCTCGTCCAGGTCGGCGAGGACGATCCGCGCCCCACGCGCCGCGAACGCGTCGGCCAGGGCCGCGCCGATGCCGCCGCCGCCGCCCGTGATCACCGCGACGCGCTCGCGGAAGTGGTCCATGGGGTCTCCTCAGTCGCTCGTGTGCGAGATCGCCTTCAGCGTGAATTCATCGGGGTTGAAGCGCTGCTCGATGAACTGGTCCTGGGGGCGGCCGCCGATGGCGGCGCGGTTGGTCTTGTCGTTCACGCCGACCACGAGGCTCGGCAGCACCCCGGAGAAGCTGCGGTCGGCGGTCTCGGCGAAGGTGTAGCCGCACATCGCGTTGTAGAAGTACTCGCCGGCCCGGTTGCTCACGAGCTTCCAGTAGATGCGATACATCTCCTGGTCGAAGTACATCACGACCTTGCCGAAGTTGTAGTAGGGGTCGGTCGAGACGCCCTCGACGATCCAGGCCGGACGGGGCACGAAGACGAGGTTCCCGGTGATGAGCCAGGGCGCGCCCTTGTGGTCCTTGCCGGCCTCGAAGTTCGCGCGCAGCGGCGGCGTGTCGATCAGCCAGCGCGTCGGCGATACGGCGCGCTGCGGGAGGGCGTAGGGCTGGCTGACCACGGGGGCGAGCGTGTGCGCCTCACCGACGAGCTTCCACTTGTAGGTCTCGACCTTGCCGGCGTAGCAGTTGATGTCGTCGGCGAAGATGTCCATGCCCGCGACAGGGTCGGAGCGGGATGCGGCGCTGATGTGGCGCGCGCGGCGGGTCTGCGGGACGTAGGCCCACATGTCGTCCTTGGCGTCCCAGTCGAGGTGCCGGACGGTGAGCGTGGAGACGCCCTCGACGTCGACCGGCTCGAGGGCGACGGACGTGGCCTTGGCGACCAGCCGCTCGGGGTTTGCGATCGGGCCGCCGTGGCGCCCGACGTAGCTCGTGGCCTGGATCCGCGTCCGGATCGTCCGGTAGGGTCCGTCCTTGTCTACCCCGGTGAGGTAGAAGCTCGCCCCCGTCCCGCCGGCCATCAGGCTGGCGGCGGTGAAGTTCCACGCGATCTTGCAGCCCGCGTCGGGGTCCTTCGGATCGATCTTGGGAAAGGGGTAGCCGAAGTAGAAGTCGGGCACCTTGCCGGTCGCCTTGTCGCGGAGCCCGCACGTGTTGGGGTCGAGGTCGTACTTGCCGTCGTTCGCCGCCGTCGCGTCCCAGAAGGGGCGGCTGTAGTTGTCGTGGAAGCGGGCAGGGTCGGCCGGGACCACCCGGAACCAGTACTCGCCCGCCTTTACGCGCCGCAGCACGGGTTCCGGGACGAGGTCCTTGCCCCGCTCCCAGGTGTTCGCCTCGAGCGTCCAGGGCTGATCGGCTTTCGGCGCCTCCGCCGCCCATGTGCTCGCGAGGGACGACAGGAGCACGAGCGCCGCCCTCCAGCCCCCAGCGCCACACCTTCGCATACGGGGGACGGTGTACGGGAGCGGCGCCGACGACGCAAACCCGGAAACGCGAAGAAAAGACGAAGATGCCGCCCGTTTTTTCATATTTTTCTCGTTGACCGGGGTCCGCGAACCACGCTAACGGACCCCAGGGACGCCGGCCGGACGGCCGGCACGGAAGGAGAGTCCGGTGAACAGGAGACTCGCACTGGCAGGAATCGCGAGCGCGTTGCTCGCGCTGGTCAGCGTGGGTGGTGGGGTCGTCGAAGCCCAGACCGGTCCGAGCTGTGCCGCGGCCAAGAAGAAGATCGCGGGCAAGAAGGATCAGAAGCTCCTGACCTGTGACTCCGCCGCGGTCGTGAAGGGCGTGTCGCCCGATCCGGACTGCCAGCTGAAGGCGCGCAACACCTTCAGCGCCGCGTGGGACAAGGCGGAGGCGAAGGGCGGTTGCTTCACGACGAACGACAAGAACACCATCGAGGGCAAGGTCGACGCTCACGTCCAGGACCTCGAGTCCACGCTTCACGTCACGGGCAGCACCCCGAGCAAATGCTCGTCCAAGAAGTTCAAGGACGCGGGGAAGAAGGGTCTCTGTCTGCTCCTCTGTCACGGCAAGGCGCAGAAGAAGGGCCTGCCGCTGAACGATCCTACGATCACCGCGTGCATGCAGAAGTGCCGCGACAAGTTCTCGGCAGCCTTCTCCAAGGACGAGGCGGCGGGCGACTGCCGCACCACCGGCGACGCGAACGGCGTCGAGACGAAGATCGACACCTTCACGAGCACCGTGGCGTCCATGCTGCCGACCGGCGTCGTCACCACGACCACCACCACGTCGACGAGCATTCCCGGCACGCGCTGCTGCCAGGCCACGGGTGCGTGCTTCGATGCGGCCGAGCCCGACGCCATGGTGAAGTGTCCGCTGCTGCACGGGACGCTCGCCGGTGCCGGCCGGGTATGCAACGGACAGACGGGGACGTGCGGGACCCAGAAGGTGGTGGGCGTGAACTGCTGCCAGTGCCCGGCAAACCCCGCACAGTTCCCGCACCCGCAGTACTGCTTCGACACGAACATCACCTCCTGCGGGAGCGTGTGCACGAAGACCGTGGGAGTGGCGTGCGGCCCCAACACGGAGACGTGCGGGGGGCAGTGAGCGACCCGCGCCCGGCCGGAAGACTTCCATGAGGAGGCGGGTCGCCGTGGCGCTCGGCGCGATCGCCTGCCTGCTGGCGAGCGCGGTTCCGGCCAGGAAGACCCCGGTCGACTGCCCCGGCGGTCGCTTCCTCATCCAGGGCCAGCGGCTCATCCCCGGTTCGGGGGCTGCGCCCGACGTCGTCACCGTCGAGCGCGGGCCGCGGGTGGTATTCATCGCGAGCGGCTGCCCGCGGGTATCAGCCGGCGTCTTGTCGACGCCCGGGGGCACGCGGGTGCACGCCGTGTGGCCGGCATCGGCGTGTCCGGGCTTGAAGGGGAGGGCGCAGCTGAAGGCTCGCATCCTGCCCGGCTGCCGGTTGCTCTCGGGAACGCTCGTGGCCAGGAAGTTCAGGCGGCCGTTCAAGGACGCGCCGCTCTCGACCGGGTGCGGCGACGGGCTCGTCGACCCGGGACTAGGCGAGGAGTGCGAGGGGGCGACGGGCTGCGGCGCGGGGCAGCACTGCGTGGACTGCACGTGCGTCGCAGGGAGCACCGCGACGCTGCCCGGAGAGACCACGACGACCACGGCGCCAGGAACGGCCACCACGACGACCACGTTCCCCGCCGTGTCGTCGCGCTGCTGCCAGGCGGTCGGTGCCTGCTTCGATGCCGACCCTGCGGACGCGGAGGCCGCGTGTCGCCTCCTGAGCGGCACGCTCCACCCCTCCCTCGAGGTCTGCGACGGGACGAAGGGCACCTGCGGTGCCATGAAGCAGGTGGGCGCCAACTGCTGCCAGTGTCCCGAGCCCTCGCCGCCGTTCCCGCATCCAGGGTACTGCTTCGACACGAACATCAGCTCCTGCGGGCCCGTGTGCACGAAGACGGCAGGCGTCGCGTGCGGCCCGGACTCCCAGACCTGCGGCGGGCCATGAGCGAGGCTCCCGGCCGGCGGCCGATCGTCCCCTTCCTGCGCTTGCCGGCGGATGGCGAGCCGTACCTTGCCGGGCAGCGCTGCCCCGCTTGCGGCGCCGTCTTCCTCGGGCGACGGCTCGCGTGCGGCCGGTGCACGGCGCGGGGAGCCTTCGAGGAAGTCCGGCTGTCCCGTACGGGGAAGCTCTGGGTGTACTCGATCGTGCACCAGTCCTCGCCGGGCGTGCCGGTGCCCTACGTGGCCGCCATCGTCGACCTCCCGGAGGGCGTGTCCGTGCGCTGCAGCCTGATCGACGTCCCGCCCGATCCCGCCGCGCTGTCCTTCGGCATGCCGGTCGAGATGACGACCCGCGTCAGCCAGCAGGACCGCGAGGGGAACGACGTGGTGGCGTTCTACTTCCGTCCCCTGCGGGAGGGAGGCGCGTGATGCGGGACGTCTACGTCGCGGGTGTCGGCATGATCAGGTTCGGACGCTACCGGGAGCGGGACGTGCCGGATCTCGGCGGCGAGGCCGTGCTGCTCGCGCTCGACGACGCCGGGCTCGCGCTGCGCGACGTCGAGCTGCTGGCCGCCGGCTCGCTCTTCCAGGCGAACGCGATGGTGGGGCAGCGCATCCTGCAGCAGGTCGGCCAGACCGGCATCCCCGTGGTCAACGTCGCCAACGCCTGCGCCACGGGCTCGACGGCCTTCCGGGAGGCGTGGCTCGCCGTCGCCGCGGGAGAGCACGAGGTCGCGCTGGCCGTCGGCGTGGAGCAGATGGGGAAGATGGGGCTCCTCGGCGGGGGCGGCGGCTCGGGGGTGCGCACCGAGGGTGTGCTCGGCAGCGGCCTCATGCCGGCCGTGTTCGGCCAGGCGGGGATGGAGCACATGCGGCGCCACGGCACGACGCAGGCGCAGTTCGCCAAGGTGGCCGTGAAGAACCACCGGCACTCCACCCGGAACCCCCTGTCGCAGTACCAAGTGGAGGTAAGCCTCGACGAGGTGCTGAACGCCCGCATGGTCGCCTACCCGAACACGCTCTACATGTGCTGCCCGACGGGCGACGGCGCGGCCGCGGCCGTCGTCGTGTCGGCCGCGAAGGCGCGGCAGCTCGGCGTGGGCGTCAAGGTCCTCGCCTCCGTGCTCACCTCCGACCCGTGGAGCGAGCGGGACCTGACGCTGCCCGACGTGAACACGCTCACGCGGTCCGCGGCCTCGCGCGCCTACGAGCGTGCCGGCGTCGGGCCCGAGGACCTGGACCTGGTCGAGCTCCACGACTGCTTCGCGACGGCCGAGCTGCTGCACTACGAGAACCTCGGCCTGTGCGCCGAGGGCGAGGCCGGGCGGCTAATCGACACGGGCGAGACTGCCCACGGCGGCCGCATCCCCGTCAACGTCTCGGGCGGCCTGCTCTCGAAGGGTCACCCGCTCGGCGCGACCGGGGTCGCCAACATCTTCGAGATCGTCCAGCACCTGCGGGGCAGGGCCGCCGCCCGCCAGGTCGACGGAGCCCGCGTCGGCCTCGCGCACGTCATCGGTCTCGGCTCGGCGTGCACGATCAACATCCTCGGCGTGTAGGGCGCGCGGACGGCGACTACCGCAGGCGGAGGATGTGGCGGCGGGGGTCGATGGAGTAGGTGAAGTGGTCGAGGAAGCTGAGGCCGATCACCCCGTCGAGGGGCGGCGGCACGGCGGGGTGGACGACGGCCATGACGTCGCGCGTGCGGTTCCCGCCGACGTCGATCGAGCGCAGCTGGACGAGCGGGGCGGTGACCGTGCCATTCGCCGTCTGCAGCTGGATCATCTGATGATCTGGCTGATGACCTTGCTGATGATCTTGGCCCTTCGGGGCCAGGCCGAGCCGGCGGGCCACGGCCGGCGTGAGCACGCAGAGGCTCGCCCCGGTGTCGAGGAGGAAGAGACCGCTCACGGTACCGTCCAGCGTGGCGCGGACCCGCCAGGCGGCGCCGTCGCCGTCGAGGGGCACCTCGCTCTGGGCGCCGGACGCCCACTCGGCTCGAGCCGGCTCGGCGAGGAGAACGCTCGCGACGCCGAGCAGTAGGACGAGGCGGGTCACCCGCCGGCGGACGAGGCCGTGTTTCCCTGGCGCTCCTCCAGGCAGAGGCGCACCTTGTGGACCAGGTCGAGACCGCTGAACGGCTTGGTGATGTAGTGGTTGGCGCCGAGGGCGATCCCCTTCTCGATGTCCGCCGGGGTCGACTTGGCGGTGAGGAAGATGACGGGGAGCGTCTTGGTCGCCGGGTTCGAGCGGATGGCCCGCAGGACCTCGTAGCCGTCGACGTCCGGCATCATGATGTCGCAGATGACGGCGTCGAGCGGCTCCTGCGCGAGGACGGCGAGCGCCTCGCGGCCGCCCGGGCACTTGATCGGGTGCATGCCCTCGATGCGCAGCCGCGTCTCCACCAGCTCCGCGATCAGCGGATGGTCCTCGACGATCAGGATGCGCGGCTTGTTCTCCGACTCCATGGAATGCTCCTCTCCTCGGCTCTACGTGTGGTCGAACAGGAGGTCATCGGCCTTCACGCCCGCTGCCACCAGTCGCTCGAAGTACCGGCTGCGGAAGCCGGTGGTCCGGAAGTGCCCCCGCACGGCTCCGCGGTTGTCGATGCCCGTCTGGGCGAACTCGAAGATGTCCTGCATCTGGATGGCCTCGCCCTCCATCCCGACCATCTCGGTGATCTTGAGGACCTTGCGCGTGCCGTCGGACAGGCGCGTGGCCTGGACGATCACGTGGATGGCGGAGGTGAGCTGCTGGCGGACGGCCTTGAGCGGCAGGTCGACGCCGGCCATCAAGACCATCATCTCGATGCGGCTCAGGCAGTCGCGCGGATTGTTGGCGTGGACGGTGCTGATCGAGCCGTCGTGGCCGGAGTTCATGGCCTGCAGCATGTCGAGCGCCTCGCCGCCGCGGACCTCGCCGACGATGATACGGTCGGGGCGCATGCGGAGCGCGTTGCGCACCAGGTCGCGCGCCGTGATCTCGCCCTTGCCGTGGATGTCCGGCTGACGGGTCTCGAGCGGCACCACGTGGGGCTGCTGGGGCTGCAGCTCGGCCGAGTCCTCGATGGTGAGGATGCGCTCGTGCTGCGGGATGAAGCTCGTCAGACAGTTGAGGAGGGTCGTCTTCCCGCAGCCGGTGCCGCCCGAGATGATGATGTTCAGCCGCGCCTGCACGACGGCGCGCAGGTAGCGGACCATGTCGTCGGTCAGGCTGCCGAAGCCCACGAGGTCTTCGAGGAGATAGGGGTCACGACCGAACCGCCGGATGGAAAGGCAGGGGCCGCGCAGCGCGAGCGGGGGGATGATGGCGTTCACCCGCGAGCCGTCGGGCAGCCGGGCGTCGACCATGGGCGAGGAAGCATCCACCCGCCGTCCGACCGCAGACACGATGGACCGGATGAGATCCATAAGGTGCTCGTCGTCGCGAAAGCGAACGTCGGTGCGCTCGAGCCGGCCGGCGCGCTCGACATAGACGGCGTCCGGGCCGTTCACCAGGATGTCGGAGGTGTCGTGGTGCTGGAGCAGGGCCTCGAGAGGCCCGAAATCGACGGCCTTGCCATTCACCTTCGGCCGGTCCGGCGCGGACCCGTTTGGCGCCACGTTCATCGTCTGGACCCCCTCATGCGATTCCATAGCGGTCGAGCTTTCGGTAGAGCGTACGCCGCGAGAGGCCGAGCAGCCGCGCCGCCTCGACGCGCTTGCCGCCCGCGGCCTGCAAGGCCCTCAGGATCTGCTCGCGCTCGGCCGCTTCGAGCGACAGCTCCGGGAGCCGCTGCCCGTCGGGGGTGCGCTGGACGTGCGTCTCGAAGAGGTGCGGCGGGAGGTTCTCCGGCAGGAGGACGCTGCCCTTGCAGACCACCATCGCGCGCTCGAGGACGTTGGCCAGCTCGCGCACGTTCCCCGGCCACGGGTAGCGCGTGAGGATCTCCAGGACGTGCGGCGTGATGCCGGTCACCGTGCGCCCGAGCTTCTCGTTGAACGCCGTGATGAAGTGGCGGGCGAGCGGCTCGACGTCGTCCGCCCGGCTGCGCAGCGGCGGCAGGTGGATGGCGCCGACGTTCAGGCGGTAGTACAGGTCGTCGCGGAACGCGCCCTGCCGCACCATGTCCGCGAGGTCGCGGTTGGTGGCGGCGATGACCCGGATGTCGATGCGGATCGGGTCGGGGGAGCCGATGCGCTTGATCTCGCGGTTCTCGAGCACGCGCAGCAGCTTCACCTGCACGCCGAGCGGCAGCTCGCCGATCTCGTCGAGGAAGATCGTGCCGCCGTGCGCCGCCTCGAAGAGGCCCTTGCGGTCGCGGTCGGCGCCGGTGAAGGAGCCGCGCAGGTGCCCGAAGAGCTCGCTCTCGAGGAGCGTGGGGGCGAGCGTGGTGCAGTTGCACACGACGAAGGGGCGGTCGCGAAGCGGCGAGAGGCGGTGCAGCGCGCGGGCCACCAGCTCCTTGCCGGTGCCGCTCTCGCCGGTCACCAGCGCCGTCGTGGGGTAGCGGGCCAGACGCTCGACGAAGGCGAAGACCTCGAGCATGCGCTGCGAGCGGGCGACGATGCCCTCGAACGTGACACAGCCCTGCAGGCGCTGCTCCAGGATGCGGGTACGGTGCTCGAGCTGGCGCTTCTCGAGGACGGTCTGCAGCACCCGCTCGAGGCGCCGGAAGTCGATCGGCTTCTCGACGTAGTCCGCGGCCCCGAGCTGGATCGCCTCGACGGCGTCCGTCACCGACGAGTAGCCGCTCATGAGCACGAGCTGGATGTCGGGATCGCGCTCCTTCAGATGGCGGAGCAGCTCGAGCCCGCTCATGTCCGGCATGCGGACGTCGGAGAGGATCACGTCGATCGGCTCCTGGTCCAGCATCTCCAGCGCGGCCGGCGCGCCGTCGGTCACTTTCACGTGGAAGCGCCTCTCGGTGAGGAAGATCTCGAGGATCTTCCGGATGTCCGGATCGTCTTCGACGACCAGGATCTTCGGTCGATCGGGGTGCTCGCCCCCGTTGTCCGCCGGGGAAACGAGTTGCGCGTTGTCCATGGTCTTGTCGTCCACCGTGTGTCACGACCGGGCGGGAGGCCGGGTCTCCATGTGTCAGCCGTGACGCAAGGGGCGTGCCATGTGTCGGCGAAGGCGCAGTCGTGCGGGGGGAGGCGAGGTCACGAGGAATTTTCTTCGCCCGGCGCCGCGCGCCCGAGATCCGGCGCCCCGCCCCGGTGTCACGGGGCTGCCGGGCCGACCAGATCTTGCCGAGGTCGCGCGGGCCGCCGAATCAATTCTCGGCCATCATCCCCGAGCCGCGCAGGACGTCGTCCGTGAGGCCCCGCTTGCGCGCCAGATCCTGGATGGCTTTCCAGGCAAGCTTGCTGGGCTCCGCGTGCGCGTTCTCCCAGCGGTTGACCGTCGACACGGTGACCGCGATCTCGTGCGCGAACTCCTCCTGCGTCATGCCAAGCTTTTGACGCAGGCCGCGAATCAAGTTTCCCGGGTTCTCTTCCATCACATCCTCCGCTCGCTGGCCTCCCGATGAGGCGTGGCGTGGAGAGACCGGGAGCAAGTGACGTGCCACCGGCACACGCAGAAAACGGCGGAGGGTCCGTGCCGGAGGCTATGCCAGGCGCGGCGAAAATGTGTGTCGCCGGTGTAGATTCGTCACCGACTTCCGCGCCCGTCGAGGTCGTGGTACTCGAGCCGCATGGCGTGGTGCCGCGGCCGGCTCGCATCGGTGGCGGTCGGCGTCGTGCTCGGCGGCTTCGCCGGCGCAGCCCCCGTCCCCCTCTCCCCGGAGGAAACCGTTCGGCACTATCTGCAGGACATGAAGGACGGCAACTTCGACGACGCGTACGACCTCGTCTCGAAGGCCATGAGGCGCGGGAAGGACAAGGAGGTGTGGGCGAAGGAGCAGAAGGCCGGCATGGCGTTCGCCGAGGTCAAGGTCTTCGAGTTCCACGTCCAGCCCGCGAAGGTCGAGGGCGACACGGCGCGGGTGCCCAACATCCTCTCGTCCCAGGACCGCTTCGTGAACCAGCTCGGCCTAACCGAGTACGAGCTCTACACGCTGGTCAAGGAGGACGGACGCTGGAGGGTCGACCAGCAGACCATCGTCGAGCCCCCGGACGTGTCGAAGTGGTTCCCAGAGGCCCCGAAAGACCCGCCCAAGTAGGGCCCAAAGACCCTTATTGACACTCTAACACGGGGTTTGTTACGTCCCCGAGCCTCTGGAGCCGTGGGGCTCCGGGAAGGGAGGGCACATGCGCCGCGCGTGCATCCCGATCGCGACCGCGCTGCTCGCGATCGGGGTCGGCTGTCACCGGGAAGTCGAGATGGTCCCGCTCATCGAGAAGACCATCTACATCACCGACCGCTTCTACGACGTGCAGGCGCTCTCCACCGACCGCGCCGTCGTCGTCGGCTACGGCGGGAAGATCATCGAGACCACCGACGGCGGCCGGAGCTGGGAGCAGCATCCGAGCGGAGTCGAGAACGCCCTCTATGCCGTCCGCTTCGTCGACGACCAGCATGCTTGGATATCGGGCCAGGACGGAGTGATCTTGCATACCGAGGACGGCGGCAAGACGTGGCAGAAGCAAGAGTCGAACGCGATCTTCCAGGACACCGACGGGTCCAAGACGCAGCTCTATCTCTTCGGGCTGCATGCCCTCGACCAGGATCACGCCTGGGCGGTGGGGGATCGCTCGATCCTCACTTCGACGGTCGATGGCGGCAAGACCTGGCGGGCGCGGAAGGTGGCGATGGAGGCGGACCTCTCGGGCGGCGAGAGCCTCGCGGCCGCCGACCCCATCTTGTACGACATCAAGTTCACCGACCCGGAGCACGGCTGGATCGTCGGCGAGTTCGGGAAGATCATGCACACGGCCGACGGCGGCGAGACCTGGCACGAGCAGGAGAAGACGCTCATGGAGGGCACCGGCATCTTCGACCCGCTCGACCTGCCGACGCTGTTCGGCATCTACGCGAAGAACCAGCAGGAGGCGCTGGCCGCGGGCCTCGAGGGGCACATCGCCCGCACCGCCGACGGCGGGCAGCGGTGGAGCTTCGATCAGATCGAGGTCGACTACCCCCTCGTCGACCCGCTCCTGCGTGTGACCGAGCTACCGGACGGCTCGGGCTGGGCCACGGGACTGGCCGGGGAGGTCGTCCGGCGCGAGCCGGGGGAGACGGCGTGGCGACGCGCCAAGCTCGGGCAGGACGTGCTCACGTGGCTACACGGCATCAGCTTCTCCGACCAGCAGCACGGCTGGCTGGTCGGCGGCTACGGGCTGATCTATCGCACCACCGACGGCGGCAAGAGCTGGCTGCCGTCGCAAGGGTGAGAACAGGGGTCGATCATGAGCAGCGGAACCGCGAGCGAGCAGGACAAGCGTGCGCTCTATTGGCTCGGGGAGCGGCTCATCGACTACCGCCACCCGGTGATGGCCGTCGTCCTGGTCATCACGGGCATCTTCGCCTACTGGTCCTTCCAGCTGAAGCTCGAGACGAGCTTCGGCGACCTCCTCCCGCAGAGCCATCCCTTCGTGCAGGTCCACAACAAGTACGCGGGCACCTTCGGCGGCGCGAACAACATCCAGCTGATGGTCGAATCCAAGGAGGGCGACATCTTCAACGTGCCGACCCTCACGCGCATCTACAAGATCACCGAGGAGATGGACCGCGTCTACGGCGTCAACCACAACCAGATCGACTCGATCGGCCATCGCACCACCCGCTATCTCCGCGCCCAGTCGGGCGGCTTCCTGAAGGCCGAGCCGGTCATGCTCGCCGTGCCGAAGACGGCCGAGGATGCGTCGTCGATCCGGCGGATCGTGCACAACACCGAGAGCATCTACGGCATCCTCGTGTCGCTCGACGACCGCGCGGCCCTCGTGCGCGCCAACTTCATCGAGGCGCGTCTCGACCACCGCCGCACCTTCACCGAGATCAACGAGCGCGTCATCGCCCCGTTCGAGAACGGCTGGATCGGCGCGCTGATCAAGGGGCCGGATCCCCTGCACCCGGAGGTGCCGGCGCCGGCGATCGTCGATACCCTCTACCGTGGCACGGCGGCGACCGACGCCGGTCTCAGGCAGGGCGACACGATCGTCTCCGTCGAGGGCCGGCCCGTAAGCGATCGGGTGGCGCTCGCCGCACAGATCGTCAAGCACCCGCCGGGAGCGGCGGTGACGCTCGGCGTCAAGCGGGCCGGAGGCGGCGAGCAGGTCGAGAACGTCAAGCTCACGATTCCCGAGCGGGACGTGCAGGTCTACGTCGCGGGTGAGCCGCGCCTCTACGGCTGGGTCTACAGCTACGCCACCGACGTCTTCTGGATCTTCACGGTCACGTGGTGCGCCGAGTGGATCCTGCGCTGGCTCTACTTCCACGACTGGCGTGGCGCGCTCCGGCCCTCGATAACCGGCGTGATCGCGGCCTTCTGGGGGCTCGGCTTCGTGCACCTGATCGGCTTCGCGCTCGACCCGCTCATCCTCGTGATGCCCTTCCTCGTCAGCGCCCGCGCGGTCAGCCACGCCATCCAGATGCACGACCGCTACTACGAGGAGTTCGAGCGCCACAACTGGGACCAGCGGAAGGCGATCGTCGCCGCCTTTGCCGAGCTCTTCGTGCCGACGTTCGCGGGGGTGATCACCGACGCCCTCGGCGTGCTCGTCATCATTCTGGTCCCCGTGGTCATGTTGCAGAAGCTCGCCGTCGTCATCTCGTGGTGGATCTCGGCGATCACGGTGTCCGAGATGCTGCTCAACCCGATCGTCTACTACTACCTCCGCGCTCCCGATCCGGAGGTGGTGCTCGCGCGGGACAAGGGCTGGTACAAGGCCGCCATCAACCGGCTGACCGACTACAACCTGTCCGCATTCGGCAAGCGGTTCACGCTGGCCTTCTGGCTCATCCTGGCGGTCATCGGCGCCTTCATGATGCGCGGGCTCATCGTCGGGGACCCGACGTCGGCCTCGCCGCTCGTGTGGGAGGACTCGCCGTACAACGTGTCGCACGCGCACATCCAGGACAAGTTCGGCGGCGTCGAGCCGCTGATCGTGGTGGCCGAGGGCAAGGACCGCGACGCCATGAAGGACCCGCAGGCGCTGCGCACCATGGTCAAGTTCCAGCGCTTCCTCGAGCGCGATCCGGCGGTGGGCTACAGCTTCTCGCTCGGCGACATCCTGCGCAGCGTCAACATGGTGTTCCACGAGCTCGAGCCGAAGTGGGGCGTCATCCCGAACACGGCGCGCGACGTGGGCCAGACGTTCTTCGTCTTCTTCGCGAACTTACCGCCGACGGAGACCAGCAAGTACGTGACACCGGACTACGCCACGGCCCACGTGACCTTCTTCTGCCGCAACCACAAGGGCGACAACATCGCCCGCATCATCCAGCGCTGCCAGGAGTTCATCCGCGACAACCCGATGGAAAAGGCGAACTTCAGGCTGGCGGGCGGCCTGATCGGCGTGCTCGCGGCCGCGAACGAGGCGCTCGTGCGGAACGACCTCCTGATGAACTTCCTCGGCTTCTTCACGATCTACGTCATCGTCCTCTTCAGCTACCGCTCGTGGGCCGCCGGCCTCTACCTGCTCGCGCCGCTCTTCATTTCCAACATCCTGATCAACGCGGCCATGGCCTACTTCGGCATCGGCGTCAACATCAACACGCTGCCGCTGGTGACCGTGGGGGTGGGCTTCGGGATCGACTACGGCCTCTATATCCTCTCCCGCATCATCGAGGAGATCCGGGTCAACGGCGACCTCGACCTGTCGATCCGCGAGGCGCTCGTCACCTCGGGCAAGGCGGTGAGCTTCACCGCGTTCTGCATGGTCGGGGGCACGGCATTGTGGTCCTTCTCGAACATCCGCTTCAATGCAGTGATGGGCGGGTTGCTGGCCGTCTGGATGTTCGTCAGCTTCCTGGCCTCGGAGACGTTGCTGCCCGTGATGATCTCCTATTTCCGCCCAAGCTTCATCCTCCGCGAGGCCGCCCGCGCGCAGCAGCGGCCGGCGGTCGCGGCGACCGCCGCGGCGGTCAGCTAGGAGGCCACCATGGGGCTCTGGGAATCGATCGCGATCGTCGTGGTGTTCAGCATCGGCGTCATCGTCGCGGACGAAATCATCCACGCGCGCCGGCGCAAACGGCGGGAGCGCGAAGGGGCGCATTAACATTACCGGGGGCCCGTGCGGTGCTCGGGCGCTTCGCGCCCTGCGCTCCTCCGATGCCCCCGGACCCCGTCGCTCGGGCGCGGCAAAGCCGCGCCCGGCTCCGACTGCGCCTGCGCGCCGCTGCGGGGCCCGGTCGGTCCACGCGCGCCTCGCGCCCGCCGGCGCTCGCCCCTTTGTGCCGGCGCTTGCTCCGTATCAATAATGAGCCGGCGTGATCCGTTGTGAGCAGCTGACGAAGTATTTCGGGTCCGTGCGGGCGGTTACGGACGTGTCGTTTGGGGTGGGGGAGGGGGAGGTGGCGGCGCTGCTCGGGCCGAACGGGGCGGGCAAGAGCACGGTCATGCGGCTCCTGACCGGGTACGTGTCGCCGACGAGCGGGCGGGCGCTCGTGGGTGGCGTCGATGTCGCCGAGCAGCCGGTCACGGCGCGGCGGCAGATCGGCTATCTGCCCGAGCAGGTGAGCCTCTACCCGGAGCTGACCGTGCGCCGCTACCTCGCCTTCGTGGGCGAGGTGAAGGGGTTGCCGGGCCGGCTGCGCCGCGACGCCGTGGCGCAGGTGATCGAATGCTGCGGGCTCGGCGAGGTGGCCGACCGCCACAACGGGAAGCTGTCCAAGGGCTATCGGCAACGGGTTGGGCTGGCGCAGGCGCTGCTCGGCGACCCGGCGGTCCTCGTCCTCGACGAGCCCACGGTCGGGCTCGATCCCGTGCAGGCGGTGGAGATGCGGGCGCTGCTGCGCACGCTCGCCGGCCGCACCGTGCTGCTCTCCACGCACAACCTCGCCGAGGCGAGCGCGCTCTGCTCGCGCGTCATCATCCTGTCGCACGGCGGTGTGGTGGCGGAGGACACGGCCGAGCGGCTCGGCCGCCGGCTCGAGGGGGCGGGGCGGCTCGTGGCGCGCATCGATGGCCCGCCCGACGCGGTCGCGCAGGCCCTGGCGGCACTGCCGGGCGTGGTTGGCGTGGAGCGCGGTGCGGCCGACGGGCAATCCGGCGTGTCGTTCGTCGTGCTCGCGTCCGACCCCGAGCCCGTCCAGCGCCGGCTCGCGGCGGCGATCGTGGCGGGCGGCTGGACGCTGCTCGAGGTCCGGGCGAAGCCCCCGACCCTCGAGGACCTCTTCGTGCGGCTCGTCGGCTCGGGGACCTGACGTGCGGAGCTTCGTCGCCCTCTTCCGCAAGGAGCTCCGCTCGTACTTCGGCTCGCCGCTCGTCTATCTCGTCGCCGCCGCCTTCCTCGCCTACGCCGGCTACTACTTCCACTCCGACCTCATCTACTTCATCACGTTCGGCTTCGGGCTGAACATCATGGAGAACTTCTGGCAGGTGCTGTTCGTCGACATCCGCCTCGTGCTCATCTTCGCCATCCCGCTCCTCACCATGCGGCTCCTCGCCGAGGAGCGGCGGCTCGGGACGCTCGAGCTCCTGCTCACCTACCCGCTGCGCGACGGGGCGATCGTGGCGGCCAAGCTCGGGGCGTGCCTGGTCGTGGTCGCGACGCTGCTGGCCGGCACGCTCGCCTATCCGCTGCTCGTCTTCCGCGTCGAGCCGTTCGCGCTCGAGCCGCTCGCGGCAGCGTATCTGGGCCTCCTCCTGTTCGCCGGCGTGTGCGCATCCTACGGGCTCTTCGTCTCCTCGCTCACCGACAGCCAGGTGCTGGCCGGCTTCCTGACGGCGCTGCCCCTGCTGCTCCTCTGGCTGCTCTCGTGGAACGAGGCGGCGGCCGCCACCGGCGCCCTGCCCGTGGTGCGGGCGATCTCGCTCTTCAACCACTTCCAGCCGTTCTCGGTGGGAGTCATCGACCTGCGCGACGTCTTCTACTTCGTCTACGCGACCGGGCTCTTCGTGTGGGCGACGCTTCGCGTGCTGGAGGCACGGCAGTGGCGCGGACGGCGCTGAGCGCGACCTCTCAGCGCCTCCGCATCGCGCTCGCCCTCCCGGCGCTGCTCGGCATCTTCGGCCTCGGGGAGGCGATCCTCGACCGGCGCGCGCTCAGGCTCGACCTCACGCCCGAGCAGCGCTACAGCCTCTCGGACCACGCCAAGAAGATCCTCGACGAGCTGCCCGTGGACGTCCGCATCCTCGCCTTCCTGCGCTCGCAGGACCCGCGCAACCCGGCGATCATGGACCTGCTGAGAAGGGTCGAGGGACGCACCGGGCGCATCCACGTGGACGTCGTCGACGTGAACCGCAGCCCCGCGCTCGCGCGGCAGTACGACGTCGACTCCTACGGCGCGCTCGTGGTCGAGAGCGACGGCCGGCGCCGCGTCTTCTCGAACCCGCGCGAAGAGGTGTTGATGGCCGCGCTCCTGCAGGTGACGCGGCAGCAGCGGAAGATCGTCGGCTGGCTGGTGGGGCACGGCGAGGGCGACCTCGCGAACATCGACCGGCACCGCGGCTTCTCCACGGCGCGCGCGCTCCTCGAGCAGGAGTACTACGAGGTCCGGCCGGTCTCGCTCATCGGCGACGAGGTGCCGCCCGAGACCAGCGTGCTGGTCATCGCGGGACCGCAGAAGGACTTCCTGCCCGAGGAGCTCGCGGCGGTCGATCGGTACCTCCAACGGCCCGGGCAGGCGCTCGCGATGCTCGACCCCCTGCGGGCGCCGGAGCTGGCCGCCTTCCTCCGGCGCTACTACGTCGCGCTGCCGCCCGACGTGGTCGTCGATCCCGCCGCCCGCCTCTACGGCGGCGAATACCTCACGATGCAGCTCACCGTCGAGCGCGGCGACCATCCGATCCTGGCCCCGCTCGACGCGCCGCCGCTGTTCTCGTTGACGCGCTCGGTCGAGGTGCTGCCGGGCGAGCCGGGCGCGATGATGGCCGTCCCGTTCCTCAAGACGAGCGGCGAGAGCTGGGCCACCGCCGATACCGGCGTGCTGCGCGCCGGACCCGCCACCTTCGTCGCGGGGCGGGACCGGCCGGGGCCGGTGACGGTGGGCGTGGAGGTCGCCTTTCGCACGCTGACGCCCCCCGGCGCGTCGCCCGCGCAGGGGCGTCTCATCGTCTACGGCAACTCCGAGTTCGCCAACAATTTCTTCATCGAGTTCCTGGGCAACAAGGACCTGCTCGTGAACACGGTCGACTGGCTGGCGCGGGAGCCACAGGCGATCTCCCACCGTCCGCGCCGGCAGGAGCTTGGCGTGCATCAGTTCTACGTCTCGAACGAGCAGGGCGACCGGCTCTTCTGGGTGACGGCGGTCCTGGAGCCGATGCTCCTCGCGGTGGTCGGGGTCGCACTGGCCGCCCGGCGCCGATGGGGCTAGGGAGGGGTGCGTGAGCTGGCGCCAGGTTCTCGTCCTGTACGCGGTGCTCGGCCTGCTCGGCGGCGAGTACTGGCTGATCGAACGACGGCGGGTCGAGCGGCCCCAGGGGCAACCCGCGCGCGAGCGCTTCCTGTCGCTCCAGCCCGGGCAGCTGCGCGAAGTGCGGCTGCGGCGCGGCGGGCGCACGGTCGTCTCCCGCCGCGACGCGGACGGGTGGGCGGTGATCGAGCCGGCGGGCACGACCATTCCCGCCGACCTGATCGAGGCGTTCGCGACGGCCCTCACCGGGGCCGAGGAGATCGCCCGCGTGGGAGACGCCGAGGCGGATCCGCAAGCCTTCGGGCTCGACGAGCGCGCCGCCCAGGTGGAGATCATCGCCGAGACAGGTGAGCCGGTTCAGGTGACGATCGGGGAGACGAATCCGACCGGCACCGCCGTGTACGCCCGGCGCAGCGGGAATCCCGTCGTGGTGCTGATCGGCCGCAACGTGCGCTACTACGAGGATCTCATCTTCCAGGCCCTGCCGAGCGGCCGCGTGCCCGCCGCCGACGTGGACGCTCCGGTCGGCGGCTAGAGCCGAGAGTCCCGTTGACGCCCGCTGGCGAGGCGTTGTAGAGCCACCTTGCCCTCAACCACGTCGCAGAAGGAGACGGCACCATGGCAAGCCCCCGCTGGTGGCTCACCCTCGCAGGCGTAGCTTCGCTTTCGCTCGCGATGCTCGGCACGCCCGTGCGCGCCGACGTCGTGCCCGGAGACAAGATCACGGAGCAGAACATCGAGAAGCTGAAGGACCTGATCTCGCCCGGGATGGAGTGGGTCATCAAGCACGGCTGGCCGATCACCATCACCGAGACGAAGCGCATCGAGTTCCCGCAGGCCTACAAGGAAGCGACGGAGAAGTACTCCGGCCAGGTGAAGCTCACGGCCGACGGCCTCAACCTCGTCAACTACGTCGCCGGGCTGCCGTTCCCGAACGTCGATCCGAAGGATCCCCAGGTGGCCATGAAGATCATGTGGAACTGGGGCTACACGCACCTCACAACGGATGACGTCGACCTGCGGAACTTCGACGCGGACACGGGCGCCGTCGCCGACCATGGACCGCTGACCGTCGAGCGTCACTTCCTCCTCGACCACTTCCGGCGGCTCTTCTGGACGGGACGGCTCTACGTCGATCCGAAGCCCGAGAAGCCGAACCCCAACGGCTATCGCGCCCAGCAGGGACTCTACCCGGTCCTCGAGCCCTTCGACCTGAAGGGCGTCGGCGCGCTCGGTAACCGGTACACCTCTTCCGAGAAGCAGGACGACTCGTGGCTCTACCTGCCGTCGCTGCGCCGGGTCCGCCGGCTCTCGACGGCGCAGCGGTCGGACGCGCTCTTCGGGCAGGACACCGACGTGGACAGCTACTACGGCTACAGCGGCCACCCTGCCTGGATGGACTTCAAGTTCCTCGGCGAGCGCGACCTGATCAGCTGCTACCACGCGCAGCACTATCCGGTGAAGTGGCACGACAAGGTCGACTGGGCCTTCGACGACGTGTGGGAGAAGCGGAAGGTCTACGTCATCGAGGGCATCTCGAAGCTCCCGCAGTACGCCTACGGGAAGCGTGTGATCTTCGTCGACAAGGAGGCGTGGGTCATCCCGTTCTCGGACATCTACGACCGGTCGGGGGAGCTCTGGAAGATCTGGATCAACGACATGAGCTTCCGGAAGAAGGCGTTCGAGGGCGCCAACGTCATCGACTATCCCGACGAGATGGGGTTCATCCCCGCCATCGTCATGGTCGACATGCAGCTCGAGCACGCCACCAAGGCGTCCTTGCCGAGCCACCGCTTCCCGGGCGAGCAGGGCTGGTACTTCAACCAGGGCGAGAAGGCCGGCGTCACCGACGACTGGTTCACGGTCGCGGCGCTGGTGAACGCGGGGCACTGAGGGACGGGAGGAGCTGCCGAGGTCCGCCGACGGGGCCGCCTGGCTGGAGCCGGCGGCCCCATCCGTTTTCAGCCTCCAGGGGGTCAAGACGATGATGACGAGCAGAGGATCCTGGTGCGCGCTGGCGGCCGCGGCCGCCCTGGTGCTGTCGACGTCCGGCCCGCCGGCGCATGCCGACGTCTCACCCGGAGACCGGATCACGGATCAGAACATCGACAAGGTGAAGGACCTCATCTCGCCGGGCCTCGAGTGGTGCATCCGGCACGGGTTTCCGCTGACCATCGTCGAGACGAAGCGCGTCGAGTGGCCCACCGCCTACAAGGAAGCGACCGAGAAGTACTCGGGGCAGGTGAAGCTCCGGCCGGACGGGCTCCAGCTGCTGAACTACGTCGCCGGGCAGCCCTTTCCGAAACTCGACCCGCAGGACCCGCAGGTCGCCGTCAAGATCATGTGGAACTACGAGTACAAGTTCAACCCGACCGACGACCTCGACCTGCGCAACTTCGACGCCGACACGGGCGCGGTTGCGGATCACGGCCACATGACCGTCGAGCGGCACTTCCTGCTCGATCACTTGAAGGTGCTCTTCTGGAACGCGCGCCTCTTCGTCGAGCCGAAGCCCGAGCGGCCGAACCCCAACGGCTATCGCGGCCAGTCCGGGCTCTACCCAATCCTCGAGCCGTTCGACCTGAAGGGCGTGGGCGGGATGTTCTATCGCTATCTGGACCCCGCCCGGCAGGACGACACCTGGCTCTACCTGCCGTCACTGCGGCGGGTTCGCCGCCTCTCCTCGGCGCAGCGTTCCGACGCCCTCTTCGGCCAGGACACCGACGTCGACAGCTACTACGGGTATGCGGGGCAGGTCGCGTGGATGAACTGGAAGTACCTCGGCGAGCGCGACCTGCTCGGCGTCTACCACGCCAAGCACAACCCGGTGAAGTGGAACGACCCCGTCGACTGGGCGTTCGACGACGTGTGGGAGAAGCGGCGCGTGTACGCCGTCGAGGGCGTCTCGAAGCTGCCGCAGTACGCCTTCGGCAAGCGCGTCATCTTCATCGACAAGGAGTCGATGACGGTGCCGTTCTCCGACATCTACGACCGCTCGGGCGAGCTGTGGAAGATCTGGATCAACGACTGGAGCTTCCGGAAGAAGGCCTTCGACGGGGCGGGCGTCATCGAGTACGAGGACGAGATGGGCTTCCAGCCGGCGATCGTCATGGTCGACATGCAGCTCGAGCACGCCACCAAGGCGGCGCTCCCGAGCCATCGCTTCCCGGGGGAGCAGGGCTGGTACTTCAACCAGGGTGAGAAGCAGGGCATCACCGAGGACTGGTTCACGGTCGCGGCGCTGGTGGCCGCGGGGCATTGATCCCGGGGGCCCGTCCGGTGCTCGCCCGCTTCGCGGGCTGCGCTCCTCCCCGGACCCCGCGCCGGGCGCGGCAAAGCCGCGCCCGGCTTTTCTCGAGTGACCGGCGCCTTCAGCCCGCCCGGCCCAGCAGTTCCGCGGCTGCCGAGGCGGTTTCCGCCCCGAGCCATGTCTCGACTAGCGGGTCGGCGCCGGTCGCCAGCACGGCGGCGATCCGCTCGAGGGCCGTTGCCCGCAGCTGGCGCTTGATCGAGGCGTAGGCACTGCGCGGGAGTGCGGCCAGCTCGCGCGCGACGTCCAGCGCGCGTGCGATGATCGCCTCGCCGTCCTGCACCTCGTCGAGGATGCCGTCGGCGAGGGCGTTCTCAGGCGTTCCGTTGCGGGCGAGTAGGACTGCCCGGCGGGCGACGGCGGGCGCGAGCTCCGTCGTGACCACCGTCGTCGCCGCCACGGGGTAGGGCACGGCGGCGCGGGTCTCCGTGAGCCCGAGCCGGTAGGAGCCGCGGCGGCCGATGCGGAAGTCGCAGGCGAGGACGACGACCAGGCCGCCGGCGATGGCGTGGCCGTTCACGGCCGCGACCGTTGGCAGCCCGAGCCCGTAGAGCCGGCCGACGAGGCGGTTGATGGCCATGACCATGGTCCGCTGCTGCTCCGGGCCGTACGTCGGAACGACCTTCAGGTCGAGCCCCGCCGAGAAGAACTCCCCGTGTCCGGTGAGCACGACGGCGCGCGTCCCGTCCTCCGCCTCGAGCCGCGCGAGCGTCTCCTCGAGCTTCGTGGCCGACTCGAGCTCGATCGCGTTGGCCGGCGGCCGCTCGAAGCGGACGAGGGCGATGCCGTCCGTCGACTCGACGCGGATCATCGCTCCTCGCGCTCGATCACGAGCTTCGTCGTGTAGCCGAGGATCGCCTCGGCCGCGTCCGGCCACCGCGCCCGCTCGGTGGTGATCAGCTCCGGGTCGATCCGCCGCGCCTCGAGGAGGCTCAGCACCGCCGGCAGGACGGTCCGCGAGTGCACCCGGCCGGTGTGGAACGTGATGCCCTTCATGTTACGTAGGTCAGCTCGCGCATCTAGGAGGGACCGGAGAGCGCGCGGAGGGCGCGCTTCACGAGCCGCCGTGCCTCGCCCGGGATGATGCGCCGGCGGCCGAGCAGATGGAGGGCGCGCAGGCGGCGGAACACCGCGTTCCGCAGGCGGATCGACGGGGTCATCGCCGCCACCTTGCGCAGCGCGGTGATGCTGTCGACGAGGCCGATGATCGCGAAGCGCGACGGCGGGGCGATCAGCTCCTCGACGAGGCGGCGCGGCCCCTCCCAGTCGTAGGTGTCGTGCAGCGCGATCACCCCGCCGGTGACGACGAAGGGCTCCCAGTCCGTGAAGTCGCCCTTCACCGCCTCGTAGCCGTGCGCGCCGTCGATCCAGAGGAGCCGGATCGGGTCGCGCCAGGTGGCGGCGGCCTCGTCGGAGCGCATGACGAGCGGCGCGACGCGGTCGCTGAGACCCGCGGCGGCGACGTTGGCCCGGAACTGTCCCTCCGAGCCGCGCAGGTGCGGATCGATCGCGACCACCGCCTCGCGCCCGGCCGCACGCGCCGCGGCCGCAAGGATGATCGTCGACCTGCCCCTCGAGCTGCCGATCTCGACGATCGCACCCGCGCCGGGTCCCTTCGCGGCGAGCGCGTAGAGGTAGAGACCCTCGTGATGACTGAGCCACCCGTCGACCTCGCCGACGACACGCTCGACGTACCGGGAGGCCTCCGCACTCATCTGCATGTCGTGGAGACGTGTGTAGCGGCCGCCGCCCCCGTCGGTCAACGTCCGCGCGGGACATGGTCCGTCCGGCGCGCGACTCACGGACGACGGAGCCGCTCGGGCGCGCCCTCGATCGAAGCCCGGTCGCCGATCGCCTGCGCCATCAGCACGAACGCCCGCCACGCGGCACGTGCCTCGGGCTCACGGCCGCACGCCAGCAACGCCACGGCGAGCTGGTAGTGCGCGCCGTAGTGCGAGGGCACCAGGCGGAGGACCGTCCGGTACAGCTCCACGGCGCGCGAGGGATCGCGGAGCCGGTACTGATGGAGGAGCGCGGCGAGCATCGCGGGCTCGGACAGGGTCGGATTCGCGGCGACGGCCCGCTCGTATGCCCGGGCGGCCTCGGCCCAGGCCCCCTGGCGCTCGAGGAGTCGCCCCTGTGCGGCCCAGGCGTCGGCCTGCTCGGCGTCGATGGTCGTCGTCCGCCGGTAGGCGGCGAGCGCCTCCTCGGCGCGGCCGAGCCGCTCGAGGGCCATGGCGCGGTAGTAGTGGGTGAGCGCGAAGCCCGGGTTGCAGGCGACCGCCTCGTCGGCCCAGCGCAGCGATTGCGCCAGGTCGCCGGTACGGAAGGCGAGCGCACTCAGGTTGAGCTGCACGTAGGCGTAGCAGGGTGCGAGGCGGTGCGCCTCGAGGAGGAGGCGGCGAGCCTCGTCGCGGTCGTCGCGCGCCATCGCGGCGTGGCCCGCGTTCAGCCAGGCGCGCGGGTTGGCCGGCGCCTTCGCCACCGCATCGCGCCAGAGCGCGCCGTCGTCGCGCCAGACCTCGTTGCGCGCCGCGGTCGCGATGCCGAGCGCGATCGCGACGAGGGCGACCAGCACGACGACGACGCGTGTCGCAGGCACCCGCAGGGGACGCGCGAGGAGATGCGCGGCGCCACGGAGCCCGAGGCCGGCCGCCGTCCCGAGGCCAAGCATCGCCAGGTACGGACGGTGCTCGTTCACGGGCTCGGCGAGCGGGAAGATCGTCTGCTCGGCGGCGAGGGCGACGGCGTACCAGAGCGCGGCGAAGGTGAGGGCCGGCCAGCGCCGGCGGGCACGCCACGCGAGACCGCCGAGGACCAGAAGCACGAGGAGACTCCCCCAGGCGCGGGGCTCGAAGAAGGAGCGCGTGAGCGGGTAGTCCAGGCGATCGACCACCAGCGCGTCCGGCCACAGGAAGAGGCGGAGGTAATAGAGGTAGGCCGACCAGCCCGTCATGAGCCAGATGCGAGGGGTCACGTCCGCGGCGTGCGCCGTCTGGCTGATCCACGGCGGGAGGAGGAGAAGTCGGTAGAGGAGCCCGCCGGCCGCCACCACGGCGAGCGCGGCGACCAGTTGCCACGACGGGGCGGGCGTCTGTCGGTGGCGGGCGAGGAGCGCGTAGCCGGCGACGGCGAGCGGCAGCGTCGCCGCAATCGCCTTCGTGAGCAGCGCCGCCGCGAGGAGGACGACGGCCCATCGCGGCCGGGCGCGCGCCGTGGCGTCGAAAGCGGCGAGCGAGAAGACGGTGGTGAGCAGGGCCGAGCGGGCCGAGAGGTAGTCCACGGGCTCGGTGTTGAGGGGATGGAGGGCAACCACGAGGGCCGACGCGGCCGCGACCGCGAGTGCGTCGTCTCCGAGCCAGAGGTGATCCCTGACGATCCGGAAGACGAGCAGGACGGCCGACCAGTGCAGCACGAGGTTGACGGCGTGGTAGCTCCACGTGGCGCTCCCCGAGACGGCGTAGTTGAGCGCGAAGGTGAGGAGCAGGAGCGGACGGAGATCCTCGTTCTCGCGCAGCACCGTCGTCGTATTCGGGTCGACGAAGAAGCGCGGGACGTGACGGAGGCTCCTGATGAAGGGGTTCTGCTCGAGCACGTGGCTGTCGTCGAAGTGAAAGCCGCCGCCGAAGCTGTTCGCATAGGCGGCGCCGATCACAACCGCGAACAGGAGCGCAAGGGCGGCGGAGGGTGAAACCCGGCCCTTGCCCCACGCCCACCCCACGGCGTCGCCGTGTAGAGGAAGGGACGACGTCCTTCAAGTCCCGGTGCGCAAACGCGCGCAGATGGACTCGGCTTGTGACCCCATGGCCCCCTTGGTAGCGTCGTGCCGTTCGCGTGCAGCGAGGAGGCGAGGGGAGGACGATGGTGAAGGCAACGCTGCCGGGCGTCGCGCTGGCGCTGGCCACCTTGACGGGCGCCGCGCTGGCCACCGCTCCATACGACTTTGCCGGTCACTGGACGGGCAATGCGCAGGAGACCGGCAAGTCCGCCGTGATGTTGACGGCCGACTTCACGATGGCCGGCGCCCGGACCTTTTCCGGGACGCTGGCCGTGGCGGACGGCGATCAGCCCATGCAGTGTACGGTGAACGCGAAGGTCAGGCGGCGCGTGAATGTGGCCCTGCGCGGCGCGTGCGCTGACGGCGGCACCCTCAGGCTCCGTGGCCGTGCGAACCCGGACAAGCAGACGATCGCGGGGACCTTCGTCGAGAAGCGAGAGCGGCGCCGGCACCGGGGGAGGTTCGTTCTGGGGAAGCCGGCTGGCGCCGCACATGCGCGCATCCTCCATGGCCCTTCTCGATCGGCCTCATCGGCCGTGCTCTCCGCGCTCGGCGTGCCCGCCGACGGCCACTGGGGCCTGTCTCCCGACCAGGGCCGCGTGACCCTCACGAGCCTCACGTTCCAGGCCGCCGACGGCCCGCGGCAGGTGGACCTCGTCGGCTGCACGCCCACCTACACACGCGACGCCGCCGCGCTCGCGCCGCTGCTCGATTGTCCGTTCGACCTGCTTCCCGGGACCTACGTCGGCTTGACCGTGGGCGTCAGCACCAGGTTCGAGGTGCTGATCGACGACTCGCTGAACGGGTTCTACACCGATCCTGCCTCCCCCACCGGACTCTCCACAACTCCGCCCGCGGGCGGGGCGCAGTTCGTCTCCTTCGTCGTCCCGGGCCCCGGCGGCGCGGGCGCCGTTCTCTCCCTGCAGACGTTCTTCACGAGCCCGCTCGTCGTCGACGCGGGGACCGACGTCAGCCTGGACATCGTCGACGACATGATTCACACCGTCTTCGCCAACGTGGCTGGCGGCACGGCGTCCTTCGACACGAGCCTCCCCCTTCCCGCCGTTCAGCTCGTCCCGTCGGTCTCGGGCGCGGGCAAGGTCGAGTTCTACAGCCCGACCGGGACCGCCCTCGACGCCCTGATGCCGGGGCCGACGGACGACGAGTCGGGGAGCGTGCGAGTGTTCTACGCTTCACCCGGGCAGCCGAGCTACGTCTTCTCCCCGGTGCCCGGTCCGAGTCAGGCGTGGAACGTGAGCCCCGCCTCCAGCCCCGCGAACGACGGGTTTCGGGCGGGCGGCTACCTCGGGCTCGACGCCTCCGGCACGCTCTGCTGGGCGCTGCCCACGGACTACACCTACGCGCAGTACAGCGAGCTCTGCGAGATGCCGGTGGTGGCGACCGTGGGCTCGACCACGACCCTCAGCTGCCAGCATCTGTCGTCGGTGCCGCCGCCGGTGTCGGGCGACACCTACGCCTCGGGTTGCCCGCCGATCACGCCCGACGAGCAGCGGAGCCTGACGCTGGTCGCGAATTAAACCAGCGAGGGGCGTCCCGCCCCTCGCCCCGGCGGGCGGAGCCCGCCGGGTCCTCACTCCCCGCTCGCTGCGCTCGGCCGCGCGCGCGGCGCGCGCGGAGATTCCATCTCGCGTCGGCAGCTCTTGACGAAGGCCGGAGAGCCGTCCAGCTCTGTGTCCGGTGGCCGTCTCGGGGGGGATCGGCAGGCGCTTCGCAACCGGCGTCGCCGTCACGACCGCCGCGCTCGGATCGTTCGGCGCGGCCCTCGCCGTGGCCGCGGTGGTGCGGGTCCACCTCCCGGTGCTCGACTGGGGCGAGCGCGTCCGGCTCGTCCTCAGGTGGACGGCAGTTGGCGCGCTGGGCGGCCTCGGCGTCGGCGTCGCGGCCGGACTGCTGTCGGGGTTCGTGGCGCGGCGGTGGGTACGGGGCATCCTCGTCGGCCTCCTCGTCGCGGCGAGCATCGTGCCGGTGCTCCTCGCCGGCCGGAGGTCGCCGGGAGTGCCATGGTCGGCGCTCGGTGCGCCGCAGGAGTATCCGCCGCTGGCCGAGCGGCGCGCCGCGCCTGGCGCCGCGAACCTGGTCCTGGTCACGATCGACACGCTCCGTCACGACCATCTCCAGCTCTACGGCTACGAGAGGCCGACGGCACCGCACCTTGCCGTCCTCGCCCGCGGCGGCACGGTCTTCGAGGCGGCGGTCGCCCAGGCCCCGGAGACGCTGCACTCGCTGGCCTCGCTCATGACGGGTCTCTATCCTCACGTGCTCGACAAGGAGTTCGAGGACCGGGGGCAGGCGGGCGCGTTCATCGGCTCGGCCTTTCACACGCTCGCCGAGCGCCTGGCTGCCGGCGGCTACGACACGGCGGGCTTCGTCTCGAACCTCTACCTGAAGCAGGAGAACGGCTTCGGGCAGGGCTTCCGCCACTTCGACGACCGCTCCGGCATGTTCTGGTGGGGGCCGAAGGGCCGCTGGAAGCGCGCGGAGCACGTCGTCGAGCCTGCCCTCGCATGGCTCGAGCGCGCCGAGTCACCCTTCTTCCTCTGGGTCCACGTGATGGACCCGCATCATCCCTATGAGCCCGCATCCGCCGGACCGTGGGAGGACGGGTCACGGGCTGCGCCGCACGCGGCCGCGTACGGGGCACTCTCGATTCGAGGCTACACGCAACGTCTGAAGGACCTGCGCGCCGGCCGACCTCGGGCCACGCCCGAAGAGCTCGCGTACCTCGTGGGGCGCTACGACGCCGAGATCCTCCAGGTGGACCGGGAGCTCGCCAGGCTGCACCAGCGCCTGGAGTCCCGCGGCTTCGACGAGCGCAACACCGTCCTGATCGTCACGGCCGACCACGGGGAGGAGTTCGTCGACCACGGAGGGATGCTGCACGGGCACTCGCTGTTCGACGAGCTGATCCGCGTGCCACTGGTCATGCGGGGCCGCGGCATCCCTCCCGGCAAGCGCCTCGGAGGCCAGGTGCAGCTGGTCGACGTGACGGCGACGCTCCTCGACCTGGCGGGGCTCCTTCCCGCATCCGGCGAATCGCCGGAGCTCGACGGAGTTTCGCTCCTGCCGGCGCTGGCCGCGGGCGAGCCGCCGCTGCATGCGGCCCTCTCCTTCATCGATACGCGGTACGTGGCCTACCGCACGCCAGACTGGAAGCTCGTGGCGGCGTTCGCGCCCTACGACCTCGGGCCGCCGTCCTGGCTGCCGTGGGAAGGACTCCTGTCGATGGCACGCGTGGCCCTGGGTCGCCCGCACCACCCGAAGATCGGTCTCTGGCACCTGGACGAGGATCCGCGCGAGCAGCAGAACCTCGTGGGAAACGACGCCGTCTCCCTCCGCACCCTGTATGCCTCGCTGCTCGGCCACCGCCAGGCCCATCCGCCGCGGCTGGTCGCGTCCAGCGCGGGACCGGGACTGAACCGCCGTGGCCGAAGGGCCTTGCGAGCGCTCGGCTACGTGCAGTGAGGGGGTGTAGTTGTCAGCGTCCGCGCGTTTTTGGTACTCGACCAAGGATCCATGTCGTCGGCGCTCGGCCGCTTCCGGATGCTCGACCTCTCCCGCCAGCTGCCGGGGCCGTTCTGCTCGATGCTGCTCGCCGACCTCGGCATGGACGTGCTCGCGGTCTACGCCCCGAACGACCCGATGGGCATGGGCATCCCGCTGCTCGGCCGGAACAAGCGCAGCTGTACCCTCAACCTGAAGGTGTCCGAGGGCCGCGCGATCTTCCATCGCCTCGCGCGCGAGGCCGACGTGGTGCTCGAGGGGGGGCGCCCCGGCGTGGCGGCACGGCTCGGCGTCGACTACGAGACGCTGCGGGCGCTGAACCCGCGCCTCGTCTACTGCTCGATCTCCGGCTACGGGCAGGACGGCCCGTACCGGGACCGTGTCGGGCACGACGTCAACTACCTCGGCTTCGCGGGCGTCATCGACCTCACGGGGACGGCCGGCGGGGCGCCGGCGATCCCGGGCGTGCAGATCGCCGACATCGGCGGCGGGGCGCTCATGGCAGCGGTCGGCATCCTTGCCGCCCTCTCGGCGCGGGAGGAGACGGGGCGCGGACAGTTCGTCGACATCGCGATGATGGACGGCGCCGTCGCCTGGCAGGTGGTGAACGTCTTCCGTCACCTGCTCGACGGGCGGGAGCCGGCGCGCGGCGACACCATGCTCACCGGTCATCATCCCTGCTACGCGATCTACGAGACGCGCGACGGCCGCCACGTGACGGTCGGGGCCCTCGAGCCGCACTTCTGGCGGACGCTCTGCGAGCGGCTCGGCCTCGGGGAGTTCGCCGGCCAGCAGTTCGCCGAGGGGTCCGAGCGCGAGGCGATGTTCGCGCGCTTCCGCGCGAAGTTCCGCGAGCGGTCGATGGCCGAATGGGTGGACCTGCTCGCGGACCTGGACATCTGCTTCGGCCCGGTGGCGACCCTGGCCGAGATGATGCACGATCCCCAGGTGCGCCACCGCGGCATGGTGGTCGAGATGGACGACGGTCGCGGCGTCCGCCGGACGACGCTCGGCAACCCGATCAAGCTCTCCGACACGCCGCCCGCGCTGCGGCTGCCCGCGCCGGAGCTCGGCCAGCACACGGAAGAGGTGCTGGTCGGGCTCGGCTACTCGCGCGGCCACATCGCGGCCTTGCGCGAGCGAGGGGTAATCTGACGTGGCGGGCATCCTGGCCGCCGGCGCCTCCGTGCCGCGCTACCGGCTTCCGCGCGAGCTGATCGCCAAGGAGTGGGGCGGGACGTCGGCGGGTGGCGAGAAGGCCGTGGCCAACCACGACGAGGACAGCCTCACGCTCGCCGTGAACGCCACGCTCGCGCTCGGCAGCGAGGACCCCCGTCCCGACGCCGTCTTCTTCGCGACGACGACGGCGCCCTATGTCGAGAAGCAGGCGGCGGCGACGATCGCGACGGTCCTCGATCTGCCGGCCTCGGTCCGCACGCTCGACTTCACCGACACGCTGCGCGCCGGCACCTCCGCCGTGCTGGCCGCGCTCGACGCCATCGCGGGCGGCAGCGCCGCGCGCGTCCTGGTGGCGGCGGGCGACTGCCGTCTCGCCGAGCCCGACTCGCCGACCGAGCAGAACCTCGGCGACGCGGGCGCCGCGCTGCTGCTCGGGGCCGATCCCGGCCTCGCCGAGGTGGTGGCGACCCACACGGTCGCCGACGAGTTCCTCGGCACCTGGCGCACCCGGGAGCAGGAGTTCCCGCGCGCCTTCCCCGGCGCCTTCGAGGCGAAGTTCGGCTACGGCCGGGTGATCGGCGAGGTGGTGAAGGGCGTCCTCGCCAAGGCGCGGCTCGAGCCGCGCCAGCTGGCAACCGTCATCCTGCCGACGCCGACCCCGCGCGCCCCGCAGGCCGTCGCCAAGGCGGCCGGGCTCGACGCGAAGCGCCAGCTCCAGGAGAGCTTCTGGACGACGCTCGGCGACACGGGCGCCGCGCAGCCGCTCCTCATGCTCGCCGCCGCCCTCGAGCGCGCCAAGGCCGGCGACCTGATCCTCGCCGTCGGCTACGGCGACGGCGCGGACGCGATCGTGCTGCGCGCCACCGGCCGGCCGATTCCCGCCGGTCAGGGTGTGGCGCGCCAGATCGAGGTGAAGCGCACGCTGCCGTCCTACGGGCGCTACGCGCGCTTCCGGAAGCTCGTGCGCAAGGAGACGGTCACGAGCGACGTGTCGTCGCCCGTCATCCTGTGGCGCGACCGCAAGGAGCTCCTGCCGCTCTACGGCGGCCGGTGCCCGCGCTGCGGCACGGTGCAGTTCCCGAAGCACCGGCTGTGCGTCGAGTGCGCGGACCCGAACGGCCTCGAGGAGGTGAAGCTCGCGCGGCGCGGGCGGCTCTTCACCTTCACGAACGACTACCTGACCGAGAGCCCGGACCCTCCGGTGACGCATGCGGTCGTCGACCTCGACGGCGGCGGGCGGCTCTACGTGCAGCTCACGGACTGCGAGCCCGAGCGGGTCGAGATCGACATGCCGCTCGAGCTGACGTTCCGGAAGATCCACGAGGCCGGCGGGTTCAACAACTACTTCTGGAAAGCGAGGCCCCAATGAACATCCGTGATCGTGTCGCCGTGGTCGGCGTCGGCTGCAGCAAGTTCGGCGAGCACTACGACCGCTCGGCGGAGGACCTGGTGGTCGAGGCGGCGTTCGAGGCCTACCGCGACGCGGGCATCGAGCCGGCGCGGATCGAGGCCGCGTGGGTCGGGACGCTGGAGAGCGGTTATTCGGGGACGGCGCTCGCCGATCCGCTGAAGCTCTACGACAGACCGATCACCCGCGTGGAGAACTACTGCGCCTCGGGCATGGACGCCTTCCGCAACGCCTGCCTGGCGGTGGCCGCGGGCATGTACGAGTGCGTGCTCGCCCTCGGCTTCGAGAAGCTGCGCGACTCGGGCCGGCGTGGCCTCGGCACCTTCGGCGCGCATCCGGTCGTCGGGCACGGGACGACGGCCCCGAGCCTCTTCGCCATGGCGGCCAACCGCTACTTCAAGACCTACGGCGTCACCAAGGAGGCGCTCGCCAAGGTGGCGGTCAAGAACCACCACAACGGGACCATGTCGCCGAAGGCGCACTTCCAGATGGAGGTGACCGAGGAGCAGGTGCTGGGCGCACCGCTCATCTGCAGCCCGCTCGGCCTCTTCGACTGCTGCCCGACGACCGACGGGGCGGCGGCGGCGATCGTGTGCCGCGCCGACGTCGCCCGGTCGGTCCGCCCCGACCCGATCCTGGTGAAGGGGCTCGGTCTCGCCGTCACCTCGGGCGAGCCGTATCTGAAGCCGGGCTTCGCCTACACCGGCTTCCCCGCCACCCGCCGGGCCGCGCAGTCGGCGTACGAGCAGGCGGGCATCACGCCGAAGGACCTCGACCTGGCCGAGGTGCACGACTGCTTCACGATCACGGAGATCCTGAACTACGAGGACCTGGGACTCTGTCCCGCCGGCGAGGGCTGGCGCTATGTCGCCGAGGGCCGGGCGTCGATCGGCGGCGAGGTGCCGGTCAACCCGAGCGGCGGCCTCAAGTCCTTCGGCCATCCGATCGGCGCCACCGGCGTCCGCATGATCTACGAGGTCTGCCAGCAGCTCTGGCACAAGGCGGGCGCGCGCCAGGTGAAGGATGCCGCGGTCGGCCTGGCGCACAACCTCGGCGGCCCCGGCGCGGTCGGCTGCGTCACCGTGCTCGCCAACGCCTGAGAAGGGACGACCATGGATTTCGGCTTCAGCGAAGAGCAGGAGATGCTCCGGAAGTCGGCGCGCGACTTTCTGGCCAACGAGAGTCCCATGACCTACGTCCGCCGCATGATGGAGGAGGACCGCGGCTTCACGGACGCGCAGTGGCGGAAGATGGCCGAGCTCGGCTGGATGGGGCTGATCCTCCCGGAGCGGTATGGCGGCGCGGGCCTCGACTTCGTCGACATGGTGGTGGTGCTCGAGGAGATGGGGCGCGTGGTCCTGCCGGGACCGTTCTTCTCGACGGCGGTCCTCGGCGGCGTGGCGCTCCTCGAAGGCGGTTCGGAGGCACAGAAGCAGGCGTACCTCCCGAAGCTCGCCGCCGGCCAGCTGCGGGCGACCCTCGCCCAGCTCGAGCCGAACGCCCGCTGGGACGCCGAGGGCATCGAGCTCGAGGCGAGGAAGGACGGCGGCGGCTACCGGCTCTCGGGCACGAAGCTGTTCGTGCCCGACGCGCACACCGCCGAGCTGCTGATCGTCGCCGGGCGAGAGCCCGCCTCGACGGGTGCCGATGGCGTGACCCTCTTCCTCGTCGACGCGGGGGCTCCCGGGATCACGATCACCCTCCTCAAGACCATGGATCAGACCCGCAAGCTCTGCGAGGTGACGCTCGCGGACGTGCGCGTGCCGGCCGACCGCGTGCTGGGTGCGCCGGGCGCGGGCTGGAAGCTCCTCGAGCGCGTCGTCGACCGGGGCAAGGTGGGGCTCTGCGCCGAGATGTGCGGCGGGGCGCAGAAGGTGCTCGAGATGAGCGTCGACTACGCCAAGGTCCGCGAGCAGTTCGGCCGCCCGATCGGCAGCTTCCAGGCCATCCAGCACAAGTGCGCCAACATGCTGGTCGAGGTCGAGAGCTCGAAGTCGGCCACCTACTACGCTGCCTGGGCGGTCGCCAACGACGTGCCCGAGGCGCCGCTCGCCGCCGCGATGGCCAAGGCCTACTGCTCCGACGCTTACCGCCACACCGCCGGCGAGGGCATCCAGATCCACGGCGGCATCGGCTTCACCTGGGAGCACGACATGCACATCTACTTCAAGCGCGCGAAGAGCTCCGAGGTGACCTTCGGCGATGCCACCTGGAACCGCGAGATCGTCGCGCAGCTGATCGGCCTATGAACGAGCTCAAGACCGACAAAGGGAAGCCGGGCGAGGCCTCGCCGAGCCCGGCGCGGGGTCTGGGGGCATCGGAGGAGCGCAGCGAGCGAAGCGAGCGAGCACCGCACGGGCCCCCAGAATCCAATTGGTCTGAGCCCATCACGATGCGCGTGGAGTACGGGAAGATCCGAGAGTTCGCGCGCGCCATCAAGGACGCGAACCCCGCGTACGCCGGCGACGCCGCGCTCGCGCCGCCCACCTTCCTCATGACCATCGCGCACTGGATCGAGGGCGGCATGGGCGGCGCGCGGAGCCTCAAGCTCGACTACCGCCGGCTGCTGCACGGCGAGCAGGAGTTCGAGTACCTGAAGCCGATCCGCCCGGGCGACGTGCTCACGGCCCGCGGGCGCACCAAGGACGTCTTCGAGAAGGAGGGCAAGCGGGGCGGGAAGATGCTCTTCGTCATCACCGAGACCGAGTTCACCAACCAGCGCGGCGAGGTGGCCGCCTACAGCCGGAGCACCCTCATCCAGACCGAGGGCGCCGTGCAGGGGTGAGCATGGCGCGCTTCTTCCAGGACGTGAACGAGGGCGACGAGCTGCCGCCCGTCGTGGTCGAGAACCTGAGCCGGACGGATCTCGTCCGCTATGCGGGCGCCTCCGGCGACTTCAACCCGATCCATCACGACGAGGAGTTCGCCCACATGGCCGGCCAGACGAGCGTGTTCGGCCACGGCATGCTGACCGCCGCATTCGTCGGCCGCTGCGTGACCGACTTCGTCGGGCCGGAGAACCTCCGCCGCTTCAAGGTCCGCTTCGCCACGCGCGTCTGGCCGGGCGACACCATCATGTCGACAGGGAAGGTGACGCGGAAGTACGACGCCGACGGCGAGCGGCGGATCGACGGCGAGGTGCAGGCCGTCAACCAGAAGGGCGACGTCGCCGTGAGCGGCAGCTTCACGGCGGCGCTGCCGAGCCGCGGGTAGCGGCGTGAACTCCGTCGCGCTCGTCACCGGCGCGGGGCGCGGCATCGGCCGGGCCATCGCGCTGCGGCTCGCGCGCGACCGCCTCGCCGTCGGGGTCCTCGACCTCGACGGCGCGGGCGCCGAAGCGGTCGCGGCAGAGGTCCGGGCGGCCGGGGGGCGCGCTTCGGCCGCGGCCGCCGACGTCGCCGACCGCGAGGCCGTCGGCCGCGCGGTCGCGACGCTCGAGGACGCGCTCGGGCCGATCGACGTCCTCGTCAACAACGCCGGATGGGAGCGGCTGCACTTCTTCGTCGACAGCGACCCGGCGCTCTGGGATCGCCTGATCGCCGTCAACCTGAAGGGGGTCCTCAACACGACGCACACCGTGCTCCAGGGCATGGCGGCGCGCGGCGGCGGGCGCATCGTGAGCATCGCGTCCGACGCGGGACGCGTCGGCAGCAGCGGGGAGTCGGTCTACTCCGCCTGCAAGGCGGGCGTCATCGGTTTCTCGAAGGCACTCGCGCGCGAGGTGGCCCGTCACGCGATCACCGTGAACGTCGTCTGCCCCGGCCCGACGGAGACGCAGCTCCTCACCGACGTGATGCGGGGCGAGGGCGGCGCGAAGATCCTCGAGGGGATGCGACGGGGCATTCCCCTCCGCCGGCTCGGCCGGCCGGAGGACGTGGCAGGCGCCGTCGCCTACCTCGCCTCCGACGAGGCGGCGTACGTGACCGGGCAGGTGCTGAGCGTCTCGGGCGGCCTCACGATGGTGGGGTGAACAAGCCCGGCGGGCGGCCGGCCGTCACCGGATCGGCCGCTATGTGGGGTGTCATGGTTGAGAAGGATCTACCGCCAGAGTGGCTGCGGCCACCGTGGATGGTCAGCGGCACCACGAGGCAGGTCGCAGTCCGGTGCGCGGGCGTTCATCGATCCCGATGAGCCCGTGCATCCGCCAACCCACCGCCGCCAGCCACGTGCGTGCCCTGACAACGGGTGAAAGCTCCGTGGAGGACGGCACGGGTCCGTCGCGCCAGCCGGTGAACCAGCGCGCCGACGAGCACGCATCGAGCCCCTGTTCGCAATGGGCGTGTTTCCTCCGGTTCATGAGTATGTAAACGATCGCGTTGCGGACGGCGCGCGGCGTGGTGGCGGCCCGGGCGTGGAATCGGTCGGACCACACGGCCCCGCGGCGTCCAAGGGCACGGTTCACGGTGCGGGCGACGCGGATCGCGAGCCCTGCGATGCCGCGCGACAGGCACGTTCCGTCTTCGGCCTCGACCAAGAGGTGAAGATGGTCGTCCTGGGCGGAGAACTCGATGATCCGGAACCCCTCGTGGGAGGCGGCGGCGAGCGCGCGGCGGACGGCCGGGAAGACCCGGTCGGCACGGAGGCAGCGAACGGCGGCCGTGGCGCGCAACGTGACGTGGATCGGATGCGCGGTCTTGTGCGGCGGCCGCGCACGATGGGGCACACTGGGACGCCCGCCAGGTGTGGGTTTGCGGCCGGCGCCCCGCCTGTCACTTGACACGCATCCGCCGTGCGCTATTTGAGAACGCATTCAGGCGTGAGGCATCTCGCCCACGCGTCCAGCCCCGCCGGGAGCGACAAGCCCCCGCGAGAGGAGAACGACATGCATCCAGGAATGATGCACTGGTGGCGATCCCGCCACGCCGCCCGCGAGTACGCCGTGCATGCGGGCTGCGGATCGATGGCGCACGGCGCCCGCTGGGCGGCCCCGCCCGACCACGGCGACCTGGGCGCCGGCGCCTTCGGCGTCAGGCGGCCGCTTCGCTTCCTCGCCTACAAGCTCCAGCTCGACGAGCAGCAGGTGGCCGAGCTGGCCCGCATCCTGAACGAGCTCAAGACCGAGCGCGCGCAGGCCGAGGTCGACGGGCGCCGGGCTGTCGCCGCGCTCGCCGACGCGATCGCGGGCGAGACCTTCGATCAGCAAAAGGCGACCGATGGAGCGACGCTCCGCGTGCGGAGCGCCGAGCGGCTCCGCGACGTGCTCATCCAGTCGCTCGGCCGCATCCACGCGGTCCTCAAGCCCGAGCAGCGAGCGCGGCTCGCGTATCTGATCCGGACCGGGACGCTGTCGCTCTGAGGATACCGGCGCGCCGGGCTCGTCGCCCGGCGCGCCCGCGTTTGGGGCGCGCTCCATTGCTTCATGTCAGTCGTCGTTGTAGCAGCGTGCTGCAATGGAGCAGAACGACGTCGTCGTCCTCCGCCCGGCGATCGCCATTGCCGGGCGGGTGATGTTCACGCTCATCTTCTTCCTCTCCGGCGTCGCCCATTTCACGGATCTGAACAGGTTCGTGGCCCTGATGCCTGCCGCCATTCCGTTCCGCACGTTCTGGGTGATGACCTCCGCCGTCGTCGAGCTCGTGGGCGCGACCTTGATCGCGACGAATCGTTACCCGTGTCTCGGAGCGTGGCTGATCGTCGTCTTCCTCGTCCCCGTGACGATCACGGTGCACGGCGTCGCCATGCTCACCGCGCCGGACGAGCAGATGCAGCGGATCCAGACGTCCTTCTTCTTGAAGGGCGTGGCGATGACGGGCGCGGCGCTCCTCATCACGCAGCTCGGCGTGAGGCGAACGGAGCGATCGCTCGAAGCAGAGTCGCGCGGGCGCGCGACGCCTCAGTCCGTGTAGTACACCCCCGGCAGGATGCACATCTCGTCGTCGGTGGTGACGCCGAACCGGAGGTGCGTGGGCTTGCCGAAGGCGTCGAGCTTCACGGGGCGCGTCACGCCGTTGTCGTGCAGGCATTCGTAGTCGATCCAGTCGCCGGGCGCGAGCACGAGAGGCGGGTCGTAGAGGACGACGAGCGGGTGCGCCCAGTCGAAGTTCTCGTAGAGCTTCGCGCCGTTCGACCGCCAGGCCGTGAACCGGAGCCCGCGCTTGTGCATGTGGCCGCTCAGGTTGACGAACGACATCGGCTTGCCGAGGTCGTTAACGAACCGGCCGTGCTGCGCCTTCTGCGTGAAGGGCGCGACGTCGATCGTGAAGGTTGTGTCGAGTGAGGTCAGGGTCTGCGCGACGTGCTGCGGCGTGCCGGGGTACGGGTAGATGTTGGTCCACACCTTGATCTGGATCGGGACGTCGAAGCTGTTGTGGTAGTGGGCGTTGAGCCCGATGAAGCTGCCGGCGCGCAGCACGCGGGCGACGCCCGCCGGATACGCGTCGACGAAGTAGGGTGCCTGCGGCGCCCCGCTCAGGTTGGCGCCGTAGTTGGCCTCGCGGAAGCAGCCGAAGTCGTTCAGCAGCCACTGCCGGCTGGGCGGCAACGGCACATCGTCGCGGTTCGTGTAGACGGCGAAGTGATGCGTCCCGGGATTCAGCACGAACTCCCACTTGCCGGTGTAGAAATCGGTCGAGCTCGGTACCGGGATCCAGAAGCAGCCCTCCTGCTCCTGACCGGGCTGGAGCCAGGGCCCGTCGAGCACCATCTGGTAGCCCCCGGCCGGCGGCGCCGGGGCCTCCGCGGGGACGTACTCGAGCGGCGGCAGGCAGGGCACCTGGGGGACGATCCCCGTCTGCGCCGCGCCGGCGGTGATCCAGGCGTCCACGAAGGCCAGCTCCGCCGGCGTGAGTGATGTGCCGACGTACGGCATCCGAGCGCCCTCGCCGGTCGCGAGCGTGCCGTGCAGCTTCTGCGAGAGGAAGCTCGCGGCCGCATTCCCGGGCGCGACCCTCAGCTTGCCGGCGCGGGCCGCAACGGGATTGACGGCCGGCACCCCGACCAGACTCCCGTAGGCGGCGCCGTCGCGCAGATCCAGGTTGCCCTGAGCGAGCGGCCCATGGCACGAGCTCACGGCGCAGCCATGGTAGCCGAAGATGCGCTGCTGGATCGTATCGAAGGTGTCCTCGGCCGCGCTCGCGCAGCTCACCGGCAGGGTCGTTGTGGTGGTCGTCGTGTGGCTGCTGCAGCCGCCCGCACCGCACGCGTCGCAGCAGCTCGCCGTCCGGCCGACGCAGGCGGAACCGTGTCGTGGCCGCGTGCAGTGGGCGGCGTCCCGCGTCACCCGACACTTCGTCACGCCCGCGGCCGTCGTGCGGCAGCAGGTCACGAGGCCGAACTTGCCGCAGGTGGACCGGGCGGCGCACTTGACGAGCGCCCGCTTGCACTGCGGATGAAGCACGTGGGCTGCGGTGCGCTGCGCGGCCTCGGTGGCGACACAGCCCACGTAGGCGGCATGGTCCGCGTACTCGACGCAGGGGCAGGCCAGGTCGCCCGCCGCACGGGCCGCCGTCATCTCCGCCGCGTCGAGCGGGTGATCACCGCATGCGGCGGCGGCAAGCCGGGCGAGCCCGAGGAGGAGCGAGATGGCGAGCAGCCGGGTCGGAGACCGCATCGAAAGCTCGTGGCCCGGCTATACCCCCGTCGCCTGCTAGCTGGCAAGCACTTTGTTGCACAAACCGTCTCCCCTAGAAGAGACTCGTCACGATGGTTCCGAGCACCGAGATCGCCGCCTGGTCCTCCACCGACTGCGTCGCCCGGTTCATGCTGCGCAGCGCGTCGACGCCCGTCGAGTAGAGCGTGTCGTCGGTCAGCGCCTTGCCGATCGTGCCCTGGCCATCGCGCAGGCTCGCGGTGATCTCCTCGGCGTTTCGCGCCGACTCGTTCAGGTGGTCGACCGTCTCGCGCACCTGCGCGTAGAGGCCCCCGTCCTCGCGGATGAGCTTGCCGAGCGTGCCGCGGCCCTCGGACAGGTCGTGCGTCACCTGGCCGATGTCCTGCACCGCCTGACGCACGTCGCCGAGCGCCGCGCTGGCGCGGTCGTAGAGGCTCGAGTCGTTCAGCAGGAGCCCGAGCGTCCCGGTGCCGCGGTCGAGCTTGCCGGTGATCGAGGCGACGTTCTCGGCGATCTGGTCGAGCTCGCTCCGGTTCTGCTCGATCAGGTCGGCGAGGTTGGTGAGGAGCCGCTGCGAGTTGGCGTTGAGGCTCGTGACCAGCTCGTTCACGTTCTGGGCGACGCCCGAGAGCTGGTCGACGACGTCGGAGAAGCTCGCCGGCGTCTCGCCCTCGAGGGTGTCGCCCGGCTCGGCGGGCTTGGCGGTCGGCGTGCCGAGCGTGAGGGAGACGAAGCGCTCGCCACTGAGGGCCCGGAAGTCTAGACGCGCCAGCGAATCCTTCTTCACGACGAGGCCGCCGTTGATCAGCAGCGTGACGCGGACGTGGCCCTGCTCGATCTGCATCCCGTCCACCCGGCCCGCCTTGATGCCGGCCAGGCGGACGTCGGCGCCGCTGTCGAGCCCCTGCACGTCGCGGAAAGTGGCATAGAGGGGGTAGCGCCGCCGGAGGAGCCCGAGCCCGAGCGTCAGCTCGATGGCGACGAAGAGCAGGACGATGCCGACCACGAAGAAGGCCCCGATCCGCTGTTCTCTCGTGAGCATGGCGATCTCCTAGAGGCCGAGCGCGGCGGCCCGCAGGAACTCGCGCGTGAGCGGCTGGCGGCTCTCGGCGAGCTCGGCTGGCGTGCTGCACTCGACGATGCGCCCCCGGTCGAGGACGGCGATGCGGTCCGCGATCGCGCGCGCCAGGGGCAGGTTGTGCGTGACGATGATCTGCGTCGAGCCGCGGGTGGTCCGGATGCGGCGGATGAGCTCGCCGATCTGCTGGGTCAGGATCGGGTCGAGGTCGGCGGTCGGCTCGTCGTAGAGGATCAGCTCGGGGTCGATCGCCAGCGCGCGCGCGATCGCGACGCGCTTGCGCATCCCGCCCGAGAGCTCGCTCGGCAGCTTGTCCTCGGTGCCCTCGAGCTCCACGTCGGCGAGGACTCGGCGCGTGATCGCCTCGATCTCCGCCGCGGAGTGGCGCCGGCGCTCGCGCAGCCTGAGGCCCACGTTCTCGGCCACGGTGAGGGAGGCGAGCAGCGCCGCGCTCTGGAAGACCATGGCGATGCGGAAGGGCTTCTCCTCGGGCGGGATCGCGAGGTAGCGCGGGAGCTCGAGACCGCCGATCACGATGCGGCCCGCGTCGGGACGCTCGAGCCCGATGATCTGGCGGAGCAGCACGGATTTCCCCGTGCCGCTCTGGCCGACGATGGCGAGCAGCTCGCCGGCCCGCACGGAGAGATCGACGCCGCGCAGCACGTCGAAGCCGTCGTACGACCGGCGCAGGCCCTGGAGCTCCACGGCGACGCCCCGCTGCGGCGTCTCTCGCGCCCCCGCGCCCATCAGCCGGCGGCGAAGCTCCCGCGCACGATCAGGAAGTCGAAGACGAGGATCAGGATGAAGCTCCACACCACGGCCGCCGTGGTGGCGGTGGCGATCCCCTCGGTGCCGCCGCGTGTCCGGAGGCCGAAGGTGCAGGGCAGGATCGAGGCGATCATGCCGAAGACCAGGCCCTTCACGAGCCCGATCAGGATGTCGCTCAGGTGCACCCACTCGAGCATGCGCGCGAAGTACTCGTTCACCGTGAGCTTGATCGCCGGGTCGATGGCGACCACCACCGCACCGCCCCACACCCCGATGAAATCCGAGTAGAGGATCAGGAGGGGAAGGGCGAGCGTGGCGGCGACGAAGCGCGGCATGACCAGGAAGCGAACCGGGTCGATGTCCATGGTGCGCAGCGCGTTGATCTCGTCGTACACGGTCATCGAGCCGAGCTCCGCCGCCATCGCCGAGCCGGCGCGCCCGGCGAGCAGGAAGGCCATCATCACGGGGCCGAGCTCCTTGGTCATCGCCAGGCCGACGATCGGCCCGAGCACGCTCTCGTTGACGTCGCGCAGCTGATCGGCGGCCTGCACGACCAGCACCATGCCGACGAAGATCGAGAGGAGGGCGCCGATCGACAGGGTGTCCGTCCCGACGCGGACCATCTGCACGACCACCCGCTGCCGGTCGATCGGCGCGAAGGCCGAGGCGCGCACGGCCGCCGCGAAGAGCGAGGCCGCCTCGCCCAGCACCTGGAGGAGGTCGAGGATGCCCGCGCCCAGGCGCCCGACCGGACCGGGGCGTCGGGGGACGCGGCCGACGGCTTCAACCGCCATGGTCGTGGCTCCATTCGAGATGCCAGGGGCCGACCAGCCGGTCCCGCTCGCGCGCGACGAGCCCCCAGGCCACGTTCCATGCGCGGGCGCCATCCGGCTCGGTGTCCCAGCGGTAGAGTCCGTAGAGCGGCGCCCACAGGGCGAGCACCCCGCGGTTCTTCGGCAACACGCTGTCGAAGAGCGCCGGCATCTGTCCGGACGGCCGCCCGTCAACCTCGACGCTCCGGCGCACGGGGAAGAGCGTCGAGAGGCGCTCGCGGTGCCCGGAGGTCTCGTTCGACTGCCGCTGCCGCCGCCACAGGACCAGCATGGCGTCGTCGCGCTCGTAGTGGAAGTCCTCCACGTCCTGGCGGCGGACGCGGTAGGCCGGCCACGCGTAGAAGCGCGACGAGACGGGCGGGCGGTCGGCACGTCCATAGAACGGGGCGAAGCGCCAGATGCGATATTCGGTCTCGCCGAGGGCGCGCTCGCGATAGACGAACGGGAACGGGCTGCCGATCCCCTCGTACGCCTGCCGCTCGTCCACGGTGTGCGTGTAGAGGAAGATGCCGTAAAAGCGGCTCCGGCGGCCGGCGCCGTCGATGGCGGCGACGAACGGGAAGTCGACACGCGTGCGCTCCCAGCCGTAGCCCGGCACGAGCCGCTCGCGCCGGATGTGAAACGGCCACAGGATGTAGCTCGTCCGCTCGGTGCCGATCGTCTCCTTGCGGCCGTAAACGGGCCAGAGCCGGAAGCCGCGCCCGGCAGGTCCGCCGACGGTCGAGACGAACGGGAAAGGGAAGAAGCGGCGCTCGAGCCGCGGCTCGGTGAGCCGGAGGTACGCGGGGAACAGGACCACGCGGACGCGCTCGAAGCCGTAAAAGTCGGGCATGTCGAGGTAGAAGGGCAGGACGCCGAAGTAGGTCCCGAGCGCGGGGCTGGAGCGGTAGAAGACGAAGGGGAAGAGCTCGAAGCGGGTCGCCCACGTGGGCGCGCGGGTCTCCGGCTTGGGCGCCGGGCGGTTGCTGTACGTGAAGAGGAGGAAGCGGAAGGTCTGGTAGCCGTTCTGCCAGCGGGTCGAGATGAGCGGGAAGAGGATGTCGGCCTGGTCGTCGCGCTCCCCGCCGCGCTGCTGGCGGAGCCAGAGCAGCGGGCGGATGCGGAGGTCACGCGCCTCGGGCGTGCGGGTGAACTCCAGGATCGGGCCGAACGCGCTCCAGCGGACGACGTCGTTTGCCTCGTCGTGCGCGTAGCGAAAGAGCGGCCAGAGCTTCACGTCGAGGGCGCTCGCGGGACGCGCGAGCGTCAGGAGACACGCGACGAGGAGGGCCGCGCGTCTAGGAGCGCGACCCAAGACATCTTGGGTCGCGAACCGGACGCGAGGGTGTTCCGTCGGGATCACGCCCGACTGTCCTGCCGCGGCTGGCGAAGCCAGCGCGGCAGACGAACACGCGCGTTTCCACGGCCGCCGCAGACCGGCCCAATCGCCAACTGGTACGCATGAGCACCGCGAGACCTCTGGAACGGCGCGTGTCCGTTCTGCCGTGCTGGCTTCGCCAGCCGCGGCACGGCGGTCGCACGTGCCGCGAGCGCCACATGCTCGCGTCCGTGCCCGCGACCCAAGAAGTCTTGGGTCGCGCTCCTAGCGGGTGAAGTCAATGGACTTCAGGTCGCGCGCCCGGATCTGGTACGCCCCGCTCGGCGTCTGGCCATAGAAGGTGGTCGAGCTGCGCACGAGCAGCGTCACCGGCTCGCCCTCCCGGAGGACGACCTCCGCCTTGATGCGGTCGCGATCCTCGCCCGGCGGCTCGAGCCGGATGCGGCCGATGTTGTCGAACGGGACGCGCAGCCGCCCCCGGCCGATCTCGCCCTCCAGGTTCGTGTCGCCGCCCGCGGTCACGCGCGTCGCCTCGACGCGCGTACCGTCGACGTCGGTGAACGTGGCGCGAAACTCTCGCTGCGGCAATCCCGTCTCACGACCGCCACCGAGCCCGCCCATCCCCATGAGGCCGAGGGCCAGGACGGCGAAGGCGAGCGAGAGCTGACGGCCGGTGTGTCGCATGTCCTCTCCCCGCGTCGCACACGCAGTGCGGCGGCCCTTCTTAGCGGCTTGTCTACCAGCGTTCAACACGCATTCGAGCCTGGCGGGTTCGTGCGACGCTTGACCATCCCGCCGGAATGCCGCCTAAATACCCACCCGTGCGCGCACTCTGCCTGCACGGTCACTTCTACCAGCCGCCCCGCGAGCACCCGTGGCTGGGCGTGGTCGGCCCCGAGGCGTCGGCGGCGCCGGACCGCGACTGGAACACGCGCATCACGCGCGAGTGCTACGCGCCGAACGCCGAGGCGCGGGTGCTCGACGGCGCGGGGCGGCTCTGTGACCTCGTCAACTGCTACGAGTGGACGAGCTTCGACTTCGGTCCGACGCTGCTCTCCTGGCTCGAGCCGCATGCGCCCGAGGTGTTCGCCGCCCTCAGGCGGGCCGACGTGGCGAGCCAGGCGCGCACCGGTCACGGCAATGCGTGGGCGTCGGCCTACGGGCACCCGATCCTGCCGCTCTCGACGCCGCGCGACGTGCGCACGCAGGTCCGGTGGGGGCGGCGAGACTTCGAGCACCGCTTCGGGCGCGCGCCGGAGGGGATGTGGCTGCCCGAGATGGCGGTCGACCGCACGGCCCTCGCGGCGCTGGCGGAGGCCGGCATCACGCTCACCTTGCTCGCGCCTCACCAGGCCCGTCGCATCCGGCCGCTGGGCGCGGACGACGCGGCCTGGACGCCGGTCACGCCGGAGTCGCTCGACGTCAGCCGCCTCTACCGCTGCCTCCTGCCCGGCGGCGGCTTCGTCGACGTGGTCTTCCGTCACGCGGCGCTGTCGCACGGCGTCGCATTCGGTGCGCTCCTGGGCGACGGCGTCGAGCTCGCCAAGCGGCTGCGTGCGGCGCTGGACGATGATGGGAGCATCGTCGCCATCGCGGTCGACGGCGAGACCTACGGCCATCATCACCGTTTCGGCGAGATGGCGCTCGCGGCCGCGCTGCGGGTGCTGCGCAGAGATCGCGAGGTCGAGCTGGTCGGCCCGGCGGCCTTCCGCGACGCGCATCCGCCGGCGCACGAGGTGGAGATCATCGAGGGGACGTCGTGGAGCTGCCCGCACGGGGTGGAGCGCTGGCGAGCGGACTGCGGCTGCCGGGTCGCGGGCCCGGCCGGCGGGAGCCAGGCCTGGCGGGCGCCGCTCCGGCAGGCGATCGACTGGCTGCGCAACGAGACGGCGATCCTCTACGAGACCCGTGCCGGCGAGGTCCTGCACGACCCGTGTGGCGCGCGCGACCGCTACGTCGAGTGCGTGCTCGATCCCAGCCGCACCGCGGGCTTCCTCGCCGACGAGGCGAACGGGCGGCTTTCCCCGGCGGCCACCGTGCTGACGCGACGCGCGCTCGAGCTCGCTCGCCATGCGCTCCTCATGCAGACGAGCTGCGGCTGGTTCTTCGACGACCTCGCGGGCTTGGAGCCGGTGCAGGTGATGCGCTACGCGGCCCGGACGATCGAGCTCGCCGAGGCCCTCGGCCGGCGGCTGGAGGACGGGTTCGTCGACCGGCTGGCCCCGGCGCGCAGCAACGCGAATGGAGAGGGCGGCGCCGACCTCTACCGGCGCGCGGCGCGTGGGCGGGCGGCGACGCCCGCGCGCGTGGCGGCGAGCGGTGCGCTGCTGGCCGTCCTCGGTCAGCCGCCGCGCGTCCCGGGCTACGAACTCGGCTTCTCCGCCGCCCCCGCGGGCGGCGAGCTCGAGGCCGAGGTGCGGGTCGCCGAGCTCGCCACGGGCGCCCTGTCGGCGCTGCGCGTGGTGGCGGTGCGCGCCGCGGATGGCACGCCGTCGTGCCAGGTGAGCGACTCGCGCTTCACGCTCGCGAGCCTCTTCGGGGTGCAGCGCGAACATCTCGTCGAGGCGGTGGCGCGGGAGGGCGCCAGCGTCGCGCGTGCCAGCCGCCACGGCGCGTTGGCCCGGCTGCGGACCATCCTCGAGCCGCTGCTCGCCGCCGACACGCCATTGCCGCTGGAGCTCGCGATGCTGCTCGGGTACGAGGCCGCCGAGGAGATCGCGGCGGGGGTCGCGGCGACACCGCCAGCACTCGGGCCGCTGCAGTCGCGGGCGGCGTCCCTGCGGGCCCGCGGGGTCGTATTTCCGGCTCGCTGGCTGGCCCGACGCCTCGCCCAGGCCCTCGAGGAGCGGATCGTCGGGCTGCCCGAGGGAGCCCAGGAGGCGCTCGGCCTGCTCGACCTGGCCGAGGCGGCCGCCGTCGTGCTCGATCTCGGCCGCGCCCAGGTGCGGGCGCTCGCGTGGTGGCGGGAGGCGCCGCCGGCGGTCCGCTCGGCGCTGCCCGTGACCCGCCTGTGCGAGCGCCTGCGGATCGCCCCCGAGGCGCCCGGAGCGGCGGCGCGATGAACGAGCGGACGGCGCGGACGCCCTTTCACTTCCACAGCTGCTGGGAGCTCCGCGAGATGCTCGGCCGTCGCGCCTTCGACGAGCGCGAGCTCCTCGAGCACCTGGAGGAGGTGCCGGTGGACAGCATCTATTTCCACACCCACAGCTTCAGCCTCCGCCAACGCGGCCTCCCCGGCGCGTACCCGAACGACTTCGCCACCTGGGCCGCGATCCAGGTGCGCGACCGCGTCCTCGGCGAGAAGCTCGGCATCATCGACCCGCAGGACTTCCCGGACCTCGAAAGCCTGCGCGCCGAGGTCGTGAGCCTGATCGACGACCACCTCGCGCAGCTGCGCTCCGTGCCGCGCATCATGTTCGGCTTCGGCGAGCCGTTCTACTTCATGCAGTCGCGCGTGCTCGAGATCCCGACGGGTGTGAAGGTGCGCACGCTCCGGGAGTTCCGCGACGCCCTCGCGACGCTCGACACGGGCGCCGTCTACCTGCACCTCGTCGAGGCGCGCGGCCGCAAGGGCCGGCGGCGCGGCGATTTCGCCGCCTGGGTGGACGAGCAGCTGAAGCTGCCCGAGCTGGCGGCGCGCATGGGCCGCCTGAACCCGTACCAGCAGAGCCTCGAAGAGCTGCGCAACCGGCTGGTCGCGCTGGCCGACGAGGTCCTCGCCGGCGCATGACCGAAGCCGTGCCGACCCTCGAGGACTACCGGCACGTCGCCCCCGCGGGGACCGTCGAGCTCCTCCGCCGCCTCTCGGAGCGCGTGCGCGGGCGGCGGGTGCTGCACGTCAGCACGAGCCGGGAGGTCGGCGGAGTGGCCGAGATCCTTCGCCGCCTCGTGCCGCTGCTCGAGGAAGCCGGAGTCGACGCCGCCTGGGAGAGCCTCGACGGCGAGGAGGCGCCACAGGTCGGCGCGCGCCTCCACGCGGCCCTCCAGGGCGACGAGGAGCGGCTGCCGCCCGAGACGTTCGACGAGTTCCGCGCCTTCACCCGCGGCCACGCCAGTGCGCTCGAGCTCGGGGCCGACATCGTCGTGACCCACGACGTCCTGCCCGCCGGCCTGGTCGACGCCCGCCCTCCGGAGGGTGCCTGGGTCTGGCGGTGCCACCTCGACGTGTCACGGCCGCAGCGCCGCGCCTGGACGTTCCTCCGCCAGTTCGTCGTGAAGTTCGACGCCGCCGTGTTCTCCTTGCCGAGCTTCGCGCAGCGTCTGCCGATCCCGCAGTTCCTGATCTATCCGTCGATCGACCCGCTGAGCGACAAGAACCGCGAGCTCCCTGCGGCCGAGATCGACGCCATCCTGTCGGGTCTCGGCGTGCCGCGCGACAAGCCGATCCTGCTCCAGGTGGCGCGTTTCGACCGGTTCAAGGACCCGCTCGGCGTCATCGACGCCTACCGGCTGGTCAAGCGGCAGCACGAGTGCCGGCTCGTGCTCGTGGGTGGCGCCGAGAGCGACGACCCCGCGGGGGTGGAGCTCTCGGCGGACGTCCGGGAGGCGGCCAGCCACGATCCCGACCTGCACGTGCTCGAGCTGCCGCCGCAGGCGCGCCGCGAGGTGAACGCGCTCCAGCACGCCGCGACCATCGTCTTCCAGAAGTCCACGCGCGAGGGCTTCGGCCTGGGCGTCGCCGAGGCGATGTGGAAGTCGAAGCCGGTGATCGGCGGCTTCGCGGGCGGGATCGCCGCGCAGGTGATCTACGACGTCACCGGCTTCACCGTGAACTCGGTCGAGGGGGCGGCCTTCCGGGCGCGCCAGCTGCTCGCCGACCCCGAGCTCCGCACGCGGCTCGGTGCCGCCGGCCGCGAGCACGTCCGGCAGAACTTCCTGATCACCCGCCAGCTGGGCGACGAGCTGGCGCTGATGGCGACGCTGCTGCGCTGAGCTACCGCAGCTCGATCCACCAGCTCGGCGTGCCGCCGAGCCGCGCCGCCACCTCCTCGCGCAGCTTCGCGTAGGCGGCGCGGGCGTCCGCGACGTGCTGCGCCACCTGCTCGCGCTCGGCGGCGAGGCGTTGCTCCTCCTCGGAGCGGACGTCGGCGGCGACGGCGCGCACGCCGCCCGTCGCCTCGCTGCCGCCGGCGTTTCGCGTGCGCGCGCGCGCGAGGGCGGCGAGCCGTGCGTCGAGATCACGGAGACGGCGCTCCGACGTGCGGAGGTCGCGCTCGAGGGCCTGGCGGCGGAGCGAGGCGCCGGTGGAGAAGTTCTCCGCGTCTTCGGTCGCGGGAGCCGCCGCCGGTGCGACGTCCTGCCGCGCGTCGCCGCTCCCTCCGCGGCCGTTCGAGAAGACCGGCCGGCCTGCGGCGTCGGTCGAGCGGTAGATCTCGTCCGCCAGCGCGCTTCCCGCGAGCAGCACGAGGCCGAGCGCCATCCATCCCACCACCCTCATCTCCCACCTCCAGTCCTACGTCTGGGACGCGGGCGAGCTAGCCCGCCTTCCACATCGTGCCGGACGGGGTGTCCTCGAGCAAGATGCCCTGCTCGCGCAGGCGCTCGCGGATCGCATCCGCCTCGCGGAAGTCCTTGCGTTGGCGCGCGTCGTTGCGCGCGGCGATCGCGGCCTCGATCTCCGTCACGCTGAGCCCGGCGCGCTCCTGGCCGCGACGCCGTGCGCTCTCGAGGAACGCGGCCGGCGCCTCGGCGAAGAGCCCCGTGGCGGCGGCGACGGCGGCGAGCTCGCGGCGGATGGCGGCCCCCGCCGCCCGATCACCGGCATCGAGCAGCCGGTTCAGCTCGCGCACCCGGTCGAACACGAGACCGAGGGCGCGGGCCGCGTTGAGGTCGTCGTCCATGGCGGCCGAGAACTCGGCGAGGAACGGCGAGGGCGGCCTGGCGAGCGCGCCGTCGACGGGGACGGCGGGTGGCGGTCCGCCGGCGATCTCGTCCGCGCGCGCCAGCGCCTCGTAGAGCCGCCCGAGGGCGCGTCCGGACTCCTCGAGCCGTGCCGGGGAGAAGTCGAGCGGCGTGCGGTAGTGCGTGCCGAGGAAGAGAAGGCGCAGCGCCTCCGCCGGAGCGCGCTCGGCCACCTCGGGGATCGACAGGATGTTGCCGAGCGACTTCGACATCTTCTCGGCACCGGTGGTGATCATGCCGTTGTGCACCCAGAGATCGGCGAACGGGACGCCGGCTGCGGCCTCCGACTGCGCGATCTCGTTCTCGTGGTGCGGAAAGACGAGATCCGAGCCGCCGCCGTGGATCTCGAACGGCTGCCCGAGGTAGCGGGTGGCCATCGCCGAGCACTCGATGTGCCAGCCGGGCCGGCCGCGGCCCCAGGGGCTCGGCCACCAGGGCTCGCCCGGCTTGGCGCCCTTCCAGAGCGCGAAGTCGTGCGGGTCCTCCTTGGCGGGGTCGATCTCCTCGCCGGCCTCCATGTCGTCGAGCCGGCGGTGGGAGAGCTTCCCGTAGGCCGGGAAGCGGCGGACCCGGAAGTAGACGCTGCCGTCGGGCACGGCGTACGCGAACCCCGCGGCGACGAGCTGCTCGACCAGCGCCAGCATCGCGGGGATGTGCTCCGTGGCGCGCGGCTCGTGGGTGGGCGGGAGGCAGCCGAGCCACGCGACGTCCTCCTGGAAGGCGCGGACCTCGCGCTCGGCCAGCGCGGCCGCCGTGATGCCTTCCTCGTTCGCGCGCCGGATGATCTTGTCGTCGACGTCGGTGAAGTTGCGGACGAAGGTGACCTCGAGCCCGCGGGCGCGGAGGTAGCGGCAGAGGACGTCCGCGGTGACCAGCGCGCGCGCGTGGCCGACGTGCGAGCGCGAGTAGACCGTGACGCCGCACCAGTAGAGCCGCACGCGACCCGGCTCGCGCGGCACGAGCGGCTCCTTGCGCCCGGAGAGCGTGTTCGTGAAGACGATCTCCACGGCGGGCTACTCTTCCTCCTCGCGCAGGCGGGCGAGCACGGCGTAGTCCTCGAGCGTGGTCGTGTCGCCCACCGTCTCCTTGCCCGCCGCGATGTCGCGCAGGAGCCGGCGCATGATCTTGCCGCTGCGGGTCTTCGGGAGGGCGTCGGTGAAGCGGATGTCGTCCGGCCGCGCGAAGGCGCCGATCTCCTTGGCGACGTGCTGCTTGAGCGCGGCGCGCAGCTCCTCGGACGGCTGGTGGCCGGCCTCGAGCGTGACGAAGGCGGCGATCGCCTGACCCTTCAGCTCGTCGGGGCGGCCGACGACCGCCGCCTCGGCGACCGCGGCGTGGCTCACGAGCGCGCTCTCCACCTCCATCGTGCCGAGCCGGTGCCCGGCGACGTTGACCACGTCGTCGATGCGGCCCATGACCCAGAAATAGCCGTCGGCGTCGCGGCGGGCGCCGTCGCCGGTGAAGTACGCGCCGGGTATCTGGCTCCAGTACTGCTGCCGGTAGCGCTCGGGGTCGCGGTAGACGGTGCGGAGCATGCCGGGCCAGGGTCGCGTGATGACGAGGTAGCCGCCCTGATTCGCCGCCAGGGGCGTGCCGTCGCGGCTCCGGACCTCGGCGACCACTCCGGGGAGCGGCAGCGTCGCCGAGCCCGGCTTGGTCGGGATCGCGCCGGGCAGCGGGGTGATCATGATGCCGCCCGTCTCGGTCTGCCACCACGTGTCGACGATCGGGCAGCGCTCTCTGCCGATGACCCGGTGGTACCACATCCAGGCCTCGGGATTGATCGGCTCGCCGACGGTGCCGAGCAGCCGGAGCGAGGACAGGTCGTGGCGTCGCGGCCACTCCTCGCCCCACTTGACGAAGGCGCGGATCGCCGTCGGTGCGGTGTAGAAGACCGTCACCCCGAGGTCCTCGACCAGCCGCCAGAAGCGGTCGGGTGCCGGGTGGTTCGGCGCGCCCTCGTACATGACCGACGTCGCGCCGTTGGCGAGGATGCCGTAGACGACGTAGCTGTGGCCCGTGACCCAGCCGATGTCCGCCGTGCACCAGTAGGTGTCCTCCTCCTTCAGGTCGAAGACCCACTCGGCGCTGAGCGCCGCGTGCAGCAGGTAGCCGCCCGTGGTGTGGACGATGCCCTTCGGCTTGCCCGTGGTGCCGCTCGTGTAGAGGACGAAGAGCGGGTGCTCGCTGTCGAGCGGCTCGGCCACGCACTCGGGCGAGGCGCCTTCGACGAGCTCGTGCCACCAGTGATCGCGGCCGGCCGCCATCGGCACGGCCTCGCCGGTCCGCCGCACGACGACGACGTTCCGGACGGTCGGCACACCCGCGAGCGCCTCGTCGACGTTCGCCTTGAGCGGCACGACGGCGCCCCGGCGGTAGCCGCCGTCGGCGGTGACCAGCACGGTCGCCTCCGCGTCGTTCATCCGGTCGCGCAGCGCCTCGGCCGAGAAGCCGCCGAAGACGACGCCGTGGATGGCCCCGATGCGGGCGCAGGCGAGCATCGCGATGGCCGCTTCCGGGACCATCGGGAGGTAGATGCCGACCCGGTCGCCCGCCCGGACGCCGAGCGCCTTCAGCACGTTGGCGAAGCGGCACACCTCGCGATGGAGCGCATGATAGGTGAGCACCCGGCGATCGCCGGGCTCGCCCTCCCAGACGATGGCCGCCTTGTTCCGGCGCGGGCCCGCGAGGTGGCGGTCGAGGCAGTTGTCGGCGATGTTGAGCCGGCCGCCGACGAACCACTTGGCGAAGGGCGGCTGCCAGTCGAGCACGCGCTCCCAGCGCGTCGTCCAGCGGAGGCGGCCGGCCATCTCGCCCCAGAAGCCCTCGGGGTCCTCGACCGAGCGCCGGTAGAGCTCGTCGTAGCGGGCACGGCTCGGCACGCTGGCGCGGCGGCTGAAGTGCTCCGGGGGCGGGAAGACACGGTGCTCCTTCAGCACGGAGTCGATCGCGGCCTGGCCGGTCGGGTTGCTCATGGGAGTCCTCTGTAGTGGGGCCACCCGTCACGTGCAAGCTTCGGGAGGCCGCCTACTCTCTCAGGAGCGCGCGGAACCCCGCTTGCACGAAGTGAACATCGGCAGTGAGAGCGTCGCCGAGCTTGCGGTCTCGCATGACGACGAAGGAGATGCAGTCCGTCAGGCTCCAGTCCTTGTCCGCTCGTTCGCGGTAGAGATCGAATCCCCGCGAGAACAGGCGAGGGTCGACCGTGATGCACGCGACGTTCGGATCCGCTCGGAGGTCCTCGATCGCCTCTACCGCCCAGGCCCGGTAGGGCCGCCGGGAAAGGGCGTCCGCGACCTCCGTGAGCACGGCCTCGGTCGTGACGAGCCGACCACGCCAGCGATGCGAGAGCTCGACGGCCTTTGCGTGCCATGCGTCCCGCGGGTTCACCAGCGCGAGGATGTGCAGCGTGTCGAGGAACGCGGCACGGCTCACCGCTTGGGCGCTCCGTGGGCGTAGTGGTCGTGCTGCTCGGCGAAGTCGGGCGGCAGGTCGGCGGGCCCCCCGCGTGCGAGGATGCGACGGAGCGATGCGCTCGCCGGCGCCGCACCCACCTTCCGGGCGTGCACCACGTAGACGCCGTCCGCCGCGAGATCGACCGGATCGAGCGGTCTCAGCGCCCCCTTCGTGACCTTTGCGAAGAAGCGAGACTCCGGGTTGGCCGGTGCGGGCTCGGAGACCGGGGCAGGACGCTCGGCCACCATCCCGGCGTGCTCCCGACCGGCGAGCCACGACAGATCGCCGCGTCGGCTCGTGATGTCGAGCGGGGCATGGCCACCCGTCAGCTGCAGCTCGAAGCGGCTCCCGCGCCGGAACACGTTGAGGTTGAGCTGCGGGCGAGCGCGGCCCACGGGCAGGCGGGATTCGATCTCTCGCAGGACGGCGGCCGCAAGGCCGAAGTCGAGCCAAGAGCCGTCGGGGCTCATGCAGAGGAGGATCGCTCCCAGCGCGTTACGCCGCTGGAACGCTTCGCGGTCGTAGCAGAGCCACCAGTGGTCGGGATCTTTCGTGGCGGTCCCTCCCGGAAGCGCGACCCAATGCCCGCTCTCGGTGCACGCCCATGTCCGGTCGCGAAGCGTCAGCCGGAGACCCGTGGATTCGAGACCCTGGAGATATCGCTGTCGGATGTGGGACCACTCGTCCTTGGTTTTCCTCATACTTTACTCTACTATACTTGCACAGCCGGACCCTGCCAAGACCACCCGCCGAGTCGGCGTCAGCGCGCCGGACGGAAACGCCCGGCAAAGCCGTCGACGGACACGCCGACCCGCCCCGGCATCACCTCCTCCGCGACGGCAACCATCCGATCCCGGTAGTCGAGCCGCACCGATGCCGGCTCCACCCGCGCCATGGCCTCCGGCAGCGGCGTGGCAAGCGTCCGCGCGCCGCCGGGCGTGCCGTCGCCTTCGATGAAGTGGTCGACGACGACGGCATCGGCGACCTCGGCCAGGCGCTCGAAGAAGCGGCGGGGCTCGGCGATCGGCAGGAGCGGGGACACGGTGATCACCACGCGGAGGCCGGCGGCGCGCAGCGCTGCCGCGGCCTCCAGCCGGTGCGCGACGGAGCTCGCAGGCGGCGGCAGGCCGGGCAGGCGGTCACGGTCGCTCTCGATGGAGATGTGGAAGCGGAGACTGGTCGCGGCGGCAAGCGGTGGGTAGAGATCGAGGTAGCGCGTCACGCGGTCCGTGTGAGTCTGGATGATGAGCCCGTCGGGCGCCCGCTCGCACATCGCCTCGAGGACTCGCCGCGTGACGCCGAAGCGGTCCTCCTGCGGGAGAAAGGGTTCGGTGGAGCTCGAGAGGAAGATCGTGAAGCCATCCCGCGAACGCCGGGCCCAGGCTCGCTCGGCGTCGTACTGCTCGCGATAGGCGTCCGCGGCGTTCGTCCGGACCTCGAGGAAGCCGCCCCACGGCGCGCCGCGGGTGACCCAGCGGTTGTGCTGCACGTAGCAGCCGACGCCGCAGAGCGTCCCGCCGAACGTGCAGCCGCGGTAGGGCTGGAGCGAGTGCGAGCTGACGGTCCGCAGGAAGCCCGAGGTCCGCGTGAGCACGCGCGACACCCGCGCTTCGGTCAGGACCAGGCTCACGAACCCCGTATCGCGATCACGCAGGGGCGGCGGCGAGCAGGCGCTCGAGCTCGTCGGGGTCGACCGGCTTGACCAGGTGCGCGTCGAAGCCGGCGTCGAGGGCCTTGCGGCGGTCGTCGGTCCGCCCGTAGCCCGTCAGGGCGACCAGGAACGGTTTGCCGCCCGGCGTCGACCGCATTTGCTTCGCCACCTCGTAGCCGTTGAGGCCCGGGAGCCCGATGTCGACGAGGGCGATCTCGGGGCGACGTTCCAGGAACACCTGAATCGCCCCCGCACCGTCCTGCGCCTCCTCCACGACGTAGCCCCAGAGCTCGAGGAGGGTCCGGAGCGCCAACCGGTTATCCGGGTTGTCTTCGACGATGAGGACCCGACGTGCGAGCGCGGGCGACGGCCCCATTCTCCTACCCAACCGCCGCTTCCGGATAGCACCAACGGTGCCTGGGGGCAACGGCATCACGGCTTTTGGGGAATAGGACGGTACTTGCGTCCGTGCCCGGAGGGCCATAAAGGCGGCCCACATGGCGGACGAACGCCACGGCGCCGATCTCACGCCGCGGCCGCAGCTCCGGCTCGCCGCCCTGCTGGCGCTCTCTACTCTGTTGTTCGTGCCGCTCCTGGTGCACTACCTGGAGCCGCGGGCGCTGCTCAAGGTCTTGCCGTTCTATGGCCTCGCGGTCGCCCTCGGGGCCGCCGTGCTGCTCGCCACCTACACCTCGCTCGGCACGCGCTACGCCGAGCGGCTGAGCCTGCTCTTCGTTCTCGGGCTCACGTCCGACCTGCTCGTCTACCTGTACGTCAAGCCGTACGCCACGCCAACCTATCCTGCGATCGTGGCCAACCTGCTGACCTGCCTCCTCATGGGGAGCGCGGCGCTCTACTCGTGGCGTACGCGACGCACGGTCCTCGTCGGGGCGATGATGTGCGTGGGCTTCGCGCTGGTCAGCGCGATCCTGTCCTCGCGCGGCTTGCCGGGGGCGCCCTTCGGGCTCGCCATCGGATCGCTCGTCGCCGGCGTGGTGACGGCCGCGGCGAGCGCCCGAGTGATCGAGCGCTTCCGGACGAGCCTGGCGCAGCGGCAGGACGAGCTCGCGGCCCTCTCGACGCGCCTCATGACGGTGCACGAGGAGGAGCGGCGCCGGGTGTCGCGCGAGCTGCACGAGGAGCTCGGCTCCTCGCTGACGGCCATCCTCTCGTACCTCTGGCTCTTCGACCGCCAGCGTCCCGAGGACCTGGGGATGCTGCGGAGCCGCGCGGCCGACGCCCGCCGGCTCGTCGCCAAGACGATCGCCGAGATGCGCGAGCTGTCGCAGGGCCTGCGGCCTTCCGCGCTCGACGACTACGGGCTCCTCCCGTCGCTCGATTCGCAGGTGAAGGAGTTCACCGAGCGCCACGGGATCGTGGCGACCTTCACCGCCGATGGTGTGCCGGAGCGGCTGCCCGCGGACATCGAGACCGCGGTCTACCGGATCACGCAGGAGGCGCTCACCAACGTCGTCCGGCACGCGGGCGCCCGCCACGTGCGGGTGGCGCTCACGGCGATGGACGGCGAGCTCCGCCTCGAGGTGGAGGACGACGGCGTCGGCCTGGCGCCCAAGCGCAAGAACGGTGAGCTGGGGACGGGCTTGATCGGCATTCGCGAGCGGGTGCGGGCGCTCGGGGGCAGCGCAAGCATCACCTCCGGCAGCGGCGCGCACCTCTGCGTGCGGCTGCCGATCCCCGGCGCGCGCGCCGTCCGCGCGTAGCGCTACCGGGACGTGCGGCGACGCGCGTCCCGGTCGGCGCGTGCGGAGGAGCCGCCTGCGCCATCGCTGCGGTCAGCCGCGTGACGTGCCCGGGTTCCCGTAGAGCAGCTCCATGTCCGGCTGCTCGGTGCACGCGTAGTGGACCCAGATGTAGGCGTGCTGGAACAGCGCGGCCACCAGGCCCGCATGCGACCGGCCGAACAGCGCGACGGCCCACAGCCCGAGGAACCCGAACGTGTACATGGCGTTCGGCGTCCACGCGAAGGCGCCTCGCGTCACCAGCGGCATCTCGCGGTAGCGCCGCCGGAAGTGGTCGGCGCCGGCGGCGCGGGCGAATCCGAAGTATCGCTGCACGGACCAGGCGGTGTACAGCGACGGCACCAGGAGCACGATGCCGAGGGCGAGCGCAAGCCAGCTCGGCAACAGCACGGTTCCCGCATCCGCGACGGAGACGGCGGCGATCACGACCGGGCGGAGGAGCAGCAGGACGTAAAAGATGGCGCTGTAGACCGCGAAGTCGCCGCGGCCGAACAGGCGGGTGAACAGCTTCCGGCCGAGCTGGGCGCGCCAGGCGATCCAGACGTAGAGCTGATGGAGCACGGCTTCGCCCACGGCGAGGACGAACCAGACGGTGTCCGACAGTCCGAGCCAGCTGCCGTCTCCGAGCGCCGGCTCCGCCAGGCCCCACGCGACCGGCAGCAGGATGGCCAGGAAGAGCGCATGCACGCCCTGCCCGCGGAACATGAAGGACGCGGTCGCGGCGTTCGGGAACTCGGGATCAAGGACCGTCATGCGGTCGTCGTCGCTCGGACGTCGGGGTTCCGAGTGAGTGTGGCAATCGGCCTTGTACTCTGGCCCCGCCCCGCTCGGAAAGGACCAACACCCTCGGTTCGCGGGCTGCCCGGCACTCGCTCGCGGGATTGCGCCCGGGTCGCCTGCAATTGTAGCCACCCCGCGGAGGAGGTCGGTCCGAATGAACCAACCTATGCGCGTCATGCTCGGTGTACTGGTCATGGTTCTCGAGGGGCGCCTCGCCCTCGCGGCGGCGCCCACGTTCGCGAACCCGCTCAGCATCACGAACCCTTACCACCCATTCCAACCGGGCGGCGTGAAAGTCTTCCGGGGCCAGAAGGGCGCGACGGCGAGCGTCATCGTGGACCTCTACCTCGACGGCACGCGGACGTTCCACGTCGGCGCCGCTGATGTGCCGGCCCGCATCCTCCAGGAGACCGAGTTCGAGGGCGGCGACGTGGGGGAGATCTCGCAGAACTTCTTCGCACAGGCCGATGACGGGACGGTCTTCTACTTCGGTGAGCTGGTCGACAAGTACGACAACGGCATGGTGACGAGCCACGAAGGCAGCTGGCTCGTCGGCGGGCCGACGATGCCGAGCGATCCTCCGGACGCCGGGAACGCGCAGATGCCGGCCGTGTTCATGCCCGCCAACCCCAAGGTGGGCGACAGCTTCAAGCCGGAGGACCTGTTCCCCATCGTGGATGAGACGGTGACGGTGAAGAAGATCGGGGTGGAGGTCCGTCTTCCGGCAGGGCGCTTCGACAACGCGATCCAGGTGCGCGAGACTTCGCGTCTGCCCGATTCGCCGCCGGAGACGAAGAGGTACGCGGCGGGCGTCGGCGTCGTGAAGGGGAAGACCAAGGGCGAGAGCTTCGCGCTGCTCGCGTCGACGATCCGCCCGAGGTAGCACGTGTGTCGGCGCAGCGCGTGAGCGCCTTCATTGCACACCGGGGCCTCTCGACTCGCGCCAGCCGTCGCGATAAGTACGCGTCGCTCGCGGCACGCGCCCGTAGCTCAGCTGGATAGAGCGTCAGGCTTCGAACCTGCAGGTCCCCCGTTCGAGTCGGGGCGGGCGCGCTCGGAGTCGCTGCCCTGCCTGCGCGCGTTCCGTGAATACTGGCTGCGGCACGGTCGTTGAGGGCGGCGAATGGCCCGCGGCTGCCGCCGCGCGTCGAGGGGATGGTGAGGCTCGTCGAGGCCTAGTCGTCGTCGCAGATGCAGACGCTTCGCTTGCAGCGGATGCAGCGGACAAGCCGTTTCCCCGATCGTGTGGGTCCTGACGAGGGTGCTGCCCTTGGCCAGCGCAGCCAGCTCAAATGCGAGTGGCGGAATGAGCCGAGCAGGCAGACGGTCCCCCAGCCCACGACGACCCCCGCGACGACCCCGATCGAGAGTCCCGTAACGACGAAGACGGCAAAGGGGTCGAGCAGTCTCAGTCTCATCGACTTTTCCGCTGGTGGGAGAGAGAGCAACATCGGTGCCGGTCCGCTTGCCGACGTCCAACCAGGCATTTCGCGCTGCGAGGGCCAGAGTTGGGGGATTCCGCGCAGCCCCCTGGGGGTTTTCCCCGATCCCGGCGCTCCGGCCGGGGTTTCGGCCGACGGCTCTCGCTGCTAGGGAGCTGTCAGAGGAGCAGACCATGACGCAGGCAGACCCCAAGGATCTCGGCTTCGACCTCGAGCGCCTGGCCCGCGTCGAGCACCTGATCGACGCCGACATCGACGCCAAGCGTTACGACGGTGCGGCAATCCGCGTGACGCGCGGCGGCAACGTCGCCTTGTCCGCCACCCGCGGCTTTGCCGAGCGGACGAGCGCCAGGCGACTCGAGTCGGACGCGGTGTTCGCGACGATGTCGGTCGGCAAGCAGTTCACGAACACGATCGTGCTGAATCGCATCGAGCGAGGCGACCTGCGGCTCATGATGCCCGTCTCGGAGCTCATCCCGGAGTTCGGGAACCGCGGCAAGGAGCGGATGACGCTCTTTCATCTCCTCACGCACACGAGCGGTATCGCGTCCCGCGTGCCGGCCCTCCCGCCCGAGGACCTGGTGAGCATCGAGCGGCTCGTCGCGTGGGCGTGCACCACGACGCCGGAGTCGCTCCCCGGCGAGCGCGTGAACTATTCGATCGCCGTCGCGCACGCGGTCATGGCCGAGATGGTGCGACGGGCGGAGGGCGCCACGCGCTCCTTCGGGCAGATCCTCGAGGAGGACCTCTTCCGGCCGCTCGGGATGAACGAGACGAGCCTGGGACCTCGAGCCGACCTCGTCCGGCGCCTTTGTCCGGTGGTCGCGCGCTTCACCGAGCCGGGACTCTTTGCCCCCTTCGAGATCGAAGGCATCGGGGCGCTCCTCTCGATTCCTGGTGCAGAGATTCCGGCAGGTGGCTTTCTCACCACCCTCAGCGACCTTGCCAGGTTCGTCGAGATGCTCGGGCGTGGAGGGGAGCTGGACGGCGCCCGCATCCTGTCGCCCGCGATGCTCGAGTTCGCCACCCGGAACTGGACCGGCGACAAGCCGAACGCGCTCCTCGACTACGCCGTGCAGATGCGCGGCTGGGTGCCGTTCCCAGCCTCGATCGGTCTCGGCTTCTTCGTCCGCGGCGAGGGCATCATCCCCGGGCCCTTCGGCAACCTCTCGAGCCCCAGGACGTTCGGCGGGATCGGCGCGGGATCGACCGCCTTCTGGATCGACCCGGCTCGCGACCTCGGGTTCTGTTTCCTCTCGACCGGCATCATGGAGGACAGCTTCCACCTCGAGCGCGTGTCGCGGCTCTCGGATGCCGTGATCGCTGCACTCGTCCACTGAGGGAGGCGCCACCCGTCGGGACACGATGAAAGTCGGCGTCCTCCAGTTCTTCAGCTGGCCCGAGCGGCGCGTGGCCATCGAAACGGTCTACGAGCGCGCGCTCCAGCGGATCGAGATCATGGACCGCACCGGATACGACGCGGTGTGGCTCGCCGAGCACCACTTCCATTCCTTCAGCGTCTGTCCTTCCGTGCACCTGATGGGCACGCATGTCGCCGCTCGCACGCGGCGGCTGCGCATCGGCACGGCCGTCTCGCTGGCGGCCCTCTACCATCCGCTTCGCCTCGCCGAGGAGGTGGCGCTGCTCGACGTCCTCTCCGGCGGCCGTGTGAACTGGGGAGCCGGGCGCGGCTTCGACCGCACGGAGTTCGTGGCCTTCGGCGTGCCGCCGGAGGAGAGCGCGCCCCGGTTCCACGAGGCCGTGGACATCGTCCTCCGCGCGTGGACGGAGGACCGGCTGACATACGCGGGACGCTACTTCCGTTTCGATGGGATCGAGGTGCTGCCGAAGCCGCGGCAGAAGCCGCACCCGCCCGTGTGGCTCGCGGCCTCCTCGCCGGACGCGATCCGTCGCGCCGCGGCGGCCGGCTTCACGATCATGATGGACCCGCACTCCTCCCACCGCGAGATCGCGAACAAACGGGAGCTCTACCGGGAGCAGCTCGAGGCGCGCGGCCTGTCGATCGAGGGCCGGGAGATTCCCATGGCACGCCTGCTCGCGATCGCGCGCACGCGACGCGAGGCGGAGGAGACCGCGCGCCGGGGTGCGCGCTGGCTGGTGGATTCCTACACCGGCCCGCAGCACCAGTCGCTGACGGGCGTGATCGGCTTCGGGGTGGCGGTCGGCGAGTCCGCCCAGCCCGTGGACCCGGTCGCGCGCTACCTCGACGGCGTCATCGTGTACGGGACGCCCGACGCGGTGGTCGACGAGATCGCGCGCCTGCGCGAGGAGATGTTCCTCACCTACCTCCTGTGCGCGCCGCTCAGCCACGAGTCGTTCGTCCTCTTCACGGACGAGGTGCTGCCGCGGATCCTCTAGCGTCCATGCACCCGATCTCGTTCGCCACCGATCCGTCGCGCTACCGCCACTGGAAGCTCGAGCTGCGCGACGACGTCGCGGTGCTGGGGATGGCCGTCGACGAGGGCGCCGGGCTCGTGCCCGGCTATGCGCTGAAGCTCAACTCCTACGACCTGGGCGTCGACATCGAGCTCGCCGACGCCGTCCAGCGCCTGCGCTTCTCCCATCCCGAGGTGCACGCGCTCGTGGTGACCTCGCTCCGCGAGCGCATGTTCTGCGCGGGCGCCAACATCTTCATGCTCGCCTCGAGCTCGCATCCGTTCAAGGTCAACTTCTGCAAGTTCACCAACGAGACCCGCCTCTACCTCGAGGAGATGAGCGCGGAGTCGGGTATCCGTGCGCTCGCCGCACTCAACGGGACGGCGTCGGGCGGCGGCTACGAGCTGGCGCTCGCCTGCGACGAGATCCTGCTCATCGACGACGGCTCGGCCGCGGTCTCGCTCCCCGAGGTGCCGCTCCTCGGCGTGCTTCCCGGCACCGGCGGGCTCACGCGCCTCGTCGACAAGCGGAAGGTCCGGCGCGACCGCGCCGACTTCTTCTCGACGGCGGCCGAGGGCGTCAAGGGAAGGCGCGCGGCCGCGTGGCGCCTGGTCGACGAGGCGGTGCCGAGCTCGCAGTTCGCCACGCGCGTGCGCGAGCGGGCCGCGGCGCTTGCCGGGGCGAGCGACCGTCCGAAGTCCGGCCCCGGCGTCGAGCTGGAGCCCATCTCGGCCGCGCCTTCGGCGCACGGGATGGAGTACCGCTGGGTGCGGCTCGAGATCGGGCGCGAGAAGCGCGTCGCCACGCTCACCGTCCGGGCGCCGGACCGGGGTGAGCCGGAGAGCCCGTCGGCTCTCCTCGAGGCCGGCTCGCGTGCCTGGGCGATCGCCGCCTGGCGCGAGCTCGACGACGCGCTCCTCCACCTGCGCTTCAACGAGCCCGAGATCGGCGTCGTGCTCCTCCGGACCGAAGGTGATGCGAAGGCCGTGCTCGCCGTCGACCGCACCGTCGACCGTCACCGGAGCCACTGGCTGGTGCGCGAGATCCTCCTCCTGCAGAAGCGCGTGCTGAAGCGCCTCGAGCTGACCGCGCGCACCTTCTTCGCGCTCGTCGACCCGGGCTCGGCGTTCGCGGGCTCGCTGCTCGAGTTGGCGCTCGCGGCCGACCGCGCCTACATGCTGGCTGGCGGGGATGCGCCTGCCACGGTCGAGCTCTCGCCGCTGAATCGCGGAGCGCTGCCGACGAGCTCCGGTCTCTCGCGGCTCGAGGCGCGCTTCCTCGGCGAGCCGGCCCGCCTCGGCGAGGTGCTTTCGCACGGCGGGCCGTTCGACGCGGAGGCTGCCTGCGATACCGGCCTCGTGACCTTTGCCCCCGATGACATCGACTGGGAGGACGAGGTACGCTTGGCAGTGGAGGAGCGGGCTGCAATGAGTCCCGACGCGCTGACCGGCATGGAGGCGAACCTCCGCTTCCCCGGGCCCGAGACGCTCGAGACGAAGATCTTCGGCCGGCTCTCGGCCTGGCAGAACTGGATCTTCACGCGACCGAACGCCACCGGCGAGAAGGGGACGCTCACGCTCTACGGCAAGGCGGGGCAACGGCCCGAGCTCGACCGGCGAAGGACCTGAGCGCGATGGGTGCGGTGGAGCTGCACGAGACGATCCCCAACAACGTGGGGCTGTCCTCCGACAAGCGCCTCAGACGCGCGCTCGAGGAGTGGCAGCCCCACTTCCTCGCCTGGTGGCGCGAGATGGGCCCGGATCGCTTCCGGGACGACGCCGTCTATCTCCGCACCGCGGTGTCGGTCGACGCGAGCGGCTGGGCGCACTTCGACTACGTGCGCATGCCCGAGTACCGCTGGGGCATCTTCCTCGCCGAACCCGTGGCCGACCGCCGCATCGGCTTCGGCGACGACCACGGGAAGCCGGTGTGGCGGGAAGTGCCGGGCGAGCACCGCAACACGCTCCGCCGCCTGATCGTCACCCAGGGCGACACCGAGCCTGCCTCCGTCGAGCAACAGCGCCGTCTCGGGGCGAGCTGTCCGTCGCTCTACGACCTCCGCAACCTCTTCCAGGTCAACGTCGAGGAGGGCCGGCACCTCTGGGCGATGGCCTATCTCCTCCATACCTACTTCGGCCGCGACGGCCGGGAGGAGGCGCGCGACCTCCTCGAGCGCCGGTCGGGGAACCCCGACAAGCCGCGCATCCTGGCCGCCTTCAACGAGCCGATCGACGACTGGCTGTCGTTCTTCATGTTCACCACCTTCACCGATCGCGACGGTAAGTATCAGCTGCTCGCGCTCGCCGAATCGGGCTTCGATCCGCTGTCGCGGACCTGCCGCTTCATGCTGACGGAGGAGGCGCACCACATGTTCGTCGGCGAGAGCGGCGTCGGCCGCATCGTGGAGCGGACCGCCGAGTGCCTGCGCGCGGGCACGGACCCCCGCGCCGCCGGCGCGCTCGACCTCGGCATCATGCAGCGGTACCTGAACTTCTGGTACTCGCTCTCGCTCGACCTGTTCGGCAGCGAGGTGTCGACCAACGCCGCGCACTTCTTCGGGGCCGGCCTCAAGGGGCGGCCGAGGGAGGACGAGCGCTACGACGACCACCTCGCGCTCGAGGGCGGCTACGAGATGGACGTCTACGAGGAGGGGAGGCTCGTGCGCCGGGCGATCCCGCTGCGCTCGGCGATGAACGAGGTCCTGCGGGATGCCTACGTGGAGGACTGCCAGAAGGCGCTCGACCGCTGGAACCGGCGGCTCGAGGGAACCGGCGTGCGGCTCGTCCTCCCGTCGCGCCGCTTCCACCGCCATCGGGGGACGTTCGCCGGCCACTTCTTCGACCCCGCGGGTGGCGAGATCACGGGCGAGGCGTTCGAGCGCTACCGCGACCAGTGGCTTCCCTCGGAGGCGGACCGCGCCTACGTCCGGAGCCTCATGGCTCACCCCGTGCTCGAGCCGGGCCACTTCGCGAGCTGGATCGCCCCGCCCGCGCGCGGCATCAATCACCAGCCGATCGACTTCCAGTACGTGCGCTACAACGAGGAGTAGCTCGCCGCTTTCCCGATGTCCTCGGGCGACGAAGCCGCTCACCTCAACATCGCTGCGGAGATCCTGTGCCGCGGCGACGATGCTGGCGTCGCGCTGCGCTTTCGTTCGGACGGGGAGCGCATCGACGTCGGCTACGCCGAGCTCAGGCAGCGCGTGCGCCAGATGGCCGCGGCGTTCGAGCGGCTGGGCATCCAGGAGGAGCAGCGCGTCCTCGTCGTCCTTCCCGACTGTCCCGAGTACGTCTACGCCTTTCTCGGCGCGATCTGGGCCGGGGCGGTGCCGGTCCTGGTGAGCACGTTTCTCCGGCCCGGCGACTCCCTTCCCTTCGTGCGCGAGACGCGGGCGCGGGCCGTGATCACCACGGCGGCCGTCGCCGACGTGCTCGAGGCCGAGACGCGCCCGCTCCCGATGGTGCTCACGGTGGGCGGCGGTCGGTCCGGCACGCTGTGGCAGGCGATCGAGGACGCGCCCGCCTCCCCGGGGCCCTTTCCGACGCACCGCGACGATCCGGCGTTCTGGCTTTACAGCTCGGGAACCACCGGCCGTCCGAAGGGCGTCGTTCACCGCCACCGCGACATCCTGCATGCGGTGGAGAGCTACGGACGCCATATCCTCGGCGTGCACGCCGGCGACGTCGCCTATGCGACCTCGAAGCTCTTCTTCGCCTACGGCCTGGGCGCGAGCCTGTACTTTCCGCTCGCCGCCGGTGCGTCTGCCGTGCTCTCGCCGGAGCCCTTCTCGCCGGCGCGGACCTGGACGATCCTCTCCGAGGAGCGGCCGAGCCTCTTCTTCGCCGTGCCGTCGGTCTATCGCGCGCTCCTCGAGCAGGCGCCGCCGGGCGCGCAGGAGGCGATTTCGGGACTGCGCCGCCTCGTCTCGGCGGGCGAGGCCCTGCCGGAAGCGCTCTTCCATGCGTGGAAGGAGCGCTTCGGCCAGGACATCATCGACGGCCTCGGCTCCACCGAGACGCTGCACATCTTCCTCTCGAACCGGCCCGGCGAATGCAGGCCGGGATCGCTCGGCCGGCCCGTCCCCGGCTACGAGGTGCGGGTGGTCGACGAGGGTGACGTGCCCGTCGCGGCGGGAAGCGCCGGACGGCTTCTCGTCCGCGGGGAAAGCATCGCGGCCGGCTACTGGCAGCGCGCGGAGGCCACGTGTCGGGCCTTTCGAGGCGAATGGCTCGCGACCGGCGACCAGGCGGTCGAGAACCCCGACGGCTCCTTTCGGGTCCTCGGCCGCACGGACGACATGCTGAAGGTCTCCGGGCAGTGGGTCTCGCCGCCGGAGGTCGAGAGCGTGGTGGCGTCGGTCGACGGCGTCCGCGAGTGCGCCGTGATCGGCGCGGCGGGCGAGGGCGGCCTGACGGAGCTCGTCGCCTGCGTGGTGGGCGTGTCGGGCGAGGCCGACGCGCTGCGTGAGCGCATCGAGCGCGCCTGCGCCGACGGCCTGCCGCGCTTCAAACGGCCGAAGCGGCTCGCCTTTCTCGAGTCGATCCCGCGCACCGCCACCGGGAAGGTTCAGCGCTTCGCGCTGCACGAGAGGATCGGTATCCGGCCTCCGCACGGCGTTCCTCGAGCTTGACCATCCGTCTCGGCGAAGCGACAATCCGCACCCTGTGCGGAGACTCGCCCCCGAGCGTGTGAACCGCGTACCGGCGGGCGACACGCCCCGGCTTCCCTTCGACGCGGCGGAGCTCGGCGTCTGGGAAGCCGACCTGATGACCGGTGAGGTGCGCGTCACCGACCGGTTCGCGGCGATGCTCGGTGTGCCGCCCGGCGTGACCCTCCGCCATCGTGATGAGTTGCGGGCCCGCGTTCACCCGGACGACCGGGAGCGAGTCAGAGCCGCCTTCGAGTCGGCGCTCGCGGGAGCGGGAGAGTACGGCGTCGAGTACCGCAGTCTCGGCGACGACGGCCAGGTCCGCCGGCTGGCGTCGAGCGTCGTGATCGTCCGGGACGTAAGCGGCCGCCCGCTGCGCGCGATCGGCACGGCGGTGGACATCACGCGGCGCGAGCGGCCCGAGGAGGCGCAGGCGCGCCTTGCCGCCATCGTCGAGGGCTCCGACGACGCCATCATCGGCAAGTCGCTCGACGGCATCGTGACGAGCTGGAACCAGGGCGCGGAACGCATCTTCGGATACACGGCCGAGGAAATGGTTGGGAGCCCTCTCTCTCGCCTGGTTCCGCCCGATCGCCCGGACGAGGTCCCATCGATTCTCGCGGCGATCCGGCGCGGCGAGCGGGTGGAGCACTTCGACACGGAGCGAGTGCGAAAGGACGGGCAGCGTATTCAGGTGTCGCTCTCCATCTCGCCGATCAGGGACGCGACGGGCGACGTGATCGGCGCGTCGAAGATCGCACGCGACGTGACGGACCGGAAACGTGCGGAGGAGGAGCGCGAGCGGCTCCTCGCGGAAGCCAAGCAGGCCCGCGCCGAGGCGGAAGCCGCGAGCCGCGCCAAGGACCAGCTGCTCTCGATCGTGTCGCACGAGCTTCGCACGCCGCTCGCCTCGATGCTCGGCTGGGTGCGCGTCCTGCGCCAGGGGAAGGTCTCGCCGGAGCGCGCGGCACGAGCCCTGCAGAGCATCGAGCGCAGCGGCAGGATACAGGCGGAGCTGATCGACGACCTGCTCGACGTGTCGCGGATCGTCACGGGCCGCCTGAGGCTCAACCTCGCTCCCGTCGACCTACGGGCCGTGGCCCAGGCCGCGCTCGATGCGATTCGACCCGACGCGGTCGGAAATGGCGTGCGGCTCGAAGCGAGCCTGGAGGCGGGCGGCACCGTCCTCGGCGACGCGATCCGGTTGCAACAGGTCGTTTCGAACCTCTTGAGCAACGCCGTGAAGTTCACCCCCGCGGGCGGATGCATCGAGCTGCGCGTCGAGCGAACCGACCGCGAGGCGCGCATCGTCGTCCGGGACACGGGGCGCGGGATCAACCCCGAGCTCCTGCCGCAGATCTTCGAGCCGTTCCGCCAGGGCGACGACGTGAAGACGAGGAAGACGGGCGGGCTGGGACTCGGCCTCGCCATCGTGCGGAGCCTGGTCCAGCAACACGGGGGTACGGTGAAGCCGGAGAGTGCGGGCGAGGGCACCGGTTCGACGTTCACCGTTACCCTGCCGCTCATGGACGCAGCGATC
>Ga0209156_10000071_pt1 | contig 69322 bp, 64 predicted proteins | sample GraSoiAngelo_124_FD_185881 | JGI IMG/M metagenome (GOLD analysis project Ga0209156, IMG submission 185881) | Grasslands soil microbial communities from the Angelo Coastal Reserve, California, USA - 14_0927_05_20cm (SPAdes) (version 2) | ecosystem: Environmental > Terrestrial > Soil > Grasslands... | reverse complement strand
TAGGGGTTTCCGGCATCTTTCGCGGATAATCTGGTCGAAACCCAAGCAAGCAGGGCACCGAGGTATCTCGGGCGCTGGGCCCGATCCGAGACCATGCTGGTCAACGCCTTCACCTCTCGGTAAACTGGCTCTTCGCTCGTAGTCCGGCCGCGTATGGAAAAGTGCACGGGCTCAGCTTCGATGGAGCGACCCGCATCGGGCCCGACCTCCGAGATGAACGTGGCGCTCAGATCATATGACCCCGGCGACAGGTGCCTGATGAACAGCCCTCGAGCGGCCGAATCCGCTGCTCCCCACCAGTCCTGCAATACGGCGGTATCGTACAATCGGCCGCCCGGCGCAATCGGAACGCCGCGCCATCCGAGCGGTGGTACATAATCCGACACACCAATGAGCCGCGGTACCGCCGAGCCCGCTCCGCTCGTTAGCACTGGGGTCAAGGCCGGGTACGTAATGCCGAACGGCGAAATCCACGCCGTGTCGAGCCCGTGGTTCGACAGCTCGAACACGGCGTAGATCGGCTCTTGTTCAAAGAACTCTCCCTTGCCGACGTATAACCTGAGCTCTAACTGCGCATTTCTGTTTGATCCAGCCGGGGCGCCGAATCGACTCAGCAGCGTCAAGCCGAGCAAAACCGTGGTCACCATCGGCCGTTTCATATCGAAGGCTTCGAAGACTGACGCCGTAGCAGCGGCAGCTCTAATCCATCCCGCAGCGCCTGCCAGCTCGCCTCGATGATGTTCTCCGAGCACCCCATCGTGCTCCAGCGCTCCGGCCCGCGGGCGGACTCCACGAGCACCCGAGGTTTGGCCGCCGTACCCAGATGCTCGTCAACGATGCGCACCTTGTAATCCACCAGGCGTACGTCGGCGAGCTGCGGGTAACGTGGCAAAAGCGCCTTGCGTACCGCACAATCGAGCGCGTTGACCGGGCCCGCGCCCTCGGCGGCCGTATGGATCACCTCCCCGTCCACCTGTAGCTGCACCATCGCCTGCGCGGTGGTGGTTCCTCCGTTCCACCCCTCGACGATGACGGTGAACCCCAGCAGCTCGAACGGCGGCCGATAATCCGGGGCCGAGCGCCGCACCAGCATCTCGAACGACCCATCCGCCGCCTCGAACTGATGTCCCGCGTACTCGAGCGCCTTCACCTGCTGCAGCACGTCCGCGCCGGCGGCAAGGCCCAGCGCGTCCGCCCGCAGCCGCACATTTTGCCGCCCCGACAGCTCGCTCACCACCACGCGCGTCTCGTTCCCGACCAGCGCCGGATCGATGTGCTGATAGCTCTCCGGCAGTTTCGCCACGGCCGCGACGTGGATGCCCCCTTTGTGGGCGAACGCGCTTGTGCCGACGTACGGCGCATGGGCATCGGGATTCAGGTTCGCGACGGCCGCCACGAAGAGCGCTACCTCCCGCATACGTCGCAGCTGCTCGGGCGGCAGCACCGGACAGCCGACCTTGAGCTGGAGCGTCGCGATGAGGGGGATGAGGTCGAGGTTGCCGCAGCGCTCGCCGTACCCATTGATCGTGCCCTGGATGTGGACGCATCCCGCGCGCACCGCCGCCAGCGCGTTCGCCACGGCAAGGCCGCTGTCGTTGTGCGGGTGAATGCCGAGTGGTGTACCGAGCTGCGCCTGGACGTCGCGCACACGCTGCTCCACGACTTCCGGGAGCTCCCCTCCGTTCGTGTCGCACAGGACGATACAGTCCGCGCCCGCGCCAGCCGCCGCCCGTAGCGTGGCGAGCGCGTAGTCCGCATCCAGGCGGTACCCGTCGAAGAAGTGCTCCGCGTCGTAGATCACCTCCCGGCCGAGCCGACGAAAGTAGCCCACGCTCTCCGAGATCATGCGGAGGTTCTCGTCGCGGCTCGTCTCGAGCACGCGCTCCACGTGGAGGGTGGAGCTCTTTCCGAGCGCCTGGACGTCGCGCACACGCTGCTCCACGACTTCCGGGAGCTCCCCTCCGTTCGTGTCGCACAGGACGATACAGTCCGCGCCCGCGCCAGCCGCTGCCCGTAGCGTGGCGAGCGCGTAGTCCGCATCCAGGCGGTACCCGTCGAAGAAGTGCTCCGCGTCGTAGATCACCTCCCGGCCGAGCCGCTGGAAGTAGCCGACGCTCTCCGAAATCATACGCAGGTTCTCGTCGCGGCTCGTCTCGAGCACGCGCTCGACGTGCAGCGTGGAGCTCTTGCCGACGAGCGTCACCACCGGCGTCTCGGCTTCGAGCAGAGCGGCGAGATTGGGATCGTCCTCGCAGCGGCCGTTGGCCCGCCGGGTCATTCCGAAGGCCGCGATCTTCGCATGCCTGAGGGGTTCTTTGCGGATCCGGCGGAAAAACTCCGCGTCCTTGGGGTTCGAGCCCGGCCAGCCGCCTTCGAGGTAGTGGATGCCCAGCTCGTCCAGCCGGTGCGCGATTTTCAGTTTGTCGTCGACCGAAAGCGACAGGCCCTCGCGCTGCGTGCCATCCCGCAGTGTCGTGTCGTACAGGAACATGTGCGTTGCCCCTCGCGTGCTTCCACCAGGGATACCAAAGCGGCGCGGCCTCTCGACTTCTCGAGAGGCCGCGCCGCGCATCATCGGGTCCTACAGTCCGTCAGCCGAGTGCCAGCCCGCCGCCTCTCAGATCGAGTCGGATGGTAATGCTCGTAATCGACAGGCCAGCGCAACGGACGCTCATGGCTGTGATACTAACCCCCGCGCGGGGTGCGTCAATCCCTCGGCCTCTCCGCTCAAGACCTCACGGACCCGCACCACCTCACCGACCACAACCGTAGCGGGAGGCTCGAGACCCTCCTCCGCAACCCGCGCGGCGAGCCTGGCCAGCGTGCCGACCACGGTCCGCTGAGTGGGGAGCGTACCACTCGCGATCAGCGCCGCCGGTGTGTCGGGATCCGCGCCGTGCTCGAGCAGTCGAGCGGTGATTTCGGGCAAGGCGGAGAGCCCCATCAGCACCACCAGTGTCGGCACCCGCGCGAGCGCCTCCCAATCGAGGTTGGACACGCCCTCGCACTCGTGTCCCGTGACCACCGCGAACGCTGATGCCAACCGCCGGTGGGTGACCGGTATCCCCGCCGCTGCGGGCACGGCGATCGCCGACGTCACGCCCGGCACGACCCGAAACGGCACTCCGGCAGCGCGCAGGGCTTCGCACTCTTCGGCGCCGCGGCCGAACACGAAGGGATCGCCGCCCTTGAGCCGCACGACCGTCAACCCGCGCCGGGCCCGCTCGACCAACAACGCGTTGATCTCGCTCTGCGCCAGGTCCGCTTCACTACTGTGCGGGCGCTTCCCCACGAACACTCGCTCTGCTCCGGGCGGCGCTTCGGCCAGCAGAGATGGAGCGACGAGGCGATCGTACACGACCACGTCGCCCGATCGCAGGATCTCGAGTCCCTTCGCGGTGATCAAGCCGGGGTCGCCCGGACCGGCGCCGACCAGGTAGACGACCCCCGGCTCGTTATGTCCCCACTCTGAAGAGTGGGCTCGGTGAGTCACTGCCCTTAAGGGCAGTGCGGTTCCAGGCCCAGGCTTCAGCCTGGGAAACTCGGGCGGCTGCTTGACCAGCTCGTCTATTCGCCGGTGCGCACCTTCGTCATCACCCCGGCGCACGAACTCGATCACGTCCGAGTCCACGATGCGGTACCACAGGGTCGTCCGGGCGCGAGTGTCCGGGACGCGTGCCGCCACCTCGGGCCGGAGCTCACCCAATAGCTCGCACAAGCGCGCCTCCGCCGGTCCGATCAGGCGGGCGACGCGCTGACGCAAGCGCGCCGCGAGCGCGGGACTCTTGCCCGACGTCGACACGGCGACCGTGATGTCTCCCTCCCGGTGGATCGCGGGCGCGATGAAGCTGCAGTGGTCCAGATCGTCTACCGCATTCAGGAGGACGCCCTCCCGTTCGGCCTCGGCCCACACTTGGGCGTTGGCCGCGCGATCGTCGGTCCCCGCGATGGCGAGCCACGCGCCCGCGAGATCGCCCGACCGATAGGGGCGGCGCCGGAGATCGATCCCGCCCGCCGCCGCGAGCTCCGCCAGGCGGGGCGTGGTCTCGGGACTCACCACGGTGACATGCGCACCGGCCGAGAGCAGGCCGAGTACCTTCTGCTCGGCCACCGCGCCGCCGCCGATCACGACGGCGCGGCGCCCACGCAGGTCGAGAAACACGGGGTAGAACGTCACGAGCTGACCGGGACCGAGGCGCGCCGCGCCGCGATGCCCACCCGATGGCAGAAGTCGCCGAACCGCTCGTCGTCGAGCCGCTCGTCGCGGTAGCGCTCGAACAGCGGCCGAACGGTGGCGACGAGCCGATCGCGTGGAACCAGATCGGCATACAACGTCCCCAGCCTCGTGCCGAGCATACTGCCGCCTACGAACAGGCCGTACTTGTGCAGCGAACGACCGACGAACGCGAGGTCGGCGGTGTAGGGTCGCGCGCAGCCGTTGGGGCACCCGGTCATCCGGACCGTGAGCGCCGCATCCGCAACACCCAGTCGCTCGAGCTCGGCCTCGAGCTCCGCGATCACGTCCGGCAGCGCCCTCTCCGCCTCGGCGACCGCGAGCCCGCAGGTCGGGAGCGCGGGGCACGCCATGGACCAGCGCCGCACGACCGAAAGCGATCGGTGACCCGCGACGCCGTGGTCGGCCAGGATCCGGTCCACGAGCGGCCTCTGCCGGTCGGGGATGTCGGTCAACAGCAGGTTCTGTTGGGGAGTGAAGCGGACGCCGCCGCCGACGGTCTCGACCACGCGGCGCAGCGCGCTGCGCAGCCTGCGGTCCTCGCCGTCCCGGATGCGGCCGTTCTCGACGAACACGCCTAGGAAGGAGCGTCCCCTGCCCTGCTCGTGCCACCCGAGATGGTCCTCGATATCCGACACCTGGACCGGTGCGGCGGGCGCGAGCGGACGGCCGAGCTGGCGCTCCACCTGCTCGTGGAACCAGTCCAGTCCCTGCTTGTCGAGCAGGTACTTGAGCCGCGCGTGGCGCCGGTCGCTGCGGTTGCCGTGATCCCGCTGCACTTTGACCACGGCCTCGGCCACTTCCCTCACTTCGCCAGTTCTGGCGAAGCCCAGCGTGTCGGCGAGCCGCGGATAGGTATCTGTCTTTCCGTGGGTGCGTCCCATGCCGCCGCCCACCAGCACGTTGAATCCCGCGAGCCGATCTCCCTGCACGACCACCAGGAAGCCCAGGTCGTTCGAGTGCACGTCGCAGCAATTATCGTCCGGAAACGCGAACGCGAGCTTGAACTTCCGCGGCAAGTACCGCGTGCCGTAAATCGGGTCGGGCTCCGTAGGGCGGCCCGCCACCGGCTCGCCGTCGAGCCAGATCTCGTGGTACGCCCCGGTCCGCGGCAACAGGTGATCCGACACCTGGCGAGCCACTCGCAGAACTTCCTCTCGCAGCCCGCCCTCGAGCGGCGCGGGGCATGAGATCACGTTGCGGACCACGTCGCCGCACGCACCCAGCGTGGTCACGAGCACGTCGTTCACGGAGCGGATCGTCGCCTTGAGATCGCCCTTGAGCACGCCGTGGAACTGGTTACCCTGGCGCGTCGTGACCCGTAGCGTGCCGTTGCCGTAGCGGTCGGCCAGCTCGTCGATCACGAGGTACTGCTCACCGGTGAGCACACCGCCCGGGATCTTGCAGCGGACCATGAACTGGTGGGCCGGCTCGCCGTCCGTGCCACGCAGCGCACGGCGCTGGTCGCGATCCTCCTGTTGGTACGTCCCGTGGAACTTGAGGAGCTGAGCGCTCGCGTCGGAGAAATGGTCTCCGGCGGTAGCGAGCTGAGCCGCGAGATCACCCCGCAGGCCGTGGCTCTCCTCCTTCACCTTCTCGACCGCGCTGAGCGGCTTCTCGGTCATGCGACCACCACCTCCCGCAGACCGTCAGCGAGCACCTGGCCGACTTCCGGCCGGCTGAACTCGGGTGGCGGCAGCGTGCCGCTGCGCAGCAACTCCCGCACTTTGCTGCCGGAGAGCGTCACATGAGATTCGGCGTCGTGCGGGCACGTCTTGGGAGACGCCATGCCGCCGCAGCGCTGGCAGTAGAACGTGTGCTCGAAGCAGATGGGGTGAATGCCGAGCTCCGCCGGCGCAAAGCGCTCGAAGATGCGCTGCGCGTCGTAGGTGCCGTAGTAGTTCCCGACCCCTGCGTGATCGCGGCCCACGATGAAGTGAGTGCAACCGTAGTTCTTGCGCACCAGCGCGTGGAACACGGCCTCCCGCGGGCCGGCGTACCGCATCGCGGCCGGGAAGCCGGCGAGCAGCACGCGATCCCGCGGGTAGTACCGCTCCAGCAGCACGCGGTAGCTCTTGACGCGGACGGCGGCCGGGACGTCGTCGTCCTTGGTGGGCCCGAGGAGTGGGTGCAGCAGCAGCCCGTCGACCGTCTCGAGAGCCGCCTTCTGGATGTACTCGTGCGCCCGGTGCACCGGATTCCGCGTCTGAAAGCCGACCACGGTGCGCCAGCCGCGCTCGGCAAACGCGCGTCGGGTGTCCGCGGGATCGAGCGCCAGCTCCGGGAACGTCGGGGCGGTGCGCCGGAGTAGGCGAATGTCCCCCCCGACCAGGAAATCACCCTGGCCATACAGTTGAGCCACACCGGGATGCTTGGGGTCGGTCGTCCCGTAAGCGAGCTGTGCCTCCTCTTCCTTCGAGTGGGTGAACACCTCTCGGACCTGGAGCAAGGCGACGGCCCGCCCGTCCGGCGTCTCGAGCGCCACGGTGTCGCGGATCTTTCTGGCATCGGTCACGCGTAAAGTGATCGGGAGCGACCACGGGAGCCCGTTTGCCAAACGCATCTCGTGAAGGACGCGTTGGTAGTCGGCGAGACCCATGAAGCCCGTGAGCGGGCTGTAGGCGCCGGTCGCGATGAGCTCCAGATCCGCCACGGTCCGCGCGTCGACCGTTACGGCCGGCAGCGCGGCCGCCAGGTCGAGCGCCGCCGGGTGCTCCTCACCTGCGATCACCCGGCTCACCAGCGTCCCGCCATGCGCCGCGATCGGGGTTGTGTCAGAGCTCACCACTTAGACCTCCTGCTTGATGGTGAAGGTGTGGAGCCCGCACTCGGTCTTGCCGGTGCCACTCCACCGCCCCGCGCGCTCGGCTTCGCCGGGTGCCGTGGGTCGGGTGCACGGCCAGCAGCCGATGCTCGAGTAACCCTGGTCGAGCAATGGGTGATACGGCACGCCGTTTTCCCGGATGTAGCGCCACACGTCCGCCCGGGTCCAATGCGCGAGGGGAAACACTTTCACCATCGGCCGGCCGTCGAGCTCGTGATACTCGACGACCTCCGTGGCCGAGCGGGTGGACGACTGATCCTGTCGCACCGCGCTGATCCAGGCATCGAACCCGGCGATCGCCCGCGCGAGCGGCTCGACCTTGCGAATGGTGCAGCAGCGGTCCGGGTCCGTCTGGTACAGCGGACCCGGGTCGGTCAGGGGCTTCACGTCGACGACATTGAGGCCGTAGCGCTTGGCGAACCGCTCTTTGAACGCGTACGTCTCGGGGAAATGGAAGGCGGTGTCGAGAAAGAGGACCGGCACCGTCCGGTCGATGCGGCTGAGCAGGTGTGCGAGCACGACGCCGCCCCCGCCGAAGCTCACGGTCAGGGTCGCCTTGCCCGGGAACGTATCCACCGCCCACGTGAGGGTCGTTTCCGGATCGGCACCCCGTAGGGCTAGGGCCCGCTCGCGAACCTGCGCGGCGCTAAGCATCGCCCGGGCTCCGGAGGTGGCCGAGCTCGAGGAGCCGGTCGACCACCCGGGACGCGCTGTCGGCGATCTCCTCGCATTCGGTGTCGATCACGAGCTCTGCGGCCAGCGGCTCTTCGTAGGGGTCCGACACGCCGGTGAACTGCGCGATTTCTCCGGCCAGGGCTCGGGCGTACAACCCCTTCGTGTCGCGGCGGATGCACTCGTCGAGCGAGGCCTTCACATACACCTCGACGAACGCGCCGATCTCTTCGCGCATCTCGTCGCGGATCGCGCGGTAGGGTGAGATCGCGGCTGTGATCACCGCGACGCCGTTGCGCGCGAGCAGCTTCGCGACGTAACCGATGCGGCGGATGTTGGTGTCGCGGTCTTCGCGCGAGAACCCGAGGCCCTTGGAGAGGTTCTGGCGCACTTCGTCGCCGTCGAGGACTTCGACGGGGATGCCGCGACCACGCAGCTCTGCGCTCACCGCGGCCGCGAGCGTGGACTTGCCCGCGCCGGACAGCCCGGTGAACCACAACGTGAACCCGTGCGTCTGCGCGATACGCTTGTCCGCTACCAGTTCAGGTTGAGTCATCGCTCTCTCTCCCGACCGTCGCCTGGTTATCCCCCCTCTCCACACCGTGGAGAGGGGGACAGGGGGTGAGGCAGAAACGAAACGGGCCCGCTTCCCTAGGGAAGCGGGCCCGATCTGCGTCGCGCGTGCCGTTTACAACCTAATCGAGCATCATCCGATGCCGGCAACCACAGCGCCACAACCGCGTCCGCTCCCCGAAGGGCAAGGACACATCATCCGACAGGCCGGACAACAACAGGTCGTGGTGTGGTGCGCGATCATGAGTTTGCTATTTACGCGGCGTGTGCCGCCGTGTCAACCATACTTTCGGGTGGTTGACAGGGATTGGGCCGACCGCTTAGTTACCGCTCATGCAGCGTACCCGTTCGCATCACCGGCACCACCATCGCCACCCGTTTCATGGGGGGAGCCGGAGGCGTACGCCAAGGTAACGAGTAGATCGCAGCACCTTGAGTCCATCGCCGACGCCGACCCCCCGGGGCCGGCGTCGTGCTTTTCGGGGACGCCGCAGCTCCGGGGCCTCGGTTCGGCCAAACGATTCGGAGCGACAACGATGTCCCGACAGTCTGGTTCCTCCACACCGCTACGCCTCGGCCTGCCCAAAGGCCGCATGGAGCAAGCGGTGCTGACGCTCCTCGGCGACGCCGGCATCCGAATTCGCCCCGGCGCCCGCGGCTATCGGCCCGACGTGTCCCTGCCGGACACCGAAGCCAAGATCCTCAAGCCACAGAACATCGTGGAGATGCTCGCCCTCGGCAGCCGGGACTTGGGCTTCGCCGGCGCCGACTGGGTGGCGGAGCTCGAGGCGGACGTGGTCGAGCTGCTCGACACCGGGCTCGACCCCGTGCAGGTAGTTGCGGCGGCGCCCAAGACGCTGCTCATGGAGGGACGCCTGCCCGCGCGTCGCCTGGTGGTAGCGTCGGAATACGAGCGGCTGGCGGAGCGTTGGATCGCGCAGCGCGGGCTCTCCGCCGAGTGCGTACGCTCGTACGGCGCGACCGAGGTGTTCCCGCCGGAGGACGCGGACGTCATCGTGGACAATACCGCCACCGGCGCGACGCTCGAAGCGAACGGCCTCGTGGTCGCGTCACCTGGTGGTAGCGTCGGAATACGAGCGGCTGGCGCAGCGCTGGATCGCGCAGCGCGGGCTTTCCGCCGAGTGCGTACGCTCGTACGGCGCGACCGAGGTGTTCCCGCCGGAGGACGCCGACGTCATCGTAGACAATACCGCCACCGGCGCGACGCTCGAGGCGAACGGCCTCGTGGTTGTGGACGAGCTGATGCGCTCCTCCACGCGCCTGTATGCGAACCCCGCGGCGCTCGAGGACCCTGCGCGCAGGCGCCGCGTCGACGATCTCGTGATGCTGCTCGACTCGGTGCTCGTGGCCCGGCGCCGCGTGATGCTCGAGGTCAACGCCTCGGCGGAGTGCCTCGAAGCCGTGGTCGCCGTGCTGCCGTCGATGCGGCAAGCCACCGTGGCGCCGCTGTACGGCAACGGTGGCTACGCTGTGAAGGCCGCGGTGCCGCGCGAGGCGCTGCCCGAGGTGATTCCTGCGGTGAAGGCGGCCGGCGGCACAGACCTCGTCGTGTCCACCTTCTCGCAGATCGTCCCATGACGGCCACTACCACGACCCTGAACGGTCCCGTGTCGCGGCTCGACCCGGCCGCGGCCTATCGCCGTCCGGCGAGCGTTCCTGGCCTGCTGCGCCTCGACTCGAACGAGGGAGTTCTGCCGTCCCCCGCCCTGCTGGGCGATTTTGCCAACGCGGATCCAGAGCTGTTGCGCCGCTACCCGGACGTCTCCGCACTCGAGGCCGCGCTCGCCGCCCGCGTCGGCGTGGCGCCCGAGCGCCTGATGGTGACCGCCGGCGCGGACGAGGGAATCGACCGCGCCTGCCGCGCCTTCCTCGAGCCCGGCCGTACCATCCTCCTCCCCGATCCCAGCTTCGACATGTTCGACTGCAGCGCCACACTCGCGGGCGGTGAGCTGGTCCGCATCCCGTGGCGGGACGAGGCCTTCCCCATCGAAGCGTTCATAAGCCGGCTCGACGCGCTCACGGCCGTCGTCGCGGTCGTGTCGCCGAACAATCCGACGGGGAGCGTGGCGACCCTGGCCGATGTCCGGCGCCTCGCCGCCGCTGCGCCTAACGCCCTGCTCATCCTCGATCACGTGTATGTCGAGTACGCGGACGACGATCTCACGCCCGCGGTACTCGATCTTCCCAACGTCCTGGTGCTGCGGACGCTCTCCAAGGCCTGGGGGCTCGCCGGCTGCCGCGTCGGCTACGCGGTCGGGAGCCCGTACGTCGTCGCCGTGCTGCGTGCGGCGGGCGGTCCGTACACGGTGGCGGCGCCCTCGGTTGCGTTGGCGCTCTCCCAGCTCGAGCGCGGCGTCGAGCCGCTCCGCGCACACGTCGCGCGAGTGCGCCAGGAGCGCCGCCTGCTCACCGCGCGACTTGCCGCCGCCGGGCTCCTGCCCTGGCCCTCGCAGGCGAACTTTGTGCTCGTCGAATGCGGACCGCGCGCCGGATCGATCCGCGCGGGACTCGCCGCCCGCGGCGTGCTGGTACGCGACTTCCCTGCCCGCCCCGGCCTCGACACCGCGCTGCGCATCACCTTGCCCGGTGATCCTGCCGACTTCGAGCGGCTGAGTGCGGCCCTCGAGGGGACGCTCGACGCCGAGGGACTCGAGCCATGACCACACGCACCGCAACGGTCAGCCGCGCCACCCGGGAGACGTCGATCACGGTCACGCTCACCCTCGACGGCACGGGCAAAGCCGACGTGAAGACGGGCCTCGGTTTCCTCGACCATTTGCTCGAGGCGCTCAGTCGCCACGCCCGGTTCGACGTCACGCTGGCGTGCGAGGGCGACCTCCATGTCGACGACCACCACACGGCCGAAGACTGTGCGCTGGCGCTGGGCCAGGCGCTCGACCGCGCGCTGGGCGAGCGGCGCGGCGTGAACCGGTTCGGCTGGGCGTATGCCCCGCTCGACGAGGCGCTGGCGCGCGCCGTGGTCGACCTGTCGGGGCGGTCGTACGCGGACGTGACGCTCGACCTCTCCCGCGAGACGATCGGCGGTCTCGCCTGCGAGAACATTCCGCACATCCTGCGCTCGCTGGCAGCGGCGGGACGGCTCACGCTGCACGTCGACGTCCTGAAGGGTGAGAACGATCACCACCGCGCCGAGGCGGCGTTCAAGGCGACCGCCCTCGCGCTGAAGCAGGCGGTGGCGTGCTCCGGCTTCGACGATGTGCCCTCCACCAAGGGCACGCTCGGGGAGAAGGGGGGGCGCGATGAATGATGTGGTCATCGTGGATTCCGGCGTCGCGAACCTCGCGTCCATCGCGAGCGCGTTCCGCCGCCTCGGCGCGACCGTCGTGGTGACGGGGGATGAGGGCGTCGTGCGGGACGCACCACGCGTGGTGCTGCCCGGTGTGGGCGCGTTCGGTGCCGGGCTCGGGGCCCTGCGCGCGCGCCGGCTCGACCAGGCTGTCACCCAAGCGGCGGCCCGCGGCACCCCGCTCCTGGGCGTGTGCCTCGGAATGCAGATGCTGTGCGAAGCGAGCGAGGAAGCGCCGGGCGTGCCCGGGCTCGGAGTCATCCCCGGCATCTGTCGTCGCCTGCCCGAGGACGTGCGCGTGCCGCACCTCGGCTGGAACGCCGTTACCGCCACCGGCGACGGGCTCGTCGCGACGGGCGTGGCGGCGTTCGCGAACTCATACGCGCTGCGGGAGGCCCCAGCCGGGTGGGTGCCCGCCTGGACGACGCACGGAGTGCGGTTCGTCGCGGCGCTAGAGAAAAGCGGCGAGCGTCTCCTTGCCTGCCAGTTCCATCCCGAGCTGTCGGGCGCGTACGGCGCGGCGCTGCTCGAGCGCTGGCTCGCAGGAGCGAAGGGCGCGCCCGCTCCGGCCCTCGCCGGCTCGACCCCGGGACTGTTGCCGCGGGTCGTCCCCTGCCTCGACGTACTGGATGGTCGGGTGGTGAAGGGAGTGCAGTTCCAGCATCTCCGGGACGCGGGGGACCCGGCGTCACAGGCGGCGCTGTACGAGTCTCAGGGCGCCGACGAGATCGTCGTGCTGGATGTGGCGGCGTCGGCCGAAGGGCGCGCCACGCAGCTCGAGACGGTGGCCCGGGTGCGCGCGGCGATTCGAATTCCCCTCACCGTCGGCGGCGGGGTCCGGAGCGTGGATGACGCGCGTTGCCTGCTCGCCGCCGGCGCGGACAAGGTGAGCGTGAACACGGCAGCGGTTCAAAGGCCCGCCCTCCTCTCCGAGCTCGCCGCCGAGTTCGGCCGCCAGTGCGTGGTCCTCGCCATCGATGCGCGCCGCACCGGGAACGGCTGGGAAGCACTTACGCACGGCGGCCGCCAGCCCGGGCCACCGGACGCCGTGGCGTGGGCGCGGGAGGCTGCAGGCCTCGGGGCCGGGGAGATCTTGCTCACGAGCTGGGACCGCGACGGGACGCGCGCCGGTCCTGACCTGGAGCTCTTGCGGGCGGTGCTCGGTGCGGTGCGGGTGCCGGTGATCGCGTCTGGCGGGATCGGCGAGCGCGAGCACGTGGCGGAGGCGTTCCGCGCCGGCGCGGATGCCGTGCTCGCGGCGTCGGTGTTCCATGACGGCGACGACACCGTCGACGGCATCAAGGCCGATCTCTCCCTTCGTGGCATCCGGGTGCGGCGATGATCGTCCCCAGCATCGACCTGATGCAGGGCCGCGCGGTCCAGCTGCGCGGGGGCCGGGACTTTGTGCTCGACGGCGGCGACCCCCTGGCCCGGCTCGAGGAGTTCGCGGTGGCCGGAGAGGTCGCGGTCGTCGACCTCGACGCCGCGCTCGGCAAGGGAGGGGGCTCGAACGCGGCCCTGATCCGTGAGATGGTGCGTCGGGCGCCATGCCGCGTGGGCGGCGGCATCCGCGATCTGGACACAGCGCGCGCGTGGCTCGACGCGGGCGCCGCGAAGATCATGATCGGCACAGCGGCGAGCCCGGACTTCTGTGCCGCCCTGCCGCGCGAGCGCGTGATCGCCGCGGTGGACGCGGAGCGCGGTCACGTTGTCGTGGAAGGTTGGCGAACCGCTACCGGCACCCCGGTGCTCGAGCGGATCCGCGACCTCGCGCCCGTCGTCGGCGGGTTCCTCTTCACGCAGGTCGAGAAAGAAGGCGCCATGAGCGGATTCGATTTCCAGGCCGTGGCGGCCGCCGTGCGCGCGGCGGAGGAGGTGCGGCTTACCGCGGCCGGGGGGATCACCACGGCGACGGAGATCGCCGAGCTGGACGGGATCGGCGCGGACGCACAGGTGGGCATGGCGCTCTACACCGGGCGGCTGGCGCTGGGTGAGGCGGTGGCCGCGCCGCTCGTGAAGCCGGTCGGCGACGTCTGGCCCACGGTCGTGTGCGACGATTGGGGGCACGCGCTGGGCCTCGTTTGGAGCACGCGTGAGTCGCTCGCGCGTGCGATCGCAGAGCGCAAGGGCATCTACTGGTCGCGCTCGCGCCAGGCGCTGTGGGAGAAGGGCGCGACGTCGGGCAATACACAGGAGCTGGTGCGCGTGGACCTGGATTGCGACCGCGACGCGCTGCGCTTCACGGTGCGGCAGCGAGGCGCCGGATTCTGTCACCTCGACCGACCTGCGTGCTGGCCCGCGGAGTTCGCGCTGGACGACCTAGAGCGCACCATCGCCACGCGCGCGGCTTCGCTCCCTCTGGCCGACCCAGGCTCGCGCACCAGCAAACTGCTGGGAGACCCGGTGCTGCTCGCCGCGAAACTACGCGAGGAAGCAGCGGAGCTGGCGCGGGCCGGCACACGCGCCGAGGCCGTACACGAGACGGCCGACCTTTTTTACATGGCGCTCGTGGCCCTGGTCCGTGGCGGTGGCTCGCTCACGGAGGTGCGGGCCGAGCTGGCGCGCCGTCATGCGGGGGTCACACGGCGGCCGATGACCGCGAAGGCTCCGACGGACGCGCCATGAGGGCGTCACCCCTGCTGCCCCGTCGCACGGTTGCCAAGCTGGCCCGCCGCGGCGCGGGCCTCGACGCCAAGACTCGCGCCGCCGCGGCGCGCATCGTCGAGGCCGTCCGGACACACGGGGAGGTCGCCTTGCGCAAGCACGCCGAGCGGTTCGGGGACGTGTTGCCGGGCGCGCCGTTGTATCACGACCGCCCCGAGCTGGCGCGGGCCCTGACGGGTCTTTCGACCGATGATCGAGTCCGACTCGAGCGCGTCGCGGCGCGGATCCGGGCGTTCGCGGTGGCCCAGCGAGGCGCGCTCGGTTCGGTGAGCGTGCCGGTGCCCGGCGGGGTCGCGGAGCACCGGATTGCGCCGATGCAGCGCGCGGGGTGCTACGCGCCCGGAGGGCGCTATCCTCTGCCCTCATCGGTGCTGATGACCGCGGTGACCGCTCGCGTGGCGGGCGTGCGAGACATATGGGTCGCGAGCCCTAAACCACAAGGCTTAACGCTCGCCGCCGCCGCAATTGCGGGCGCGGACGGCGTGCTCGCCGTGGGAGGGGCGCAGGCGATCGCGGCGCTCGCCTACGGTACGGGTCCCATCGCGCCGCGCGACGTGATCGTCGGGCCTGGGAACCGCTACGTGGCCGCGGCGAAGCGGCTCGTCGCCGGAGCCGTCGCGATCGACATGCTCGCGGGTCCCTCTGAGCTCGTCGTTTTCGCGGACTCGAGTGCCGACGCCGCGACGGTCGCGGTAGACCTGCTCGCCCAAGCCGAGCACGACCCCCACGCCGTACCAATGCTCGTGACCACCGATGCCTCGTTGGTCGAACGCGTGGAGCGGGAGCTCGCCCGCTGCCTCGGCGACCTGCCGACCGCCCGCGTGGCGCGAGCGGCATTGGACGGCGTGCTCGCCGTGGGAGGGGCGCAGGCGATCGCGGCGCTCGCCTACGGTACGGGTCCCATCGCGCCGCGCGACGTGATCGTCGGGCCTGGGAACCGCTACGTGGCCGCGGCGAAGCGGCTGGTCGCCGGTGCTGTCGCCATCGACATGCTGGCGGGCCCGTCCGAGCTGACGGTATTCGCGGACGACGGGGCCGACCCCGGCACCGTGGCCGCCGACCTGCTGGCGCAGGCCGAGCACGATCCCGACGCCGTGCCCGTCCTCGTGGCTCTCGATCCCCGGCTTCCCGATCGTGTGGAGACGGAGCTCACCCGCCAGCTCGGCGACCTGCCGTCGGCCGCGATCGCGCGAGCGGCGCTTGCGAACGGCGGAGTGGTCGTGGTGGCGAGCCTAGACGAAGGGATCGCGGCGTGCGACGCGATTGCACCTGAGCACCTGCAGCTCGAGCTCCGGGACGCGGCCGCCGTGGCGCCCCGGCTGGGCCATTACGGCGCGCTGTTCGTCGGTGCGGGAGCCGCGGAAGTCCTAGGCGACTACGGCGCGGGACCGAATCACGTGCTGCCGACCGGTGGGACGGCGCGCTCGACCGGCGGGCTCTCGGTCTACACATTCCTGCGCGTGCGGACGTGGCTCCGCATCGACGACCGCGCCGCGGCCGTGCCGCTCATCGAAGACGCAATCTGGCTCGGCCGCGCGGAAGGACTGGAGGGGCATGCAAGAGCCGCGGAAAGACGGCTGTAGTTTCTTTCTTCCATTTCGCGGACCGAGCGGGCCTGTCATCCTGAGCGCCGCAGGCGCGAAGGATCTCCCGCAAGCAGATCCTTCGCTCGCGCGCGTTCCGCGTGCTCGCTCAGGATGACAGCGCCAAGCGGCGGCGGTAGCGGTAAAAAGGGAGAATAATGAGGAGAGTGTCGTTCTCCCTGCGGGAATAGCGAAGGGCATGTTGAGCGGTTGAGGTGTATTCTAGTGTCTGAACAATTTCCGGAGTGAGGACATGCGGATCATTCTGTTGATCGCGACACTGACGTTGGCGCAGGCCCAACCGGGCAACGGCCAGGCGGCCTCCTTCACCTGCTGGATCCGTGGACCGGCGGATAAGCTGGCGGAGCGGCCCAGCCCACTGGACTCGAGCGCGGTCCAACTCGGGGGCGGGACCATCAAGCTGTGCTACGGCCGCCCGTCGGCGCGCGGCCGTAAGGTCATGGGCGAACTGGTCCCGTTCGGCCAGCCGTGGCGACTCGGCGCCAACGAAGCCACGAGCATCCACCTCCCGTTCGCGGCGGAGATCGCCGGGGTGCGGGTGGAGCCGGGGACGTACACGCTGTACGTGATTCCTGGCGCCTCGAAATGGCAGATCGTCGTCAACCGCGGCGTTCAGCGCTGGGGTGTTCCGATCGACAAGGACGTGCGGGCGGCGGATGTGGGCGCGGGCACGGTGACCACCGAGTCGCTCGGCGCGCCCGTCGAGATGCTCACGCTCAAGTTCGCGCCGGCCACGGGCAACGCGACGGAGCTGGTGTTCGAGTGGGAGAAGACACGCGTACGGATTCCGATCCGCCGGACGGCCGGTTGACACGCGTAGTCACGCGTTCTACGTTGCACGATCGCATGCGCACGACGCCGATGTGTCGTCACACCTGTTGTTGTAGCCGCCTCCCCACCCACAGGGTTGGACGGACGCCACGGCGCACCCAGTGATGACATGAGGAATCCCTAAGCCTCTCGCCTCCTGAGCCGCTCCCAAGCCCGGCCACCCCGCGTGGCCGGGTTTTTTGTCGTGCCATCACGAGAACAACATGCGATTACTGGGGGCAGGCATCGATGGACGTCACAACAGGTTCGCTCGCCTTAGTCGTCATCACGCTGCTCGCGGCTACCGTCAACGGCGCGCTCGGCTACGGATTCTCGTCGATCACGGTGCCCGTAGCTCTGCTCTTTTACGCGAACCGGGTCCTGAACCCGGCCCTGGTCTGGGTCGAAGTGGTCTTGAACACCTACGTCCTCTGGGTCAACCGGGCGAGCATCCCACACGTCTGGCGGCGGGTCGTGCCGATGATTCTCGGCCTCGCGCCGGGCGTGGCACTCGGAACGGCTCTGGTCCACCGCGTGCACCCGGCGGGGCTCAAGCTCGGGACATTCACCGTCCTGCTGCCCCTGATTCTGCTGCAGGCAGCCGGATTTCGCAGACCCATCAAGGACGAGCGCCGCGTCGGGCTGGTTTTCGGGGGCGGCCTCGGCGTGCTGTACTCGGTCACGACGATCTCCGGCCCGCCCCTGGCCGTGATGTTGAGCAACCAGGGCTTCACGAAACAGCACTTCCGAGCCGGCCTCGGACTGGTGCGGCTCGCGGAGTCGAGCTTCGCGGCCGTGGCCTACTACTTCGCCGGCATGTTCTCAATCGAGAGCGCCGGCCTGCTTCCCTACATCCTCCCGAGTCTCGGGGTCGGGATCCCGCTAGGGGTACGGGTGATACGACACGTGCGACCGGAGACCTTCAGGCGCGTCTGCATGAGCTTCGACGCCTGGGTCGTGGGCTACGGCATCTCGACACTATTGCGACAGCTACACCTCATCGAGACCAATGCCGCGTTCTCGGTGCTGGCCGCGGTGGGCCTGATAGACATCTGGCTGCTGTTCCGCTTCTTCCGCCATCAGACGCTCGAAACCGTCCCGGCAGGAGCCCAGCCAGCCCCCGCGACTCAGTAGAGATACGCGACGCCTAGAGCGACCGTGACCTGATCCTTTTTGCCGGCGAACGCCTGCAACGTGGACCGGTCGTAGCGGACCTCGGGCCTCACAACGGCGCCTGGCCAGGCGCGGATGTTCAGAGTCGCCGTACCGCTCCCGAACTTCTGGCCAGTGTTCGCAGGAAAGCCGACCAATCCGTTGAACGAGCTCCGTGCACCATTCTCGTCGTTGACGTAGTCCCCGCGCAGTGCGAGTCCCAGTGTCGTGCTGAAGTCATAGGTGACCCAGCCCCCCAACGCCCACCACTTGGCATCCTGCGTCGGGTCCGGGAGCGCGGCATTGGCCTGCTCGGTTCCGTAGTCGCCTTGTACCCACACGGCCGCTTTACCCAGCTTGCGCCACAGCAGTCCCTCGAAGCCGTACCGGTTGGCGCTGTTGTTCCCGGGTTCTTCCGCACCCCAGTATCCGACTACGCCGAGCGAGGTGAGCGCGTCGGGATACAGTCCGACGCGCCCCATGAACGACTTGTGGCTGTTGTTGTCCGAGACCTGGTCCCATCCGTTGATCACACGGAGCTGCAGATCCACGTAGTTGTTGAACTTCGTCTCCACGCTCAGCCCTGTGCCGGTGAAGTTCTCCACGTAGATGAACTGGTTCCCCTCCGAAAGGCTGGGGTTGGCAACGGTCTCGATGACTTCCAGGCCCAGGAGCGTGGGAATCCGCCCCACCTTGAACTGCAGGCCGTTTCCGCTGGCGGTCGGGACGTTCAACGTGACGTACAGATGGGGGAGGTCCGCTTGCGACCCGAGGTTGAAGCCTCCCGACTGGATCACCGTCGCATCCTGTCCCACCAGGAGCTCCGTGTGGAACCCCGCGCTGAACTTCGCCGGGTCGTAAGGCTTGTCGAGCACGACCGCGAGAGCGTTGAGCATGAAGCGGTTCTGCAGCCGATCGTACAACCGCCCGACGATCGCGGTGTCCCCGCTGCTCCTCCCCGAGTACGCGTACGACCCGGCGGCGAAGCCGGTGAGCTTGAAGCCCGCCAAGGTCGGTGGATCGGGCTTTTTCGCCGCCGAATCGACCGGGGTCGGCGCGCCGCTCTGGGCGCGAAGCATCCCTGGAGCGGTGAGGCAGACGCCCACGAGGGCAGCTAACGCGAGACTGCGCCCTTGCACTCTCATACCGTGGCCTCCTTCAGGGCTTGGCCCTGTACCGCCTCCGTGGACGACAGCAGTGATGAGTTTCATCAGACCGCCTCCGGCTCGGGTTCGAGGTGTCCAACGCCGCGGGAGGCGGTCTCGCTGAGAATCACCGCGGAGGCGACTTCCGGCGAGTCGGGATACGCCAGCGCGCCCATCTCCGGCAGGTCGAGACCGAGCTCCTCCACCTCCGGTGCCACGCGGTGGCCGCCGACGAGGAACGCCGTGACCTTATAGGCAACGAACGCCATGGCGCCCACCCCCACGACGTTGGCGACGCCGCCGATGGCTTGGGCGATGAACTGACTCGCATCGCCGTAGAACAGCCCCCGCACCGCCCCGTTCACGCCGTTCCACCCGTCCCCGTACGTGCCATCGGCGAGCAGCCCCAGCGCGAGGATGCCCCACAACCCGTTGACCCCGTGTACCGAGATCGCGCCGACGGGGTCATCGATGCGCAGTTTGCCGTCGATGAAGAACACCGCAACGCAGACCAATACGCCGGCTATTCCGCCAATCAGCACCGCCGACGGCGCGGTCACGAACGCGCACGGCGCCGTGATGGCCACTAACCCCGCGAGCGTGCCGTTGGCCATCATCGAGGGATCGGGCTTGCCGTACTTGAACCACATGTACAGCATCGACGTGATCCCACCCGCCGCCCCAGCCAGCATCGTATTCGTCGCGATGACCCCGATGCGCAGGTCTGACCCCGCCAGCGTCGAGCCGGCGTTGAAGCCGAACCATCCAAACGCGAGAATGAACGTGCCGATCAGCGCCATCGGGATGTTGTGACCGGGGATCGCGTTGACGCTGCCGTCGGCGTTGTATTTCCCGCGGCGCGGACCCAAGAGCGCCGCCGTGACGAACGCCATCACGCCTCCCGTCATGTGCACCACGGAGGACCCCGCGAAATCCACGTGCCCGTGTCCCAGCCCGAGATTCTTGCCGAGCATCGCGAGCCACCCGCCGCCCCAGGTCCAGTTGGCGTAGATCGGATAGATGACCGCGCCCACAAAAACGCTGAACACCGCGAACGCCGAGAACTTCCACCGCTCGGCCAGGGCGCCCGTCGGGATCGTGGCCGCGGTGTCCATGAAGACCATTTGGAACAGGAAGTACGCGAACACCGGTGCGGTGTACGCGACCCCCGTGAGAAAGAAGCCCGTCCCCCCGAACAGGCCCCACTCCTTGCCTGCGATCGTGAGGGAGAACTCGTGCGCCAACTTGTCGTAGCCGCCCAGCGTGCCGAGTGCTCCCACACCACCCGCCTGGAGCGCGAAACCGATCGCCCAGTAGGCGAGCATCGCGATGCCGTAGACCATGAAGTTCATCGTGATCGTGTGCGCGGCGTTCTTGGCGCGCGTGAACCCCGTCTCCACCATCGCGAACCCAGCCTGCATGAACATCACGAGAAACCCGGCCACCAACGTCCACACGAAGTTGATCGCCACCGTATTCGCCGCCGATGCGGCGCTCGCAGCCTTGGCGAGCGAGTCCGCCGCCGGCACTCCTTGCCCAGCCAGAACCAGCGGGCACGCCAGAGTCATCAACAGGCCAAGACCGACCGAGCGTCTCATACGACCTCCCAGTGAGGGTTCAGACGATGCACCGATGCCACAGCATTCGCGCAAAAATTGCACAAATCATCGTACACTTCGCTACTACCCAATCGGGTAGTGTGCATCGGTGTCGCAAGAATCGTGCAGATTTTGCACGTTTCTACGTACGTCGGTACGTCCTTGTGAGCCCCGTCCCCGCCACCCTGTTCCGCTTGACACGATCAACAGCCCGCGGGCAGCTTTCCGCTCGACCATGGTCCTTCAGCCATCCCTGCCCTCCGGAGCCTGTTCCCTCCGCCCGCACCGCGGCCGGCCCCAGCCGGCCGGCCGAAAGCGGGCGTGTATCACGCCACGGTAGTCGTTCGTCGGTCAGCTTCCCTACATTCGATTGCGTCAACCGTAGAGCGCGCGGCGTTTGCCCGACGCGGAAGAGGTCTCCAGAGGTGAGTCCGTGAGTGAGTCGACGATCCTCAACTTCGGCGGTACCGCCGCGGTGGCTCCGTGATCGACCTCGTGTCGCTGGCGTGCGACCTGGTGGACGTCCCATCGGTGTCGGGGGCAGAGGCTCAAGTCGCGCGGTTCGTGGCATCCTACCTCACGGACCTGGGCTATCGCGTGGAGCTGTTCGACGCCGCGCCGGGACGCCCCAACGTGTTGGCGACCACCGATCGGCCCCCGCGAATCGTGCTGTCCACCCATCTCGATACAGTGCCGCCGCACACGCCCGCCAGAATCGAGGACGGCGTCCTGTACGGGCGCGGCGCCTGCGACGCGAAGGGGATCATGGCGGCGCAGATCGCCGCGGCCGAGCGGCTCCGCGCCGAGGGCGTGGACGGGATCGGGCTGCTGTTCGTCGTGGACGAGGAAATGGGAAGCGTGGGCGCACGGGCGGCCAACGCGCACTCGCTGGCGAGGGAATGCCGCTGGCTCATCGACGGCGAGCCCACGGAGAATCGGCTCGCCACCGGCTCTAAGGGCTCGCTGCGCCTCACCTTGTGCACCGCCGGCGTGCCCGCTCACTCGGCCTATCCCGAGCACGGGCGCTCGGCGATAGATGCACTGCTCGAGGTGCTGGGGGACGTGCGCCGCGCCACCTGGCCCACCGACCCCGTGTTCGGTGAGACGACGGTCAACATCGGCGTCATCGCCGGCGGCACGCGGCCGAATGTCGTGGCCGCGGACGCGCGGGCCGATCTGCAAATCCGGCTCGTGACCGAACCCTCACCGGTGAAGGCGCTGCTCGAGCGGGCGGTCCGGGACCGGGCCCGGATCGATTACCTGACGGCGGTGCCTCCGCTGCGGCTCACCACGGTTCCCGGGTTCGAGACCTGCGTCGTCCGGTTCACGACCGATATCCCTCACCTCACCAACTGGGGCACGCCGCTGCTGCTCGGCCCCGGGTCGATTCTGGACGCGCACACCGCCCACGAGCGGATCTCCGTAGCCGAGCTCGCCCAGGGCGTCGACGCCTACGTACGTCTGGTGCACGCCCTCTCCCTGCGAAAGGCCGTAGTGTGAAGGTCGCCCTGTTCGGTCACGGGACGATGGGACGCGTGCTCGAGGAGAGCGCCCGCGCCGCGGGCCTCGAGATCGGCGTCATTATCACCTCTGCCAACGTCGGCGACGCCGCGCGGCTCCTCCCCGGCCACAGCGTGGCCGTCGACTTCTCAACGCCCGCTGCCGTGCAGGCCCACGTGGAAGCCGCGGCCGCGGCCGGCGTCCCCTTGGTCGAAGGCACTACCGGCTGGCAGCGCGAGGAGGCCGGAGTGCGGAAGGTCGTAGAGGCGCGCGGCGCCGCGCTGGTCTACGGTGCGAATTTCTCCATCGGCGTGAACCTCTTCTATCGGGTCGTCGCGAGCGCCGCGCAGTTGTTCCGCGGCGCCGGCTACGATCCGTTCATCGAGGAGGCCCACCACGCGCGCAAGCGCGACGCGCCTTCGGGCACGGCCCTGACACTGCAAGGGATCCTGTCCCGCGGGCTCGGGCTGGAGGAGGCGACGAGCGTGCCGATAGCGAGCACCCGCGCAGGGCACATAGCCGGGACGCACCGGGTCGGGTTCGACTCCGTCGCGGACCAGATATTGTTGGTCCACACCGCCCGATCCCGCGCCGGTTTCGCTGCGGGCGCGCTGCTCGCGGCGCGATGGATCGTGGGGCGGCGGGGTATGTATGCGTTTGCCGACGTGCTGGACGACATCCTCAGGAAGGCTTGATGACCCAACATCTGGAATGGCTGCGCGGTTGCGGCACGGCCCTGGTCACCCCGTTCAACGCCGCCGGTGAAGTCCACGAGACGCGGTTTCGGGCGCTGGTCGACCGGCAGATCGCAGGTGGCGTCCGCCTGCTCGTCCCCTGCGGGACCACGGGTGAAGCTGCGACCCTCACGCCGGCCGAGCAGGAGCGCGTCATCGCGCTGACGGTCGAGACGGCTCGAGGCCGCGCTAAGGTGGTCGCTGGTGTGGGGAGCAACGCCACGGCCGCCACGATCGAGCGGGCGCGCGCGGCTCGAGCCGCCGGCGCCGACGCCGTCCTCGTCGTGGCTCCCTATTACAACAAGCCCACGCAGGCAGGTCTCCTGGCGCACTTCCGGGCGGTCGCCGAGGCGATGGGGGACGTTCCTGTTGTCCTCTACAACGTTCCAGGTCGGACGGCGTCGAACATCGCCGCCGCGACGGCCCTCACCCTGGCACGGGAGACGCACAACATCGTCGCGGTGAAGGAAGCCTCGGGTGACTTCGCCCAGATCATGGCCATCCTGCGCGATCGGCCGCCCGGGTTCCGCGTGCTCTCGGGCGACGATGCCGTGACGCTCCCGCTGATCGCGCTGGGCGCCGACGGCATCATCTCCGTGGTATCGAACGAAGCGCCCGATCTGATGGTCCAGCTCACGGACAGCGCGCTCTCGGGCGGATGGGACTCGGCCCGCGACGTGCATTACCGGCTGCTCCCGCTGATGGAAGCGAACTTCATCGAGTCGAACCCCGGGCCGGTCAAGGCCGCGCTCGCGCTCATGGGACAGCTGGAAGAGCGGTTCCGGCTGCCGCTGGTCCCCGTGCAAGACCAGACCCGGGCCCGCCTGCGCGTGGTCCTGGGAGCGCTCGGCTTGCTGCCGGGCGCCGCGCATGTCGCTGCGTGAGCGCGTCGAGGCGCTCGCCGCCCAAAAGCGGGAGCGCTACGGCGAGCCCGAGCGCACGCTGTTCGCCGAGTTCCGGGCCGCGCTCACGCGCGGCGAGATCCGCGCCGCCGGGCGGGCACCGGACGGCGCGTGGTGCGTCAACGCGTGGGTCAAGCAGGGGATCCTCCTCGGGTTCCGCATGGGCGTGCTCGCCGACATGTCGGCGCACCCGACCCTCAGGTTCTTCGACAAGGACACCTACCCGGTGCGGCCCACCACGCTCGCCGACGGAGTGCGCATCGTCCCGGGGGGATCGAGCATCCGCGACGGCGCGTACGTAGCCCCGGGGGTGGTCTGCATGCCACCGATGTACGTGAACGTGGGCGCGTATGTGGACCAGGGCACCATGATCGACAGCCACGCGCTGGTCGGCTCGTGCGCGCAGGTCGGCAAGCGGGTGCACCTCTCCGCGGCGGCCCAGATCGGTGGCGTGCTCGAGCCGGTCGGGGCGCTGCCGGTGATCATCGAGGACGACACGCTGGTGGGCGGCGGCTGCGGCGTGTACGAGGGCACGATCGTGCGCGAGCGCGCCGTCCTCGCGCCCGGAACGATCCTTACGGGCTCGACGCCCGTCTACGACCTCGTGCGCGATCAGGTGTACCGCCGCGCCGGGGACGGGCCGCTCGAGATTCCAGCCGGCGCGGTCGTGGTGCCGGGTGCACGAGGCGCGCCGGGCGCGTCGGCCGCGCGGTGGGGCATCTCGCTGTACGCGCCGGTCATCGTGAAGTATCGGGACGAGAAGACCGACGCCGCGACTCTGCTCGAGGAGTACCTGCGATGAAGGAACAGCGTGTGGCGGTACTGGGACTCGGCAAGATCGGGAACATCCTGCTGCAGGGGCTGCTCAAGGCGGGGCTGCCGCCGAAGAACGCAGTCGCTACCGTGCGGCACCCGGAACGGGCGCAGTCGCTCGGAAAGGAGCGCGCCGTTCCTGTGGGAAGCGACAATCGGGCGGCGGTGCGCGGAGCGGACCTGGTCATCATCGCGGTCAAGCCGCAGAACGTGCGCGAGCTGCTCGAGGAGATCCGCGGGGACGTGACCCCGGCGCAGCTCGTCATCTCGGTGGCCGCCTCGGTCCCGACGGGCTTCATCGAGAACATCCTCGCGACACCGACTCCCGTAGTCCGGGCCATGCCTAACACACCGAGCCAGGTGGGAGCGGGCATGACCGGCATCTGCCGGGGGAAGCACGCGACCGACGCGCATCTCGACACCGCCCGCCGTCTGTTCGACACGGTGGGCCGCACGGTCGTGGTGGACGAGAAGCACATGGATGCCGTGACCGGCCTCTCGGCGAGCGGTCCGGCGTTCGTCTACATCATCCTCGAGTCGCTCGCGGAAGCGGGCGTGAAGGTCGGGCTGCCGCGCGACATCGCCACCGTGCTCTCCGCACAGACCCTGCTCGGCGCCGCGAAGGTGCAGCTCGACACCGGCGATCACCCCGCCCTGCTCAAGGATACCGTCACGACGCCGGCGGGCTGCACCATCGACGGTATCCTCGAGCTCGAAGAGGGCAAGCTGCGCGTGACTCTCATCAAGGCCGTGGTGAAGGCCACCCAGCGTGCGAAGGAGCTGATGTTCGAGAAGTAGGCGAGGCTACTTGTAGTCCTGGAACGGTTCCGTGAGCAGCCGCACGCCCAGCGGCTTGTACTTGAACACGTGCGTGAGGCGAACGTTGTCTCCCACACGTTCCACCCGCGTTTCGAGCAGCTCGAACTCCTTCGCATCACCCAGTCCCAGCTGATTCAACCGCTCGGCTTCTCCCTTGCAGACGTCGCCGGGCGTGGGCTTCGGGTTGGGGTAGGCGTCTTCGTGGTGCCGGCGCAGGGCGTCCCAATGCTCATCGCCGGCGCGCTCCACCGACTCGCGGATGTCGTCTCGGGTGAGCGGCATGAGAAGAAGGTACCGCGCTGCAAGCGGCCCGTGAGGGTCTGTGCACCACGGGCGGGGATCTTCAACGCACCGGTAACTCCACATGCAGGTGATCCGACGTGCCGGTGTGACGCAGCGTGCTGAACCCTAGTCCCCACAAGTACAGCTGTACGAGGCGGTTCCTCAGGAAGCCGCGACCCCCAGTACGCAGGTCGGCCGCGTGCGCGTAGCCGTCCCGTTGCACCAGATGCAGCGACCCGTCATTCGGCGGCAGGCCCATGGTCTTGTAATCCTCCGGCCGGCGGGCGAGGTCGGTGATCACGGCGTCGCGGTCGAACACAATCAGGGTCGAGAGCCCCACGCGCAGCAACGGATGGAGTGAAGCGTAGTACGCGCGCACCCGGTCCGACTTGGCATTTGCGCTGGAGAGGTAGACCAGAGCGTAGATGCTGTACGCGACTACGAACGGCAGCGCGATGCGCCGGCCCACGAGCGCGAGCCGGACTTGACCGGTGAGGCGATGCCACGCCCACGCGCCGTACGCGGTGACGACGGCCGCAGTGCAGGCGATCCCCCCGGTGAGCGCGAACGCGGTGGGCCACCCTTCGTAGTCGTACAGAAACACGGCCACCCGAACGAGGGCGAGAAACGGCAGCACAGCCACGAAGACCACTTTCGCGGCAAACCGGACGACCTCAACGGCCCATGGCCCGAGGCGCCGCGGGTCGCGGCGCGCCGTCTCGAGCGCGCCGACCAAGCGGTCCCACTCGCGCAGCGCGCTCGATTGGAGCCGTGCCAGGGTCACGAGCCCCGTACGGGATGCCCCTGCACGGGGTTGCGATTTGCCCATGGCAACCTGTAACCGAATCCTCATGATGTAACAAGGAGCTCGTCACCAACCGGTGTGCACGCCGTCAGGTGGCCGGCGTCTCTTACAGACGACCCCTGATCAGGAGACGCCAATGCGACCCATCGCCACGCTGCTGTTCGCCGCCGCTCTTGCCCTGACCGCCTGCACCGAGGCCCGGGAGACGGCACCATCCGCCGAGGCACGGGAGCGCGCTGGTTTCGCCCAGCCCGCGCGCGTGGACCGGGTTGCTCCTGCCGCCGCGCCGATGGTGGCACAGGCGCGCGCCGAGGCCACGGCGGCGGACGTCGCGCTGTTTCCGCGTTCCAGCATCGTCTCGAGCATGGTGATCCGTACGGGCCAGGCGAGCATTGAGGTAGACTCGCTGGAGCGGGCGGTCGCGCAGGTCCGCCTGCTCGCCGCACGGGTCGGCGGATACGTCGCCAACACGGTGATGCAGACCGGTCGCGGCGACCTGCGCTCGGCGAGCCTCGAGGTCAAGATCCCGGCTGAGCGCTTCGACGAGGGGCTCAACGGGCTCACGCCACTCGGGAAGCTCGAATCCGTAAACGTCCTCGCCGAGGACGTGGGAGAGGAATTCACGGATGTCACGGCCCGCATGCAGAACTCCCGGCGGCTCGAGTCACGCTTGATCGATCTGCTGGCGAGAGGCACGGGCAAATTGAAGGACGTCCTCGACGTGGAACAGGAGTTGGCGCGGGTGCGGGAGGAGATCGAGCGCTCCGAGGGGCGATTGCGCTACCTTCGCTCGCATGCGGCGCTCAGCACGCTCACGATCGCCGTCCACGAACCCCTCCCCGTCGTGGGGCACCCGGGATCGAGCGTGATCGGCGAAGCGTTCAAACAAGCGTGGCGGAACTTCGTCGCGCTCGTGGCCGCCTGCATCCGTGGACTGGGAATCGTCATCCCGCTCGGCGTGCTCGTGACGGTCGCGTGGCTTGGCGCGAAACGCCTTTCCCTTCTCCCATCTCGATCGGCCGGCCGCTGACGAAAACCGCCGGCGCGGACGGACGCTCTCTACGGCGCCAGCCCCGGGGGCGAGGTCACCACGAGCTTGCCGAACAAGCCGTGCTGCTCGCCGAACGGACCAGCCGTGAAAAAGAGAGCGTTCGTCGGCCCGGCGGCCGCGCCGTTACCGAAGGCGAGGGCCCACAGACCATCGATCGCGATCGGCCGGCCGTCGGCGGCATGGAGCAGGCCCCGGTGAGGGTCGAACCCGTTGATATGCCCGTCGCCGAAGTTCCCCACGAGCAGGCCCCCGCTGACCGCCCCGAAATCAGCAGGCGCGAGCGCGAGCCCCCACGGCGAGTTGAGTCGCCCGCGAGAAGCCACGCGACGCAGCCGGTGGCCTTCGGTGTCGAAGGCATTGACGAAGCCATGACCCTCGCCGGCGACGTCGTCGTGCTTGTCGGCATCCTGAAGCGCGTAGGTTACGTAGATCGTGCCCCCCAAGAGCCGGATTCCGAAGGGGGCGTAACCCGGCGGAAGGTCGGCGTCGGTGAACCCGCCCAACACCGGATGGAACCCGGCGTCGAACACGTCCACGGTACCCGCGTGGAAGTTGGTAGCGTAGAGGCGGTCGCCGGCTGCGGTACTCGCGATGGCCAGGCCCTTATAGACCGCACCCGCGGCCGAGTTGAGCTGGGGCCGCTGTTGAACACGACGCCGGTCGGCGCGCCAGGAACGCTGACTGTCAGAACGACTTTGGCGCCGGTGTTGCCGTTGTAAAGCGTGGAGAGGCCGGTGCCGTTATCGGCCACCCACCACGGCGAGGTCGCGCTGGCAACGAGGCCCCAAGCGTTGACCAGGGCCGGATCGACGAGGTCCGCCGACACGGCCCCGTCGGAGGCCAGGTTGTGTTGTTCGTAGAACTGCGAGGGGGCGGCCTGGAGCGAGAACGCAGGCGACGTGAGGGGCGGAGCAGTGCTGCGCTCCCCGGCGCAGGCGAGTGACAGCGCGCCTAGCACGGCAACGGGGGCCCAGAACAAACGACGAGTGGTCATGGGAATCTCCTTAGGACGACCGCCTTCATCTCCACCGGCGCGCCCGCTACCAGTACCGGAGCGCCCCGCTCCTGCGCCGTCTTGTTGAACGCGGCCACGTCGGTCCGAAGCAGCTCGTTGAACTTTGCGACGTAGTCGGCCAGCCCGGCACGCAGCTCCTTCAGCCGCGCTGCGACGACCTCGTTCGGCGGCTGGGCGTAGGCAAACGCGAGGCCGAAGCCGAGCCCCTGCAGCCGGTCCTGGAGGCGGTTGAGGTAGTGGATGTCGTCCTGCCCGGCATCGCGCTGCACGTCGGAATTGTACAAGCTGTCCTTGAGCTCCTTGAGCTTCCGGCCGAGCTCGCGCCCCTGGCGGGTGATGGGTGCGGCCGTCGTCGTGTCGCCCGCCGCGTTGTCCCGCAGCGCCTGCTGCGTGTTCTTGAGCTGCGTCTCGAGACTCACGATGCGGTTGAGCATCTCGTTCAGCGCCGACATGGCGTTGCGCCATTCGAGCCCGGCGCGGAGCTGCGCCGCGAACCGGGCGGGATCGCCGCCCAGGATCGGGTCGGGCTCCACCGTGACCGTCTTGGTCTCCGAGCGTCCGGCGGCCGTCAGCGCCACGGTGTAGGTGCCGGGAATCGCTCGCGGGCCGCCGACGCTGCGGAACGGGTTCTCTTCCTCTTCGACGCCCGTGGGACGCTCGAAGGTGAGTCGGGTCGGCGCGCCGTGCCGCAGGTTCCAGACGTAGCGGTTCACGCCCTGCTTTCCCGGCCCGCTTGAATCGACGACGACGGTGTCGCCGCGGCTGTCCGTGACGGTGGCAATCACTCGCCCGCGGCGGGAGCGCCCCCGCTCCCCGCGCTCCCCCTCGCCCGGCGAACCGGACGAGCCCGTGTCCAGGGCGGCCTTGAGGTAGTAATCGATCACCGCGCCGGCCGGGGCGTTCGGCGTCGTGAAGCGCGCCGGGGCGACGCCCGAGCGCCGCGGGCGCACCCGGATTTGTGCCGGCAGGGTCGAGAAAACGTGAAAGTCGGAGGCGAGGACATCAGGCGTCAGCTCTTCCAGCGCCGTGATGTTATCGAGGACGAACAGGCCCCGGCCGTGCGTCGCGATCACCAGGTCATGGGAGCGCTTGATGAACTGCACGTCGTAGACGGGCACGGTGGGGAAGTCCGCCTTGAGCGGCTTCCAGCTCGCGCCGCCGTCCCGCGAGTGCCACAGCGCCGCGTCGGTCCCGAGGACAAGGAAGCCGCGCAGGTTCGGATCTTCGCGCACCACGCGCGCGGGAACGTCCTGCGGCAAGCCTTTGCCGATGTCGGTCCACGTCTTGCCGAAGTCGCTGGTCTTGAAGACGTACGGCCGACGGTCGTCGAGCTGGTGGCGGTCGATCGCGATATAGGCCGTGCCAGCATCGAACGGCGAGACGCCGATCTGGTACACTCGCCCTTCCACGTCTTTCGTCAATCCGGGGAAGTGACCGGACACGTTGCTCCACGTCTTCCCGCCGTCCCGCGTCACCTCCACGAGCCCGTCGTCGGTTCCGACCCAAATCACGTTCGAGTCCGTCGGTGCGAGGTTGATGGTGAGAATCGTGTTGTACGTCTCCGCGCCCGAGATGTCGTAGTTGATGGGGCCGCCGCTCGTCACCTGTCTCGCTTTGTCGTTGCGGGTGAGATCGGGGCTGATCGTGACCCAGTGGTCACCGCCGTCCGTGCTCTTGAACACGACGTTTCCGCCCAGGTACACCGTATTCGCATCGCGGGGGGACACGGCGATGGGCGACGTCCAGTTGAAGCGGTACTGCAGAGTCGCGGGCTTCATGTCCTTCACGCCCGCCAGGTAGGGCCGGATGGAGCGGTTCAGTCCTGTCTTGAGATCGACCCGCGTGATGTTCCCGTTCTGGGAATCCACGTAGAGGATGGACGAATCGCTCGGCGCCGGCACCGCATACTCGCCGTCGCCACCGGTGACGGTGAACCACTCGGCGCCGTTGAGCCCACCCCCACCCCCACCCCCTGCCCCGCCGCCGCCCCCACCTCCGCCACCACCCACGCTGCTCGACGGCCCGCACCACGCGTTGTTGTCCTGCAGGCCGCCGCACAGCATGTACGGCGTGTTGTTGTCGGCCGCCACCATGTAGAACTGCCCGATCGGGAGGTTGTTCAGGAACCGCCAGCTCTTGGCGCCGTTCTCCGTGACGTACACGCCGCCGTCGTTCCCCTGAATTATGCGGTCGGGGTTCTGGGGATCGATCCACAGCGCGTGATGGTCCACGTGCACGCCGCGGTCGATCGGCGTCGTCGTCTTGCCGCCGTCGTCCGAGCGCAGCAGCAGGTACGACGAGAAGAACAGCTTCCGATCGTCGACGGGTGACACGTGCATCAGCGAGAAGTAGAACGGCCGGGCGGAGAGCCCGTGGAAATCCGACACCTTGGTCCAGTGGTCGCCCTGGTCCTTCGAGTCCCACAACATCCCCTCGTTGGTCTCGATGAGCGCGTAGACGTGGCTCGGATTGGTCGGGCCCACGGCGACGGCCGTGTTGCCCGTCACGCCCGACGGCAGGCCCTGCGTGAGGCGCTCCCAGGTCAAGCCGCCATCCTTGGAGCGATAGACACCGCTTCCCGCTCCTCCGGACACGAGCTCCCACGGTCGGCGCACGAACTGCCACATCCCGGCGAACAACATGCGGGGGTTGCCCGGCACCATCACTAGGTGCGCAGCACCGGTCGAGTCGTTCACGAACAGCACCTTCTGCCATGTCTTGCCACCGTCCGCGGTACGGTACACGCCACGCTCCGGATTCGGCGCCCACACGTGGCCCAGAGCGGCCACGAAGACGATGTCCGGATTGGCGGGATCGATCACGATCTGAGAAACCTGGCCCACGTCGCCCAGTCCCATGAACTGCCAACTCTTGCCCGCGTCGGGCGACATGAAGACCCCGCGGCCATCGACCACGTCGTTGCGCGGATTGCCTTCCCCGGTGCCCACCCATACGACGTTCGGGTTCGAGGGCGCGAGCGCCACGGCGCCGATCGACGATGTCGGCTGGTCCTTGAAGACCGCCTCCCACGAATCGCCGCCATCAATCGTCTTCCATACGCCGCCCGCCGCCGCGCCGACGTAGTACACGTTGCGGTCTCCCGGCACGCCGACGACGGCGGCCACGCGCCCGCCGGCCACCGAGGGGCCGAGGTTGCGGAACTTGAGATTGTTGAGCGAATCTGCACCGCCCACCGGAGACAGGTCGGTCGGCTGTTTCTGCTTCACTTTGCCGCGACCCTGCCCCGCGGCCGGGACAGCGAGGGCGAAATACAAGAGTGCACTGTAGACGGTGGCTTGACGGAGAGCCAGGCGGTACATCGGACGTGCTCCTAGAGGCGGGTTCCTGGAGGGATACGTACACGCGCCAACGGGCGTTGCCTGATTTACCGGCCCGCCCAACGCGCGTCAAGCGTGTAAGATTTTCCCTATGAAAAGATCCTCGCTGCTCCTCGGAGCTTCGGTCGCTACTGTGGCATTGACGCCACACCTCGCAGGTCAAGATCTCGCCAAGACGCGTCAGACTGCGATCGTCACGGCCGCGAGCCGGCTCGCTCCGGCGGTGGTAAGTGTCAATGTCCTGCGGCGCGAGCGACAACTGCCCCAAGATCCCTTCGAGCAGTTCTTCACACCCCGCGGCGCCGAGCGAGTGGTGGAGGGTTATGGATCCGGCTTCGTCATCTCGCCCGACGGGGTGGTGATCACCAACCAGCACGTCACGCAGGGGGCCGAGCAGATCGTCGTCACGACGCGCGATGGACGGGATTTCCCCGCGAAGATCCAGGGTGAGGACCCGCTCACGGACATCGCGGTGCTGAAAGTGGACGCGACGGGCCTCCCGACCGCTCCGCTCGGGAAGAGCACCGACTTGATGATCGGGGAGTGGGTCGTAGCGGTGGGCAACCCGTTCGCCTACCTGCTCGGCAACACGGAGCCCACGGTGACGGCGGGGGTGGTGAGCGCCGTCGGGCGGAACCTGCTTCCCTCCGAGGGGCAGCCCGGCATCTATGTCGGCATGATACAGACCGACGCGCCGATCAACCCCGGCAACTCAGGCGGGCCGCTCGCGAACGCGGTGGGGGACGTGGTCGGGGTGAACAGCTCGATCTTCACGAGCTCGGGCGGATCGGTGGGAATCGGATTTGCGATCCCGATCGAGCGGGCCCTGCGGGTGGCGGACGAGCTGCGGCGCTTCGGGAAGGTGCGGCGCGCCTGGGTGGGGCTCGACGTCGCGGGCGCCGAGGATCTGCGGGGATGGAAGCGGGCGGGCGGCCTGCGTGTGACCCAGGTCGCGTCGGGCGGGCCCGCGGGTCGGGCCGGCGTCGTGGCGGGCGACGTACTCGTGAACGCACGCGGCCGACGGCTGCGCACGTTCCTCGATTGGGAGGCGGTCATGCTGGACACGGGTCCCGGCGATACGCTGAGCGTGAGCTTCCGCCACGGGGGGGGCGAGAGCCGCAGCGCCCGGCTGCTCGTCACGGATTTCCCGACCACGCTCGCGGAGAAGGTGGCCGTGTTGGGCGGCATGAAGGTGGTGACGGTGACGCCGGCGGTGCGCGCCGAGCGCAACATTCAGAGCGACCACGGTGCCCTGATCTACGACCTGCCCGACGACATGGAGGAGGCCACCGGCCTGCGCTCGGGGGACGTGATTCTCCAGATCAATCGAGTGCGGGTGTCGAGCGCCGAGGACCTGCGCCGGGCGTTCGCGGCAAGGGCGGGTGCCGGCGCCGTCACCGTGTGGTACGAGCGCTCCGGGCGGCTCGAGCGGACGGCGTTCTACGTGAGATAGCGTCGCGACCTAGCGGTCGGGCGGACGGCGGGCCATTGTCAAGCCACGAGACCACATCCGGAGACCGCCATGGCCGACTCGATCCGCAGGGTGAGCTACTACTACACGACCATATCCGACAAGCCCGGCGAGGGTGCCCGCCTGCTCGAGACCCTCAGGAGCGCCGGCGCGAACCTGCTGGCCTTCCACGCCTTCCCGAGCGCGCGCAAGGCGCAGGTGGACTTCGTGCCGTCGGACGCGGCGTTGTTCACAGCAGCCGCGAAGGGCGCGAAGATCAAATTGTCGAAGCCGAAGACGGCTTTCCTCATCGACGGGGACGACCGCGTCGGAGCGTTGGCCGGCATCATGGCGCGGCTGGGCGCGGCGAAGATCAACGTCACGGCGGTGACAGGAGTGTGTGCGGGGATGGGGCGGTATGGAGCCCTGCTCTGGGTCAAGCAGGGCGCCGTGAACAAAGCCGCGGCTGCGCTCGGAGCTATGTAGCTAGCGCTGGGCCCCGCCCCGGCCGAGGGCGTCGGGACCGAATTTCTCGCGCACCTCGTCGATCACGCGAGAGATGACCCGGTCGCGGTCGGTCTCGAGCGTGTTGCCGGCGGATTCGAGCAGCGACAGCTGACCCTCACGGCCCGCTCGGACGAGCTGCGAGAGGGCGACCCCGAGCAGGCGCGCGGGCACGCGCCGGGCGGCGCGGAGCCGCGTCAACAGCTCGCGGGCCACGGCATACACTGCCCGGTCCGACTGGACGGCGTCGGCGAGCGTTCGGCTCGCCTGCCGGGTCGTGAAATCCGCGTCGCGCAGCTTCACCGTGACCGTGCGGGCGATCAGGCCCGCCTCCCGGACGTCGGCGCTGGCCCGGTCGGCCAGGGCGAGCAGCTTGGCAGCGAGGGCGCCGTCGTCGTCCAGATCGGTGGCGAACGTCTCGTCGCGGCTCACCGACTTGGTCTCGCGATTGGCCTCGACCGGCGCTCGATCGACGCCGCGCGCCCGCTCATGCAGCCAAGCGCCCTCCCGCTCCCCCAGCCAGCCCACCAGCGTCTCCCGATCATGTGGAATCACATCGCGCACGGTGCGGAGGCCAAAGCGCGCCAGGCGCTCCTGAGCCTTGGGCCCGATGAGCGGGATGTCCGCGAGGGCGAACTGGAGCATGAAGTCGGCCTCTGCACCCGGGGCCACGACGTACACGCCGTCCGCCGCCGCGCCAGGGCGCGGCTTCGCGAGGCCGGCGGCGAGCTTGGCGACGAGCTTCGACGTGCCACCCCCGATGGACAATGAGAGTGAGGTCTCGGCGAGCACGGCGTCGCGCATCCGGCGGGCCGTGGCGGCGAGTGGCTCAGCGCCGTACAGCTGCTCGGTGCCCGAGAGGTCGAGATAGAACTCGTCGCTCGAGGCCTGCTCGACGACGGGAGTGAAGCGCCGCAGCACGGCGCCGATCTCGCGGCTCTTCCGCGTGCAGGCTTCCCACGGCACGGGCACGACCGTCGCGCCGGGGCAAAGGCGCACGGCGCGCACCATCGGCATCGCGGAGTGCACGCCGTAGGCCCGGGCTTCGTATGACGCGGAGGTCACGACGCCGCGCTGTGCGGGCGACCCGCCGACGATGAGAAACCGGGCCTTGCCCGCGCCCTCCGGGTCCGCCAGGCGCGCCACCGCCACGTAGAACGCGTCGGCGTCGGCGAGAAGAATCCGTGGCGCGGAGCTCACCGGGCACTAGGGGGACGGCGCGGGCGGGTGGTCCTTGAAGATCTGGGCGACGATCTGACGACGCTCGGTGAGGCTGTAGAGCGTGAGCCGGAAGACCTCGTCATCCGCACCACCCAGCACGCCACCGTAACGGTTGGGCTCGGGGGTCTGGCGCCGCTCGGCTTTCCGCACGAGCCGGAGCTCGTCCACCTGATGGATGGGAAAGCGGAGCACGGAGTCGCCCTGCTGCACGACGAGCGTGTCACCCCGGAACCGGACCAGATGAAGTTCCCAGAGGATCCTGCCGTCGTTGAGGGTCACCTGCCAGCGGTCGTCCTGCTGCGCCGCCACCGGCGCGGCCCCGAGCAGGACGATCCCGGCGACCCAGAGAGCTCTCACTGCCCTTCCACCTTCGCTGCCTTCGCCGCCTCGGCGGCCTTCTTCTTCAGCTTCTTCTTCTTGAGGCGAGTGACGCCATACGTACCGCGGAAGATCTTGCCACGTCTGCTGCGAATGTCGCCTTTGCCCATGAGATGTTCTCCGTCCGTTGTCGTGGTGAGCTACTTCGCGCCGCCGAGCTTCAGAATGCGCTTGAACTGGTCCGCCGATACCGGCATCACCGAGAGACGCCCCATGCGCACCAACGCCAGGTCGGCGAACGCCCCGTCCTTCTTAATCTCGGCGAGCGGGACGGGCTGCGGCAGTCTCTCCACTGCCCGAAGGTCGACCACCGCCAGCTTGGGATCCTTCTGCTTGGGGTCCGGATAGGCCTCTGATGTCACCTCTGCCACGCCCACGACGGCTTTCTCGTCTCCCGTATGATAGACCAGCAGCCGGTCCCCGGGCTTCATCTGCCGCAGGTGCTTCAGGGCCAGATTGTTCTTGACCCCGTCCCAGACGGCCGTCTTCTGGCGGGCCAGGTCATCGAAACTGTACGTGGACGGCTCGGTTTTCACGATCCAGTAGTTGTTCATTGGGCCCTCGGGCTGCGGTCGAGCCCGCTTGTCCAGGCCGCGATGGCGTCTACGAGCTCCCCCATGACCTCTGCATCGGTCCTGCCGGATCGCTTGAGGACATGAAACGAGTGGTCGCCACCTTCCACCAGGTGCAGCGTCGCCCGCTCCCCAAGGCCTGAGACCACTGGCTTCAAGAGCTTCAGATTGGCGAATTCGTCCCGGTCCCCCTGCAGGAACAGCATGGGAATCTGGACCCGTGCCAGATGCTCCGCCCGCGAATCGCCCGGCCGACCGGGAGGATGCAACGGAAAGCCGAGAAACACGAGCCCCCGCACGCCGGGAAGCGGGGCCTCGGCCTGTGCCGTCGACGTCATGCGGCCGCCGAACGACTTGCCGCCCGCCACGAGCGGCAGTCCCGGCGCAACGCGGGCTGCTTCGATCACCGCCGCCCGCACCGTCGCAGCGGCCACGGCCGGCGGATCGGGCCGCCGCCCCCGCTGCTCCATGTAGGGAAACTGATACCGCAGCGTGGCGATACTCCGCTCCGCGAGCCGCTGGGCTACGACCTCGAGGAACGGGTGGCGCATCCCGGCTCCCGCGCCGTGCGCGAGTACGTAGAGCAGCCGCGCGCCGTCCGGCCGCAGCAACAGCCCCGACACGTCACCCACCCGCACGTCAGCCGAGGCGATCATTGAGCAGCTCGAGTGCGTGAACGAGATCGGGCTTGAGCTCGAGCACCGGGCGCAGCGGATCTTCCCCCAGCTTCTTCATCCGAGCCGGGGCCGTCTTGATCGTGAACTTCTTGATGTCGAGCTTCGGCGTCACCTCGCTCCACTTGAGCGGCATCGACACGGGGGCGCCCGGCAGGGGCCGCACGCTATACGGCGCGACCAACAAGCGCCCGTGGCCGTTCTGCACGTAATCGAGGTACACCTTGCCGCCGCGCTTTTGGACCTGGCGGGTGACCGTGGCGATCTCGGGCAGTTCGGCCGCAATGACCCGCGCCAGCAGTCCCCCGAGCGTGCGAGATTGCTCGTAGGTGACCTGCCAGCCCAACGGGATCAGCACGTGCAGGCCGGTCGAGCCGCTCGTCTTGATGCCCGTCGGTAGACCGATGTCATCGCACAACGCGTGCACGGCCTTTGCGACGGTGACGACGTCCGTAAACGGAGCATCCTTCGGATCGAGGTCCAGGATGCACCAGTCAGGCGCCTCCAGGGTCTCCACGCGGGACGACCAGACGTGGAGCAGGATCGCCGCCATGTTGGCGATGTAGAGCAGCGAGGACTCGTTGTCGCACACGAAATAGTCGAGCTCGCGCTGCGAGTCTTCGCTCCAGATCGTGACCGTGCGCACGAACGCCTGGGCATACTCCGGGGCGTCCTTCTGGAAAAAGGACTTTCCGTTGATGCCGTCGGGAAAGCGCGTGAGCACCAGCGGCCGATCGACCAGATAGGGCAGCATCCACGGGGATATGGCGCGGTAGTATTCGATCAAGTCGCCCTTGGTGTAGCCCTCGTCGGGCCAGAAGACTTTGTCGAGGTTCGAAAACTTGATCTCGGGATGCGGGATGCGGGATGCGGGATGCGCGATCGCCACCGGCGGCTCCGCATCTCGCATCTCGCCTCCCGCATCCCGCTTCGCGATCTCCGTGACCGGTTTGTCGTCCCGGAACCGCACAAACACCGGCTGCCGCAACAGCCCCTCGTCCGTCCATTCCTTGTACCGGACTTCCGCGATCAGCGCGGGCTCGACCCAGGTATGCCCGGCGTCCTGGGGGACGGGGCCGGAGAAGGCAGGCGTCGGACGGATGCCGCGCTCGAGCGCGGCGCTCACGTCTTTGAGCTCCGCGGCGGTGAACCCGCTGCCGACTCGCCCGCCGTACACCAGCTTTCCGTCCTGGTACGCGCCGAGGTCGAGCGCGCCGAACCCCGAACGCGAGCCTTTGGGCCGCGTGAAGCCCACGACGACGAAGTCGTCGGTCCGGTCGGCGCGGATCTTGAGCCAGTTGGGTGAGCGGCCGGCGCGGTACGGCGCATCCGCCTTCTTCGCGACGATCCCCTCGAGTCCCATGTTCACCACCTGCTCATACAGCGCCTCGCCGTCCTTCTCGAAGTGCGAGAGATACTTGAGCGGGCCCACACGCGGCACGATCTGCTCGAGCAGGGCCTTGCGCTGCTCGAGCGACAGCGGACGCAGGTCGTACCCTTCGAACGCCAGCAGATCGAACACATACAGCACGGCCGGCGTCTCGACCGCCCCGCGTCGCACTTCGAGCCCGCGGGACACCCTGACGCGATTCTGGAGGCGCTGGAAGCTTGGGCGGCCCGCCTCGTCCGGCACCACGAGCTCGGCATCGAGGATGAATCCCTCGAACGGTAGTGCAGCCAACGCGCGAGCAAGCTCGGGGAACGCGGCAGAGATATCGTTCCCCTTGCGCGTCAACAAGCGCGCCTCTGCTTGCTCGCGCCCGGCACGGACGCGGTATCCGTCGAGCTTGAGCTCGAACAGCCATCCGGGCTTCGAGAACGGTTGCTCACGCGTCTCGGCGAGCATCGGCTCCGCCTCTGCGACCGTCACGGCGCGGCGCGGCGCCTTGAGACGCGCGAGCGCCTTCAAGACCGGCGCCGCCCGGTCCTTCCCCGCCTTGAGCTCCTCGACCGTGAGTCCGGATAGCACCGACTCCGGCGGCAGCGCGCTGTCCGCCGACACGTAGGCGTCCTTCTCCTTGATGAGCAGCCACTCCTTCTCGCCCTTCTTGAGCTTCACGAGGGTCCACTTGCCCTTGAGCTTGTAGCCCTGCAGCTCGAACAACAGCTTCCCCTTTCTCATCCCCTCCACGGGATCCTCGAGCGGCACCCAGCGCCCGCGGTCCCACACGATCACCGCGCCGGCGCCATAGTTCCCTTCGGGAATGATCCCCTCGAAATCGCCGTACTCGAGCGGGTGGTCTTCGACGTGGACCGCGAGCCGCTTGTCCGCCCGGTTGGGCGAGGGGCCCTTCGGGACCGCCCAGGACCTGAGCACGCCATCCATCTCGAGACGCAGGTCCCAGTGGAGCCGCCGGGCGGCGTGCATGTGGACCACGAAGAGGCCGCCCGCGGACGGGGGGGGGCCCGCGGTCGCCGGACGGGCGCCCGGCTCCGGCGTACGGTCCAACGACCGCTTGGCGCGGTAGGTACTGAGGGGATCAGGCCCGGGCTTCCGTTTTGCAGGCATTGGGGTGAAATCTTAACCCATGAGCGCACACCCGCTTGGTTCCGCCACCCTGTCCTTCGGCCTCGTTTCCGTGCCGATCAAGATGTTCTCCACCGGCGAATCGTCGGCCGCCATCAGCTTCAATTGGCTGCACAAGAAGGACGGCGCGCGTCTGAAGCAGCAGTACGTCTGCTCCAAGGACGGCGACAAGGTCGAAAAGGACGAGATGGTGAAGGGCTACGAGTTCACGAAGGGGCAGTACGTGATCTTCAACCCCGAGGAGCTGAAGGCCCTCGAAGAGAAGTCCACCAACACGATCGAGATCACGGAGTTCGTGCCTGCGGAGCAGGTGGACCGGAAGGTCGTCGAGAAATCGTACTTCCTCGGCCCCGACAAGGGCGGGGACCGCGCCTATCGGCTGCTGGCGGAGGCCCTCAAGCAGACGAAGCGCGTGGCGGTGGGGCAATACGCGGCGCGCGGCAAGCAGTACCTCATCTCGGTGCGTCCCGAGGCGAACGGGCTCGTCATGGAGCAGCTGCGCTACGCCAACGAAATCCGCTCGATCGCCGACGTGCCGATCCCGAAGATCGAGGTCAAGAAACCGGAGCTGCAGCTCGCCGTGCAGCTGGTGGAGCAAGCGGCGTCGGAAGCCTTCGAACCCGACAAGTACGAGGACAACGTACGCAAACGGGTGCTCGAGCAGATTCAGCGCAAGGTCGAGGGCAAGGAGATCACTGAGGAGCCGGCCGAGGCGCCGAAGACGCAGATCATCGACCTGATGGCAGCGCTCAAGGCGAGCCTCAAGGCGAAAGGGACGGCGGGCGAGCGCAAGCCGGCGAAACGGGTCGAGGGCAAGGCATCGAAAGCGGCTCCGGTCGCCAAGCGCAAGGTGGGAGGTGCCAGGGGCTAGGAGCCAATAGGGGATGAAGGGATACACGTCCCGGGACGTCGCCAGGCTGCTGGGATTGACCGTCGCGCAGGTGCGAGGCTTCGCGCGCGACGGTTTTTTGACGCCCCCCTCCCGGTCCGGTCGCGGAACTCGACACAAGCTCCAGTTCTCGTTCCAGGATCTGGTCATTCTGCGGACGGCGAAGGCACTCGTGGCCGCCCGGATTCCGACGCGGCGGATCCGTCATGCGCTCAAGCAGCTGCGGCACCAGTTGCCCCGCGGCCGCTCGCTTGCCGAACTGCGTATCACGGCCGAGGGCGACCGCATTGTGGTGAGTGACGGGTACACCGCGTGGAATCCCGAGTCGGGGCAGACGCATCTCGATTTCGCGGTGTCGGATCTCGCGACCCGGGCGGCACCGATCGCCCGACGTACGGCGCAGGCGGCGCGCGCGGCCGAAGGCGACCTGGACGCCGCAGACTGGTACGAGCTCGGGCTCGAGCTCGAGGCCGTCGAGCCCGGCGAGGCGCGGGACGCGTACCGGCGTGCCCTGGAGCTCGATGCCCATCACGCCGACGCCCACGTCAATCTCGGCCGGCTTTTGCACGAGCAGGGGATGATCGAGGAGGCGGAGCGGCACTACCGGCTCGCGCTGCGCGAAAGTCCCGACCACACCACCGCGGCATTCAACCTGGGGATCGCGCTGGAAGACCTGAACCACCCGGGTGATGCGATCGAAGCGTACCGGAGGGCGTTGTCGACGGACCCCCGGCTGGCGGACGCGCATTACAATGTGGCGCGGTTGTACGAGAAGGTAGGTAAGAAGGCCGCAGCGCTACGGCATCTGTCGATCTACCGGAGACTGACGATGGAGGCGTAGCCATGAATCTCCTGTCGCGACGCGTGGCAGCGTACATGGACGAGCTCGTGCCCCCGCGTGCCGCGCGGCTCGCCGAGCTGGAAGTCGAGGCGCGGCGCACGGGGTTTCCCATCATCGGCCCGGCGACGGGACACCTGTGCTACTTACTGACACGTCTCAGCAACGCTCGACAGGTCTTCGAGCTCGGCTCCGGGTTCGGATACTCGACCGCGTGGTTCGCCCGTGCGGTGAAGGAAAACGGCGGAGGGATCGTGCACCATGTCGTGTGGGACGACCGGCTGTCGCGCGAGGCGCGGGAGAACCTCGTGGCCCTCGGCTTGGCCGATGTCGTCCAGTTCCACGTCGGGGAGGCGGTGGCGACCCTGCAACAGGCTGCGGGGCCGTTCGACGTCATCTTCAACGATATCGACAAGCAGGACTACCCGAAGGCGCTCGATGTCATCACGACCAAACTCCGACCCGGTGGGCTGCTCCTGGTCGACAACATGCTGTGGAGTGGGCGCATCTTCGAGCGCCGCGACACGAGCCCCGCGACGCGCGGTGTGCGCGAGCTGACGCGGCGCGTTCAGGCTGACCCGCGTTGGATTGCGTCCGTGATCCCCGTGCGAGACGGCTTGCTGGTTGCCCATCGCGTGGAGGAGGTCGCGAACCTAACTTAGGTCGTCGGATACCTTGAACACGCGCGCCAAGGAGTCACCCGCTTGAAGCGGCGCGAGCTGGGCGAGCCTAGGGCGCAAGAAGCGAGACGAACTGCTGCGCCAGCTTCGGCCCGATCCCCGACTCCTCGTGCTTGAAGAAGATGAACGCATCCCCCCATCCCTTCCCCAAATCCTTTACCGTCTTGGCCCACTGCTCGAGATCCTTTTTTTTGTAACCCTCGTCGCGCAGTCGCATGTAGCCGAAGTCGGCGGTCGCCACGAGCGGCGTATGGCCCACCTCCGTGTCCGCCACGCACAGCGCCGCGTTGCCGACGCGCAGCGCTTCGTAAACGTCGTCCGTGAACCACGACTCGTGCCGGAACTCCCAGGCACACCGCAGATCCGCCGGGAACTGCGTGAGCAGGTCGTTCAGGCGGTCCAGATCCTTTTTGAAATTGGGCGGAAGCTGAAACAGGATCGGCCCGAGCTTGGGGCCCAACTTGCGTCCCGTTTCGAGGAAGTAGCGCAGCGGGTCGTCCACGTCCCGGAGCCGGGCGATGTGGGTGATGCGTTGCGGCGCCTTGAGGACGAACGTGAATCCGGGAGGAGTCGCCCCATCCCAGCCGGCGACCGTCTTCGCATTCGGCATGCGATAGAAGGTGTAGTTGATCTCTACCGTGGAGAGCCGCTGGGCGTAGTACGGGAGCAGCTCGGATTCGCGAATCTTGGCCGGGTAAAACGGGCCCTTCCACTGGGGGAAGTTGTAGCCCGAGGTGCCGACGCGGACGTTCACGCCACCCACACCGTCTTGATGTTCACGAACTCGCGCAGGCCGTACGCCGACAACTCGCGCCCATAGCCGGAACGCTTCACGCCGCCGAAGGGCAGCCGCGGATCGGACCGGACGAGCCCGTTCACGAACACGCTTCCCGCTTCGATCTCGCGCGCGATGCGCTCGCCGCGCTCCGAGTCCGCAGTCCAGACGGACGCCCCCAGTCCGTACGGCGACGCGTTCGCGATGCGGATCGCGTCCGCCTCGTCCTGGGCGCGGATCACGGCCGCGACGGGGCCGAAGGTCTCTTCATCGAACGCGGGCATCCCAGGCTCCACAGCGCTGAGCACGGTGGGCGGGTAGAAGGCGCCCCGGCCGGCGGGGACCTCGCCACCGAGGACCAGTCGGGCGCCGCGCTTCACCGACTCTTGCACCTGTCGATGCAGATTCTCGCGCAGATCGAGCCGCGCCTGTGGTCCGACTTGGGTCGCTGGGTCGAGAGGATCGCCCACCCTCCTGGCGCGCATTTCGCTCGTGAACCGCTCGAGGAACCGCTCCGCCACGCGCTCCACCACGATGAAGCGCTTGGCGGCGATGCAGCTCTGGCCGCTGTTGATGAGACGCGCCTCCACCGCCGTGGTCGCGGCCCGGTCGAGATCGGCGTCCTCGAGCACGATGAACGGATCGCTGCCGCCGAGCTCGAGCACCGTCTTCTTCAGGTGTCGACCCGCCTGCTCCGCCACCTGGCTCCCCGCGCGGTCCGAGCCGGTGAGCGTCACGGCGCGCACCCGCTGGTCGGCGATGACGGCGCCGGCGGCCTCGTTCGACAGGAATACCGCCCGGAACAGATCACCCGGGAAGCCGGCGTCGTGGAAGACGGTTTCGATCTCGAGCGCACAGCGCGGCACGTTGGGAGCATGCTTCAGGATGCCGGCGTTCCCAGCCACCAGGGCCGGCGCAGCGAAGCGAAATACCTGCCAGAACGGGAAATTCCACGGCATGATGGCGAGCACCGGACCCAGCGCTTCGAACCGCACGTAGCTCCGTGAGGCGTCGGTCGGGTGGGGCTCATCGGCCAGGAAGGCGGGCCCATGGTCCGCGTAGTAGTCGCACACCCAGGCACACTTCTCGGCTTCCGCCACGCCTTGCGCCAGCGGCTTGCCCATCTCCAGCGCCATCGTGCGGGCGTATGTGTCCTTGCGCTCGCGGAGGACGCGCGCGGCGGCGCGCAGCCGCTCCGCGCGCTCCGCCGCCGGCGTGCGGCACCACTCGCGCGACGCGGCGTCGGCGCACTCGAGGATCCGGGCGAGCTCGTCGGCCGCCGTCTCCTGGAAGGTCTCGAGCACCTCGCCGGTGGCGGGGTTGATCGACCGGACGCTCATGTCACCACGAACGTAAATCGCCTCCCACGCAAGCGCATGGTGATCGCGGTCACGCTGGATGTTAGTGTCGGAGCGCGGCAGCGCGCCTGACTTTGCGACAAGCCGGGCGCTGGTGGTCCCAACCGGTGGACCCTCTATCCTTATAGCACGAGCCGACTTGTCCCGCACGCTCCCCGCCGGGCACACGCCTTGCGAGTCAGGGACTACGGCCGCACGGCGCGGCCGACGAGGAGTGATGTATGACACAGTCTTGGCGACCGGACGAATGGGCTGACGACGACGCGTGGCGCGGCGATCTCCATTGCGACGCCGAGCCGTGGCGCGCCGGTCCGAGCGACGAGCGCTGGCGCGGCCAGGAGCATATCGTCGACTGGCCGGAGGCGCAGGCCGGCCCCGAGTACTGGATGTACAAGCGGGCGGCAGAAGACGCGTGACCGTTCTCACGGGAAGGGGGTCAAGCGTCTAGCTAGAAGGATTGAGCGCGTAGTTCGCGCGCAGACGGGCCCGGCCGCATTCATCAGGTCGGGCCCCACGTGTTTTCTGGGCGGCTTGCGACGTTTCCCTCGGCAGGGTATGCTGCGAGCCGTTCGTCATTTCCCGGGAGACAAGCGGTGACTCTGACCATTGCGGCGCTCCTCGCGTCATTGCTGCCAGGCGGCGACACACTGCGCGGCACGGTGGTCGACACGGCCGGCCATCCCCTCGCAGCGGCGACCGTCAGCGTGGCCGAACTCGGCCTGACGCTGGTGACTAAGGCGGACGGAATGTTCCGGGTCGCCGAACTGCCCACAGGTCGGTACACCCTGGTCGTTCGCCGCCTGGGTTACGCGCCAATCGTTGCGACCGCTGCCGTGCCTGGCCTGCCGCTGGCTCTCGTGCTGCGACCCAGCGCGCTGCACGTGGATGCGGTCACGGTCACCGCCACTCGGTCCGCGATTAGCCCTCTCGCCTCACCGCTGCCGACCGCAGAGCTCTCGGGTGAGCAACTGCGGCACGCTCACGAGGTGTCGCTCGCGCACGCGCTGGACCAGATCCCGGGTGTCCGTACGCTGAGCACGGGCGAGCAAGTGGGCAAACCAGTCATTAGAGGACTCACGGGACCGCGCGTGCTGGTGCTCGATAACGGACAGCGCCTCGAGGACTACTCGTGGAGTGACGAGGACGGCCCCTCCGTGGACGCCCGGCTGGCCGAGCGCGTGGAGCTGATCCGCGGGCCGGCGAGCGTGCTCTATGGCTCGGACGCGATCGGCGGTGTGATCAACGTGATCCCCAACGAGGTGCCCGACGGCCGCGGTCGTCCAGCCTTCATGCGGGGCGCCGCCGAGCTGTACGGCGCGACCAACAACAACGAAGTGGGGACGGTCCTTCGAGCGGAGGGGGCGAGCGGCCGGTTCGGGTGGAGCGTGACCGGCATCGGGCGTCGCGCGGACAACTTCCACACGCCGCCGGGCAACGACTCCACGCCCACGGGCGATATCTACAACACCGCGTTCCACGCCATCAACGGGGAAGCGGTGGCGGGCCTGCACGGGGATCGCGGCTCGGTCACCCTTCGCTATACGAGGTATGGAGGCTCGTTCGGGTTGCTCGATGGCCCTCCGGTGCCCGCCGACAACACGGACGGGCCGCTCCGCCGGCTGTCCGACAATCGGCTGCAGCTCGCGAGCAACAGCGTGATCGGTGGGGTGCGCCTTGAGACGAAGTCCCAGTGGCAGCGTCACTCCCTCCAGGAAGTGTCCGACCAGAGTCGCAACGGGGATTCGACCCCGAACTTCGATCTGCTGTTGAACACTTATTCGACGGACGTCCTGCTGCACCACTCTTCGCCCGGCGGACTCACCGGCACAGTAGGCGTTTCCGGCCTGTACCAGGACAACCAGACGCGCGGCATCGAGCCCCTTGTCCCCACGGCCCGCACTGTCGGCGGCGCGGTATTCGCGCTCGAGACGGCCACCCTGGGTCGCTGGACCCTGCTGATCGGCGCCCGAGGCGATGCCCGCCACTTGAGCGCCGACTCCAATGCCGCACTTCAGGTTTCGGCGCAAACGCGGAACGCCTCTGCGCTGACCGCGAACCTGGGAGCGGTTTATCGCGCCGCGCCGGGGCTCGCAATCGCGGCGCACGCCGGCCGCGCGTTCCGCGCGCCGACCCTGTTCGAGCTCTTCACCAACGGGCCCCACCTGGGGGAGGACCGATACGAAATCGGGCTGCCGACCGCGCGCCCGGAGGTGAGTTTCAACGCCGACCTGAGCGTCCGGTGGCAGAGCAGCCGTGTGCGAGGCGAACTCGCCGCGTATCGCAACCAGATCGGTAGCTACCTCTATATCGCGCCGACCGGCGCGACCGACCCGGGGTCCGGGCTCGCGATCTATCGCTACCAGCAGGCGCGGGCGGTGCTTGTGGGCGCGGAGGCGGGTGCGGAGGTCGTGGCCGCACCGGTACTCACCGTGCGCGCCAGAGTGGACGCCGTGCGGGGCACCAACGAGGACACGAACGAGCCGCTGCCGCTCACGCCCGCGCCGCGCGCCGACGTCGAGGCAGAATGGCACACGACCGGGCTCCGGTGGGCAGAACGAGTCTACCTAAGCGCGGGGCTCCAGGCGGTCACACGCCAGACACGGCTCGGGCCGTTCGACGAGCAGACCCCGGCGTACCAGCTTCTTAACTTGGGGGCGGGGCTCGAACAGACCGTTGGCGGCCGCCTGATCTATCTCGAGGTCCGAGTCCGCAACGCCACGAACACACGGTACACTGACTTTCTCAGCCGCTATAAGGTGTTCGCGTTTGGGGAGGGCCGGAACGTGGTGGTGCGCCTATCCACCGGATTGTAGACCGAGCTCGATCGCCGTGAGGATCGCCCTCGTCACCGCGGGGCTGGCGCTCTTCGCCCCCTCCGGGACCCCGGGGCAGAGCTTTCGCCAGAAGGACTTCGACGCCTACGTCGCCCGAGGACTCCAGGCGCTCCGGACGCCGGGAGCCGCCATCGCCGTCGTGAAGGACGGCCGGGTCGTGTTCGCGAAGGGCTACGGCGTGCGCACGCTGAGCGACACGGCCCGCGTGGACGCCCACACGCTGTTCCAGATCGCTTCGAACACCAAGGCGTTCACCACCGCCGCGCTCGCGATCCTGGCCGACGAGGGGAAGCTCTCGTGGGACGATGCCGTGACCAAGTTCCTCCCGGGGTTCCAGCTGTACGACCCCTACGTGACCCGCGAGTTCACGGTGCGAGATCTCGTGACGCACAGGAGCGGCCTGGGCCTGGGCGCGGGCGACCTGTTGTGGTTCCACTCGAACTACAACCGGGGCGAGATCGCCTCCCGGATCCGCTTCGCCAGGCCCGTGTCGAGCTTCCGCAGCGCCTACGCGTACGACAACGTGCTCTACATCGTGGCCGGCGAGATCTTCCCCGCCGTCGCCGGCCAGAACTGGGACGACTTCGTGAAGAACCGCATCTTCACGCCGCTCGGCATGACAGAGTCCGGGACGACCACGGCATTCTTCACGTCGAGTCGAAACGCCGCCGCGCCGCACGCGATGGAGGACGGCAAGCTGCAGGTCGTCCCGCTCGATTCGGTCGACAACATTGCCCCCGCCGGGGGGATCGCCTCCAACGTGACGGATTTGGCACGGTGGCTCGTCTGTCGGCTCGACTCGGGCCGTTATGCAGGCGGACGCCTGTTCAGTGAGCGGCAGGCGCGCGAGATGTGGTCGGGCCAGACCATCCTGCCCATTGCGGACCCCCCACCCCCGCTCGCGGCGCTGCGGGCCAACTTTGCCGAATACGCGCTGGGCTGGCGAGTGCGGGACTACCAGGGGCGCAAGCTCGTGTCGCACACGGGCGGCCTCGCCGGGATGTCGTCGCAGATCACGCTCGTGCCGACCGAGAAGCTCGGCATCGTGATCCTCACCAACTCGGAAGCGGACCTGATGGCCGCGCTCACCTACCGGCTGCTCGACGATCTGCTCGGCGCGCCCCGGCCGCGCGGGGACTGGGTGGCGGCGTTCGCCCAGGCCGAACAGCTCGCCCGAGGCGGCGCCGACTCGACGCTCAAGGCCACCCGCGCGGAACGGGATTCGGCGTCTCGGCCGTCCCTGCCGCTGGCCAGGTACGCGGGATCGTACCGCGACGAGCTGTACGGAGACGCCAGCGTGGCCTTCGAGAATGGCCGGCTGGTCCTCCGGTTCGGCCGCTCCCCCGCATTCGTGGGTGACCTCGAGCATTGGCAGTACGACACGTTCATCGCGCGCTGGCGCACGAAGCACCTCGAGGACGCGTATGTGACCTTCGCGCTCACCCCGGACGGATCTATCGATCGGTTCCAGATGGCGGCGGTGTCGCCGCTCGCGGACTTCAGCTTCGATTACCAGGATCTCGTGTTCCGACCGATCGTTACGTCGCGTTAAGATTCGGGCGTGTTTGGGCGGAGGGCATGGAACGTGGACCTACGGCTTCCTGCGGCCGCGGTTGCCGCATTGACCCGGGTGAGACTCGCAACGGCGGCGGTCGTGCTGATCGCCGCCGTCCTGCTGCTCGGCTACGAGATCCCGCCTGTCCCCACCTGGTTCTACGTCCTGGCCTGGTACCCTACCCTCGTCATCCTCGACGAGGTGGTGGTCATGCTGGGCGGTGAGTCGCTCCTCGCCCGGCCCCGCGAGCTCGTGGTGATGTTGTGGTGGTCGGCGGTGATCTGGTTCCTGTTCGAGGCGATCAATTTTCGCCTGCGGGACTGGTACTACGTCTTCCTGCCGGCGAGCCGCCTCGAGCGCTGGATCGGGATCACGGTGTCGCTCGCCACGGTCGTCCCCGCCGTGCTGCTCCCCGAGCGCCTGTTGGACCGCCTGGGGGTGTGGCACGATCTGAGGCTCCGCAGCTTCACCCTCGAGCCGCGGCATCTGGAGATCGCCGGCTGGGTCGGCTGGGGACTGCTAGCGGCTGTGCTGGTTTTCCCTCGCTATCTCTACTCGCTCACCTGGGGTGCGGTGTGGCTCATCGCCGAGCCGCTGTTGTACCGGCGCGATCCCGCGCACTCGCTGTTTGCGGATATCGCCGGGGGCAGCTGGGGACGCATCGCACGGCTCATGGCCGCAGGCCTCTTCGCCGGGGTGGTGTGGGAATCGTTCAATGCCATGGCGCGTGGCCGCTGGATCTACACGGTCCCGTTCCTCGAGCGCCTGAAAATCTTCGAGATGCCACTGATCGGCTTCCTCGGCTTCCCGTTTTTCGCGCTCGAGGTGTGGTCGCTCTATCGCCTGCTCGCGCCGCATACCACCCGGCGAACCCTGGTCGGCTCCGCGGCATTCGTCCTGCTCGTGCTCATCGGGATCGACCACTGGACCGTGAGCTCCACGACGCCAGCGCTGCGCGATCTGCCGGGCGTGACGAACGGGGTGATCGCGCGATTGCGCGGAGCTGGGTGGGAAACCGTGTTCCGGGTCGCGCAGAGCCCGGTGGCGGAGCTCGCCTACCGCGCCAACCTGAGCCCGCGCGACGCGCGCGCGGCGCACGACGCGGCGCGCCTCGCGACACTCCGAGGCATCGGCACCGCGCACGCGGCCGTCCTGATCGGCGGCGGGGTGGAGAGTGTCGAGGCCCTGGCCGGCTCCGACCCCGACTCGGTGTGGAAGATGGTGCGGGGCGGGGGGGGCGGCGCGCGCCCCACGCCCGCGGAAGTGCGGGTGTGGGTGCGCGCCGCCCAGCGACAAGCGCGCCCTAAGCCACCGCCGGCTCCGGCACAGCCGTCCACTCACCCACCAGCTCGTCCACGGTCCTGAGCTGGCGCGCCGGGTCGGTCGCGTACCAGGTCTTGAAGTACTCGAGGCCCGCCTGATGCGCCTCGTCGGTGAACGCCTGCAGCGCATCCGTCACCCACACGAGATCATACCCACGCTGGAAGGCGTCTCCCGACGTGTGCCGCGCGCAGCAGTCGGTGTGCAGACCCGTGACGTAGAGTCGGGTCAACCCCCGCTCCGCTAGGGTACGCTCGAACGCCGGGTTCAAGAACGGGCTGTAGGTCTGTTTGCCGAGCACGATGTCGCCGGGCTCGGGCGCGAGTCCGGGGACGATCTCGGCGTTCCAACTGCCTGCCATGGCGTGCGGCGGCCACTTCCGGAGCTCGCTGTCGCCCGGCGTGTGGGCGTCGGTCGCGTACACCACCGTGACGCCGGCACGCCGCGCCGCGGCGAGCAGGCGGCCCAGCGGTGCGATGAGACGCTGGGCGCGCTCCTGGTAGTCGGGGCCGCCGGCATCGGCGATCACGCCACCGGAATAGACGAAATCGTTCGCCATGTCGATTACGACCACGGCGCTGTGCTGGAGATCGTTGCGTTGCGAAGGCATGGGATGCTCCCATTGTTGTAGGACCGCTGCCGGGGGGCCGATTGGGCAACGCCTAGGTCCGGCCGAGATGCCGGACCGCTCCCGGTGCGAGGCGCGGGCGAGCCCGCGTCGCTGGAAATATAACCGCTCCGCGGGTTCGCCCGCCTCAGCGCCTCCCGACCACGCGCCGAAGCCGACGGTCGTGATATCGAGCCCGCTCGAGCCGAGCGGACGGGTAGGCGACGTCATACGAACCACTCCCGGTGACCGAAGATTAGGGAATCAGCAACACCTTCCCCGTGGTCTTGCGTCCTTCCAGCAACCTGTGCGCCTCCGCCGCTTGCGCGAGCGGGAGCTCGCGCTCGATGCGCACCGTCAGTCTTCCGCTCTTGATCCAGCCCAACACCTCGCCTGCCCGCCCGAGCAGCTCGGCGCGCGTCGCGATGTAGTGCGCCAGCGTGGGCCGGGTGAGGAATAACGAGCCCTTCTGGCTCAGCACCTGCGGGTCGAACGGTCCCACCGGTCCGCTCGACTGACCGTACAAGACCATCATGCCCCGGGGCGCGAGGCAGCTCAAGCCTTTCTCGAACGTCGTCTTGCCGACGGAATCGTAGATCACCTGCAGCCCGGCTCCGTTCGTCAGACGCTTCACTTCAATCTCGAAGTCCTGCTCGGTGTACAGGATGACCTCATCGGCGCCGGCCCCGCGTGCCAGGGCGGCCTTCTCGCGCGTCGAGACCGTGCCGAGCACTCGTGCGCCCCGGAGTTTGGCGATCTGGCAGAGCAAGAGACCCACGCCGCCCGCGGCGGCGTGCGCCAGGCATGCATCCCCGGGCTTCAAGGCGTAGGTCGAGGTCGCGAGGTAGTGCGCCGTCATGCCCTGGAGCATTACGGCGGCGCCCTGCTTCGTGCTCACGCCGTCCGGCAACACCACGACCCGGTCGGCCGGCACCACGGCGTACTCGGCATACGCGCCGAGCAGGCTCGCATACGCGACGCGCTCCCCAACTTTGGGTGCGGCCACGCCGGGGCCAACGGCGCTCACAGTCCCCGCCGCTTCCTGTCCCAGCGTGACCGGCAGCGGGACCTTGTAGTGCCCTGTGCGCTGGTACACGTCGATGAAGTTCACGCCCGCAGCTTCGATCTTTACGAGCACCTGGCCGGGGCCCGGGGCGGGCCGCTCGATCTCCTCGTACCGCAGCGCCTCCGGGCCGCCCGGCGTGTGTACCCGAATCGCTTTCATCCTGGCCTCGTTTACCTTGAACATATGAAAATCTCATTCATCGGACTCGGCGGCATGGGCCTGCCGATGGCGCGGCACCTGTTGCAGGCGGGCCACACGCTCACGGTCTACAATCGGACGCGCGCCCGTGCGGACCAGCTCAAGCAGTTCAACCCCGTCGTGGCCGACAGTCCCGCCGCCGCCGTGCGCGACGCCGAGGTGCTGGTCACAATGGTGGCGGATGACGCTGCGCTCGAAGACGTGATGCTCGGCCCCGACGGCGCAGTGGCGGCGCTCCCCCGTGGGGCGATCCATATTTCCATGAGCACCATCAGCCCCGCGCTGTCCCGCGGGCTCGCCGAGCGCCATAAGACCGCCGGTCAAACGTACGTCGCCGCGCCGGTCTTCGGGCGGCCGGAAGCGGCCGAGGCAAAGCAACTATGGATCGTGGCCGCCGGGCCCTCGCAGGCGCTCGAGCGTATTGGCTCGGTGCTCGACGCCATGGGCCAGGGTGTGATCGTCGCGGGCGATGATCCACCGCGAGCCAACGTGATCAAGCTCGCGGGTAACTTCCTACTCGCGGCGGCGATCGAAGCGATGGGCGAGGCGTTCGCGCTGGCGCGCAAGTACGGCGTCGCGCCCGCCGAGCTGCTGGATGTCGTGAACGGCCGGCTGTTCCGCTCGCCGATCTACGAGAACTACGGCAAGCTGATCGTCGAAGAGCGCTACGAGCCTGCCGGGTTCAAGCTGAAGTACGGCTTGAAGGATGTCCGCCTGGCGCTCGGCGCCGCGGACGAAGTCGCCGCGCCCATGCCGCTGGCGAGCCTGATTCGGGACCGCTACCTCTCCGGCGTCGCCCGCGGTTGGGGCGACATCGATTGGGCCGGGCTGGCCCGCGTCGCCGCAGCAGACGCGGGGCTCAGCCCCCCGCGATCGCCGGGATAACGGTCACCTCGTCGCCGTCCTGCACCGGGGCCGCGAAGCCGCCGCGGAACCGCACGTCTTCATCGTTCAAATAGAAGTTGACGAAGGGATAGGGCTTTCCCTCCTTGTCCCGGAGCCGGGGCGCGAGGGCGGGGTAGCGCGCGGCCACGTCGGCCACGGCCTCGCCCAGCGTCCGGCCGGTCGCCTCGATCGTCCGGGCGCCGCCCGTGTGGGCGGCGAGCACCGATGGCAGGTTCAGCGTGATGGCCATGTCCGTTCCTCCTCCACAAGAGTCGTCACCTCCCGCAGCCGCGGCGCGATGACCGGAGCTGCGGGGACCGCTCCCTGCACCGCCTCGAGCGTCTTCAAGCCGTGACCCGTGATACAGAGCACCACTTCGTCGCGGGGTTCGAGCCGGCCCGCGCGCGCCAGCGCAAGCGCGCCCGCGGCGGTGACGCCCCCCGCCGTCTCCGCGAACACGCCCGTGTCCTCGGCGAGAAAGCGGATCCCCGCGACCAGCTCCGGGTCGCTCACCGCCGCGGCCCACCCGCCGGTCTCCCGCATTGCCCGGGCGGCGAACACGCCGTCCGCGGGACTGCCGATCGCGAGGGAGCGGCAGATGGTCTGCGGCACTTCAGGCTCGAGCACATCGCCGCCGCGCTCCACCAGGCGGACGATCGGAGCGCACCCGGCGGCCTGCGCGCCGTACAGTCGCGGCAGCTTGCCCCGTACCAGCCCCGCCTCGAGAAACTCGCCGAACCCCTTGCGCAGCTTCGAGAGGAGCGAGCCGCCCGCCATGGGCGCGACGACCGCCGTCGGCAGCCGCCACCCGAGCTGCTCGGCGATCTCGTACGCGACGGTCTTCGACCCCTCGCCGTAGTAGCTCCGCAGATTGACGTTCACGATCCCCCACCCGAACCGATCCGCGACCTGGGCGCACAGCCGGTTCACGTCGTCGTACGTCCCGCGCACCCGTACGAGGCGGGCGCCGTACACGCTGGTGCCGATGACCTTGCCGGCCTCGAGCTCGTCGGGGATGAAGATCCATGCCTTGAGGCCGGCCCGTGCCGCGTGCGCCGCGACGGCGTTCGCGAGGTTGCCGGTGGACGCGCAGCCGATGGTCTCTAGTCCGAAGGCGGCGGCCGCGTTGATCGCCGCGGCCACGACGCGGTCCTTGAAGGAGAGCGATGGATGGGACACCGTGTCGTTCTTCACCCACACCCGCGCCACGCCGCAGCGCCGTGCGAGCGCCGGAGCGTCGACTAGGGGCGTGAACCCGGTGTCGAGCGACCATACCGCATCGCCGTCGAACGGCAGCCATTCCTTGTAGCGCCACAGGGAAGGCGCCCGGCCGGCGATGGTCTCGCGGTCCGGCAGCCGGCGTCCCGGCTCGTAGACCGGATCGAGGGGCCCGAGACACTGCTCGCAGATGGCGGTCGGGACGGCGGCGCGCTCGGTCCCACAGCTGCGGCAGCGGAGCGGCCGGGCGGTGAGCGGCGGAGAAGCGATGGTAGCCGGCATGTGAGCCTCAACAAAAAAACCCGGGCAACAACTGCCGCGGGCGGTCGCTTTTTAGCACCTTGTTTAACGTGGCGGCAATACGCGGCAAATCACCACGAGTCGTCGATTGTCTCCCTAACAATAGCTGACGACCTCTGAAGGTCAAGCCTGCCCAGGGCCCACCCTTCAGGGTGGGAAACCTCAGGCAGCTGGAACCGGCGCCAACTTCCCCACGAAACGGCTGATCGCGGCGAGCGCCCGCTCCAACTCCGCCGGCTCGGTGGCGTAGCACAGCCGCAGGTGCCCCTCGCCCCCCGGCCCGAACGCCGTTCCAGCGAGTACGGCGATGTGCCGCTCCGCGAGCAGCCGCTCGGCAAACGTTTTGGAGGTGAGGCCCGTGCGCTCGAGCACTCCACTGATGTCGGGGAAGCAATAGAAGGCGCCCGCCGGCGACGCGCAGCTGATCCCATCGATCGCGTTCAGGCCGCGCACCAGAAGATCGCGCTTGGTACGAAGTCCCGCCACCATACGAGTGACCGCATCCTGCGGCCCCGTGAGCGCCGCGATTCCTGCATACTGCACGAACGTCGCCGTGCAGGAGACGTTGTTGATGATGAGCGTGGTCATGGCGTCGGTGAGCGAGACCGGCATGACGCCGTAGCCCAGCCGCCAGCCCGTCATCGAGTATCCCTTCGAAAACCCGTCCACGATCACGGTGCGGTCCGACATGCCGGGGAGCCCGGCAATGCTGTCGCGCCGCCCATCGTAGCGGATCTGTCCGTACACCTCGTCCGAGATGACCCACAGATCGTGACGTTGTGCCAGCTCTGCGAGCGCCGCGAGGTCGCGCGCCGTGGCCACGCCGCCGGTGGGGTTGTGCGGCAGGTTGAGGATGAGCACACGGGTGCGGGGCGTGATCCGCTGCGCGATCGCCTCCACGTGTGGCCCGAACTCCCGCGTCTCGTCCAACGGATAGTAGACCGGCCGCCCACCCGCGAAGCGGACCACGGACTCGTAGATCGGGAATCCCGGGTCGGGGCAGAGCACCTCGTCGCCGGGCGCGATCAGCGAGAGCGCCGTGCAGAACAATGCCGGCTTCGCCCCGGGCGTGACCACAACATTCTCCGCCGTGGCGCGGACGCCGCGCGCCGCCAGGGAGCGTGCGATCGCGTCGCGCAGCTCCGGGACCCCTGCGGCGAGGGCGTAGCGAGTGAGGCCGTCACGCAACGCACGCACACCGGCCTCGACCACGTGGGGGGGAGTCGGCATGTCCGGCTCGCCGATCTCCAGGTGCACGACTTTGTGCCCCGCGGCCTCGAGACGCCTCGCCGCAGCGAGGACTACGTACGCCTGTTCTGTACCGAGTGTGTCGAGCCGTGCGGCCGAGTGCATAGACAATCCTGTCAGTGATAACGAAACCCCGGGGCGAGCCCCCGGGGTCGGCACTGCCACTCAATTTACGTGCGCGCCTGCTGCCCTGCCCTACCCAATCGGGGGGGCCTACTTGGCGCGCTCCAAATAGGCGCCTTCGCGGGGGTCCACCCGCACTTTTTCACCCTCGGAGATGAACTCGGGCACCTGGATCGTCACGCCATTCGAAAGCTTGGCAGGCTTGGTGCTCGCCGTCTTCGTGGCACTGCGCATGACCGGAGATGTCTGCACGACGGTGAGCTCTACGACCGACGGAAGCTCGATGCCCACGGGGCGGCCGTTCAGCCACTCGACCTGTATGTGCATCTCCGGCTGCAGCCAGTCGGCGTGATCGCCCACTGCTTCGGCGTCGAGCGTGTGCTGCTCGTACGTCGTCGTATCCATCACGTGCACGCCGCCTTGATCGCGATACAGGACCTGGAACTCCTTGGTCTCGAGCGGCGCCTCGTCCACAAAGTCGGTGGCGGCGAGGCGAGTGTCGAACGTGTTCCCCGTGACGAGGTTTCGCAGCCGCACCTGAACGAAGGCCCGGAGGTTGCCTGGGGTGCGGTGCGTAAAGTCCATCACGCGGCACGGCTGTCCGTCGATCATGATGACGTGGCCGCGACGAATGTCGGTTGCCTTCATGAAGCACACTCTCGAGAAGAGGCGGGAAGATAAGCCGGATGGAGGGGGAATCAATACAAGGGTTCCGTCAGATACCCCACCCGTTCCCGCTGCCACCAGGCGCCGCCCCTGGCCCGCTCGGTCGGCGTACTGAAACGGTACTTGTAGTAGACCAACCGAACGTAACGGGGCGGCCCGCTCGGAAACGGGTTCTCGCCGAGCAGGTCAAGCACCTCGGGTGTCCCCTGGAGCAGGTGCCGCAACAGGGGCACGAGCCAGTCCCGGGCGCCCTCCGGATTGAGCGCCGCAAACCACATTTGCCAATCGAGCCGCGGCATGTGCGGCGCTACGAAGGGCGGACGGCGCGCCGGATCGCCCGGCTTCCAGCGGAACTGATACTCACGCCAGTGCACGGTGTCGGCCCCGCCTTCGATCACGATCTCGAAGCGCTCCGTGGTCATCACGCGGAACAAGCCGTACCCATTGACCGAGCGCAGGGGCGCCACGGCATCGAGCAGCGGATTGGCGCCCCCACCGCGCGTGCCGGGGAGCGTCTGTAAGATCTCGCGCGCGAAGGCCAGCGCGGCGAGCAGCCCGAGCAGCGGCGCGAGCCCGCGGATGGCGTACTGCTTCCAGCGGGGCTCCGGGTCCCCGGCCGCGAGCCGGAGCGGCAGCACCCGCCCGAGCGCGTCGTCATCGAGCAGCGACAAGCACAAGACGATCGCCAGCAAGTTGAAGAACCCGTAATTGCCTGTCAGCGCGATCGCGAGCTGGCCGAACACCAGGAGCCCGCACGCCGTGTAGCGCGCGCGACGCCCCCACCGCTCGCAGCGGTCGGGAACCGCGATCAGCCACGGCACCAGGAGCTCGATCGCGATGATCCCGAGAGTCATCCCCCGGTGCATCCATTCGGGGAGCCACTGCGCGTACCACGCCGGCCAGGGGGGAAGCGGTTGAGTCCAGAAGTGGTAGTCGAGGGCGGTGAGGTGGAGCCACGTGGGGTCGCCACTCACGAGCTTCGTGATACCTGAGAGGAACAGCAACCGAAACACGAGCGCCCAGACGAGCCACCGCATCGCCGTGGAAGGCGCGGGCTCGCGTACCAGGCTGGGTCGCAACTGGATGGGCGCGTACAGCACCGCCAACAGCCCCGTCTCGAGCAGCAGCCCGTCCCACTGGAACCAGAGGAAGGTCTGGCCGGCTACGGTGAGCGACAGGTAGCAGATCCATAGGACCAGCAGGACCGGGGCCTGCGCGACCCCTGCCACGAGCAGCAGGGAGAGGACCGCCCCTCCCCACGCCAACGCGTGCAGCATCCCATCGCTCGCGCCCAGCCAGCAGAGCGTGGGGAACAGGCGGTAGGCCCCGCTCCCGTAGGCGGCGTGCGCCCGTGCGAGGAACCCGCCCGCGGGAAGGATGCCGTGCTCTCCCACGAGGCCCGTGATTTGCAGCGCAAGTGAGACAAAGGCGACGAGGTAGACCACGCCGAGCAGGCGGAGGAACAGCCAGCGCGAGAGGACGTAGGTCGGGTGGCCAGACCGGGTGGCCAAACCCTCGGTGATTTCGGTCGTTGTGCCCTCGCGGCGAAAAGAGTAATAATGGTGGAGAACTGTGCAATGCCTTCCGGTGTAGCACCTGTCCAACAGACCCCGTTGTCGATGCCCGACACCTGTGACCTACGTCACGCCAGTCCTGGCAGGAGGTTGAGAAAGATGACCCGCAATTGCCGTCGCCTTGCGCGCGGCGCGTGGCTCCCGATCGCGCTGCTCATCGCCGCAGGGTGCAAACAGGGGCCGTCCCCCGAGGTACAGGCGCGCATCGACAGCCTGTCCCAGGCGTCGTCCCAACGCGACCGGTTGATGCAGGAGGTCGCGGAGAACACCCGCCTCGTGAGCGAGATCAGCCGCGAGCTGGCCCGGGTGAACGTCCCGGCGCGAGCGCTCAAGGTGTCCGGCGAGTCGCCGCTCCGCGCATCGCGCGACACGCTGATTCAGAAGATCCGCTACATGACCACGCGGGTGAAGGAGATCGAGCCGCGGCTCAAGGAGAGCGAGCAGCGTATCAAGGACCTCACCACACTCTCCGACAGCCTGCGGAACGACCTCGCCTCGACCATGCAGAACCTCCAGGGCGTGATCGCCAATCAGAAGGAGACGATCGACGCCCTTACACTCCAGGTTGAGACGCTCACCGCGGAGAATTCGGCCCTCCGGGACACGCTCGAGAACATGTCCACGATCTCGAACGTGGTCTACTACGTGGTCGGCACCAAGGATGAGCTCGAGCAGAAGGGGATCATCACGGAGGAGGGCGGCGCCCGATTCCTCTTCGTCCTGTGGAAGAGCGGGAAGACGCTCGTCCCGTCCCGCAACCTCGATCCCGGCGTCTTCACGGTCGCGGACCGGCGTCATTTCACGGAGCTGCCGTTGCCCGAGTCCGACAAGGAATACCGGATCGTCTCGCGCCAGGACACGTCGGCGCTCGAGACGCCGCCCGATCACGACGGGAAAATCACCGGACACGGGGTGAAAATTGCTGACCCGGCAAAGTTCTGGGCCAACTCGAAGTACCTCATCATCGTCGAAGGCTGAACGCACCCAAAGGGGAGGCTCGCGGCGCTTGACCGGAAACACCCGGGCCGCTAGCCTCACCCTGTGGTCCTTTTCGCGTGCACAGGCCCCGGTCTCCTGAGCCCAGACCGGTGACCTGTAACGGGGCGGCCCCAGTTTTGTGGCTGGTTCGGTCGCCTGAGCGCGCGTTGGGTCACAGGGGGAACACCGCCGCTTCGCGCGCACGGAGGCGCGAGATTTGCGCTTCCCCGCCGTCGCGCCCGCACGAACTGAACAAGAAGGGGGGCTCATGCACGGAGTGATCAGGCGGTACCGGGTGAGGCTGGGGACGGTGGAGCAGGCGGCCCACTACGCGGAAAAAGGCTTCATGCCGATCGTCCGCGACATCCCGGGCTTCGTCTCCTGCCACTTGCTCGACGCGGGGAACGACATTCTAACCTGCATCGTGCTGTTCGAAACCGAGCAAGGGGCTGAGGCGGCCCTGCGCGCCTCTCGTGAGTGGTTCCGCGACGAGTGGTCGTCGTTCCGACCGGTCCCACCGGAGGTGACCATTGGTGAGGTCCTGGCCCGCGCCACGGCCGATCGGCGTGCGGCGGACCGCCGGCAGCTGGCCTTGCTGGGTGCGGCGATGTGGACCGCCCCCGAGCGCCGCATGAACGGCGACCGCCGGATCGAGGCGCCGAGCTGGGCCGTAGCGGGCTAGTGCCTTAGCCCCAGTCCCCGAAAAGCCTCGTAGAGATCGTCGAGCACGGCCGCGCCGCGCTCGAGCCGTGCGTCGTCGCCCGCATACCGCCGCACGACGCCCGCGATCATGCGCTCCAGCCCCGCCGTCTCGCTGCGCCCGAACTTTCCGTCCTTACAATCGATGTCGTGCACCAGCTCCCCGATGACCGCCAGCCCCGGGTCGGTGAGCCCGAACCGGGCCAGCAGCGTCTCGAAGCTGCAGCGATCGCCCTCGTGTGTGTACTCGGCCTCGAACATGTCGAAGCGCAGCTCGCCGGGGGCGGTGCGCGCATCGTGGGACGCGACGAACCGGAAGCGCGCCTTGGGGTCGATAAAGCGGCGGATCAGCCACGCGCTGGCGATCCGGTCCACGTGCACGCCGCTGCGGGTCACCCATGTGCGGCCGTGGACCGGGCGGGCGGGCCGGGCGGGCCGGGCGGCGGATGTTCGGGAACGGCGGGCGGGCTTGCTGCGGTCCCGCGCCCGGGTCAGCGCCGCCTCCGCCGCGCGGCGCCCGGGGGCGCCGAAGTGATCGAGCGCCGCGATCTCCCCGAGCCGGCGCTCGAGGCGCGCCAGCTCTCCTGACGAGTCGCGTTCACCCCCATTCCCGCTCCCCCCCGCGACCTCCGCCGCCGCGCGCGCGAGCTCCCCATACTCGGCGTCGCGCTGCGCTCGGAACAGCGCCTCGATTTGTCCGTCCGATAGGCCGTCCACGAACGCGGCCTGGCACACGGATGCCTCGCCGCCTCCGGCCACGATTTCGCGCCGCAGCCATTGAAAGTCTTCGCTGGCTTGCTCGGTGTGGGGCAATACATAAACGGAGTTCTTGATCGCCACCGCGCCGATCCGCTGCAGGCGCCGCCAGACCTTGACCCTGAAATAGTCGGGCTTGGGCGGGAGCTGATGGATGAGGAGCAACCAGCGCCCCCCCGGACTCTCGAGAACCGGACGCTTCCGCCCGCTCACCAGAGGTTCCGCATACCGGAGCCCGCGGCTCGCCGGACGCCCGGCGCGCCGGGTGTCGCGAGGCGCGCGTCGGCGCCGAGGGCACCGGTCGCGGGATTGAAGAAGTGCTCGCCGGCCACGGCCAGGGTGAGGGCGGCGACCTCCTGCTCGGAGAAATGGCTCCGCAGCTCCCCGAGCACGGAGTCGGGAATCCCGCCCGCCCGGTCGGTGTAACGCGACACCGCTTCGGTGAACGCCAGCGCGGCGCGCTCGCGCGCGGAGAAGAGCGGGCTCGCGGCGTAGCGTCGCAGCGCCCCGAGCTCAGCGACCGGGAGAAACGCCTGGCGCCATCGATGAAGGCCGTGCTCGATGCACCAGCGGCACCCCGAGAGCTCGGCGGTGAGCTGCCGCACGAGCAGGTCGACGCGAGGGTCGAGCACCGCCCCGCCCGCGATGTAGCGACCCATCCGCGCGTAGGACGGCAGCGCGCGTGGCCCCGGGAGCGGTGCCGGGGGCGGAGCGGAGAGCGCGCTCCAGGTGCGAGCAAGCCACCGTACTAGTATCATGTCAGTGATACAATTGTATCACCAGCAAGTCGATCCGGCAACCCCCTTCCCCCGTCCCCCCTCGCCCGTATTTCTTGCTGTCCATGTCGCTCTCCCGTCACTTGCTGCTGCGCGCGTCCCGCAGCCCCTGGCTCGCCCGGCAGCTGTCCGAGCGCGCCTTCTTCCGCCGCGCGGTGCGACGATTCATGCCCGGAGAAGACCTCGACGCGGCGCTCGCGGCGGCCGCGGAGCTCGCTCGCGACGGCATCGGCGGCGTGCTGACCCAGCTGGGCGAGCAGGTCATGAGCCGCGACGAGGCCGCCGGCGTACGCGACCACTATCTGCGGGTACTCGAGGAAATTCGGCAGCGCCAGCTGCCCACGGAGATTTCGGTCAAGCTCACCCACCTGGGCCTGGACCTGAATCCCAGGGCGTGCCTCCAGGACCTGCTGGCGCTGGCGGCACGGGCGGCCGCCGCAGGCTCGTTTCTGTGGATCGACATGGAGGAGTCGCGCTACGTGGACGCAACGCTGGAGCTGTTTCAGGCCGTGCGCGCCGCCCACACGGGCGTCGGTGTCTGCCTGCAGGCCTACCTGCGCCGTACGCCCGCCGACCTGGAGGCACTGCTTCCGCTCGCCCCCGCCATCCGGCTCGTGAAGGGCGCCTACAACGAGGCTCCGGACGTGGCGCTTCCGAAAAAGCGCGACGTCGACGCCGCTTATGCCGTGCTGGCGGGGCAGCTGCTCGAGCGTGCCGCCCAAGGCGAGGCGCGCGCGGTATTCGGCACGCACGACGTCGGCCTCATCGCGCGGCTGCGCGACCGGGCCCTGGCGGTCGGGGCCGCGCCGGGAGCCTACGAGGTGCACATGCTCTACGGCATCCGCGCCGCCGAGCAGCGCGCGCTCCAGAGCGAGGGGGTGCCCGTGCGGGTCTTGATCAGCTACGGGACACACTGGTTCCCGTGGTACATGCGCCGGCTCGCCGAGCGACCGGCCAATGTGTGGTTTGTGGTCAGGAACTTGGTGTAGCGGGTATGGCCAGTTCCCAATTCCGTTCGTCCCCGGGCTGACAGCCCGGGGTCGGCTGTGTGCGTCCTGCAAGGACGCACTCCGTGCCGAGCGCGCCCTCTCAGGGCGCGTCATAACCATCGGACCACCGCCTTGAGTCTCCCGCGCGGTCCCGCGAACTTTCCCGACATGACCGCCCGAACTTCTCCCTCCCTCCCCTCCGCCCCAGCCGAGCTCGACCGCTGGCGCCGCGAGACACCGGGGTGCCGGGACCGGATTCACTTGAACAACGCTGGCGCCGCGCTCATGCCCCAGCCAGTGCTCCAAGCGGTCACGGCGCATCTCGAGCGCGAGGCGGCGATCGGGGGCTACGAGGCAGAGGACGAAGCCGAGCCCACGGTACGGGAGACCTACGAGCTGCTGGGCCGGGTGGTGGGCGCAGCGGCCAGAAACATGGCGATCGTCGAGAACGCGACCGTGGCCTTCAGCCAGGCGATGTCCGCCTTCGACTTCCGGCCGGGCGACCGCATCGTCACGACGCGCGCCGACTACCCCTCGAACCAGCTGACGTACCTGTCGCTCGCGCGCCGGGCGGGCGTCGAGACGGTGCGCGCGGACGACCTCCCCGAGGGTGGGGTCGATCCGGCGAGCGTGCGCCAACTGGCGCGCCACGCGCGCACTCGCCTCGTCGCGCTCAGCTGGGTGCCGACCAACTCGGGGTTGGTGCAGGACGCGGGCGCGGTGGGGGAGGTGTGCGCCGAGCTGGGCGTGCCGTATCTGATCGACGCCTGTCAGGCCGTGGGACAGTTGGCGGTGGACGTTGCGGCGCTGCGCTGCGATTTCCTGGCGGGCACCGGTCGCAAGTTCCTACGCGGTCCCCGTGGCATCGGCTTCCTCTATGTGTCCGACCGGATGCTCGAGCGCGGGGCGTTCCCCTTGTTCCTCGATATGCGGGGCGCGGACTGGACCGACCCCGACGCCTTCCGGCTCGCCGACGGCGCGCGCCGGTTCGAGAACTGGGAGTTCGCCTACGCGCTGGTGGCGGGCCTGGGGGCGGCGGCGCGCTACGCCCTGGCCGTGGGCTCAGGCGGCCGCGAGCGCGCCCACCGGCTCGCCGCCTTGCTGCGCCAGTTGCTCGCGGAGATTCCGGGGGTGCGGGTGCTCGATCGCGGGCGGGAGCGGTGCGCCATCGTGTCTGTGGGCGTGGCGGGCCGGGATGCGGCCGATCTCAAACTGGGCCTCCGGCACCGAGGCATCAACGCGAGCTCCGCGGATCGCATGTCGGGGGTGCTGGACATGGACGACAAGGGGGCCACGAGCGTGCTCCGTTTCTCGCCTCATTACTACAACACGGAGGACGAGCTGGACGCCGCCGTGGGGACGTTGGCCGAGCTCGCGCGGTCGTGAGCGTCGCGCGACCGGGCAAGATCATCGGGATCGGGCGGAATTACCAGGATCACGCCGCCGAGCTCGGAAATACGGTGCCCACCAAACCGCTGCTGTTCTTCAAGCCGCCCACGGCCGTGATCGGAGACGGCGCCGCGATCGTGCTGCCGCCCGAATCGCGACAGGTGGACTTCGAGGGCGAGATCGGCGTCGTCATCGGACGTCCCCTGCGGCGCGCCACGGAAAGCGAGGCGCGCGCGGGCATCGCCGGGATCACGTGCGTCAACGACGTCACCGCGCGGGACCTGCAACGGTCCGAGGAGCAGTGGACCCGGGCGAAGGGGTTCGACACGTTCTGCCCCATCGGGCCCCGCGTCATGCCCGTGGACCCGGGCCGATTCGACGAGCTCGAGGTGGTCTGCCGGGTGAATGGCAAACAGCGCCAGCACGGCCGCGCGCCCGACATGGTGTTTTCCATTCTCGTGCTTGTGTCCTTCGTCTCGCAGGTCATGACACTCGAGCCGGGAGACCTGATCGCCACGGGAACGCCCGCCGGCGTGGGGCCGCTCGCGGCCGGCGACGTGGTCGAAGTGGAGATTCCCGGGGTCGGTGTGCTGCGGAACCCTGTAGTCGCGGAGAAACGATGAAGCTGTCCGTGCTGCTGTTAGTGCCGGCGATCCTGCCAGCGCAGGCTCCGAAGAGCCAGCACGCCACCGTGACCCAGACCTTGGGCACGACTCAGGTAACGATCGTGTACAACCGGCCGAGCGCCCGCGACCGGACGCTCTTCGGGCGGGGAGGAGTCGTGCCGTGGGGCAAGGTGTGGTGTCCCGGTGCCGACACGGCCACCACGATCGCCCTGAGCAGGGACATGGTGGTCGGCGGGCAGCCGCTCGCCGCGGGGAAATACAGTCTCTGGGCGATTCCCGGTCCTGACGAATGGACGCTGATTCTCAGCCGGGCGGCGGACGTATTCCACATGCCCTACCCCGGCGCCGCCCAGGACGCGCTGCGGCTCACGGTGAAGCCGCAGGCGGGGCCGTTCATGGAATCCCTAGCGTTCTACTTCCCGGCCGCCGCAGCGGATCGGGCGCTCCTGAACCTGCACTGGGGCGAGACGATCGTGCAGGTCTCGCTCGCGGTGAAGTAGCAGCCTTTAGTCCTCGACCTGCTCGCGCTGGTCCAGCCAGTTCTTCACGGCAAATCCGAGGGAGGCGCCGAACCCGGCGCTCGCCACGGTCAGCAGCAGTTTTCCGGTCACTAGTAGCACTACCATGCCTCGAGCTCCTTAAAAAACGCCGACGCCCCCTCGCTTTAGCCTTGTAGCGCGGGGGCGTCGGTCTCACCCAGGTCGATCGACTGCTACGCCTTACATCCCACGCATCCAATCACGCTCCGCAATTCGCAGACCGTGACAACAGGTGCGATGAACGCACATCGGGATAAGCGTGGGATTTCGCATCGTTTGAGAAGCTTAAACGGGCACGGCTGCGGTGGTCAACGCCCTCCCCCTCCCCCTTCCCCGCCCACTTCCCCTGCCACGCCACCCGGTCCGAGCCGCGAATTGCCCTCTTCCGTTGCATCTTCCACGCCCGTGATGCGCTCGAACCGCTCCTGGACACGTCCCGCCTGCCGCTCGCTGTCCTCGAAGCGCTTCTGGGCATTCGCGAGGTGCGCGCCCACCGTCTGGAACGCCGCCCAGAACCCGTCGAACTGCTGGCGCAGCCCGCCGAGCTGCTCCTGAATCTCGCGGGCGTGCTGGTCTACACGCATCCCCTTGAGGCCGTGCAAGATCACCAGCAGATAGGCGTAGAAGGTGTGGGGCGATACGGGAATGACGCGCCGGCGCAGCGCGTGACCCAGGACACTCTTCGCATCTCCCGGATCTTCCGCGCGCAGCACCGCCTCGTAGTACACGTTCTCGGCCGGGATGTACATCAGCGCGAAGTCATAAGTGCCTTCGTCGGGACGGATGTACTTGTCGGCGATCTCGTCGATCCGCTCCTTGAGGGAGCGCGCGAAGGCGCGGGCCTCGCGCTCGGCTTCGGCCCCGGTCGCGCCGAGCAGCCGCTGGCACGCTTCGAGGGGAAACTTCGCATCCACGGGCACCAGGCGGTCGCCGACCCTGAGGGCCGCGTCCACCCGCTCACCGGATCGAAACACATGCTGCATCTGGTAGTGGGAGCCGGGGAGGATCTGTCGCAGCAGCTCCTCGAGCCACACCTCGCCGAGCGTGCCGCGCAGCTTCGGGACCTGGAGCAGCTGCTGTACTTCGGTGACGGCGGTGCCCATCGTCTCGAGGCGTTTCGTCGCCTCACCGAGCGCCCCGAGCCGCTCGTGGACATCGCGCAGCGCGCGTGTCTGGTCCGCGCTGCCCCGCAGGAGTAGCAGCGCGAGCAACACGACGAGCACGACGATCGCGATCGCGACCGCCGGAGACACTTTACGGCAACCTGGTCATGGAGCGGGTAATCTACTCCTGGTAGGCGCGGATCCGCTCGCCGTTTCCAGCGGTCCGCGCCTGGATCAGTGCGGCGCCGGCGTGCTCCAGCAGGCGGTCGGGAGCGAGCGGCGTCGCGTGCAGGTCTGCGACCGCCTCGTAGCCGGCCCGAACCAGCAAGGGCGGTAGCCCCGCTGGTCGTGGGCTCGCGGTCTCGAGCGCCTGGGTGAGGCGTCGGGCCATCCGCACCGCGCCATCGGGGGCGGTGGAGGGAGCGAGCACTCCGAACTCGCTCCGGCCGAGGCGGCCGATCGCGTCGGACGTGCGACCGCGCGCCTGGAGGATCTGCCCGGCGTACGCCACCGCCACCGGTGGTGCCGCCACGGGCGCGGGATGCGCGCCCTGCGGCTCCAGCTCGACCGCGAACGCCAGGCAGGCGAGCGGCGCGTGACGGCGGAACGCGTCCGACACGAGCTCGCGGGCGCGCCGCTCGAGCCCGCGCATGGTGTACAGCCCGCTCGCCGGTTCCACGGCGGCCTCCTCCAGAGCGCGATCGGTCTCGAGCTTGACACGCACGAAGGCGTCGAGCTTCAGGGCCAGCTCCTCCGAGTTGATCACCAGGCTCAGGTAGTCCCACGCTCCGGCCTCGAGTGCGGCGAGCCGTTGCTGCTTGGTCGCCGGCGTCGACGTGATCATGAAAATGGGAGTATGCCAGGAGACGGCCCGATGCTGGCGGAGGGTGCGGCACACCGTGATGCTGTCCAGGTCCTGGAGGTTCGCGTCCATGAGGATGACATCGGGCCGCGCGGTGGGCGCCCGGTCCAACAGCTCGCGTCCGGTCGCGACGGACAGAACTCGATACCCCAGCGGCTCGAGCATGCTCTCGAGCGCCTGGTTGAGCCATGTCCCCGCGTTGGCGAGGAGCGCGACGGGCGAGCGGGCGAAGGGCGTCCGAAGAGCCATGATGCGGTGAATGTGGCGACGGCGCTGGTGGGGAGAACCCGGGAAAACCCTAGATGGCACCGGGAGAACACCCGGGTCAGGGAGTAATCAAGCCTTCCCGGATGGCGTAGCGGACGAGACCGGCGACGTCGTGGACGTTCAACTTCTTCATGACGCGCGCGCGGTGAAACTCGGCGGTTTTGGGGGTGATCGCCAGCAGCGCGGCGACCTGCTTGGTCGATTTGCCTTCGGCCACGAGCTGCGCGACCTGGCGCTCTCGCGAGGTCAGCCGGCTCCGGTCCTCGGCCGCGGCGGCCCGGCAGGCATCCACCACGGCCTGAGAGACGCCCGCCCCCACGTAGAAACCGCCGCGCGACACCTGCTGGATGGCCTGGGCGAGGTCCTCGCCCGCCTGGGTCTTGAGCACGAACCCCCGCACCCCCGCCTGGACCGCGTCCGTCACCAGGCGCTCCTGCTCCAGGGCCGTGAGCATCACGACCTGGGTTCCAGGGCACGCCTCGACGATCTGCCGCGCGGCATCGATGCCGTTCAGGAGCGGCATCATGATGTCGAGCACGGCGACGTTCGGCTCATGCTGCCGCGTCAGCTCGACCGCCGTCCTGCCGTCGGAAGCCTCGGCTACGACCTCGAAGCCGTGCCGCTCGAGCAGGGCACGCACGCCCTGTCGCAGCACGACGTGATCGTCGGCCAGCACTACGCGTAGTGACATCGTTTCTCCGCATGCAAGCGATCACTGTATAGGGATCGACCTGCCCCCGCGTCAAGCGGGCGAGGATACGGGAAAAGCGAAGTCGCCATCCGGTAGCGAGTTATCCATTACTGTTGACGTATGCCGTCCGAACCCGCGCGCCTCTCCAAGTCGCGCTATCTCTCCGGGCTCCAATGTCACAAGCAGCTGTGGTGGCGGGTGCACGAGCCCGAGGCGCCGGAGCTGTCGCCGTCGCCGGGGGAGCAGAACCGGTTCGCGCAAGGGCGGGAAGTCGGCGAGCACGCGCGGGGCCACGTGCCCGGGGGCGAGCTCATCGATCTCCCGTACTATCAGTACGACAACAAGGTGGCGGCCACACGCGAGGCCCTGAACCGTGGCCTGCCGGCGATCTACGAGGCCTGGTTCCTGGCGGATGAGACGTACGTTGGCGTGGACATTCTGGAGCGGGCGTCCCGGGGCTACACGGTGATCGAGGTGAAGGCATCCAACAGCCGCAAACCGGAGCATTTGCCGGACGCGACGGTCCAGGTGCATGTGCTGCGGCGTGCGGGCCTTCAGGTGGAGCGGGCGGAGCTGATGCATCTCAATTCGCAATGCCGCTACCCAGACTTATCCAACCTGTTCGTGCGTGAAGACGTGACCGCGCTGGTCGAGGCAGCGCTGATCGGCGTGCCGGAGGAGCTCGCGGCACAGCAGAGGATGCTCGAAGGGCCGCTGCCCGACGTGGCCATCGGCGAGTGATGCATCTCAATTCGCAATGCCGCTACCCAGACTTATCCAACCTGTTCGTGCGTGAGGACGTCACCGCTCTGGTCGAGGCGGCGCTGATCGGCGTGCCGGACGAGCTCGCTGCACAGCAGAGGATGCTCGAAGGGCCGCTGCCCGACGTGGCCATCGGCGAGCATTGCACGACGCCTCACGACTGTCCATTCATCGAGCGCTGCTGGCCCAAGCTCCCCGACCACCATGTCAGCAAGCTGTACCGCATCGAGCTGAAGCGGGCGCTCGAGCTCGAGGCCGACGGGTACGCGACGATCTACGACCTGCCCTCGGACCTGGAGCTGTCGGTGATCCACGCGCGTCAGGTGCAGGCGGTGCAGACGGGGCGGATGGTGGTGGAGCCTTCGCTCACGAAGGCGCTCGCTCAGTTCGTGTCGCCGCTCGCGTTTCTCGATTTCGAGACGGTGAGCCTTGCGATCCCGCGCTGGCCGGGGTGCCGGCCGTGGCAGCAGGTGCCGGTGCAGTTCAGCGCGCATGTGGAGCGCGTGGGCGGATTGGTGCATCATCAGTGGATCGCGGACGGGCCGGAGGATCCGCGTCCCGCGCTGGCGGAAGCACTGGTCGCGGTGTGCGCGGGGGCACGCAAGATCGTAGCCTACCACGCGAGCTTCGAGCGCGAGTGCATCAAGCGGCTGCGGGAGGCGGCGCCACATTTGAACAAGGAGCTCGAGCGGATCGAGAGGCGCCTGGTGGACTTGTTGCCCGTGATCCGGAGGCATGTATACCACCCGGACTTCGGGGGCGGGTTCAGCATCAAGAAGACGCTGCCGGCGCTGGTGCCGGGACTGTCCTACGCGGATCTAAAGGTGCAGGACGGCGAAGTGGCGACGGTGGAGCTGCAGCGGCTGATGTTCCAGGGCGCCGAGATGCCCGCTGGGGAGCGGGCCGCACTGCGGGAGGCGTTGCTGCGCTATTGCGAGCGGGACACGTGGGCGATGGTCAAGCTGCTCGAGAGGCTCAGGGGGTTAGTGGAGGATCAGTTGGAGTTGTTTTGAGGGGCCTTGTTGGAACCGTCAATCACAACCCCATGCGACGGCGGAGATCCCGAAACCGCGGGTCAGCGCGGAGCGGGCCGTACTCAGGTTCGCAGCTAACCGCCGCCGCCAAATTGACATCGCCCTCCTCGAACGCTCGCCGCAACCAGGCCATGGACTCCTCACGCTGGCCGAGTATGATGTACTCGCGGGCGAAGGCGACCGGTGGAACGAATCCGCGTTTCGCTCGCGTCCGCAGTCGCTCGAGGGATCGGGTGGCCCCGAGCAAGCGCGCCGCGGTGTAGCCGGCGCTGCCCCGGCTCCCACGGATGAGACGCCCGAATGCGGTGTCGCCCCACTGGCGGGCGCCCCTCGTGAGCTCGTGGAGGGCGGAGTCATAATCGCCCTGGCTGGCGAGGGCCTTCGCGAGCTCATAGTGGGCCGGCGGATAAATCGAGTCGAGCGCGAGCTGCTTCGCGAATTGCACAGCTGCGTCTGCCGGACGACCCGCGCACGCCAGGACCCGACCCAGCTGATACGAGAAATGGCGGGTCAGTGGATCCAGCTCGA
>Ga0209156_10000070_pt1 | contig 69386 bp, 73 predicted proteins | sample GraSoiAngelo_124_FD_185881 | JGI IMG/M metagenome (GOLD analysis project Ga0209156, IMG submission 185881) | Grasslands soil microbial communities from the Angelo Coastal Reserve, California, USA - 14_0927_05_20cm (SPAdes) (version 2) | ecosystem: Environmental > Terrestrial > Soil > Grasslands... | reverse complement strand
GACCCACAGCGTGACCAAGAGCCTGCTCTCGAGCGTGGTCGGCGTGGCCTACGACCGCGGCATGATTCGGAGCCTCGATGATCCGGTGAAGGATTACGTCGCGCCGATCCAGCTCTACGAGACTTCGGAGCTCGTTTACCTGTTCGAGACGCCGCACAACCGCACCATCACCTGGAACCACCTGCTGCGGCAGACGAGCGACTGGGAGGGCACGCTGTGGGGCAAGCCAGACTGGGCCGATCGGCCGAGCGCCAAGCCGAGCGAATGGCTTACGCGGCCGCGCAACAAGGCGGGCAGCGTCTACAAGTACAACGACGTGCGCGTCAACGTCCTCGCGCTCGCCGCGCTCAACCTCTGGCGCCGGCCGCTGCCGCAGGTGCTGAAGGAAACCATCATGGACCCGATCGGCGCCTCGAACACCTGGCGCTGGTTCGGCTACGAGAACTCGTGGATCGTGCTCGACGGCAGCCCGGTGCAGTCGGTGTCGGGCGGCGGGCACTGGGGCGGCGGCATGTTCATCAACGCCTACGACATGGCGCGCTTCGGCTATCTCACCCTGCGCCGCGGCAGGTGGAAGGACCGCCAGCTCCTCTCGGCCCAATGGGTCGACTGGGCGCTCACGCCGACGCCCGCCGAGCCCGCCTACGGCTTCATGAACTGGTACAACAACCGCGACCGCAAGCTTTTCCCGAGCGCGCCGGCGAGCGCTTTCGCGCATATCGGCAACGGCACCAACATCGTGTACGTCGACCCGGACCACGACCTGGTGGCGGTCGCACGCTGGATCGAGCGCGGCTCGATCGACGAGTTCGTGAAACGGCTGCTCGCCGCGCTGCGTAACTAACGACTCGCCACCAGGTAGACGATTGCGCCGACTGTCACTGCAGCCCCAGCCACGCAGGGGAGCGTCACTGCTTCGTCATGCAGCACGACGGCGCCGACCAGCAGCGTCACCAGCGGGTACGCTGCCACGATCGGCGCGACCAGCGCCACCGGCGCAGCCGTCAAGGCGAGGTACATGAGCAGTACTGCGCCGCCGTTGAGCGCCCCGGTGATCCCGAACCAGACGAAACTCCGCGGCGTGGCTCGCATCCTTTGCGAGCGCCGCAGCCGGTCCGCGCTCACGACCGTGATCGACGAGACGGCGTAGCCGATCAGGCTCGCCGCGAACGGGTTGGGCCAGAGCAGCAGCGCCGCCTTCGCGCCCACCTGGGCAAGCGCGCGCACCACGGCGCCGAGGAACGGCCAGCCGAGCGACCATCCAGAAAACCGGCGCACGCCGCCCGGGTGCCAGGAAAGGAGCGCGATGCCGATCACCACGCCGAGCGCGGCCGCGGCAGCGTGCGAAGGGATCTTCTCGCCGAGCAGCAGCGCGGCGGCGACGAGCGCGAACAGAGGAGTGGTTCCGGAGACCGTGCTGGTGACGGTCGGACCGAGGAGCTCGTTGGAGCGGAAATTGAGCAGCGTGACCACCGCCGGGAAAAACAGGCCGACCAGCGCGAACAGGATCGCGGCCGCGGCGCTGAACCGGGAGAGATCGAGCGCGAAAGGCGCCGCGGCGGCGAACAGCAGCGTGGCGGTCGGAATGCTGATCGCCGCGCCGGAGCGGGGATCGAGCGAGCGCAGGCCGACGCTTGCGCTCACATGGGCGATGCCGAAGCACACCGAGCTGAGCAGCGCGAAGGCGATCGCCACCCTAGGACTGCGGCAGGCGCAGCCGTCCCTTGATGATCTTGCGCGTCGGCGTGAGCGGCATCTCGGGGATCACGACCAGGCGCTCCGGCAGCTTGTTCTTCGCTATGTTCTTGTGCAACAGGTAGTCACAAAGTTCCTGCAGTGAAGGCGCAGGCGCTTCGCCCCTGAGGGTTATAAAGGCACAGGCTTTCTCTCCGAGCACCGGGTCGGGCATCGGCACGATCGCCGACTGCATGATCTTCGGATGCGAGTCGAGCAGCCTCTCCACCTCGACCGGATTGAACTTGACGCCGCCGCGGTTGATGATGTCCTTGATGCGCCCGGTGATGGCGATGTTGCCGCCGGCGCGCATCTCGCCCAGGTCGCCCGAGCGGAACCAGCCTTCGGGCGTGAAAGCGGTCTGGTCCTCGTCGGGATTATTGAAATAACCCGCGAAGAGCAGCGGGCCGCGCACCTGGATTTCGCCTTCGGCTGAAAGCCTCACCTCGGCGCCGGGGCTCGGCCGCCCGGCGCTCCCCGCCGACCACTCCAGCGGGTCGCCGGGACGGGTGTAGAGGCCCGCCTGCAGCTCGGTCATGCCCCAGAGCTGGGTCACCGCGCATTGCGGAACCGCGTCGGCGAATTCCCGGATCAGCGCGGCAGGAGCGATCGAGCCCGACACGATGGCGAGCTTAAGCGAGGACCAGTCGTGCCTGCCGAAGAGGCCCGCGGCGCGGCAGGCGGCGACGTGCGCCGGGGCCGTCCAGAGAGCCGTAGGTTTTTGCCTTTCGATGAGCAAGGCCAAGTCATCCGGTTTGAACGCCGGCAGGAGCACCGTGCACGCGCCTACCGCCCAGGCGCAGTGCAGCGAGTAAAGCCCGTAGAGGTGCGAGAACGGCGCCGGCGACAGGATCCGGTCGGCCGCGGTGAGCCGGTGTTCGTTCGCGCCGAGCCGCGCGTTCGACAGCACCGTGCGGTACGGATGCGGCACGCCCCTCGGCGAGGCGGTGGTGCCGGAAGTGTAAAGCAGCAGGCAGGGATCCGCCGGGTCGGGCTCCGGGTGGTCGGGGGTCAGCGGATCCGCATCCTCGAGCTCCGTCACCGCGGCCGCCGAATCGAGAAACAGCCGCGCGCCGCTGTGCCCGAGGATCGCTTCGATCTCGGCGCCGCGGTAAGGCATGTGCAGCGTGCACATCACCGCGCGCAGGCGCGCGATGGCGAGGTAGGCGACGATGAATTCCGGGACGTTGGGCAGCTGCACTGCCACCACGTCGCGGTGGCCGACGCCGCGCGTCTTCAGGCCCTGCGCCGCCTTGAGGACGCGCTCCTGGAGGGCCTGCCACGTCAATGCGCCGCCCGGAAACGCCACCGCCTGCGAATCAGGCCGCTCTCGGGCGTGCCGCGCCAGCCACCGAGGCAGCGTATCATCGCGCCACCAGCCGCGCGTGATGAATTCACGCTCGCGCTCGGGAGCGAAGCGGGGCTGTTCCATCGGCTCAGAATCAGGCAAGCCGTGACGAATAACGCATTCTGACAAAAACATCGGCGGATTGTGAACTCTTGCAGGCCACGTCCCGCCGCGCCTGCGGTATAAATGCCTGATGGCGCAGCGCGGCTTCACCCTGGTCGAGCTGATGATCGTGGTCGCGATCATCGGCATCCTCGCGGCCGTTGCGCTGCCCGCCTACCAGGACTACACCGTGCGCGCCAAGATGTCCGAGGTGATCCTCGCCCTGAGCGCCTGCCGCACCACCATTACCGAGATCTATCAGTCCGGCGGAAGCCCGCCCGGCGCTAATAACTGGCAGTGCGAAAGCGGCGTGCTCTCGAAGTACGTAGCCGGTGTCGCGACTGACCCGGACGGCCACGTGACCGCGACCGTCCAGGGCATCAGCGCCAGCGTCAACAACAAGTTCGTCACGCTGGTGCCGCTCGCCAGCGCGAATACCCCGGCGAGCGTCACGTTGAACATGGGCAGCGGGCTGTTCGGCTGGCGCTGCGGCGCGGCGGCCGACGGCACCGACCTGCTGCCGAAATACCTGCCGGGCTCCTGCCGCGGGACCTGATCGGGCCGGTCAGGCCGGCTTGAGCCTGCCGTTCACCACGCGCACCTTGTCGCCGCTTCTCCAGGCCGGCGGCGCGTCCGAAGACACCGTCTTGACCGAGCCATCCGGCAGGCGCACTGAGATGTCGTAGCGCTGGTTGCTGCGCGCGCTGCGCTCGACTGCCTTCACCTCGACCACTACGGCGTGCTGCGCCTTCTGCGCGGTCGGGCCCGGCAGGTAACCGGTCACCGTCGCGATGCCGACGCCCGACAGCAGGATGATGGCCACCGAGGCGCCTGCGACGAACGGATGGATTGCCGGTTCCATGCGCCGATCATACGAGCCGGCCGGATGGAACTTGTGTGATGTACATCACCTTTGCTGTACCTGTTGCGTTTTTCAGACAATACTGTCGAGCCATGGAAGAGGCGCTGCTGCTCGCCCGGGTGCAGTTTGGGCTCAACATCGCCTTCCACATCCTGTTCCCGAGCATCACCATCGGCCTCGCCTGGGTGCTGGTGTACTTCCGCCTGCGCTATGAAGCAACGCGCGACGCGGCCTGGCTCGAGACTTACCGCCTGTGGGTGAAGGTGTTCGCGCTCAGCTTCGCGATGGGCGTGGTCACGGGCGTGACGATGAGCTTCCAGTTCGGCACCAACTGGCCGGGCTACATGAACAAGGTCGGCAACATCGCCGGCCCGCTGCTCGCCTACGAAGTGCTGACCGCGTTCTTCCTCGAGGGGACGTTCCTCGGCGTGATGCTGTTCGGCATGAACCGCGTGCCCGGCTGGATGCACGTAGCCTCCGCGGCGATCGTCGCCTTCGGCACCACGGTGTCGGCGTTCTGGATCCTGGCCCTCAACTCCTGGATGCATACGCCGGCCGGCTACACGATCGAAAACGGCGCGCTCATCGCCGGCAGCTGGTGGGAAGTGATCTTCAACCCCTCATTTCCTTTCCGCTTCGTGCATATGCTGCTCGCCTCGGGAATCACCGCGGCGTTCCTGGTCGCCGGGCTGTCGGCGTGGCGGCTGCTGAAGGCGCCCGACGATGCGAGCGCGCGCGGCACGCTGCGCTTCGGCGCGCAGCTTGCCGCGGTGCTGGTGCCGCTGCAGATCCTGGCCGGCGACCAGCACGGCCTCAACACGCTCGAGCACCAGCCGGCGAAGATCGCGGCGATGGAAGCGCTGTGGCAGACGCAGAAAGGCGCGCCTCTCGTGCTGTTCGCCGTTCCCGATGACGACAGGCAGACGAATCGATTTGCGGTCGAGCTTCCCAGGGGGGCGGCGCTCATCCTCAGGCACAGTATCGACGGCGAGCTGAAGGGGATCGACGCGTTCAAGGACCATCCGCCGGTCGCGCCGCTGTTCTTCGCCTTCCGCGTGATGGTCGGAACGGGGGTTCTCATGCTGCTGCTTTCCTGGGGAAGTCTGTTCTTCATGAAAGATCCCCCCCGGTGGCTGCTGTGGGCGTTCGCCGGCTTCACGTTCTCCGGGTGGATCGCGGTGCTCGCCGGCTGGCTGACCACCGAGATCGGGCGCCAGCCCTGGCTCGTCACCGGCATCCTTCGGACCGCCGACGCCGTGGGCGAGGCCGGCGGCGCGACCCTCGGCGCGAGCCTCACTGCCTACATAGGGACGTATACGGTGCTTCTGATCGCCTACATGGTCACCCTCACGCACATGGCGAGGAAATGAACACCGAGTGGCTGCCGCTCGTCTTCGCCGCGCTGATGGGGCTCGCGATCCTCGCCTACGTGGTGCTCGACGGCTACGACCTCGGCGTCGGCATGCTGATGGCCGGCGCCGAGCGCGCCGAGCAGGACTTAATGGTCGCCTCGATCGGCCCGTTCTGGGACGCGAACGAGACCTGGCTGGTGCTCGGCATCGGCCTGCTGCTGGTCGCTTTTCCCGCCGCGCACGGCGTGGTCCTGGGCGCGCTGTACCTGCCGGTCGCCGCGATGCTGGTCGGCCTGATGCTGCGCGGGGTCGCGTTCGAGCTCAGGATCAAGGCCGAGGGCTGGCACCGCGAGCTGTGGAACTGGCTGTTCTGGGCGGGCTCGACGCTCGCGAGCTTCGCGCAGGGGCTGATGCTCGGGCGCTACATCACCGGCTTCGCGCCGGGCTTCGGCTACTGGCTGTTCGCGGTGGTGGTCGGCGCGAGCCTGTGCGGCGGCTACGTGCTCCTCGGCGCGACCTGGCTGATCCTGCGCACGGAAGGCGCGCTGCAGCAGAAAGCGATCGCCTGGGCGCGCTGGGGACTGATGTGGGTGGCGCTGGGCGTAGCGCTGGTGAGCCTCGCGACGCCGCTCACGAGCGACACCGTGCGCCACAAGTGGTTCGATTTCCCGCAAGTCTTCTATTTGATGCTTCTACCTGCAGCAACCCTCGCGGCGGGAGGGTGGCTCTGGATTTCCCTCGGCAAAAGCGATTGGAAACCGTTTGCCGGTGCGGTGGCGATCTATGTGCTCGCCTTCGGCGGCCTCGCGTACAGCCTGTTTCCCTACGTGGTGCTGGACCGCCTGACGCTCTGGCAGGCCGCGGCGCATCCCAGCGCGCTCAAGTTCCTGCTCGCCGGCGCGGCGATCGTGCTGCCGTTCATCCTCGGTTATACGGTCTACGTCTACCGGCTATTCAGGGGTAAGACCAAGGCCGGCGTTTACGACCACTGAGCCCAGTGAAAGCTAGCTGCGGGGAATGGCAACGAAGAAGGATTCGCGCACCACGTCCTTGCCGGCGAGCATCTCCTCCGAGCCGCGGCGCTCCTCGTCGAAGACCACCGCCGCGAGCTTATGCAGCGTCGCGCGCGCTTCGTCGATGGTGCGGCCGTGGGAATTTACGCCGGGCAGTTCCTCGATGAAGCCGATGTAGCCGTGGCTGGCCTTGAGATACACCGCAGTGAAGGCGAGCTTTCCCTGTTCCATGTAACCTCCTGCGCAGCAAACGTGAAGGGTACGCGGTCTTGCTTACAAAAGTGTTTCAGCGCCGAAAAAAATCTCGCGAGTGAAACTGCAAGAACTTTTATCGTCGCATCGCGGCGACAAAATTTTGCGACGCGCAAATTACCGCGCAGCATTTGCTGCAGTGCGTTTTATCCTTTTTACTTTTCCAGAAATTTTTTCTTGTCTTTCACCTTCGCCCATTGATCGGCGTCGGGAGGCGGCGACTTGCGCTCGATGATCGGCTTCCACACTTGCGCGCGCTCGCGGTTGAGCGCGATGAACTCTTGCTGCGCGTCGGGCACGTCGTCCTCGGCGAAGATCGCCTCGACCGGGCACTCGGGCACGCACAGCGTGCAGTCGATGCACTCGTCGGGGTCGATCACCAGCATGTTCGGCCCCTCGCGGAAGCAGTCGACCGGGCAGACGTCGACGCAGTCCGTGTACTTGCATTTGACGCAGCTTTCAGTCACTACGTAAGTCATTAGCAATCAACAGTTTACCACCTATCTTGGGATTCCCCTGCGGCGCCCCCATAATGGAGGCTCCGCGTCACCCCCCTTGGAAGGAGCCATGAGCAGTTCAGACATACGCCATGTCACCGACGATACCTTCGACCCCGAGGTGCTGAAGTCGGACACCCCGGTGCTGGTGGATTACTGGGCCGAATGGTGCGGCCCCTGCAAGTCGATCGCGCCGATGCTCGACGAGGTCGCCAAGGAATACGTGGGCCGGCTGAAGATCGCCAAGATCAACGTCGACGAGAACCAGAGCGTGCCGGCGAAGTTCGGCATCCGCGGCATCCCGACGCTGATGCTGTTCAAGAACGGCAACGTCGAGGCGACGCGCGTCGGGGCGCTCTCGAAGTCGCAGCTCACCGCCTTCCTTGACAGCAACATCTGAAATACTTACTCTTTGAACGGCTGAGCCGGATTTCCCGGCCAGCCGCAGCGGCAAGAGATTCTCCGCGCCGACGCCTTCGGCGCCTTTCCCGAATATGAGCAAGTCCCAGGCCGTCGAGACGGAAGTAGTCCGTTCAGCTATTGAGCAGGAAGCGGCGCCCAAGCCGCCGCCTCCCATTCCTATGCATCTGTCAGAACTAAAACAACACCACGTCACCCAGCTGGTCGAGATGGCGGTGGCGAACGGCATCGAAGGCGCCAACCGGATGCGCAAGCAGGACCTGATCTTCGCCATGCTGAAGAACACGGCGAAGAAAGGCGAGTCGATCTTCGGCGACGGCACGCTCGAAGTCCTGCCCGACGGCTTCGGCTTCCTGCGCTCGCCCGAGACCTCGTACCTGGCGAGCACCGACGACATCTACGTCTCGCCCTCGCAGATCCGCCGCTTCAACCTGCACACCGGCGACTCGATCGAGGGCGAGATCCGCACGCCCAAGGACGGCGAGCGCTACTTCGCGCTGGTCAAGGTCGACAAGGTCAACGGCGAGCTGCCCGAGGCGGCGAAGAACAAGATCCTGTTCGAGAACCTGACGCCGCTGCACCCGGACAAGGCGTTCAAGCTCGAGCGCGACATCAAGGCCGAGGAGAACATCACCGGGCGCGTGCTCGACATCGTCGCGCCGGTCGGCAAGGGCCAGCGCGGCCTGATCGTCAGCCCGCCGAAGGCCGGCAAGACGGTGATGCTGCAGCACATCGCGCACGCCCTGGTGTCGAACCATCCCGACGTGGCCCTGATCGTGCTGCTCATCGACGAGCGCCCGGAAGAGGTGACCGAGATGTCGCGCTCGGTGCGCGGCGAGGTGGTGGCCTCGACCTTCGACGAGCCGGCCTCGCGCCACGTGCAGGTCGCCGAGATGGTGATCGAGAAGGCGAAGCGCCTGGTCGAGCACAAGAAAGACGTGGTGATCCTGCTCGACTCGATCACGCGCCTGGCGCGCGCCTACAACACCGTGGTACCCGCCTCGGGCAAGGTCCTCACCGGCGGCGTCGACGCGAATGCGCTGCAGAAGCCCAAGCGCTTCTTCGGCGCGGCGCGCAACGTCGAGGAAGGCGGCTCGCTCACCATCATCGCCACCGCGCTCATCGACACCGGCAGCCGCATGGACGACGTGATCTACGAGGAGTTCAAGGGCACCGGCAACATGGAGGTGCACCTCGACCGCCGCATGCACGAGAAGCGCATCTATCCCGCCATCAATGTGAACCGGTCCGGCACGCGGCGCGAGGAGTTGCTGATCGAGCAGCCGATCCTGCAGAAGGTGTGGGTGCTCAGAAAGCTGCTGTTCCCGATGGACGAGCTGGAGGCGGCTGAATTCCTCATCGACAAGCTCAAGGCCACCAAGACCAACGCCGAGTTCTTCGACTCTATGCGGCGGGGATGAAAACCGGGGATTTCCCCTTATAATTCGCCACCTTTTCAGCGGGCGCACGACCATGAAGCCAGGCATCCACCCCGACTACCGGCCGGTGATCTTCCTCGACACCAGCTCGAACCATGCGTTCCTGACGCGCTCGGCCATCGACAGCAAGGGCCGCGAGACGATGAAGTGGGAGGACGGCAAGGAATACCCGGTGGTGAAGGTCGAGGTATCCTCGGAATCGCACTCCTACTACACCGGCAAGCACAAGATCGTCGACACTGCGGGCCGGGTCGAGAAGTTCAAGCGCCGCTACACCAAGAAGAAAACCGCTTAACCTGCGGGGCATGCCGCCCCGTCTGACCCTGCCGCCTGCGCCCGCATGGCTCGCGGGCCTTGCGCTGGCGTTCGTGCTGCCCGGCCTGGCCGGGCACGATCCCTGGAAGTCGCTCGATGCGCTAGGCATCGGCATCGTGTACGACATGGCCCTGGGGGGCGATCTGCTCGTGCCGCACGTCGCTTCGTGGGTCTGGCTGAACGATGCGCCGCTGTATTACTGGGTGGCGCTCGCCTTCGGGAAGCTGTTCCAGCACTTCGTCGAGTTCCACTCCGCGGCGCGGCTCGCGAGCGGCGCGTTCCTGCTCGCGGCGTGCTGGCTGCTCTACCGGGCGGCGCGCGACTGGACTCCCCCGGAGGCGCGCGGCACCGCCGCCGCAGCCGCGCTTCTGGTTTTCATCGGCTCGGTCGGCCTCATCGTGCACGCGCACGAGGCGCTGCCGGAGCTCGCCAGCCTCGCCGCGCTGAGCGGCGCGCTCGCCGTGCTGCCGCGGGCAGCGATGCGGCCTGTCGCGACCGGCGCCCTGTTCGGCGCCGCGCTTGGCCTGGCTTTCCTCTCCTCGACCTGGATCGCGCCGGCAGCGCTCGGCCTCGCGGTCGTCGCGGCCCACCTCGCCTGCCCGGAATGGCGCGGCCGCAATGCCCTGCCTTTCTGGGCAGCCAGCCTCATCGCCGGCGGCGCGCTGTCGATCGGCTGGCCGCTCGCGCTTCACGCGCGCTCGCCCGAGCTCTTCAGGGAATGGTGGGCTTTGACCTCGCAGCCGCAGGGAGCGCTCGGCGCGAACCTGCGTTACTTTCTTTCCACCGGAAGCTGGTTTGCGTGGCCGGCCTGGCCGCTCGCGGCCTGGGCGGTGTGGGCGCTGCGACGGCGTTTGGACGAGCCGCGGCTTTTCGTGCCGGCGTTCGCCTCGCTCGCCGCCCTGCTCGGCGCGGCGTACATGGGGCCGGCGCAGGACGTCAACCTGCTCGCGCTGCTCGCGCCGCTCGCGCTGCTCGCTTCGCAAGGCGTGCTGACGCTGCGGCGGGGGGCCGCCGCGGCGCTCGACTGGTTCGGGGTCATCACCTTCGCCTTCTTCGTCGGGCTGATCTGGCTGGGGTACATGGGGATGATGACCGGCGTGCCGCCCAGGGTGGCCGCCAACTTCGTCCGCGCCGCGCCTGGGTTCACGCCGCAATTCAACCTGCTCTGCTTCCTTTTCGCGGCCGCGCTGACGCTCGCCTGGTTCTACATCGTGCTGTTCGCCGCGCCCGCGCCGCTGCGCAGCGTGGCGCGCTGGGCCGCCGGCGTAGTGCTGCTCTGGGGAACGTTCGCCATGCTGTGGATGCCCTGGGCCGACTACCAGAAGAGCTACCGCTCGGTGGCGTTGCAGCTGCGCTCCAAGGTCCCGGCGGGCGCCGGCTGCATCGCGGCGAAGCAGCTCGGCGTGCCGCAGGCGGCGGCGCTCGACTACCATGCCGGCCTGCGGCCGCGCGCGTTCGACCCGCTGAAGCCCGAGGTGTGCCCGTTGCTCCTCGTCCAGGGCAGCCCGCGGCAAGAGCTCGACGCGCCGGGAGCAGGCTGGGTAAAGCTCGCCGACGTCGGCCGCCCCGGCGACAAGGGCGAGCGCTACCGCCTCTATCAACTCGTCAAATGAATACCCGATCCCCGACCGGATGCCCGGCCTGGGCGCAGCTCCTGGCGCACGCCGAGGGCAGGCGCTCGGTCCACCTGCGCGATCTGCTTGCCTCGCGCAAGCTTGCCGCCGAGGCGCCGGGGGTGCGTTACGACTTCTCGCGCCAGCGCGTGGACGCCATGACGCTGCGACTGCTCGCCAACCTGGCCGACGAGCGCGGCTTCGCGGAGTGGCGCGAAGCGCTGCTGTCCGGCCAGCCCATCAATTCGACGGAGAAGCGCGCTGCCTGGCACACCGCATTGCGTGCAGGAGAATCTTCTCCCCGGGAGGTCCGTGACACGCTGGCACGGATGAAGGCACTCGTCTCGAACATCAGAAGCGAAAAGAAATTCAGAAGAATCGTCAACCTGGGAACCGGCGGCTCGGATCTCGGCCCGCGCCTGCTCGCCGAGGCGCTGGGCGACGGCGCGCTCGAAGTACGGTTCGCCGCCAACGCCGACCCGCGCGACCTGGAACGCGCCCTCGAAGGCGCCGATCCGCAGACCACGCTGTTCGTCGTCGTCTCGAAGACCTTCACCACGCCGGAAACGATGTCGAACGCGGCAGCGGCAAAAAAATGGGGAGGGAAGGTGTTTTACGCCGTGACCTCGAATGTCGAGGCGGCGAAGCAATTCGGCGCAGGCGAAACCCTGCCGATGTGGGACTGGGTCGGCGGTCGCTTCTCGGTATGGTCGGCGGTCGGCTTTGCCGCGGCGTGCGCCATGGGTTTCGACGCGTTTCAGGAGTTCCTGTCCGGCGCGCACGAGATCGACACGCACTTCGCGCAGGCGCCGCTCGAGAGGAACATCCCGGTGCTGATGGCGCTGATCGGGGTGTGGAACGGCAATTTCCTCGGCGCCGCGACGCACGCGGTGCTGCCGTATTCGAACGCGCTGCGCCTGCTGCCCGCGTACCTGCAGCAGCTCGAGATGGAGTCGAACGGCAAGCGCGTCGACCGCGAAGGTCGTCCCCTGGATTACCCGACCTGCCCGGTCGTCTGGGGCATGGAGGGCACCGTCAGCCAGCACTCCTTCCACCAGCTCCTCCATCAGGGAACGCAGATCGTGCCGGCCGACTTCATCGATCTATCCCTTGAGAAAGTCCTGAGCGCCAATGCGCTGGCCCAGGCCGACGCCCTCGCCTTCGGCACCGACGATCCCGGGCTCCCGCCGTACAAGCAGTACCCGGGCAATCGGCCCTCGAGCATGCTGCTCCTAGAAGGGCTGAACGCGCGCAATCTCGGCCGGCTGATCGCGCTCTACGAGCACAAGGTGTTCACCCAGGGAGTGATCTGGAACATCAACAGCTTCGACCAGTGGGGCGTCGAGCTCGGCAAGGCGCTGGCCGGCGAAATTCTTTCGAGGAGGTAGGCGATGGACCAGGAGACATTCAACCTCAGCATCCGCAAGTTCCTGAAGATGGTCGGCGTCAACTCGCAGCGCGAGATCGAGCAGGCGGTGCAGCAGGCGCTGCAGCAAAAAAGACTTTCAGGCAATGAAACGCTGCAGGCGCACATGACGCTCGAGATCCCCTCGCTCGGCGTCAAGCTGCCGTTCCACGGCGAGATCAAGCTAAAATAGCCCGATGAACAAGGCGCGCGAGTTCGACCAGTCGGTGGTCAGCGAGCTGAAGGCCTTGCTCGGCGAGCGCGTCTCGACCTCGGCGGCGGTGCGCGAGCATCACGGCAAGGACGAGTCCTACTTCCCCTACGCGCTGCCCGACGCGGTAGTGTTCCCCGAGACCACCGAGGAAGTGCGCGACGTCGTCGACATCTGCCGGCGCCACCGCGTGCCGATGATCCCGTTCGGCGTCGGCACCTCGCTCGAGGGGCACATCCTCGCGGTGAACGGCGGCGTGACGATCGACCTGTCGCGCATGAACGCCGTCCTCGCCGTGCACGAGGCGGACCTCGACGCGGTAGTGCAGGCGGGCGTCACGCGCAAGCAGCTGAACGAGTACATCAAGCACACCGGGCTGTTCTTCCCGATCGACCCCGGCGCCGACGCGACCCTCGGCGGCATGACCGCGACGCGCGCCTCGGGCACCAACGCGGTGCGCTACGGCACGATGCGGGAGAACGTGCTGTCGCTGAAGGTGGTGCTGCCCGACGGCCGCATCATCCAGACCTCGCGCCGCGCGAAGAAATCGGCGGCGGGCTACGACCTGACGCGGCTGTTCGTCGGCTCCGAAGGCACCCTCGGCATCATCACCGAGGTGACGCTGCGCCTCTACCCCGTGCAAGACTCGATGTCGGCGGCGGTGTGCGCCTTCCCGACCATCGACGGCGCAACGACGACCGTGATTCAGACCCTGCAGATGGGCGTTCCCGTGGCGCGCAGCGAGTTGCTGTGCGCGACCACCATGGCGGCCCTCAACCGCCATAACAAGCTGAGCTACCGCGAGTCGCCGACGCTGTTCCTCGAGTTCCACGGCACGCAGGCGAGCGTGGTCGAGCAGGCCGAGCAGGTGCAGGAGATCGCCAGGGACAACGGCGGGCTCGACTTCCAGTGGGCCACCCGCCCCGAAGAGCGCTCGAAGATCTGGGAGGCGCGCCACAACGCCTACTTCGCCTGCCTGCAGCTCAAGCCCGGCTCGCGTGCGGTATCCACCGACGTATGCGTGCCGATCTCGCGCCTGGCCGAGTGCATCACCGAAACCGCGAAGGAGATCGAGCGGGCCTCGATGCCGATCCCGCTCTTCGGCCACGTCGGCGACGGCAACTTCCACCTCGTGATCCTGGTCGATCCCGGCAGCCGGGCCGAGATGGACGAGGCCAAGGCCCTCAACGCGCGCCTCGTGAAGCGCGCGCTGGCCATGGAAGGCACCTGCACCGGCGAGCACGGCATCGGCATGGGCAAGCAGGGCTCGCTGCAGGCCGAGCTCGGCGAGGACGTGATCGGCCTGATGCGCGACATCAAGAAGGTTTTCGACCCGCACAACCTGATGAACCCCGGAAAGGTGGTGACCCTGTCATGAGCGCGGAAAAACGTCTCAAGGAGCTGGGCATCCAGCTCGCGCCGCCGAGCCCGCCGGTCGCGAACTACGTGAACGCGGTGCGCACCGGCAACCTGCTGTTTCTCGCCGGCAAAGGCCCGAGCGCGGTGAAAGGCAAGCTCGGCGCCGAGTTCAGCGTTGAGCAGGGCTACCAGCACGCGCGCTCGGTCGGGCTCGCGCTGCTCGCGGTGATGAAGGCCGAGCTCGGCAGCCTCGACCGCGTGAGCCGCGTGGTGAAGCTGCTCGGCATGGTGAACGGCACGCCGGATTTCACGGACCAGCCCAAGGTCATCAACGGCTGCTCGGACCTGTTCGTCGAGGTGTTCGGCGACAAGGGCAAGCACGCCCGCTCCGCCGTAGGCATGGGATCCCTGCCCAACGCCATCCCGGTGGAGATCGAGTGCATCGTCGAGGTCGGCGGCGCTGCCCCACGGGCGAAAAAACCGGCCAAAAAGAAACGTCGGTGAAGCAGTTAGCAGCGGCCACGGCGCTCGCGGCCGTCTCGTTCCTTTCGTTCGCGCAAAGCTGGGGCCCGCGCTCGCTCGAGGAGTTGAAGCAGGAGACGATCCGGCGCGCCGAGCGCAACATGGGGCCGCTCGCCGGCGTCAAGGCCGAGGACGCGCGCGAGGCGATGGCGGACCTGAAGAGCCTCGAGCCCGACGAATGGGCCGCAGTGTGGAGCCGCGTCGGCGAGCGCCACCTGCAGCGCGGCGACTACTACCAGGCCTGGCGCAGCTTCAACGTCGCGCGCTGGCCGAGCGAGCGGCTTTCGCCCGGCAAGCAGCGCGCCTACGCGCGCGCCCTCGAGGCGTTCCAGCAGTACGCGAGATCGCTGACACCGCCGATCGAGACGCTGCGCATCCCGTTCGAGGGAGCGGAGATCGTCGCCTACCTGCGACTGCCAGCGAACGTGAGGCCTGCGCCGCTCGTGTTCGGCATCAACGGCCTCGACTCGCGCAAGGAAGAAGTCATCGCGCAGGCCGATGCCTACCTGAAGAACGGCGTCGGCGTGTTCGCGCTCGACATGCCCGGCACGGGCCAGGCGCCGATCCTGGTCGACGTCGGCGCCGAGCGCATGTTCTCGCGCGCGCTCGACTACCTGCAGACGCGGCCGGAGATCGACGCGAAGCGCATCGTCGTGCAGGGACGCAGCTGGAGCGGGTACTGGGCGGCGGTCATGGCGTACACCGAGAAGGACCGCCTGCGCGGCGCGGTGGTGCACGGCGTCGGCATCCACGAGTACTACTCGCCCGAGTGGCAGAAAAAGGCCTTCTCGACCCGCGAGTATCTTTTCGATGTCTACCCGGCGCGCGCCTCGGTCTACGGCACGAAGTCGATGGACGAATTCCTCGCCTACGGCCCGCGTCTTTCTCTCCTTGCGCGCGGCATGCTGGAGCGAGCGTCGGCGCCGATGCTCCTGGTCAACGGCGAGCGCGACAGCCAGCAGCCGATCGCCGACCTGTACCTGCTCATGAAGCACGGCGACCCGAAGGATGTCTGGGTCAATCCCCAGGGCGGCCACATGGGCCGCTCGGAGCGCTGGCCCGACGCCAAGGTGCGCTCCGAGGTGGTCGAGCCCTGGGTGCTAAGCCATCTCAAATAGCTAAGACCGTGCGCCGGTAATAGCGCAGCTCCTCGATCGACTCGAGCATGTCGGCGCGCGCCTCGTGCTTGCTTTCCTTGAGGAAGCCCTTGCCGGCCTCGGGCTTCCAGCGCCGCACCAGCTCCTTCAGGGTCGAGACGTCGAGGTTGCGGTAGTGGAAGTAGGCCTCGAGCTGCGGCATCCAGCGCGCGAGGAAGCGCCGGTCCTGGCAGATCGAGTTGCCGCACATCGGCGAGACGCTGGCCGGAACGTGCTGGGCGAGGAACTCGAGCGCCGCGCGCTCGGCCTGCGCCTCGGTGAGCCTGGATGAGCGCACGCGCTCGATCAGCCCGGTCTTGGCGTGGGTGGCCTTGTTCCACGCATCCATCGCGTCGAGCACTTCGCCGGGCTGGTGGATCACCATGACCGGGCCCTCGGCTACCGTGACGAGCTGCGCATCGGTGACCAGCAGCGCGATCTCGATGATCCGGTCGGAGTCGGGCTGCAGCCCGGTCATCTCCATGTCGATCCAGATAAGGTTGTTCTGGTCCACGGGCATGCTTTATTCTCTCATGGCGTGAGCAACGCTTTTACCTGGGTGTTCCTCCTCGCGCTGGGCCTCGCGACCGCGACGCGCCTGTGGCTCGCGCTGCGCCAGGTCCGCCACGTGCGCGCGCACCGCGACGCGGTGCCGCGCACGTTTGCCGAGGCGATCCCGCTCGGTGCGCATCAGAAGGCGGCCGACTACACCGTCGCCAAGGAGCGATTGGGTATCTTCGACACGCTGCTGGATGTGGTTGTTGTGCTGCTTCTGACTTTAGGCGGTGTTTTGCAGTGGTTGATAGACCAGTGGGTACGGCTGGTCCCCGCTAGTTCACTGTGGCACGGCATCGCCTTGATCGCCACTGTACTCGTCTTGCGCACAGTCATTAGTCTTCCCCTCACGCTATACCGCGTTTTTGTCATCGAAGAGCGTTTCGGATTTAACCGGATGACCTGGGGACTGTTCCTGGTCGATCTGGCGAAAGGTCTTGCCGTGGCCGTGGTGCTGGGTGCCCCGTTGTTGCTGGCGATCCTGTGGCTGGCGGGCGCTGCGGGAAGATACTGGTGGTTTTATGTGTGGGTCGTACTTACCGCCTATTCAATATTCCTGCACATCGTTTTTCCGAGATTTATCTCACCCATCTTCAACAAATTCTCACCCGTGACGGATGCTGCACTCGCAGACAGGGTCGAGCGGCTGCTTGCGCGGTGTGGTTTTCGCTCACGTGGGCTGTATGTCATGGATGGTTCCAAGCGATCTGCGCACGGAAATGCATATTTCACCGGCCTCGGCGCATCCAAGAGGATTGTTCTGTTCGATACCCTTGTATCACGCTTGCAGCCGCCTGAGATCGAAGCGGTTCTTGCGCATGAACTGGGGCATTACAAGCTGCGACATATTACGAAGGCGTTGATTTTAAGGTCTGCGCTAAGTTTGCTGTTGCTCTTTGTGCTGGGTGCGCTTGCTGATCAGCAATGGTTCTACGAGGGGCTCGGGGTACGAACCCCGGCGTTTGCCGTCGCGTTGATTCTATTCCTGCTCGTTGCCCCCGCGTTCATGTTCATTCTTGAGCCGGTGATGAGCCTTTACTCCAGGAAGAATGAGTTCGAGGCAGATCAATACGCGGTAAGTCACGCGGAGGCGGCGGAGCTGATAGCAGCATTGGTCAAGCTGTACAAGGACAACGCCGCCACGCTGACCCCGGACCCACTTCATTCAGCGTTCTACGACTCGCATCCCCCGGCAGCCAACCGCATCGCGAGGCTGAAAACCACATGAGCGATCTTGCCAAGGCAAAGTGCAAACCGTGCGAGGGCGGCACGCCTGCCTACACGGCCCAGCAGGCGAAGGACATGCTGCGCCGGCTGAAGGGCTGGTCGATCGAGGACGGCAAGCTCGCGAAGCTCTACCCGTTCGCGAATTACTACCAGACCATGGCCTTCGTGAACGCGCTCGCCTGGATCTCGCACCGCGAGGACCATCATCCCGACCTGACGGTCGGCTACAACAAGTGCCGGGTCGAGTACTCGACGCACGCCGTCGGCGGGCTGTCGGAGAACGACTTCATCTGCGCCGCCAAGTGCGACGCGCTGTTCGAGCTTTGAAGAGAATCTACAGCTCTTTCAACCTGGCGGCGGTACACCATGCCAGGAACCTCCTGGAGGCCGAAGGCATCCGCGCCGTGGTGAGGAACGAGCTGCTCTCCTCGGCGATGGGCGAGCTGCCGCCCGCCGAATGCCAGACCGAGCTGTGGGTGGTCCGCGACAGCGAAGCCGCGCGCGCAGAGGCCGTCCTGCGAAGCGCTCTTTCCGCGAAGAGCGGGCCGCCGTGGGCCTGCGCGTCGTGCGGCGAGCTGTGCGAGCCGCAGTTCACGCAGTGCTGGCGCTGCGGCAGGGACCGGCCGGCATAAGGGCGCATGCGGTTTGACCGCAGGCAATGGTGGATCATCGCGGCCGCGGCGCTGGTGTTCGCGCTGGTCTTCGGCGTGCGCCAGTCGCAGGCGCTGTTCATCAGCCCGCTGAACAGCGCCACGGGCCTGGGCATCGCCTCGATCAGCCTCGCCTTCGCGGTGGCGCAGCTGATGTGGGGAATCACGCAGCCCTTTGCCGGCGCCATGGCCGACCGCTACGGCTCCGGCCGCGTGATCGCGCTCGGCGGCATCCTGGTCACGCTCGGCACGGTGCTCACGCCGCATGCCCACAGCACCTGGATGCTGATCCTGCTGATCGGCGTCGTCGCCGCCGGCGGCGCCGGGATGGCGGGCCTGGGCGTGCTCATGTCGGCGGTCGGCCGCGCCGTGCCGCCGCAACAGCGCGGCCTCGCCAGCGGCATCGTCAATGCGGGCGGCTCGTTCGGGCAGTTCGCCGTGGTGCCGGTCGCGCAGCTCCTCACCGGCATACTCGGTTGGGTCGGCGCGCTCTCCGCCGTCGGCGCGATGGCGCTGGCGGCCGCGCCGCTCGCCTGGCTGCTGCGCGGCAGGCCCGAGGCCGCGCCGGCCGGGCAGCGCGCAGCGCCGGAAAAGTCGATGCGGGCCGCGGTGCGCGACGCGATGCGCGACCCGAGCTTCATCTATCTCACCACGGGATTCTTCGTCTGCGGCTTCCACGTCGCCTTCATCGCCACGCACCTGCCCGGCGTCGTCGCCTCCTGCCAGCTGCCGCCCGAAGTCGCGGCGTGGTCGCTGTCGCTCATCGGCCTGTTCAACATCGCCGGCAGCTTCACTGCCGGCTGGGCGATCGGGCGCTGGCGCATGAAGTCGGTGCTGTCGCTGCTGTATGCCGCGCGCGGGCTGGCGGTGATTGCATTCCTCGCCGCGCCGAAGACCACCGCCAGCTTCATCGGGTTCGCGGTGGTGATCGGCTTCACCTACCTCGCCACGGTGCCGCCGACGGTCGGGCTGGTCGCCAAGCTCCACGGCATGCGCTTCCTCGCCACCCTCTTCGGCATCGTCATGCTGTCGCACCAGATCGGCGGCTTCCTCGGCGCCTGGCTCGGCGGAAAGCTGTTCGAGGCGACCGGCGGCTACCAGTGGATGTGGTACGCGGACGTGATGCTTGCCTTTGCCGCCGCGCTGATCCACTTGCCGATCAGCGAAGCACCCAGGTTCAGATCCGCCGCGGCTGCGGCGTGAGCGGCGCAGGCACGCAGCGCCTCCTCGAGGCGCCGGTCCTGCCGGAACCTAGGCGCCCAGCTTGACGGCAAGATCGAGGAAATCGCCCGCGGTCACGTCGAACACCGCGTGGGGCCCGGTTTCCTGCCTGCCGTCCAGGCCGTACTCGAGCGGCCGCGGCACGTAGGCGGTCTTGAGACCGACGCGCTGCGCGGCTTCGAGATCGCGCGGATGCGCCGCCACCATCATCAGCTCGCCCGGCGGCAGGCCGAGCAGGCGCGCGGCGCCCTGGTACACCTCGGGGTCGGGCTTATAGTGGCCGAAGAGCTCCGCGGAGAGCACGCAATCCCAGGGCAGGCCCGCGTTCTTCGCCATGTCGACGAGGAGCGAGACGTTGCCGTTCGACAGCGTCGCGAGGACGTAGCGGCCGCGCAGCCGGTTCAGCCCCGGCACCGAGTCCGGCCACGGCGTCAGGCGATGCCAGGCGCGGTTCAGGTGCTGGATCTCCTCCTCGCTCAGTCCGCCCAGTCCGAAAGGCTTCAGCAGATCGTTGAGGATCATGCGGTGAAGCTGATCGATGTGCGTCCAGGGCAGCTTGCCCTTGCGCACGCGGTCCATGGCCGGGTGGTAGCCCGCGCGCCAGGCGTCGGCGAACTTCGGCCAGTCGACGCGCAGGCCCTTCTCCTTCGCCACCAGCTCGCCTTCGCGGATGACTGCTCCTCGCCAGTCGACGACGGTGCCGAAGACATCGAAAGCGAGCGCCTTGATCACAGCAGCCGCGCGACACTGACCACGATCAGCACCGCCACCCAGACCACCAGCGCGCGCCAGAGGAGGCCCACGGTGCTGTCGAGAAACGGGGCGTCGGCGGGCTCGCTGAGTCCGAGCTCCGGACGCGGATGCATGCCGTCGACTTCCTGCACCGGCATGCCGAGGCGTACACCCATCGCGCCGGCGCCGGCGGCGAGCACGATGCCGGCGTTCGGCTCGGGCCAGCTCGGCGCCTGGGTGCGCCAGCAGTAGACCGCGTCCTCGAAATCGCCGACCACCGCGAAGGCGGCCGCGGTCAGCCGCACCGCCGGCCAGTCGAGCACGTAGAACGCCTGCTGCGCGAAACGGCCGAAGGCGCCGAGGCCCTGCCAGCGCGCGGCGAGGAACGCCGCCAGGCGGTACAGGATCGCGCCGCTCGGCCCTGGCAGCAGCACGTACCACAGCAGCACGCCGAACACGTGGCGGTGCGAAGCGAGCAGCGCCTCCTCGATCGCGAGGCGGATGACCTCCTCGCGCGTGCGCACCACGCCCGAGGCGCCGCGCCATTCATCGAGCTGGAGCCGCGCGCGCTCGATGTCGCCCGACTTGACCGCCAGCTGGATGGCGGTGAAGTGATGGCTGAACTGGCGGAAGCCGAGCGTGACGTAGAGCGCGGCGATGTTGAAAGCGAGCGCGAGCAGCGGGTGCAGCGCGTAAAACAGAGCGTGCAGCACGGCGCCCCCAGCCGCCGCCGGTATCACCGCGACCAGCCACGCGACGATGCCATGGCGGCGCTCGCCGCCGTTGAACGACTGCTCCAGCCAGCCGGCCCAGGCGCCGAGCGCCTCGTTCACGCTCTTGCGGTCGCCGAGCGGCCGCCACTGCTCGATCAGCAGCGCGGCGATGATCGCGATGACGCCCATGGGGTCATTCTAATCAGCAAGCCGGCGGGAGAAGTTGACCAGGATCCCGGCGGTCACGCCCCAGATATCGCGCCCGCCGTACGCGATGGCGTAAAAGGAAACGCTGCGGCCCTGGAACTCGCGCGTCCTGCGCTGGTGGTTGCGCGGATCGAGCAGGAACGCGAGGGGGACCTCGAACACCTCCTGGACTTCGCGCGGGTCGGGCGCCAGCTCGAGCGGCGGCGTCAGCAGCCCGACCACCGGGGTCACGCGGTAGCCGGTGCGCGTCAGGTATTCCGGCAGCCGGCCGATGAGCTCGACCTGCCCGGCCTTCAGGCCGATTTCCTCTGCCGCCTCGCGCAGCGCCGTGACCTCCGGGCTCGGGTCCCCGGGCTCGGCGCGGCCGCCGGGAAAGCTGATCTGCCCTGAATGGATGCGCAGCTGGGAAGTGCGCTGCGTGAACAGCACCGTCAGCCGGCCGGGATGGGCGACGACCGGCACCAGCACCGAGGCGGGCGTGAGCGCGCCCTCCCTGCCGGCTTCCTCGTCGCCGTATACTGGCGGCACCGGAGGGGAGCGGCGCCGCAGCCGCTCCTTCAGCCCGGCCGGATCGAGTTCCATAAAGGAGAAGAGATCATGAAGCAGTTTGCACTGGTCGCCGCGCTGGCTCTCGCCAGCTCGGCCGCATTCGCCTTCCACTGCCCCGCCGACATGAAGAAGATCGACGCGGCGCTGGCGAACAAGCCGCAGCTCTCAGCCCAGCAGATGGCCGAGGTGCAGAAGTACCGTGCGGAGGGTGAGGCGCTCCACAAGGCCGGCAAGCATCAGGACTCGGTCGATACCCTCGCGCGCGCGATGAAGATCCTCAATATCAAGTAACCGCGTCGCATCAGGGCAAGAGGATGATCGAGCCGGTCGTCTTCCTGCTCTCGAGATCGCGGTGCGCCCGCTGCGCCTCGGCGAGCTTGTAGCGCCCGGTGGTCTCGATCTTCACCTTGCCCGCCTTCACCACCCCGAAGAGCGAGGCTGCGCGCTCGAGCAGGTCGGCGCGGCTCGCGATGTAGGTGGCGAGGGTGGGCCGCGTCACGTAGAGCGAGCCCTTGGTCGACAGGATGCCGAGGTTCACCGGCGGCACCGGCCCCGAGGCGTTGCCGAAAGACACCATCAGGCCGCGCGGCCGCAGGCAGTCGAGCGAGCCGTCCCAGGTCGCCTTGCCGACCGCGTCGTAGACCACCGGCAGCTTCTTGCCGCCGGTGATCGTGCTCGAGCGCTCGACGAAGTTCTCCTTGCTGTAGTTGATGACGTGGTCAGCGCCGTGGTCCCTGGCGAGCTTCGCCTTCTCCTCGGAGCCCACGGTGCCGATGACCGTGACGCCGAGCGTCTTCAGCCACTGGCAGGCGATCAGGCCGACGCCGCCGGCGGCGGCGTGCCACAGCACGGTTTCGCCGCGCTTCACCGGGTAGGTGCTGTGGATCAGGTAATGCACCGTCATCCCTTTCAGCATCATCGAGGCCGCCTGCTCGTCGGTGATGCCCTCCGGGATCTTCACCAGGCGATCGGCCGGCACGACGCGCGCTTCGCAGTAAGAGCCGGGCAGCCCGGTGTAGGCGACCCGGTCGCCCTTCTTCAGGTCGGTGACGTTCGCGCCGACCGCCTCGACCACGCCCGCGCCCTCGTTGCCCGCCACCTGCGGCAGCTGCATCGGGTACAGGCCCGAGCGCTGGTAGGTGTCGACGAAGTTGACGCCGATCGCGGTGTGGCGCACGCGCGCCTGGCCCGGACCCGGCTCGCCGGCCGGCACCTCGTCGAGCTGCAGCACCTCGGGACCGCCGGTGTTGTGGAAACGGATTGCCTTCGGCATCTCACTCTCCTTTCGGGTTCGAATTCTGTCCTGGCGTGACGGACCGCATAGCCTGCAACGCGGCGCGCTGCAATTCCAGTCCCTGGATCGAGAATTTCACCATGTTGAGGTTCATGTTGAGCCAGGCCTCGATCGAGCGCAGGTCGGCGATGCGCTTGTCGAGCTCCTGCGGGTCGAGCGTCGGCATCGCCATGCCCGGCAGCGGCACGCCGAGCGGGCCCCACAGGCGGCGGAACATCTCGAACGGGTCCTGCGGCTTCTGCTCGCTCATGTCGCGTCCTTCGCTTCGGGTTCAAATAACGCCCTCACCTCGGCCTCGCGGCTCACGGTGTCCTCGTAGCCAAGGTCGATCAGCGCACGGCAGAACGATTCCTCGAACAGCAGGTAGCTCGCGAGGTTCGAGCCCGCGCGGCTCAGCGCGCCGATCGGCCGCAGGATGCAGCGCACCGTCCCCGGCAGGTCGTGCAGGAAGCGCGCCGCGATGCGCTCGAGCGGCTGCGACGGCGTGATGTAGAGCACCTTCACCGCCCGCAGGCCCGAGTCGGTGAGCCGCTCCGGCGGCACCAGCCGCACGGTGCGGTTGATGCGCTCCAGCCGCTCGATGTCGACCGCCAGGCTGTCGAGGAAGATGCTGTTCAGCGCATGGCCGGCGATCTGCGCGATCGACGGGTAGACGCTGGAGCGCGTGCGCGCCTGGTCGACGTTCTGCCTGCCGGTGCCGACGATCAGCACGCGGTCGGCGCCCAGGTGCAGCGCCGGGCTCACCGGCGCGATCTGGCGCATCGTGCCGTCGCCGAAGTACTCGCGGTTCAGCTTCACCGCCGGGAAAATGAACGGCAGCGAGGCCGAGGCGAGCAGGTACTCGAGCTTGAGGCTGACCCCGGCGCCGATGCGCTGGTTGCGCTCCCAGCCCTCGACCCCGCTGCCGCCCTGGAAGAACGACACGCTCTGGCCCGAGGTGTAGCCCGAGGCGGTCACGCACACCGCGTACAGCGCGCCCGAATCGATATGGGTCTGGATCCTCTGGAAATCCAGATTTTTTTCCAGCATCCGCGCGAGCGGCTCGTTGTCGAGCAGCGACACCGGGTTGTTGCGCGAGATGAGCATCATCGCGCCGAGCCAGCGCGCGCCGCTCTTCAGGATGCGCCAGGCGTCGGTGCGGTAGATGTGCTCGCAGCGCATGTGCTCCCACACTTCGAGCAGGTTGCCGACGGCGCGCGAGAAATTGTCGGCAAACACCGCGAGCGTGGCGGCGTTGATCGCGCCAGCGGAAGTGCCGCAGACGATCGGGAACGGGTTCTTGACCGGGTTGCCGAGGATGTCGCGCACCGCCTTCACCACGCCGACCTGGTAAGCGGCGCGCGCGCCTCCCCCCGTCAACACCAGCCCGGCCCGCGGCTTGATCCGGCTCGCCGGGAATGGCGCCACGTTGGTGGCCGCGGTATCCATTTCCTTTAGAACAGGCTTTGCTCCTGCCCGCGCGGGGCGTTCGCACCGGCGACCGTGACCGCGGTCATGTTGACGACGCGCCGCACCGTGGCGGACGGCGTCAGGATGTGCACCGGGCGCGCCGCACCGAGCAGGATCGGCCCTATGGTGACGCCGCCGCCGGAGGCCGTCTTCAGCAGGTTGAAGGCGATGTTCGCGGCATCCAGCGTGGGCATCACCAGGAGGTTCGCTTCGCCGCGCAACCGCGAGCGAGGCAACACCCGCAGGCGGATCTCCTCCGAGAGCGCGGCGTCGCCGTGCATCTCGCCGTCGGCCTCAAGCTGGGGAGCGCGCTCGGTAATGAGCTGCAGCGCGCGCCGCATCTTGGCGGCCGAGGGCAGGTCGACCGAGCCGAAGTTGGAAGCCGACAGCAGCGCCACCTTGGGGGTCAGGCCGAAGCGCCTGACCTCCTCCGCGGCGAGCAAGGTCATCTCGGCGACGTTCTCGGCGTCCGGGTCGGCCGTGACGTAGGTGTCGCAGATGAACACCGTGCGCGTCGGCAGGATCAGCGCATTCATCGCCGCGTAACGGCGCACGCCGGGGCGCAGGCCGATCACCTGGTCGACGTAGTGCAGGTGCCGCGCGTGCGTGCCGGAGGTGCCGCACAGCATGCCGTCGACCTCGCCCTTGTAGATCATCATCGCGCCGATCAGCGTGTCGCGCAGCCGCATCTCGATGCGCGCGTAGCCGGGCGACACGCCCTTTCTCTCGGCGAGCTGCTGGTAAGTGGTCCAGTAGTCGCGGTAGCGCGAATCGGACTCCGGATTCACCAGCTCGAACTCCTTGCCCGGTCGCACCCGCAGGCCCAGCCGCTCGAGGCGCTGCTCGATCACCTGCGGACGGCCGATCAGCGTCGGCCTGGCCAGGCCTTCGTCGATGACGATCTGCACCGCGCGCAGCACGCGCTCGTCCTCGCCTTCGGCGTACGCCACGCGCCGCGGCGCCGCTTTCGCCGCGGAGAACACCGGCTTCATCAGCAGCCCGAAGTGGTACACGTACTGCGTCATCGAATCGCGGTAGGCATCGAGGTCGGCGATCGGGCGCGTCGCCACGCCCGAGTCGATCGCCGCCTTCGCCACCGCGGGCGCGACGCGCGCGATCAGGCGCGGATCGAAGGGCCGCGGGATGATGTACTCCGGCCCGAAGCTGATCGATTCGATGCCGTAGGCGAGCGCGACCTGCTCCGAGGTCTCGGCCTGGGCGAGCGCGGCGATGGCGTGCGCGGCGGCGAGCTCCATCTCGGTGTTGATGGTGGTGGCGCCGACGTCGAGCGCGCCGCGGAAGATGAACGGGAAGCACAGGACGTTATTGACCTGGTTGGGGTAGTCCGAGCGACCGGTGGCGATGACGCAGTCCGGCTTCGCCGCCTTCGCCAGCTCGGGAAGGATCTCGGGCTCCGGGTTGGCGAGCGCGAGGATCAGCGGCCGCTCGGCCATCTTCTTGACCATCGAGGGTTTCAGGACCCCGCCCGCCGACAGCCCGAGGAATACGTCGGCCCCGGCGATCGCTTCGTCGAGCGCGCGCGCGCGCGTGTCCTTCGCGTAGCGCTCCTTGTCCGGGTCCATCTCCTCGCGCCGGCCCTTGTACACCACGCCCTTGATGTCGGTCACCGTGATGCTGGCGAGCGGCAGGCCCATCTTGACCAGCAGGTCGAGGCAGGCGAGCGCCGCCGCGCCGGCGCCGGAGGTGACGAGCTTCACCTCCTCGATGCGCTTGCCGACCACCTTCAGTCCGTTGAAGATCGCCGCGGCCACCGTGATGGCGGTGCCGTGCTGGTCGTCGTGGAACACCGGGATCTTCATCCGGCTGCGCAGCTTGCGCTCGATGGTGAAGCACTCCGGCGCCTTGATGTCCTCGAGGTTGATGCCGCCGAAAGTCGGCTCGAGCGCGGCGATGATGTCGACCAGCTTGTCGGGGTCGCGCTCGTCGAGCTCGATGTCGAAGCAGTCGATGCCGGCGAACTTCTTGAACAGCACGCTCTTGCCTTCCATCACCGGCTTGGCGGCAAGGGGCCCGATGGCGCCGAGGCCGAGCACCGCGGTGCCGTTGGTGACCACGGCGATCAGGTTCGCGCGCGAGGTCATGTCGAACGCCTGCGCCGGGTCGCGCACGATCTCTTCGCACGCCGCCGCGACGCCGGGTGTATAGGCAAGCCCGAGGTCGCGCTGGTTGGTGAGCTGCTTGGTCGGGAGGACGGAGATCTTGCCCGCGGGCTTGCGCCGGTGATACTCGAGCGCGTTCTTCTTCAGCTGTTCATCCACCAAAAAATTATAATCCCGGACCGTCATGCTCAGGCTCACGGCGCGCCGCGCAGCAGAAATCGAACCTTTCGAAGTGATGGACGTGCTCGCGCGCGCGCACGCGCTCGAGGCCGCCGGTCGGCGCGTGGTGCACATGGAGATCGGCGAGCCGGACTTCACCGCCCCTGCGCCGGTGGTCGAGGCGGGCGTGCAGGCCCTGCGCGACGGCCTGACCGCCTACACGGCGACGCTCGGCCTGCCCAAGCTGCGCGAAGCGATTGCCGCTCACTATGCATCGAAGTTCTCTACTCAAGTAGAGCCTGCAAGAATCGCCGTCACCTCGGGAGCATCCGGCGGCCTGCTCACGCTCGCAGCGCTGTACGTCGACGCGGGCGACGAGATCCTGGTCCCCGACCCCGGCTACCCGGGGTACCGGCACTTCGTGCGCGCTTTCGAGGGCGTCGCGCGCACGCTACCGGTCTCGGTGGCCGGCCGTTTCCAGCCGACGCTCGAGATGGTGCGCGCGGCATGGGGGCCGCGCACCAAGGGCCTGCTCGTGGGCTCGCCATCGAATCCGACCGGGACCTTGATCGAAAAATCCGAGCTGGCACGCATCGCCGGCTTTATCGCCGAGCGCGGCGGCGTGCTGCTCGTCGACGAGATCTACCAGGGCCTGGTGTACGGCACCGAGCCCTGGAGCGCCCTGGGCTTGCCGGGCGAGGTGGTGCTGATCAACAGCTTCTCGAAGTACTTCTGCATGACCGGCTGGCGTCTGGGCTGGGTCGTGCTCCCGGAGAGTGCGGTGCGCAGCTTCGAGAAGCTGGCGCAACACCTGTTCATCTCCGCGCCGGCTCCTTCGCAGCACGCCGCCTGCTCGGCCTTCCTGCCCGAGACAGTTTCGATTTTGGAAGAGCGAAGAAACGAATTCGCACGGCGACGCGATTTCCTCGTCCCGGCGCTGCGCCGCGCCGGATTGTCGATCCCGGCGGAACCGCACGGCGCGTTCTACGTGTACGCCGATTGCGGCGGCGACGCCAAGCGCTTCAGCCTCGATCTGCTGCAGAAGGAAGCCGTGGCCGCCACGCCCGGCGTCGATTTCGGCGCGAACGGCACGGCGCGCTTCGTGCGCTTCGCCTACACGCGCAGCATGGACGACCTCGAAGAGGCCGCCGCGCGCATTACACGCTTTGTTTCTTCGCCTTCTGCCTGAGCCCCTCGAGGCGGGCGCGCTCGGCGAACACCTTCGCCGCGTACTGCGCCGTGGGCTCGTCGTAGGCGCCGGCGTACCTCTGCAGCGCCGCCTCGGTGTCGCCGAAGCGGCGCATGTACTCGCGCAGGATCCTGGCGCCGACCACGATGTTGACCTCGGGCTCGAGCACCGCGTGCTCGCCGCCGTGGTCGCTCAGCTTGTCGAGATGGAACTTGGGCATCACCTGCATCAGGCCCTTGGCGCCCACCTGGCTCTCCGCCACCGGGTTGTAGCGCGATTCGACGGCCATCACGGCCAGGATCAGCAGCGGGTCCACCGCGTATTGATCGCCGGCGCGGTATGCCGTCGAGACGAAACCGGCCACCGCCTGCTCGGAGACGCGGTAGCGCTTGGCGATGAACTCGGTCACGAAACGCTGCTCGCGCTCGCGCGGCGTTTCTGCCGCCGCCTGAATCGGGCCCGCGGCGATGCGCGCGGTCTTCATGGCGTCCCCGTCCAGGCCTGGAACAGCCTTGACGGAGGACTCGTGCCGCAGCGGCAGCAGAAGAACCCCCGCCAGGGCAGCCAGCCCGAGCATGGCGAGCAGGGTCTTGGCCGACTCGTAAGCGCGAACGGCGGCGGCGTGAAGCACCAGCGTCGAAGCGTTCATGTACACCTCCGGCTTGTTGCAACTCGAGACGAAGCTTGCCCTAGGAACGGGCCAGAAGTGCTTGCGGTTTTGTTTTGCCGCCAGCACAAATGCTGTGGTGCAGCATACCGGCATTCTCTGGAGAAACGCCAACACTGTCAATAGCTTCTGGGGTTGATGCACTGCGGAATGATAGTTTGCGAAAGGGCTTGTTTCGACAATTGTTTTCAAGTTCGCAAAGACTCGGCGGTAGCGTCGGTAAAATGCCCCTGCAGCGGGTTCCGGCGCCGGCCGGAATCGGGTGAAGCCTCGCGGACCGGCCTAAGTCCCCGATCTTGGGCCGATTGACCAAGCCGGTCCGCTGAGCTTCGAGGGCTGGCGAGGGGCTTGCGCCCCTCGCCTCATTTCTCCCGGGTCCCGGTTACGGCCGGGAACCGGTGGGAAACGGCCATGCGGCCGCTGGATTCAGCGCGGTTCTCGCGCCTGGAGTCGCAGCGGTGGACGGCGGTGAGGCAGGTGCCGGTGCCGTCGGTGCCGCAGGGCTGGCCTGAGTTGTGGCGGCTTGTTTCGCCTTTTTCTTCTTTCCCGCCTTTTTCTTCTTCTTGGCGGATCTCTTTTTAACTGCCGCCTTTTTGTTACCAGCTTTCTTCAATGACTTCTTCTTCTTTTTTGATGCTTTCTTCTTCTTCTTTTTCTTTCCGCCTTTTTTCGCTTTTTTCTTCGCCATGCTCAATCTCCTTCAAGGTAGTTGAACAAAAGAAGCCCGGCCCTGCCGGCCCGGACTATCCAACCGCCGACGGCGGCTTTCGCGCGCCGGCATGCTGAATTGGGTGCATCGCGCTCCTTGACGCGACGTCATGATAGAGGATGTCGGGGTCGAGCCGGATGCCGCCCTCCCAGGTGACCGTCGCCGTCTGCGGGTCGACGCTGACCTTTTCGAACTCGCGCACGTCGCGCCACAGCTGGAAGGCGCCGATCTCGAGGAGATTGCCGAGGAACACGCTGCCCTCGAGGCCGTCCTCGAAACGCAGCCACAGCCGGTAGTCCTCTTCCGCCTTGCACGCGGTCACTCGGTGCATCTCGCTCCAGTGCTCTTGCACGGTTTCACCCCCCGTCTAGTCCCAACTCAGCGCGCCGCCGGTCTGATACTCGATGACGCGGGTTTCGAAGAAATTGCGCTCCTTCTTCAGGTCGATCATCTCGCTCATCCACGGGAACGGGTTGGCCGCCCCCGGGTAGAGCGCGTCGAGCCCGATCTGCTGGCAGCGCCGGTTGGCGATGAAGCGCAGGTACTCCTTGAACATCGGCGCGTTCAGCCCCAGCACGCCGCGCGGCATGGTGTCCTCGGCATAGCGGTACTCGAGCTCGACCGCGCGGCCGAACAGCTCGCCCATCTCGTCGCGGAACTGCGGCGTCCACAGGTGCGGGTTCTCGAGCTTGATCTGGTTCACCAGATCGATGCCGAAATTGCAGTGCATCGACTCGTCGCGCAGGATGTACATGTACTGCTCGGCGGCGCCGGTCATCTTGTTCTGCCGCCCGAGCGACAGGATCTGGGTGAAGCCGACGTAGAAGAACAGGCCCTCCATCAGGCAGGAGAACACGATCAGGCTGCGCAGCAGCGCCTGGTCATTCTGCGGGGTGCCGGTGACGAAGGCGGGGTCGGTGAGCGTGTCGATGAACGGCACCAGGAACTCGTCCTTCTCGCGGATCGACGCGATCTCGTGGTAGGCGTTGAACACCTCGCCCTGGTCGAGATCGAGGCTCTCGACGATGTACTGGTAGGCGTGGGTGTGGATCGCCTCCTCGAACGCCTGGCGCAGCAGGTACTGCCGGCACTCGGGTGCCGTGATGTGGCGGTAGGTCCCGAGCACGATGTTGTTGGCGGCGAGCGAATCGGCGGTGACGAAGAAGCCGAGGTTGCGCTTCACCACCCTGCGCTCGTCCTCGGTGAGGCCGCCGGGATCCTTCCACAGCGCGATGTCGCGGCTCATGTTGATCTCCTGCGGCATCCAGTGGTTGGCGCAGGCGGCGAGGTACTTTTCCCAGGCCCACTTGTACTTGAACGGCACCAGCTGGTTGACGTCGGCCTTGGAGTTGATGACCTTCTTGTCCTCGACCGTCATCCGGCGGAAGGCCTCGCCCGCCGGCGATCGCTCTTCGGTGCCGGCGCTGGGCGGGACAAAGCCCCGGGTGGGCTGCACGGCGAGTTCCTCGAATTTGAGCATCGCGCCGCTCCCTATCTCTCGTTCTTGTTGGTGCGAAGCGCCTGCGCCAGCATGAACGCCTTCAGGCTGGGTGTTTCGGGCGTCGGCGCCGGGTAGTTGAATTCCGGCCGGTATTCGCGCGCGATCTGCCGCTCGACGGCCTCGCGCTGCGCCGCAGTGGAAGAGGACATTTCGTACGTCGCGATGTAGAGGTTCCAGTCGGTGCCGGCGATCGCCAGCCATTCGCGGTAACGCGGATGCCCGCCGAGGAGCTCGCGCGCCGAGAAATCCTCCGCCCGCCCGAAGTGGAGCGCGCGGAAGGTGAGCAGGCGCCAGCCGGGCACCATCACCGCATACAGCCCGGGGCCGCGCGGCGCCGACCACAGCGGCACGAGGAACGGCCCGGCGAAGGCCCGGCCGGCGAGCGTGATCACTGGCACGCCTCGCAATCCGGAGTATCGACAGCGCAGAACTTGGGTTCTTCGGAGCTCTCAGTCGGCACCGCGTTCAACTGGCCTGCCTTGACCGTTGATTTCTCCGCATGCGTGGCGCCCATCGCCCGCAGGTAGTAGGTGGTCTTCAAGCCGCGGATCCAGGCCAGCTTGTAGGTCTCGTCGAGCTTCTTGCCGGAGGCGCCCGCCATGTAGATATTGAGCGACTGCGACTGGTCGATCCATTTCTGCCGGCGCGCCCCGGCCTCGACCAGCCATTTCGGCTCGACCTCGAACGCCGTGGCATAGAGGCGCCGCAGCGCCGCCGGCACCCGGTCGATGCGCGCCAGGTTGCCGTCGAAGTACTTCAGGTCGGCGATCATCACCTGGTCCCACAGGCCGGCCTTCTTCAGGTCAGCCACCAGGTACTCGTTCGCCACGGTGAACTCGCCCGAGAGGTTCGACTTCACGAACAGGTTCTGGAAGGTCGGCTCGATAGACGCCGACACGCCGACGATATTGGCGATGGTGGCCGTGGGCGCGATGGCGATGCAGTTGGAATTGCGCATGCCGTGGCGCTGGATGCGCGCGCGCAGCGCGTCCCAGTCGAGGTGCGATGAGCGGTCGAGCTCGACATAGCCGCCGCGCTCGGCGGCAAGCAGATCGAGCGTGTCGGGAGGCAGGATGCCGCGGTCCCACAGCGAGCCTGGGAAGCTCGAGTAGCGGCCGCGCTCCTCGGCCAGCTCGGTGGAGGCCCAGTACGCCGCGTACGCGACCATTTCCATCGAGCGGTCGGCGAATTCCATGGCCTCCTGCGAGGCGTAGGGAATGCGCAGCCTGTGCAGGCAGTCCTGGAAGCCCATGATGCCGAGGCCGACCGGGCGATGGCGCTTGTTGGAGTCGTGCGCCTTCCTGACCGCGTAGTAGTTGATGTCGATGACGTTGTCGAGCATCCGCATCGCGGTGCGGATGGTGTCCTTCAATTTCGAGAAATCCAGTCCTGCATCGGTCATGTGGGCGAGGAGATTGACCGAGCCGAGATTGCACACCGCGATCTCGTCGCGCGAGGTGTTGAGCGTGATCTCGGTGCACAGGTTCGAGCTGTGCACCACGCCGACGTGCTGCTGCGGGCTTCTCAGGTTGCAGGGATCCTTGAACGTGATCCACGGATGCCCGGTCTCGAACAGCATCGACAGCATCTTGCGCCAGAGCTGGACCGCGGGAACCTTCTTGTAGAGCTTGAGCTCGCCGCGCGCCGCCTGGTCCTCGTAGCGCAGGTAGGCCTCCTCGAAGGCTTTGCCGAACTTGTCGTGCAGCTCGCGCACGTCGGACGGGCTGAACAGCGTCCAGTCCGCGTTCTGCATCACGCGCTTCATGAACAGGTCCGGGATCCAGTTCGCCGTATTCATGTCGTGCGTGCGGCGCCGGTCGTCGCCGGTGTTCTTGCGCAGCTCGAGGAACTCCTCGATGTCGAGGTGCCAGGTCTCGAGGTAGGAGCAGACCGCGCCTTTCCTCTTGCCGCCCTGGTTCACCGCCACTGCGGTGTCATTGACCACCTTGAGGAACGGCACCACGCCCTGCGATTTTCCGTTGGTGCCCTTGATGTGCGAGCCGAGCGCGCGCACCGGGGTCCAGTCGTTGCCCAGGCCGCCGGCGTATTTGGCGAGCAGCGCGTTCTCCTTGATCGCCTCGTAGATGCCGTCGAGGTCGTCGGACACCGTGGTCAGGTAGCAGCTGGAGAGCTGCGAGCGCTGCGTCCCGGCGTTGAACAGGGTCGGCGTGGAGCTCATGAAATCGAAGCTCGACAGCACGTTGTAGAACTCGATCGCGCGCTGCTCGCGGTCCTTCTCCCTCAGGGCGAGGCCCATCGCCACGCGCATGAAGAACACCTGCGGCAGCTCGATGCGCCGGCCGTGCACGTGGAGAAAGTAGCGGTCGTACAGCGTCTGCAGACCGAGGTAGCCGAACTGCAGGTCGCGCCGCGCCTTGAGAGACTTTCCCAATTTATCTAAATCAAAGCGAGCTAGCTCGGGATCCAGCAGATCGGCGGCGATGCCACGCTCGATGCAGTGCGGGAAGTAGGCGGCGTAGCGCGTCTCCATCTCCCCCTGGCTCGCTTCCTCGCCGAGCACCTCGAGCCGGATGATATTGAGCAGCAGCCGCGCCGTGACATAGCTGTAGGCCGGATCCTTCTCGATCAGGGCGCGCGCGGCGAGCACCACCGACTTGCGCACCTCGTCCATCGGCACGCCGTCGTACAGGTCGCGCAGCGTCGCCTCGAGGATCGGCTCGGGAAGGGCGGCGGCGAGGCCTTCGCACGCGGCGACCACCAGCCGCTGCAGCGCGTCCCGGTCAAGGGGCCGTCGCTGCCCGTTCTCGACTACGTGGACACGAGCATGATTCGTTCTGGCAGCTTTTTCCTGGGCGCGCAGCTTGGCGCGCTCTTCGCGATACAACACATACGCGCGGGCGACGTCGTGCTCGCCCGAGCGCATCAGCGCCAGCTCGACCTGATCCTGCACGTCCTCGATGTGGAAGGTGCCGCCTTGCGGCTGGCGGCGCATCAGCGCGCCGACCACCGCCTCGGTGAGGCTGGCGACGAGCTCGCGGATGCGCGCCGAGGCGGCGGCCTGGCTGCCGTTCACCGCCAGGAACGCCTTGGTCAGCGCCACCGTGATCTTGGCCGGCTCGAAGCCGACCACCGCGCCGTTGCGGCGGATCAGCTTGTACTCGGAATAGGGGCTGCGCCCCCCGGCACTCGACTCAGGAAGGGCTACGCCCAGTGCAGCGCTTGCGGTGGCGTCTTCCTGAGCAATCTGCATTCTCGTGCCTCCCACGTTCCCGGACAAACCCACCCTCACCTACTAGATTTAGTACTCTAGTAGTCCCTTTGGACTAGATTTAGTGGACTGTAACCCAACGCGGAAACTTTTTGCAAGCCACTCAAGCGAAAAAAATTTGTCGTGGCGACGCGACGGCGCCGCGGCAATGCGATTGACGCGGCGCAACAAAACAACAATACATAGTTCGGCGCGACCTGCTGACCACTACATCTAGTCAGCGTGCGAGGTCGGCGAGCAGGCGCGCCCAATCGAAGTGCGCGCCGGGATCGGTCTTGCGATCCGGCGCCACGTCGCTGTGCGCGGCGACGTCGCTCAGGGGAAGCGAGCCGCGCAACGCGCGCAGCAGCTCGTTCAGGCGCGCATATTGAATGTCTTCGAACGCGCTTTCCTCAACGCCCTCGAGTTCCACGCCGACCGAGAAGTCGTTGCAGCGGCTGCGGCCGCGCCAGCACGACGCGCCGGCGTGCCAAGCGCGCTGCTGCACCGGAACGAACTGCAGCAGCTCGCCGTCGCGCCGGACGAGGAAGTGCGACGACAGCCTCAGAGTCGCGATGTCGCGGAAATACGGATGCGCGGCGGGGTCGAGCCGGTTGGTGAACAGCCGCTCGATCGCGTCGCCGCCGTATTGCCCCGGCGGCAGGCTGATCGAGTGCAGGACGAGCAGCGTGATCGCCGCCCCGGGCGGACGCTCGTCGCAATTCGTCGAGGCGATGTAGCGCGCCTGCGCCAGCAGGCCGTCAGGGCCGATTTTCATCGCGGATGCCGAGGCGCTGCATCCGGTAGCGCAGCTGCCGGAAGGTGATGCCGAGAAGCTTGGCCGCCGCTGTACGGTTGAACCCGGTTTTCGACAGCGCATCGAGGATCGCTTCGCGCTCCAGGCCGTCAAGGTAGTCGGGCAGCGCTTCCCCCGAGCTGCTCTCGGCGCGCTCCCCCGCCACCGCCTGCGGCGGGGTGAGCCGCAGATCCTCGCTGCCGATCTCCTGGCTTGTGCTCAAAGCGAGCGCCCGCTCCAGAATGTTCTCGAGCTCGCGGATGTTGCCGGGGAAGCCGTAGCGCATAAGCTCCTCGGACGCCGCGGGCGTGAGCTGCGGAGGGGTGGTGCCGGCCTGGGCCGCAAGGCGCTGCAGGATCGCGGCGGCGATGAGCGGGATGTCCTCGCGGCATTCGCGCAGCGGCGGCATGCTCAGCTCGATCACGTTGAGGCGGTAGAACAGGTCCTGCCGGAAGCGCCCCGCGGCCACCAGCGCGGCGAGATTCTGGTGGGTGGCGCAGATGACGCGCACGTCGACCGGGTCTTCCTGGGTGGCGCCGACCTTGCGCACGCGCTTCTCCTGGATCGAGCGCAGCAGCTTCACCTGCATCGCGAGCGGCAGCTCGGCGACCTCGTCCAGGAACAGCGTGCCGCCGCTCGCCGCCTGGAAGAAGCCTTCGCGGTCCTCGGCGGCGCCAGTGAACGCGCCCTTCTTGTAGCCGAAGAACTCGCTCTCCACGAGAGTATCGGGAATCGCGCCGCAGTTGACGGGCACGAAGGGCTTGTCGCGGCGCGCGCCGTTCTCGTGGATCAGGCGCGCCGCGAGCTCTTTGCCGCTGCCCGACTCGCCCGAGATGTATACCGGAGCCTGGGTGCGGGCGAGTTTGCCGATCAGCTCGCGCACCTGGGCGAGCGGTGCGCTCTCGCCGAGCAGCCGCTGACCCTTGGCCGGCGCGGCAGCGGAAGCGGGCAGCGACAGCGCCGATTTCACCAGTGCGCGCAGCTGCTCCAGGCCGACCGGCTTGGAGACGTAGTCGAAGGCGCCCGCCTTGAGCGCGGCGACCGCGTTCTCGGTGCTGCCGTGGGCGGTAATCACGGCCACCGGCAGGTCGGCGCCGAGGCCGGCGATGTGGCGCACCAGCTCGAGACCCTCGCCGTCGATGAGCCGCATGTCGGTGAGGCAAAGGTCGTAGCGGTCGCTCTTCAGCCGCTCCTTCGCCTCGGCGATCGAGCCGACGCTCTCCACGTCGAGCCCCATCTTCACCAGCGTCAGCTCGAGCAGCTCGCGGATGTCGGGCTCGTCGTCGACCACCAGGACGCTGGCGCCGCGCGCAGCGGCGCGCCGCTCGGTGCGCTTCATGCGGCGCGCGCCTCCCTGATCACGATCCTGAAATGCGCTCCCGGCATGTCGTTCACGTATTCGAGCAACGCCCGGTTGGCGGCGCACAGCTCGCGCGCCAGATACAGACCCAGGCCGGTCCCCTTGCTGTCGGTGGTGAAGAACGGCTCGAACAGCTGGCCCTGGCTCGACGGCGGCACTCCCGGGCCGTTGTCGATGACGCTCAATTCTACTCGACCGGCGAAACCGCCCAGCGCGATGCGCACGCTGCGCGGCTCGCTGCGCGCGTAGCGCACCGCGTTGCGCAGCAGGTTCCACATCACCTGGTGGAGGTGCTCGCGGTCGAACTCGATCCAGGCTTCGCGCGTGGCGCCAACGCTCAGGCGCGCGGCCGGCACCGACTCGTTGGCGACGAACTCGGCGATGAAGCCGGGCAGCCAGGCGTCGAGGCGGATGCGCTCGGCCGAGATGCGGTCGCGGCGGTTGAGCTGCAGCACTTCGGCCACCAGCCGCTCGAGGCGCTGCGTGTTGTCGTGGACGATACGGGTCAGGCGCTCGCGGTCGCCGCCCCGGTCCTCCTCGTCGAGAAGCTCCGCTGCATGGCTGATCGCCGCGAGAGGGTTGCGGATTTCGTGCGCGATGTTGGCGGTGAGCCGGCCGAGCGCGGCGAGCTTGATCTGCTGCGCCTGCTCGCGCGTGCGCGTCATGTCCTCGATGAACACTACGCTGAACTGCTCGTCGGTGCCGGTGTCGAGCAACCGCAGCCGGATGTCGCGCCCGAGCAGGGCAAGGTCGGCGGGCCCGCCCGCCGCGGCATCGCCCGTGCGCCAGGCGCGCCAGCGCCCGCCGAAACCCGGCAGCAGCTCGGCAATCCCCGCGCCGAGCAGCTTCTCGGCCGCGAGCAGGCGCTGCGCCTGCGGGTTGTGCTGCAGGACGCGGCCCTCGCGGTCGAGCACCAGCACCCCGTCCTGCATGTCCTGGATCACCAGCTGGTTGACGCGCGTCTGTGTAGCGAGCGCCCGGCCGCGCTGGCGCGCCAGCGCCTCGTTCGCGGCGACGCGCTGCGCGAGCCATCCTGTGACCCCGACGGTGGCGAAGCAGCCCATCGCCAGCAGCCCGGGTTGGACGAAGCCCGCGCTCGGCACATCTTGCAGCAGCACCCAGTACCCCTGCTCGAGGAGCAGCGCGATCGTGGCGAGCGCCGCATAGAGGAAGCTCAGGCGCCGAGGCGCGACGATCGCCGCCCCGGTGAGCGAGATCAGCAGCATCACGCCGAGGCCGCTGCGGATGCCGCCGCTCGCATACATCAGCAGCGTGATGGCGACGACGTCGGCGCAGGCTTGCAGCGTCAGCTGCAGGTTGAAGTGCTCGCGCCAGCGCCTCAGGCCGGCGTGGAACACGATCCCCGCCACCATGTAGGCGGCGGCGACCAGGCGGAACAGATACAGCGAGTGCGCGCCGAGGTTGAGCGCATCCCCGTAGACCAGGCTGAGGGTGAAGAACAGCCCCGCCAGCACAACCCGGTACAGGTTGAAGTAGCGCAGCGAGATCCAGAACGACTCCGGCGTGCGCTCCTCGGGCGCGAGGAACAGCTCGGGATAGCGCGCCGGAGCCAGCATCAGCGCCGCCCCGGCCCGAGCCGGGCGTGCTCCTCGCTGCAGTAGAGCCGCTCGCCCGCGGTGCGCGCCTCGCTGCGCGGCAGATGCACGCCGCAATGCGCGCAGCTCACCAGCTCGCCGTGCACCGGCGGCGTGCGCTCGATATCGTCGCGCTGCCCGGAGCGCAACGCCCGCCGCAAGAGCCAGACGGCGACCGCGACGAGCAGCACCAGCACGATCAGCTTGCCCATCGCGCGATTATCTACCGGGAGAACAAACGAGTGGTCGGGGTGACTGGATTTGAACCAGCGACACCTGCGTCCCGAACGCAGTACTCTACCAGGCTGAGCTACACCCCGATGCCGGAGAAAAGCTAGCTGCGGCGCGCCACCGAGAAGGACGCCAATTCTAGCAAACAATCCTTGAATTCCGAGGGCGGCAGGCGCTCCAGCGCCCGCGCTGCCGCCTGCGCTTCGCGCTGCGCCGCCTGGCGCGCGTAATCGAGCGCGCCGCAGGCCCGGATCACGTCCAGCACGCCGCCGAAGTCCTCGCGCCCGCCTTCGAGAATCGCGTGCCGCACCACCGCTGCCTGCTGCGGCGTGCCGGCGCGCAGCGCATAGATCAGCGGCAGCGTCGGCTTGCCCTCGGCGAGGTCGTCGCCGAGGCTCTTGCCGATCGCCGTCGCGTCGCCCGAATAATCCAGCACGTCGTCGATCAGCTGGAACGCGGTGCCGACGTGCCTGCCGTAATCGGCCAGCTCGTCCTCCAGGGACCGGGGCGCGCCGCCGAGCACGCCGCCGAGCCGCGCGGCGGCCTCGAACAGCTTCGCCGTCTTGCGGCGAATCACCTCGAGATAGCGCGCCTCGTCGACCTCGGGGTCGTGGCTCCCCATCAGCTGCAGCACCTCGCCTCCGGCGATGGCGTTGGTGGCCTCGGCGAGCACCTGCATGACGCGCATGTTGTCGACCTCGACCATCATCTGGAAGGCGCGGGAATAGAGAAAATCGCCGACCAGCACCGCGGCGGCGTTGCCGAAGGCGGCGTTGGCGGTGCTGTGCCCGCGCCGCAGCTGCGATTCGTCGACCACGTCGTCGTGCAGCAGAGTGGCGGTGTGGATGAACTCGACCACCGCGGCGAGCTGCAGACGAGCTTCGCCGCGATAACCCGCCGCGCCGCACGCGAGCAGCAGCAGCGCGGGCCGCAGCCGCTTGCCTCCCGAGGTGACGATGTACTCGGCGACCTGGCGCACCAGCGCCACGTCCGATTCGAGTCGCCGGCGGATCAGCGCGTCGACGCGCTCCAGATCCTGCGCGACCGGCGCCAGCATGGACACAAAACTCATGATTCGCTTATAATTGCAAGTCTTTGTGGATGCAACAATTCATGTACGCAGTGATCAAGTCCGGCGGCAAGCAATACCGTGTTCAATCCGGCGCGCAGCTGCGCGTGGAGTCGCTGCCGGCTGAAGTCGGCGCGGCGGTCTCTTTCGACGAAGTACTGCTCGTCGGCGAAGGCGACAACCTGAAGATCGGCGCGCCGCTCGTCTCCGGCGCCAAGGTGAAGGGCACGGTGGTGGCGCACGGACGCGGCGAGAAACTGAAAATCTTCAAGCTGCGCCGGCGCAAGCACTACCAGAAAACGCAGGGCCATCGGCAGTCCTACACCGAGGTCCGCATAGACGATATCCTGCAGGGGTAAGGCATGGCCCACAAGAAAGCAGGCGGCAGCTCGCGCAACGGGCGCGATTCCAAGGCCAAGCGCCTCGGCGTCAAGGCGTTCGGCGGCGAGCGCGTCAACGCCGGGCAGATCCTGGTGCGCCAGCGCGGCACGCGGGTACATCCCGGCGCGAACGTCGGCATGGGGCGCGACCACACGCTGTTCGCGCGCATCGCCGGCCAGGTGCAGTATGCGGTGAAAGGCGAGGACTCGCGCAACACCGTGAGCATAATCTCGGAAAACTCGCCGGCGTAAGCCGGACGCTCCTTCAAAAAAGCCCTGTCGATACCGATAGGGCTTTTTCATTTCAGGGCCATGAAGTTCATCGACGAAGCGAAGATCGAGGTGCACGCCGGCAAGGGCGGTGACGGCGCCGCTTCGTTCCGGCGCGAGAGGTCCGTGCCGCGCGGCGGCCCCGACGGCGGCGACGGCGGCCGCGGCGGCAGCGTATGGGCGCGCGCCGACCGCAACGTCAATACGCTCATCGATTACCGCTTCGCGCGCATCCACCGCGCGCAGAACGGCGCCAAGGGCGCCGGCGCCGACTGCAACGGCAGAGCGGGCGGCGACATCGAGCTGCGCATGCCGGTGGGCACCGTGATCCGCGACGCGGCGAGCGGCGCGCTGGTGGCCGATCTCGCCCGCGACGGCGAGCGCGCGCTGCTCGCGCGCGGCGGTCAGGGCGGCCTGGGCAACCTGCATTTCAAGTCGAGCGTCAACCGGGCCCCGCGTCAGTTCACGCGCGGCGCCCCCGGCGAGAGCCGCAGCCTTGGGCTCGAGCTGCGCGTGCTGGCCGATGTCGGCCTGCTCGGCCTGCCGAACGCCGGCAAGTCCACCTTCATCCGCGCGGTGTCGAGCGCGCGTCCGAAAGTCGCCGACTATCCGTTCACCACGCTCAACCCCTCGCTCGGCGTGGTCCGGGTGGGCGATGCCAGCTTCGTGATCGCCGATATCCCCGGGCTGATCGAGGGCGCCGCCGAAGGCGCAGGGCTCGGCCACCAGTTCCTGCGCCATCTGTCGAGAACGCGGCTGCTGCTGCACATCATCGACCTCACACAGGACGATCCGGCACGCGACGCCAGGGTCATCGCGGCCGAGCTGAGGAAATACGAGGACACGCTGTATCGCAAGCCGCGCTGGCTGCTGTTCAACAAGATCGACGCGGCCGAGGACGCCGACGCGCGCATCAGGAGGATCCTGAACCAATTGCGCTGGAAACGGCCATGGTTCAAAGTGGCTGCCATCAGCGCCACAGGAACAAAAGAGGTGTGCTCGGCAGTCGCCCGCGAGCTCTCCACGAAATGATCTCGCAGGCGAAGACCCTGGTCGTGAAGGTCGGCACGTCGCTCGTGACCCACGCCGGCCGCGGCCTCGATGTCGAGGCGATCGCGCGCTGGGCGGCGCAGATCGCGCGCCTGCGGCAGATGGGGCGGCGCACGATCCTCGTCTCGAGCGGCGCGATTGCCGAGGGCATGCAGCGGCTCGGCTGGACGCGCCGCCCGCAAAGCATGCACGAGCTGCAGGCGGCCGCGGCGGTCGGGCAGATGGGCCTCGTGCAGTGCTACGAGAGCTGCTTCCGCGAGCACGGCCTGCACACTGCGCAGGTGCTGCTCACCCACGCCGACATGGCGGACCGGCAGCGCTATCTCAACGCGCGCACCACGCTGCGCACGCTGCTCGAGCTCGGCGTGATCCCGGTGATCAACGAGAACGACACCGTGGTCACCGACGAGATCAAGTTCGGCGACAACGACACGCTCGGCGCGCTGGTCACCAACCTGGTCGAGGCCGACGCGCTGATCCTGCTCACCGACCAGGCGGGTCTTTATGAATCGGATCCCCGCCTGAACTCAAGTGCAAAACTGATAGAAGAAGCACAGGCGAGCGATCCGCGGCTCGAAACCGTCGCCGGCGGTACCGGCAGCGCGCTCGCCAAGGGCGGCATGCTGACCAAGGTGCAGGCGGCAAAGCGCGCCGCGCGCAGCGGCGCGCACACCGTCATCGCCTCGGGGCGCGAGCCCGAGGTGCTGGTGCGCCTCGCGCAGGGCGAGCGCCTCGGCACGCTGCTGAGCGCGCAGACCGTGCCGCTCGCCGCGCGCAAGCAATGGCTTGCCGACCACCTGACCGTCACCGGCCGGCTGCGCCTCGATGCCGGCGCGCTCAAGGCGGTGGTGCGCGACGGCAGGAGCCTGCTGCCGATCGGCGTCGTCGAAGTGTCCGGGGAGTTCGAGCGCGGGGCGGTGGTCGGCTGCCTCGACCCGCAGGGCCGCGAGGTGGCGCGCGGCCTCGTCAACTACTCGGCGGCCGAGGCGCGGCAGATCATGCGCCGCCCGTCAGCCGAGATCGAGTCGGTCCTCGGCTACTTCGACGAGCCCGAGCTGATCCACCGCGATAACCTGGTCGTGCTCTAGTTGCCGCCGCCGAGATTTTTCGGCTCGACATAGACCGACGGGTGGCTGCCGCGGCGCAGCGCGTCGACGCCCTCCGCGGCGCTGCGGATCGGATCGCGGTGCGGACAGAAGAAATGATGCGCCAGCGCATATTGCCAGCCGAGCGATGTGCCCCGGGCGAATTCCCGCCAGTCGCTGTCCCTGCTGCTCCAGCTGCCGCCGGCGCGCGCGACGGCGTAAAGCCGGTGCTCGCGAGGGCAGCGCATGCCTTCGTAGCTCACGTTGTCGACGCCGCTCGGGCTGCGCGCGACGAGCGTGAAGCGCACGATCCTGTCGGCGCCTACGCTCAGCGAGCGCGCGTCGACGAAATACTTGAATTCGGCGGTCGGGCTGACGTAGAACTCGATCAGGTCGGCGGGGCGCGGATAGGGCGGCGGCGCCGCCGTGTCTTCGCTGACCAGGCGCTGGCGGTTCTGCCGCTCCCAGTCGCTCACCGGCTGAGTCGGCGCGCAGCCGGCCATCAGCAGGACGAGAAGCCACCTCAAGCGAGGTCCGCCGCGAGCGAGGCGCGGATATCGGCCGGTACTTCGACGCCGACGCGGTATTGAGGATGATCGACGCCCATCGACAGCCCGGCGCCGCGGGCGAGCGCCGCGCGCATCGGTGCCGCCAGCTCGAAGCGCAGGAAATGCACCGACGAGGTCTTCTCGTCGTTCTCGCGCTCCAGATCCTCGTCGGCGATGGCGTAGACGCGCTCGCTGGCCGCGACCTGCGCCCAGACGCGCTGCTCGATGCCGCGCAGCAGCCCCAGCATGCGGCGGCGCTCGGCCTCCTCCGGATATTCGATCAGCATCGTCGCTTTCCAGTTGGAGCCGTCCGGGATCAAGGGGTTGTAGGCGTCGAGCTCGTCCTGGATCCCCGCGTCCTCGAAGATACGCTCGATGCGCAGCATCTCCTGCACCTGGTAGCGGATGGTGAGCTCGTCCTCGAACTGCAGCAGGACGTGCTCGCCCAGGTGAACATTGCGGCGCTTCTTGTGCTCGATGACCTTGGCGCGGAACTCGTTGCGCTGCCGCGCGTACGCCTCGAGCGACAGCAGGCTGTGTCGTGTGATCATGCCGCTATTTTACGAGAGCGGCCTCGATCTCCGAGAAGGCGCGTGAAATGCGCCTAGCCCACCGGCAGCGCGCGTGGCAGCCGCGCGCGGCGGTCCGCCAGCAGGAAGCGATGCAGCTCGATCAGCGCCTGGCGGTACACCTCGCGCTTGAACTCGATCACCGCCTCGAGCGGCACCCAGTACTCGTGCCAGCGCCAGGCGTCGAACTCGGGATGGCCGCTGGCGCGCAGCTTGACGTCGCAGTCGCGGCCCGTCATGCGCAGCAGGTACCAGATCTGCTTCTGGCCGCGGTAGGCGCCGGCGTTGGACTCCCGCGCGCGACGCGCCCACCTCTCCGGCACTTCGTAGCGCAGCCAGTCGCGCGTGCGACCGAGGATGCGGACATGCGCGCGCTGCAGGCCGATCTCCTCCTCGAGCTCGCGGTACATCGCCTGCACCGGCGTCTCGCCATGATCGATGCCGCCCTGCGGGAACTGCCAGGCGTGCTGATTGACGCGCTTGCCCCAGAAGACTTCGTTCCGCTGGTTGGCAAGGACGATGCCGACGTTCGGACGGTAGCCTTCCTTGTCGAGCATGGCTGCGCCGCCTTGAGTTAGCTTAAGTTAGAATCGCGCAACGATTTTTTCACAGCCCACCGACAATTACAACGGCGGTGCGGACCATGAGAACCAGCAGGTTTTTCATCGCCACGCTGAAGGAAGTGCCTGCCGAGGCCGAGATCGCGAGCCACCGGCTGATGCTGCGCGCCGGCCTGATCCGGCGCCTGTCGGCCGGCATCTACACCTGGCTGCCGCTCGGCGTGCGCGTGCTGCACAAGGTCGAGGCTGTCGTGCGACAGGAGATGAACCGCGCCGGCGCGATCGAGCTGTCGATGCCGGTGGTGCAGCCCGGCGAGCTGTGGCAGGAGTCGGGTCGCTGGCAGGCCTACGGGCCGGAGCTCCAGCGCTTCAAGGACCGCCACGAGCGCGACTTCGTGCTGCAGCCGACCTCCGAGGAGGCCGTCACCGACCTGGCGCGCAGCGAGCTGAAGAGCTACCGCACACTGCCGCAGCACTTCTACCAGATCCAGACCAAGTTCCGCGACGAGCGCCGTCCCCGCTTCGGCATCCTGCGCGGGCGCGAATTCGTCATGAAGGACGGCTATTCTTTTCACGCCGATCTGGCCGATCTGGAACGCGAGTACCGCAATATGTACGACACGTACACGCGCATCTTCACCCGCCTCGGCCTGAAGTTCCGCGCCGTCGCCGCCGACCCCGGCGCGATCGGCGGCACCGGCTCGCACGAATTCCACGTCCTCGCCGAATCGGGCGAGGACGCCATCGCCTGGTGCCCGCAGTCGAACTACGCCGCCAACGTGGAACTGGCGGAGGCCGTTTCCACCGATTCTAGAAAAGCTCCCACCGTAAATCTTAAAAAAGTACCGACACCGGGCAAGACAAAATGCGAAGAGGTGGCTGCGCTGCTTAAGATCCCACTCGAGAAAACCGTCAAGGCGGTGGCGGTCATGCACGACGGCGAGTTCTACCTGCTGCTGCTGCGCGGCGACCACGACCTGAACGAGCTCAAGACGCAGAAGCTGATCGGCGCGTTCCGCTTTGCCACCGACGGGGAAATCGAGACCGCCTTGAAGTGCAAGGCGGGCTACATCGGCCCGGTCGGGGCGAAGAACGTCAAGGTGATCGCCGACCGCGCCGTCGCCGCGATGGGCGATTTCGTGTGCGGGGCGAACGAAGAGGGGTTCCATCTGACCGGGGTCAACTTCGGCCGGGACCTTCCCGAGCCGTCGCAAGTCGCCGATCTGCGCAATGTCGTCGCCGGCGACCCGAGCCCGGATGGCAAAGGGCGGCTGGAGATCGTGCGCGGCATCGAGGTCGGCCACATCTTCCAGCTGCGCACCAAGTATTCATCCGCAATGAAGGCCGGCTTCCTTGACGCAGCAGGAACGCACAAGCCTTTCGAGATGGGTTGCTACGGAATCGGCGTCACGCGCGTGGTCGCCGCCGCGATCGAGCAGAACAACGACGCGCGCGGCATCGTCTTTCCGGCGCCGATCGCGCCTTTCGCCGCGTGCCTGGTGCCGATCGGCTATCAGAAGAGCGCCACCGTGCGCGAGGCGGCCGATCGCCTGCACGACGCGCTGGAGCAGGCGGGGATCGACGTGCTGATGGATGATCGCGACGAGCGGCCCGGGGTGCTGTTCGCCGACATGGATCTGATCGGCATCCCGCACCGCGTCGTGCTGTCGGAGCGCGGGCTCGCGGCGGGGAACGCGGAGTACAAGGGCCGGCGCGAGGACAAGCCGCGCGAAATGCCGCTCGACTCGATCGGGAGCTTTCTGAAGGAACGTCTGCACGCGTGAGGCGGATCGCCGCTCTCCTTGGCCTGCTGCTGCCCATGCCCGCGCTTGCCGGGGCGCAGATCTACGAGCCGCTTGCCGACAGCGTGCGCGCGCGGCTGTCGACCCAGGTCGCGGATCGCGCTCCGGCGAACCTGCATTTCCGCTCGCCGCAAGATGCGCAGCGCTGGCTGAACGAGATGGAAAAGCGCGTCGCCGCGAGCATCCCCGACCGCAGGCAGCGCCTGGAGCTGCTGCGCACGGTGCATTACGAGGCCACCCGCGCGCGGCTCGATCCGCAGCTGGTGCTCGGCCTGATCGAGGTCGAGAGCAAGTTTCGCAAGTACGCGGTATCGAAGGCCGGGGCGCGCGGCTACATGCAGGTGATGCCGTTCTGGCTGGATCAGATCGGGCAGCCGGGGCATAACCTGTTCCACCTGCGCACCAATATCGCGTACGGCTGCGCGATTCTCAGGCACTATCTCGACGTCGAAGACGGCGATTACTTCCGCGCGCTGGGGCGCTACAACGGCAGCCTGGGACGCGCGGAATATCCGAACATGGTGCGCGCAGCCTGGCAGGGACGCTGGAAGTACGACGGACCAACCGCATGATCGGCGCGCTGCTCGAGCGCCATCCGCGCTTCGCCAACCGGCTCTACGGCTTCACGCCGCCCGAGCACGGCACCGTGGTGCTGGTCCATCGCCGCGTCTATATCGTGCCGGCGCGCCTCGGCTGGCTGTTCGCCGCGACGCTCGGCATTCTCCTTATCGGCTCGATCAACTACGCGCTGTCGCTCGGCTTCGCGCTCACCTTTCTCCTCGCCGGCCTGGGGCTCGCCGGGATGGTGCACACCGCGCGCAATCTGGCGCGCATGGCGATCAGCGTCGGCCGCGCCGAGCCGGTGTTCGCCGGCGAATCGGCGCAGTTCCGCCTCTACCTCGACGGCGGGCCGGGGTTCGACCGGCCGGCGATCCTCGCGCGCCATCTCGCCGCCGGTTCGCAATTGGTGGTCGACGTGCCCGCCGGCGGACTCGCCGAGGTGGTGCTCGCAGTGCCAGCGGCGCGGCGCGGCTGGCTGCCGCTCGGGCGAGTGATGCTGGAGACGCGCTTTCCGCTCGGCCTGTTTCGCGCGTGGAGCTACATCGAGCCCGCTGCGCGCTGCCTGGTCTATCCGAGGCCGGAGCGCTCGGCGCTGCCGCCGCCGAGCGCCGAGGCGGCGGCCGGCGCTTTGCGCACGCAAACCACGGGCAACGACGATTTCGCCGGCCTGCGCGGCTACCAAGCGTCGGACTCGCCGCGGCACGTGGCGTGGAAGGCGGTGGCCCGCAGCGACGTGATGCTGACCAAGCAGTTCACCGGCGAGGCGGCCGCCGAGCTGTGGCTCGACTGGCGGCTGCTGCCCGCGGGCATGGGCCCCGAGCAGCGCCTGTCGCGCCTGGCGGGATGGGTTCTAGCCGCCGAGCGCACCGGCGCGCATTACGGCCTGCGGCTGCCGGGACTGGAGATTGCGCCGCGCCGCGGCGACTCGCACAGCGCCGCCTGCCTGCAGGCTCTCGCGCTCTACCAGCCCTCATGACCCAGGCAGCGCATCCGCTCGCCCCCGAAGTGCGCCTCGTCGACACGCGCGACCTTGCCTGGTTGATCGGCTCGCTCCTGATCGTGATCGCGCCGCACACGCTGCGCGCGCCCTGGTGGCTGACCGTGCTCACGCTGTGCCTGTTCGGATGGCGCCTGTACTGCACGCTCAATCGCGCGCCTTTGCCTTCGCGCTGGCTGGTGATAGGCATCGCCGCCGTGGCGATGCTCGGCATCTGGATCGAGTATCGCACCCTCTTCGGGCGCCAGCCGGGGATCATCCTGCTGATGCTGTTCGCCGGGCTCAAGCTGCTCGAGACGCGCAGCCACCGCGACGCCGCGGTAGCCGCTTTCCTCGGCTACTTCCTCATCATCACCAACTTCCTGTACACGCAGTCGATGCTCACCGCGATCGTAATGTGCGGCGCGTTGTACACGATCACCGCGACGCTGATCGGCTTCAGCGCGCCGCAACGGCCGGCGCGCGCGAACCTGCGCACCGCGGCGCTGCTGCTCGCGCACGCCGTGCCAGCCGCCCTGGCGCTGTTCTTCCTCTTCCCGCGCGTGCAGGGCCCGCTCTGGGGCCTGCCGCAGGACGCTTACAGCGGCTTGACCGGGCTGTCGGACAGCATGAGCCCGGGAAATCTCTCGCGGCTCGCGCAGTCCGACGCCATCGCGTTCCGCGCCGAGTTCGAAGGCGACACGCCACCGCAGCCGCTGCGCTACTGGCGCGGCCCGGTGATGTGGGATTTCGACGGCCGCAGCTGGTCGACGGGCCCGACGCTGCTCGCCGATTTCACGCCCCTCGAGGGCGGCAGGGGAAGGTACCGCTACGGCGTGGTGCTGGAGGCGCACAACCGCAACTGGCTGTTCGCCTTGGAAACCGCGGCCACGTTGCCCGAGCGCGCGCGCTACACCGCAGATGGGCAGCTGCTCGCCCGCTCCCCGGTGCGCGCACGAATGCGCTACGACCTCGTTTCCGTCATCGCTCCGGCGGGCCCCGGCAGCGACGAAGAGCCGGCCGCCTTGCGGCGCGCGCTGCGCAGACCGCCGGGGTTCAACGCGCGCACGGTCGCGCTGGCGGAAAAACTGCGCGCCGCGTCCAGCTCGGACGCCGAAGTGGTGACGCGCGCCATCGCTCTGCTCAGGGAAGGCGGCTACGCTTACACGCTCGAGCCGCCCCTGCTCGGCGCTGACTCGGTGGATGAATTCCTGTTCGATACCAGGGCCGGCTTTTGCGAGCACTTTTCCTCGGCGTTCGTGTTCGTGATGCGCGCCGCGGGAGTTCCGGCACGGGTGGTCACCGGTTACCAGGGCGGCGAGCTGAACCCAGTGGACCAGATCATCACCGTGCGGCAATCCGACGCCCACGCCTGGGCGGAGGTGTTCCTGAGAGGCCGCGGCTGGGTTCGAGTCGATCCGACCGCCGCCGCGGTGCCGGGCCGCATCCAGTCCGGCCTGGCGCGCGCCCTGCCCGCGGGCGAGGCGCTGCCGCTGATGATGCGGCCGCAGCTCGAATGGCTGCGCGCCGTGCGCTTCCGGTGGGACGCGCTCGCGCACAAGTGGAACGTGTGGGTGCTCGGCTACAACCCGGAGCGCCAGCGCGACCTGATGCTGCTCCTCGGGATTCGCGACGCCGACTGGCGCAGCCTCACCGCTACCCTGTTCACGATTCTGGGTGTCATGACGCTCGTCCTGCTCGCCTGGTCGCTGCGTCAGCTCGCGCGCCCGGATCCAGTGCAGAGGGCCTGGGGCGCGTTCTGCCGCAAGCTCGCGGCGCGCGGCGTCGAGCGCGTGCCGCACGAGGGGCCGCGCGATTACTCGGTGCGTGCGGCGCGCGCGCTGCCCGGCTCGCGGCGCGCTATCCTGCGTATCGCCTGGCTGTATATCGGCTTGCGCTACGGCTCCCAGGCGAGCGCGCCCGCGGTAGCTCGGCTGCGCCGCCTGGTGCGCCAGCTGCGCCTCACGTGAAACGCATTTGCGCCGTCTTCCTGGCGCTGATTTCCCCTGCTTTAGCGCAACAGCCCGGCTATGCGGAGCGGCCGGAGGTGCGCGCGTTCATCCGCGAGCTGGTCGAGCGCCATGGTTTCATCGAGCGCGAGCTCCTCGCCATGTTCGCGCGCGTGCAGCGCACCGAGCCGGTGTTGCAGGCGGTGCAAGCTCCGGCGGAGCGGCGCCCGTGGGAGGAATACCGCGCTACCTTCCTCTCCGAGCGGCGCATTGCCGACGGAGTCGCGTTCTGGAGCGCCAACCGCAAGGCGCTCGAGCGCGCGCAGCGCCAGTACGGCGTGCCGCCCGAATACGTGGTCGCGATCCTCGGCGTGGAAACCTTCTATGGCCGCAACACCGGCCGCTGGCGCGTGGTCGACGCGCTGACCACACTCGCCTTCGACTACCCGCCGCGCGCGCCGTTTTTCCGCGACCAGCTCGAGAATTACCTGCTCCTCGTGCGCGACGGGGGCATCGACGTGTTCTCCGTGCGCGGCTCCTACGCCGGGGCGATCGGCATCCCGCAGTTCATGCCGGGCAGCACGCGGCGCTTCGCGGTCGACTTCAACGACGACGGCGTCATCGATCTGCGCCGCAGCGCGGCCGACGCGATCGGCAGCGTCGCCAACTTCCTCAAGCAGCACGGCTGGGAGCCCGGGGGCGAGGTGGCGCTCGAGGCCCGCGTCACCGGAGACGCCTACCGCGCGTATACCGGCGGCCTGGAGGCCAAAAATGCGCTCGCCGAGCTGATCCGGGCCGGGGTGCAACCGCTCGGCAAGGATCTTCCGGGAGAGGCGCGTGCGGCGCTGGTCGAGCTCGAGACGCCGGAGCGGCCGAGCGAGTACCGCATCGGCTTCAAGAACTTCTACGTCATCACGCGGTACAACCGCAGCGCGTACTACGCCGCTGCGGTCAACGATCTCGCCAAGGCGCTGCGCGAAGCTCAGAGCGCGGGCAAATAGCGCATCGGATCGACGGCAGCCGATCCCTTGCGGATCTGGAAGTGCAGCTTCGGGCGCTCGGCGTCGGTGCTGCCGATCTCCGCGATCTTCTGGCCGCGCGCCACGCTTTGCTGCTCCTTCACCAGGATGTCCTTGTTGTGCGCGTACACCGTGATGAAGCCGTTGTCGTGCTTGATGACGACCAGCTTGCCCAGGCCCGGGATGCCGGTGCCGCTGTAGGTGACGCGGCCGGCGGCCGCCGCGACCACCGGATCGCCGATCCTGCCTTCGATATCGATGCCCTTGCTTCTTGGCTCGGCGAATCCAGCCAGGATCTTGCCCTTGGCCGGCCAGATGAACGCGATGGCCTCCGCGTCCGGCTTGTCTTCCTTCGAAAGGATCGCGACGTTCTCCCTGGAGTACGGCAGGCGCACCGCCTTCGGTTCGGTTTTCGCGCTGCCGTCGCCGCGCCCCTGCTGCGGCGCCGAGTCGAGAGGCCTCGCTTCGACGCGGCCCGCGCCGCGCGCCGGCGCGACCTGCACTGCGCTGCGATCCTCCGGGGGCCTCACTCGCAGCACCTGTCCGATGCTGATCTTGGTCGGATCGTCGATGCCGTTCCACTGCGCCACCTCGCGGTAATCGGCGCCATTGTCCAGGGCGATGCTGTAAAGGGTGTCGCCGCGCTTCACCATGTAGGAGCCCGGCGGCACAGGCTGTGCGGCCGGAGCCGCCGGCGGCGCCGAGCGGCCGCGATCGACCACCGGCGCCCAGCGGCGCGTGCCGCACGCGGCGACGCTAAGCGCCATGACCACGATGCATGCCAGTCCTGCCGCCCGCGTCATGCCTTGCCCGCCTCCATCGGAACGAAGCGCACCGCATCGAGCCCGGACTCGATGAAGCCGCGCCCGCTGCGCTCGATCAGCACCAGCCGCTGCGCCTCGCGCCCGGAATTGCCGGCGTGCAGCGGCAATATCATTCTGCCACCGGGAGCGAGCTGGCGTAACAGAGCCTCTGGAATCTGGCGCGCCGCCGCCGCGACGATGATCGACTGGAACGGCGCCGCCTTCTCGAGGCCGGCGTAGCCGTCGCCGTGCGCGAGACGCAGATTCTTGAGCCGCAGGCCGAGGAGATTCGCGCGCGCGCGCTCGAGCAGCCCCTTGATGCGCTCGATCGAGTAAACCTCGCGGAAAATGCTCGCCAGCACGGCCGCTTGGTAGCCGCAGCCGGTGCCGACCTCGAGGATTTTTTTTGCAATTTTCTGCTCGATCAATGCTTCGATCATGCGAGCTACGACGTAAGGCTGCGAAATGGTCTGGCCGAAACCGATCGGCAGCGCGGTATCCTCGTAGGCGCGGCTCGCCAGCGCCTCCTCGACGAACAGGTGCCGCGGCACCGCGCCCAGGGCGCCGAGGACGCGCGCGTCGCGTATGCCCTGCTCGCGCAACCGCTCCACCATGCGCGCGCGCGTGCGCTGCGAGGTCATGCCGATGCCAGCGGCATTCCTCTCCTGGCCGGCCGCGTTTTTCACTGCTCGAGCCACTTTTTGACCAGCGGCAGCTGGGCGTTGTGGGTCAGATCCATGCGCAGCGGCGTCAGCGACACGCGGCAGTGGTCGACGGCGTGGAAATCGGTCCCCGGCCCGGCGTCGGCGGCGCCGCCCGCCGGGCCGATCCAGTACGCGGTCTCGCCGCGCGGCGTATCCAGCCTTACCACCGGCTCGGCCGTGTGGCGCCGGCCGAGCCGCGTCACCTCGACGCCGCGCAGCTCGGCCGGCGGCACGTCTGGCACGTTGACGTTGAGCAGCAGCGGCTCGCTGAACGGCGAGCGCTTGAAGCGCTCGACGATCTGAAGCGCGACGCCGATCGCGCTGTCGAAATGCTCGCCCGTCCTGCTGGTGAGGGAAACGGCGAGCGCCGGGATGCCGAGCAGGTAGCCTTCCGCCGCCGCGGCGACGGTGCCCGAATAGATCGTGTCGTCGCCCATGTTGGCACCCAGGTTGATGCCCGACACCACCACGTCGGGAGTGAATTCGAGAAACCCGGTGACCGCGATATGCACGCAGTCGGTCGGCGTGCCGTTCACCGAAAAGTAGCCGTTGGGCGCGCGCCGCACGATCAGCGGCCGGTCGAGCGTGAGGGAATTCGAGGCGCCCGAGCGATCGCGTTCTGGAGCCACGACCGTCACCTCGCCCACCTGGCGCAGCGCCTCGGCGAGCAGGCCGATGCCCGGCGCGAAGTAGCCGTCGTCGTTCGACACCAGGATTTTCATCCGAGCGATTCTACAGGCCGTGCGCACTGGAGCCAGGCGGCGCTCGCGGTCGGCTACAATATTTTGGAGGAGCAGACCCCATGCACAATTGCGTACCGCGCGTCTTCTGGGCAGCGGCGCTCGCCGCGGCGCTCGCCTTGGACGCCGGCGCTGCGAAGCAGACCGTCAAGATCGCCTACATCGGCCCTCTGACCGGAGGGGTCTCCGCCAACGGCATCGGCGGGCGCAACTCTGCGGACCTGGCGGTGCGGCTGAGGAACGCCGACCCCAAGGCCAGGTACCGCTACGAGCTGGTGAGCCTGGACGACGAATGCAAGCCCAACATCGCCGTGCAGGCCGCGACCAAGGCGGCCTCCGACAACTCCGTCGTCGCCGGCGTCACGCACTACTGCTCCGTGGCGGCGATCGCAGCCGTGGACACCTACCACAAGTTCGGCTTTCCCGCGGTGGTGTGGGGCGCGGTGCTTCCGGACATCACCTACCGGAACAACTACGCCGAAGTACATCGCGTCAACGGCACGATGATCAACCAGAACGACGTCGCGGCGAAGTTCATGACCGGACTGAAGTACAAGCGCTGGGTCATCATTCACGACACCACCGACTACGGCAAAGGGCACGACAAGTACTTCACCGAGTACCTGACCAAATACGGCGGCCAGGTCCTGGGACGCTTCGGCGTCACCGCCGACCAGCAGGACTTCACCGCCGAGCTCACCAAGGCGAAGGAGCTCAAGCCCGAGGTGATCTATTTCGGCGGCCTGACGCCGATCGGCGTGCGCATCCGCTCGCAGATGGAGCGGCTCGGCATCGACGCGGTGTTCGAAGGCACCTCGGGCATCAAGTCCGACTCCTACATCGATGGCCTGGGCAAGCTCGCCGAGGGCAGCCTGTCCTTCATCGAGGGCGCGCCGTGGGAAAAGCTGCCCGGCGGGCTCTACTTCATCGGCAAATACGCGCAGCAGAAGTACGACCAGGGACCGGAGGCGTACGGCCCGTTCGCCTTCACGGCGGCGGGCCTGATCATGGACGTGATCGAGCAGGTCGGCCCCAACCGCAGGAAAGTCATCGAGGAGCTGCGCAAGACCCGCGACAGGGACTCGATCGTCGGCAAGATCAGCTTCGACGACCACGGCCAGAACGTCGTCCCGCTCATCACGAAGTACGTGGTGCAGGACGGCAAATGGGTGGTCTGGGAAGACAGCGAGTACGCCTCCGGTCGCCGCAAGCTGAAGTAGGTCCTCTCGAGCGGTGGACGTAGGCCTCTTCGGGCAGTACGTCGCCAACGGCCTGATGCTTGGCGTGATCTACGCCATGGTGGCCGTCGGCTTCACGCTGTTCTTCGGCGTGCTCGACGTGATCAAGTTCTCCCACGGCGACGTGCTCACCGCGGGCGCCTTTGCGGGCCTTGCGACCTATGGCGGTTTGCAAGCGCTCGGCTTTGCCTCCCCCGCGGTTCAACTTCTAATCATGTTGCTGGTGGCCGTGGCTGCCATGGCCTTCCTCGGCGCGCTGATCGCGAAGTACCTGGTGCTGCCGCTGCGCACCGCGCCTCCCCTGAACACGCTGCTCCTCACGCTGATGCTCGGCGCGGCGCTGCGCGAGTGCGTGCGCCTGTTCTACCCGCAGGGCGCGAACCCGAAGCCTTTCCCGCGGCTCCTGCCGCAGGACGCGGTCGCGCTCGGCAGCTTCATGCTGCGCCTGGACAACGTTCTGCTGCTCCTCGGTGGCCTGGCGGCGATCGCGGCGGTGCACTTCGTCATTACGCGCACCAAGCTCGGCCTGGCGATCCGCGCGGTGGCGCAGGACGCCGAGACCGCGCGCATCATGGGAATCGATTTCGAGCGCGTGGTGCTGCTGACTTTCGCGCTCGGCTCGGGGCTGGCCGCGCTCGCCGGAATCATGAACGGCCTGTATTACAGCGAGATCAATTTCTCGATCGGCCTGCTGCTGGGGGTGATCGGATTCTCGGCGGCGGTGGTGGGCGGCCTGGGCAATATTTACGGCGCGATCCTCGGCGGCTTCCTGTTCGCCGGGCTGCAGACGGCCGGCGCGGTGCTCTTGCCGGCGCTGCTGCCGCAGCTGCCTTCCGCGTACAAGGACGTTTTCGCGTTCGCGGCGGTGATCGCATTCATGGCGTGGCGGCCGACCGGCCTGATCGCCGAGAAGACCGCGGAGCGCGTATGAGCGCTCTCCCGGGGATTGCCTCGATCGCGGCGATGGCGCTCTACGCCGCGTTTTTCCTGCACGCGGAGTCGCAGGCGCAAGTGCTCGGGCTCCTCGCGCTGGCGGTCGTAGGGGTGCCTGTACTCGCCCGCGTCGGCTGGATCGCGCGCACTGCAACGTCGCTCGAAGCGCATCCGCTCGCCGCGCGCTCGGCGAGCGTGGCGGCGCTCGCCGCGACCATCGCGCTGTTCCACGACCAGCACTTCGTCATGCTGATGCTCGCCTCGGTCGCGCTGTACAGCGTGGCCTGCCTGGGCCTGACGCTGCAGTTCGGCTACGCCGGGGTGGTGAACTTCGCCGGCGCCGCTTTCCTCGGCGTCGGCGGCTACACCTCGGCGGTACTCGGACCCCATGTGCCGCACGCGCTGGTGCTTCTCATCGGTGGGCTGCTGGCGGCGCTCGTCGGCTCGATTCTCATCCTGCCGATCCTGCGCACGCGCGGCCACTACGCGGCGCTGATCACGGTCGCTTTCGGCATCCTGTTCCGCAGCTTCGTCGAGGTGAACGACGCGCTGGGCGGGCCGCAGGGGCTGCAGGTGAAGGGAATGAATCTGTTCGGCTGGGAGCTGAATTCTCCGCTCAGGGATCTCTCCTTCTACGCCAACTACGTGTTCGTCGGGCTGGCGCTCGCCGCAGCCGCCTTCGTGCTGGTGCGGCGGCTGGAGCGCTCGTGGGTCGGCCTGAACCTGGACGCCGTGCGCCTCGACGAGACCGCAGCGGCCGTGTTCGGCATCGACGTGGCGCGCTGGAAAATCCTCGCCTTCACCTGCGGCAATTTCTTCACCGGTATCGCGGGCGCGGCCTACGCCATGATGACCGGCTTCGTCGCGCCGAACAGCTTCACGTTCGGCGATTCCCTGATCCTGGTGTCGATCGTGCTCCTCGGCGGCCTGGGCAGCGCGTGGGGCGTGCCGCTCGCCGCGGGCATCGTGCTGATCGTGCCGGAAAAGCTGCAGGCGCTGCAGGAATACCGCTTCCTCCTCTACGCGATGCTGGTGATCGTCATCCTGCTCGCCCGGCCCCAGGGCTTGATCGCCCGGCCGGCGCGCGAGTATTTTCCCAAATGAGTTTTCCCAAATGAGTTTTCCCAGATGAGCGAGGCGCTGCTTTGCTGTTCCGGCCTCAGCGTGCGCTTCGGCGGCCTGGTGGCGCTCGACGCGCTCGATCTGGAGGTGGGGAGCGGCGCGATCCTCGGCCTCATCGGCCCGAACGGCTCGGGCAAGACGACGCTGTTCAACGTCATCACCGGCGTTTACCGGGCCGCCGGCGGCCGCGCGCAATTCAGCGGCCAGGACCTGGCCGGCATGACGCCGCAGCGCATCTACGCCGCCGGCGTCACCCGCACGTTCCAGCGCTCGCGGCTCGCGCTGCCGCTCTCGGTGTTCGACAACGTCATGATCGGCAACCACCGCCGACTGCATCACGGTCTGTGGTTCAACCTGTTCCGGAGATCGGAATTGAGAAGGGAATTCGAAAGCAATCTTGCCAAGGCGCGCGCTCTGGTCGCGACCTTCAGCGCGCGGCTTGCCGGGCGCATGTTCGACGCGGCCGGCGCGTTCAGCATGATCGACCGGCGCCGCATCGAGATCTGCCGCGCGCTGGTCTCGGAGCCGCGCCTGCTGCTGCTGGACGAGCCGTCGGCGGGAATGACGCACGAGGAGACGCGCGAGCTGATGGACGATCTCCTGGCGGTGCGCTCGCGCCTGCCCGGCCTCGCCATCGTCATCATCGAGCACGAGATGAACGTCATCGAGCGCGTGTGCGAGCGCTGCGCGGTGCTCAACTATGGCCGCAAGATCGCCGAAGGCTCCTACGCCCAGGTCGCCGCCGATCGGCAGGTCCAGATCGCCTACCTGGGCACGGAGTAGACAGCTCATGGCCGCCCTGCTCGGGATCGAGGGCATCAGCGTCGGGTACGACCGTGCCGACGTGCTGCGCGACGTGTCGCTGGCGGTCGAAGCGGGGTCGATCACCTGCATCCTCGGCTCCAACGGCTCCGGAAAATCGACGCTCATCCGCGCCATCCTCGGCCTGACGCCGCCGCGACGCGGGCGCATCGTCCTCGACGGCGCCGACATCGCAGGCCTGCCGACGCATGCCATCGTGGCGCGCGGCGTGGCCTGCATCCCCGAGGGCCGCCGCGTGTTTCCGAAGCTCACGGTGGCGGAGAACCTCCGCCTGGGCGCCTACCGCGAGACGCGCGAGGCCAGGATCCGCTCGCGCATGGACAAGGTGTTCGCGATCTTTCCGCGCCTCGCGGAGCGCGCGGGCCAGCTCGCCGGCACCATGTCGGGCGGCGAGCAGGCGATGATCTCGATCGGCCGCGGCCTGATGCCCGAGCCGCGGCTGCTTCTCGTCGACGAGCCGTCGCTGGGGCTCTCGCCGCTGCTCGTCAAGGAGAATTTCGCCGTGATCCGCCGTGCGAACGAGATGGGCATCACGCTGCTGCTCGTCGAGCAGAACGTGCGCCAGACCCTGGCCATCGCGCACTCCGGCTACGTGCTATCGCAGGGCCGCGTCGTGGCTTCGGGAAGCGCGCGTGAGCTCGAGCAGAGCGCGGAAGTGCACCAGGCCTATTTCGGCTGAGCCACCTCGTTGCGCTCGCCTCGGAAACGTCCCGGCGACGGCGCGCGGACGCAATGTTGTAAAAGCTTGAAAAACCCCGGCAGCACTTACTTTCCGCGAGTATGGTGATTGAAGCTGCCAAGGGGACGGCATGGAGAACATCAGCAAATATTTCCTTCGGGACCGGCACGGCGCTTGGATATGCGTTGAGCGTGCTCTATTGCATACCCCAAGCGGTCACGTCCAAGTCACTCCAGGAAGCCGATTTATGCCCGGCACCACGTTCATGGGTGTCGACTTGGCGAAATGGCTGGACGAGCAGCAAGGCCGTTAAGTCGCCACAAAATGTATTCTCTGGTCGGGGCGGCGAGATTTGAACTCGCGACCACCTGCACCCCATGCAGGTACGCTACCAGGCTGCGCTACGCCCCGACAGCGGCTATTTTAACCCTTGCAGTTGCTCGAGGACCGCGCGCAGCTCGCGCTTGATCGCGGCGAGATCGACGCCCGCGCCTGCGGCCGGGGGCTCGCTGCGCGCCGGCTCGGGCTTGTCTTCGTGGGTCAGCGAGTTGTCGAGGCGGTTGCGCGCCCCGCTGATGGTGAAGCCCTCTTCGTAGAGCAGCTCGCGGATGCGGCGGATGAGCAGCACTTCGTGGTGCTGGTAATAGCGCCGGTTGCCGCGCCGCTTCACCGGCTTCAACTGGGTGAACTCCTGCTCCCAGTAGCGCAGGACGTGCGGCTTCACCCCGCACAGCTCGCTCACTTCACCGATGGTGAAGTAGCGCTTGGCGGGGATCGCCGGAAGTTCAGCTTTCCTGCGGCTTTGCTCCATGGCGCGCCTTCTCGACCATGGCCTTCAGTTTCTGGCTGGCGTGGAAGGTCACGACGCGACGCGCGCTGATCGGGATTTCCTCGCCGGTCTTCGGGTTGCGCCCAGGGCGCTGGGGCTTGTCCCGCAGCTGGAAGTTGCCGAACCCCGAGAGCTTTACGCTTTCGCCGCGCTCGAGCGCGCCGCGAATCTCCTCGAAGAAGGCTTCCACCATGTCCTTGGCCTCGCGCTTGTTCAGGCCGACCTTCTCGAACAGCAGGTCGGCCAGCTCGGCCTTCGTCAACGTCATCGCGCGCTCCCCTGAGCCCTTTTCCCTTTTAATTCCGGAGGATTGCGGAGAATTTTCGGCCTAGCAGGGCTACCAGCGCATCGCGGGCAGCATCTGCCTCCGCATCCGTAAGGGTTCGTTCAGTATGTTGCATAACTACCCGGAACGCAAGGCTTTTTCTCCCGGCAGGCAGACTTTCGCCGCGGTACAGGCTAAACAGCCGCACAGCCCGCACGATGAGGGGTTTTTCGGCCTGGATGGCGTCAAAAACCGCCTGTGCCGGGGTGTTGGCATCGAAAAGCAGGGCCATATCGCGCACCACGAGGGGGTACTTGGACGGCACCTCCGGACGGGATAGCGGGACCGCCTCCAAGGGCTCCGCTTCCACCTCGAAGAGCACCGGAGGCTGCGGCAGCTCGTACTTCTGCTGCCACTTCGGGTGCAGCTCGCCGACCCATCCCGCCGGCTTGCCATCAACCAGAACGCGCGCCGAGCGGCCAGGGTGAAGGGCGGGATGCGCTGCCGGCTCGAAGCGCACGGGGAGCGGCGCGATGAGATTCTCGAGATCCGCCTTCACGTCGAAGAAGTCGACGCCGCGCGCCGCTGTGTCCCACTGCTCATCGAGCACCGGGCCGTAGGCGGCGGCACCGATGCGCACCGGCTGGCGCACCCCGGCGACCGAGAGCGGGCCATCCTGCGCCGACGCATCGCGCAGGTACACGCGCCCGACCTCGAAGACGCGGATGCGTGGAACCTTGCGGGAATGGTTTTTGCGCACCACTTCTATTAAAGAACCGATCAAGCTAGTGCGCATCACTGACTGGTGGCTCGCGATCGGGTTGAGCAGCCGGATCGGATTCGCTGCGCCGGAAAAATCGGCTTCCCAGGCCGGCTCGACGAAGCTGAAATTGATCACCTCGCGGTAGTCCGCGGCGGCGAGCCGCTCGCGCAACGCGTGCAGCGTTCGCCGCGTTTCCGGCGCCGGCAGCATGGCGGCGTGAACTCGCGGCGGGTGCGCGGCGATGCGCTCGAAGCCGTAGAGGCGCGCCACTTCCTCGATCAGGTCCTCCTCGATGGCGATATCGAAGCGGTAGGACGGCGGCGTGACGGCAAAGGCGTCCTTTTCCCGCTTCACGGGGAATGCGAGCCGCGCGAATGCCCTTTGCATTTCCGTCGCCGGAACCGGTACTCCCAGTATCTTCTGCGCGCGCGCGACCCGCATGCGCACCGCCTTGCGCTGCGGCAGACGCGCCACTTTGTCGACGGTGGGCCCCGGCTCGCCGCCGCACAGCTCGAGGATCAGGCGCGTCGCGCGCTCGATGCCGTCGACGTTGTTCGCGAAATCGACGCCGCGCTCGAAGCGGTGCGAGGCGTCGCTCGCGAAGTTGTAGCGCCGCGCGCGTCCCGCCACCGCCTCGGGATAAAAGAACGCGGACTCGAGGAAGAGGTTCCTCGTCGCCGCGTCCGCCTTGGTGCTCTCGCCGCCCATGATGCCGCCCAGGCCGATCACGCCCGAGTCGTCGGTGATGCACAGCACCGACGCGTCGACCTCGACTTCCTGCTCGTTGAGCAGCAGGACCTTTTCGCCCTTGCGGCCCCAGCGCACGTCGATCGGGCCGCGCAGCTTGTCGAGGTCGTAGACGTGCAGCGGTCGGCCGAGCTCGAGCATCACGTAGTTCGTGACGTCGACCAGCGCCGAGATCGAGCGTTGTCCCGCGCTTTCCAGGCGCGCACGCATCCACTGCGGCGTCGGCGCCGCGGGGTTGACGTCGCGGATGACGCGTCCGGCAAAGCGGCCACAGCCCTCGGGAGCGGTCAGCTTCACGAGGTGTTTCGCCTTGTTTCTTGCAGGGACGGGTTTTATTTCCGGTGCGCGGAGCTTTGCGCCCGTCAGTGCCGATACTTCGCGGGCCACCCCCAGAACACACAGGCAATCCGCCCGGTTCGGCGTGAGCTTGAGCGTGTAGACGCGATCGTCGAGCGCGAGCACGCGGCGCAGGTCGCTGCCGACTTTGGCCGTTTTCGGCAGCTCGAGCAGGCCGGAGTGGTCGTCCGACAATCCAAGCTCGCGCGCCGAGCACAGCATCCCCTCGCTGTCAACGCCGCGCAGATTCTTGCTGCCGATGCGTGCGAGCGGCGCCTTCATCCCGACGCGCACGTTGGGTGCGCCGCACACCACCCGCAGCGCTTCTTTCCCGGTCTTGACCGTGCAAACAGTCAGCTTGTCGGCGTTGGGGTGAGGCTTGACCGCGGTGATCTCGCCGACGACGACGCCTGAGAGCTGCGACGGGCCGGCCGGCTCGCAGGATTCCACCTCGACGCCGGCCATGGTCAGCCGGTCCGCGAGTTCGGCGGCGGATACAGAGGGGTTGCAGAAGCTTCGCAACCAGCTTTCGGAAAACTTCATGCGAACTGCTCGAGGAAGCGCAGGTCGCCGTCGAAGAACAGGCGCAGGTCGTCGATGCCATGGCGCAGCATCGTCAGTCTTTCGAGCCCGGAGCCGAAGGCGAAGCCGATGTGGCGCTCGGGGTCGAGGCCGAAGTTGCGCACTACCGCCGGATGCACCTGGCCGGCGCCGGAAATCTCCAGCCAGCGGTGCTTGAACTTCATGTCGATCTCGGCCGATGGCTCGGTGAACGGAAAAAACGAGGGACGGAAGCGGACTTCCAGGTCGGCATTTTCGAAGAAGCGACGCAGGAAATCGGTGTACACGCCCTTCAGGTCGGCGAAGCTGATGTTCTCGTCGATCCACAGCCCCTCGACCTGGTGGAACATCGGCGAATGCGTGGCGTCCGAGTCCACGCGGTAGGTTCGGCCCGGCGCAATCGCCTTGATGGGGGGCTTGTGCATGCGCGCGTAGCGCACCTGCATCGGGCTGGTATGCGTGCGCAGGACGAGCGGCAGGCCGTCCTTGTCCTTCAGGTCGACGTAGAACGTGTCCTGCATCGAGCGCGCAGGATGGTTCTCGGGATTGTTGAGCGCGGTGAAGTTGTACCAGTCGGTCTCGATCTCCGGGCCGTCGGCGACCTCGAAGCCGAGCGAATGCCAGATTTCCTCGATGCGCTGCCAGGTGCGCAGCACCGGGTGGACGCCGCCGCGGCCGCGGCCGCGCCCGGGCAGCGTGACATCGAGCGCCTCTTCCGACAGGCGCGCGGACAGCTTCGCGCCGGCCAGCGCCGTGCGCCGCGCTTCGAGCGCCGCTTCGATCCTCTCCTTCGCCGCGTTGAAGGCGGCGCCCGCGACTCTTCGCTCTTCCGGGGAAAGGGAGCCCAGCGTCGCCCGGAAACCGGACAGCTCCCCGCTCTTTCCGAGGTAGCGCGCCTTCGCGTTTTCGAGCGACGCCGGGTCGCCCGCCGCGCTGAAGTCGGCGGTCGCGCGAGAAACGATGTTCTCGAGCGCCTCCAACTTCAGTGGGTGAGGCTTGCCTTCACCTGGCTGGCGATCTTGGCGAACGCGGGCTTGTCCGTGACGGCCAGGTCGGCGAGCACCTTGCGGTCGATCTCGATCTGGGCGCGCTTGAGCCCGGCCATGAAGCTAGAGTAGGTCATGCCCAGCTCGCGCACCGCTGCGTTGATGCGCGCGATCCACAGCGAGCGGATGACGCGCTTCCTCTGCCGGCGGTCGCGGTAGGCGTACTGCCCCGCCTTCATCACCGCCTGCTTGGCGACCCGGTAGACGTTGCCCCTGCGGCCGCGAAATCCCCTGGCTTGCTGCAGAACTTTCTTGTGGCGCGCTCGCGCCGTGACGCCTCGCTTGACTCTTGGCATGGCGCGCTCCTACTTCGAGTACGGCAGCATGGCGAGGACCTGCCGCTTGTTGCTGTGGTCCACCTCGATGGTGCCGCGCAGGTGGCGTTTGCGCTTGGTGCTCTTCTTCGTGAGGATGTGGCGCATGTAGGCGTGCGAGCGCTTGATGCTGCCGCTGCCGCGCACTTTGAAGCGCTTGGCGGCCCCCCTCTTCGACTTCATCTTCGGCATGACGTCTGCTCCGCTCTTAGTCTGACGCCGGGCGGCCCGCCGCGCGGGCTCTTGAAGCCTCGGCTATCGCTTGTTGAATTACGCTGCTGCAGGTTTTGCTGCTATCTTCTTCGGCTGGGCCACCTTGGGTTTGGCTTCGAGCTTCACCGCCTTGGCCGGCGCCGCGCCTTTTTTCTTCGGCGCCAGCACCATCACCATCTGCCGTCCCTCGAGCCGCGGGAACTGCTCGACCAGGCCGTAGGGGTCCAGGTCCTTTCTGACGCGCTCGAGCAGGCGCTCGCCGAATTCCTTGTGCGCCATCTCGCGCCCGCGAAAGCGCAGCGTCACTTTCGCCTTGTCGCCCTCCTCGAGGAACTCGATCAGCTTGCCCAGCTTGATCTTGTAGTCGCCTTCGTCGGTGCCCGGCCGGAACTTGATTTCCTTGACCTGGATCTGCTTCTGCTTGAGCTTGGCTTCGTGCGCCTTCTTCTGCTCGCGGTAACGGAACTTGCCGTAATCCATCAGCTTGCAGACCGGCGGATTGGCGAGCGGCGCGATCTCCACCAGGTCCACGTTTTTCTCCTCTGCCATCCGCAGGGCCTCGGCGACCGGCTGGATGCCGAGCTGGTCACCGTTTTCCGCTACCAGGCGCACCTCCGGGGCGGTGATTTCCCGGTTGATGCGTTGCGATCTTTCGAGTGCGATGAGTGAAAAGCTCCTCCAGACGTTGAAAAAAACAGCCGTGCTTACTGCGCGTTCGCCTCGCTTCGGAGGCGCGCGGTGAAGGCGTCCAGGCTCATGGCCCCGAGGTCTTCGCCGCCGCGCGTGCGCACGGCCACCATGTCAGCCTGCATTTCCTTGTCGCCAACCACCAGTTGGTAGGGCAGCTTCTGCAGGCTATGTTCTCGAATCTTATAGGAAATTTTCTCGTTCCGCAAATCGGCGGCGGCACGAAAACCAAGCTGCATCAAGCGCTTAACCACACTTTCGGCGTACGCGGCGTGGCGCTCGGTGATATTCATGACGACCGCCTGCTGGGGCGCGAGCCACAGCGGAAATGCCCCGGCGTAGTGCTCGATCAGGATGCCGATGAAGCGCTCCATCGAGCCGATGATGGCGCGATGGAGCATGACCGGCGTGTGCCGCGCGTTGTCGCCGCCGACGTACTCCGCGCCCAGCCGCCCCGGCATGCTGAAATCGACCTGCATCGTGCCGCATTGCCAGACGCGGCCGATGCCGTCCTTCAGCGAGTACTCGATCTTCGGCCCGTAAAAGGCACCCTCGCCTGGCGCCAAGGAGAAAGTGAGTTTTGACATTTCTAAAGCTTTGAGCAAAGCCTTCTCTGCCTTTTCCCAGGCCTCGTCCGAGCCGATGCGCTTCGTCGGCCGCGTGGCGATCCTGTAGATGACGTCCGTAAAACCAAAATCGCGATACACCTTTTGCAGGAGCGCGGTGAAGGCCACGCACTCGGGAAGGATCTGCTCCTCGGTGCAGAAGATGTGGCCGTCGTCCTGCACAAAGCCTCTCACCCTCATCAAGCCGTGCAGCGCCCCGGAAGGCTCGTTGCGGTGGCAGGAGCCGAACTCGCCATAGCGCAGCGGCAGGTCCCGATAGCTGCGCACGCCCTTGTTGTAGATGAGGATGTGCCCCGGGCAGTTCATCGGCTTGATGGCGTAGTCGCGGTTCTCGGAGGACGTGACGAACATGCTCTCCCTGAAGTTCTGCCAGTGCCCGGTGCGCTCCCACAGGCTGCGGTCCAGGATCTGCGGAGCGCGCACTTCCTGATAGCCGTTGTCGCGGTACACGCGGCGCATGTACTGCTCGACCTGCTGCCACAGCACCCAGCCTTTCGGGTGCCAGAACACCAGCCCCGGCGCCTCTTCCTGCTGGTGGAACAGATCGAGCTGGGTGCCGAGGCGGCGGTGGTCGCGCTTCTCCGCCTCCTCCAGCATCTTCAGGTATGCGTCCTGGTCCTCCTTCCTTGCCCAGGCGGTGCCGTAGACGCGCTGGAGCATCTCGTTCTTCGAGTCGCCGCGCCAGTAGGCGCCCGCCACGCGCATCAGCTTGAACACCTTCAGCTTGCCGGTCGAGGGCACGTGCGGTCCGCGGCACAGGTCGATGAAGTCGCCCTGCGCGTAGAGCGAAATGGCCTCGCCCTCTGGGATCGAGGCGATGATCTCGGCCTTGTATTTTTCTCCCATGGAAGAAAACAAGGCGACGGCCTGGTCGCGAGGCATGACTTTCCTGGCCACGGGAAGATCTCTTTTCGAAATCTCGGCCATCTTCTTCTCGATGGCGGCGAGATCCTCGGGCGTAAAGGCACGCTTGTACGAAAAATCGTAGTAGAAGCCGTTCTCGATCACCGGCCCGATGGTGACCTGCGCATCGGGAAACAGCTCCTTCACCGCGTGCGCCAGCAGGTGCGCGGTCGAGTGCCGCAGGATCTCGAGGCCCTCGGGATCGCGCTCGGTGACGATGGCGACGTCGGCATCCGCATCGATGCGGTGGCTGGTGTCGACCAGCTTGCCGTTCACCTTGCCGGCGAGCGCGGCGCGCGCCAGGCCGGCGCCGATCGAGGCTCCGATCTCGGCCACGGTGACGGGTCCTGGAAACGACTTCGACGAGCCGTCTGGGAGACGGATATTGGGCATCGCGCTGGAAGATGCATACTATCACGGTGACTCTTCCTCTCAGCCTTGCGATCAACGCCTACGATCACGTGCGCGATCTGCGCCCGCAGGGCATCGACCTGCTGGTTCTCGAGCTGCCGATCGAGGAGATCTTTTTCCGCTTCACGAAGTTTCGCGAGTGGGACGCCTCCGAGATGTCGTTCGGCAAGGCGGTCTCGCTGCTGTCCGAGGAGCGGCCCGACATCGTCGCCATCCCGGTGTTTCCGTCGCGGGTGTTCCGGCATTCCGCGATTTACCTGGGAAGGGATTCATCCATCAGGAAACCGAAGGAGCTCGAAGGCAAGCGGGTCGGAATTCCGGAATGGGCGCAAACCGCCGGGATCTACGTGCGCGGCATGCTGCAGCACGAATACGGCGTCGACCTCGCCGCCATCGACTGGCGCCAGGCCGGCGTGCGCGAGCCCGGCCGGATCGAGAAAGTCGAATTGAAGCTGCCCAAGGGAGTAAAAATCGTGGCGCTGCCCGAGCGCTCGCTGAGCGAGATGCTGGCAGCCGGCGATCTCGACGCGGTGATCTCGGCGCGCGACCCGGGTGGCGAGAGGCTGTTCACCGATTATCAGCAGATCGAAGCGGATTATTTCCGCAGGACGCGCATCTATCCCATCATGCACGTGGTGGTGCTGCGCAAGCCCGTGTACGAGCGCGATCGCTGGATCGCCATGAACCTCCTCAAGGCCTTCGAGGAAGCGAAGCGCAGCAGCCTCGCGCGCATCGCGGAGATCGGCGTGTCGCAGGTTCCCGTGCCCTGGATCGCGGAGCAGGTCCGCCGCTGGCGCTCGCTCGCCGGCGAGGATTTCTGGCCTTACGGCGTCGAGCCGAACCGGCCGACGCTGGAAGCATTTCTGCAGTATTCGTTCGAGCAGGGCGTGGCGAGGAAGCGCCTTGCGCCCGAGGATCTGTTCGCGCGCGAGACGCTGGAAAGCTTCAAGATCTAGTCGACCTTGACGCCGAGGTCCTTGACGACCTTGGCGTATTTCTCGTAGTCGCGGCGGATCAGCGCCACGAATTCATCGGGCGGCAGCACGAGCGGCTCGAGGCCGCCTGCGTGATTGAACCGCTCCTTTAGATCGGCCGACTCGAGCGCACGCCTGATTTCCTCACGTAATTTTTTCAATATTGGTTCCGGCACGCTGGCTGGCGCAAATAGGCCGAGCCAGATGCTGTTCTCGAATCCCGGGTAGAACTCGCTGATCGTCGGCAGCTCGGGATATTGCGCCGAGCGCTTGCTGCCCGATACCGCGAGCGCGCGCAGCCTGCCGGCCTTGATCTGCGCGGCGTTGGAGCTGCCCGCCCACATCGCCGCCACTTCGCCGGCGACGGCAGCGGTGGTCGCCGGCGCGCCGCCGCGATAGGGCACGTGCACCAGGTCGATGCCGGTCCGCACTTTGAGCATTTCCATGGTGAGGTGGTGCTGGCTGCCGTTGCCGCCGGAAGCGTAGCTGAGCGGCGGCCTGGCCTTGCGCGCGTACTCGATGAATTCGGGGAAGCTGCCCACCGGCAACGACGGATTGATCGCCAGGACGAACTGGTTGGAGGCCACGCTCGACACCGGTGTCAGGTCGCGCAGCGTGTCGAAGCTCATTTTCGAATAAAGATGCGGGTTGATCGCGATCTGGCTGTCGGCGACCAGTCCCAGCGTGTAGCCGTCGGGCGCCGCGCGCGCCACCAGCTCGGTGGCGATGTTGCCGTTGGAGCCGGCGCGGTTCTCGACCACCACCGGCTCGCCCATCTGCTCGGCGAGCTTCTGGCCGAGCACGCGCGCCGCGATGTCGGGCGCCCCGCCCGGCGGGATCGGCACGATGAGATGGATCGGGCGCGCAGGATACTGCGCAAAGCTCGGCGCCGCGACGCTCAAGGCAAGCGCGGCGACAACGCAGCGAATCGGCACTGATCCGGCCCTCACGATCAGCTGTATTGAACCGGTTGTCGCAGCAGCTCGTCAACGACTCGATCGATCGCTCCAGCCCAATCCCCGTCGCTCGGCTGGCGGAACAGGCGCATCGTCGGGTACCAGGGATTGTCGCTGCGCTCCAGGTGGAAGCGCCAATCCGCGGAAAAACCGAGCAGCACCCAGGTCGGCACGCCCATGGCGCCGGCAAGGTGGGCCACCGAAGTGTCGATCGAAATGACGATGTCGAGCAGGCTCATCAGCGCGGCCGTGTCGGCGAAATCCCGGATGCGGGCGCTGTGGTCGATGAATTTCATTCCTGCAGGCGGCGCGGTCGCTTCCGCGGAGGGCTTGCCTTTTTGCAGGCTGTAGAACGTCGCTGCGGACGCCCGTGCAAGGGGCGCCAGCGTGGCAAGCGTAGTGGAACGCTTGCGATCGCCCCAGTTCGCCGGATCTCCCGCCCACACCAGCCCCACCTTGAGGCGCGCGCTATCACCGGAGGCGACGAGCGCGCGCCATTCTGCGACGCGTTTCGCATCGGCATGGACATAGGGGCCGCGCCAAGGAACGCTCTGGAGCGTAGTGCGGAAGATCCCGGGCAGCATGATCAGCGGAACATGGGCTGCGAACGGCGGCAGCGGCGCGCCCTGTGCCACCACCTGCCGCACGCCGTCGAAGCCTTGCAGGAGCGGCACCAGCGCCGGCTGGCATTCGAGCACCACCGCCGCGCAACGCTCAGCCACCAGGGGCGCATAGCGCACGAATTGCAGCATGTCGCCAAAGCCGGACTCGCCGTGGATCAGAACCGTTCCGCCCGGGAGCAGGCGGCCGTCCCACACCGGCTGCGGGAAGCGCCGCGCGCCGGCATTGAACGCATCGATGCGCCAGCGCCATTCGTATTCCTTCCACCCTGCGGCGTAATCGCCGCGCAGCAACAGCGCGAACGCCTTGCTGACATGAGCTTCGGCGCGCCCCGGTTCGAGCGCGAGGCAGCGCTCCAGGCATTCGAGCGCCTCCTCGTGCCGCCCGAGGTCGACATAGGTATTGGCGAGGTTGTTCAGGGCGGCGGCGTCGTTCGGATTGTCCGCGATTTGCCTCAGGTAGCCCTGGATCGCGAGCTCCTGCGCGCCCGGATCGCGCACGAAAGCCGCGTAGTTCTGATTGGCTTGAGGCTGCGCGGGATCGAGCTCCAGCGCCCTGCGGTAGCAGGTCAGCGCCGCGTCGATCCTCCCCTGCATGTGCAGAGCGGCGCCGAGGTTATTGTGGGCCCTGGCATGGGTCGGGTCCAGGCTGACCGCGGTGCGGTAGCTAGCTTCCGCGTCGGCATACCGGCCCGCGGCCTCCCACAGCCGGCCCATGGCGTAATGCGGAACTGCGGCGCGAGGTTCCACCGCCATTGCCTTGCGCGCCCACTGCATGCCGTCGTCGATTTGCTTGGCATCGGCCGCGATCGAGGCCAACAGGCACAGCGCGCGCACATCGCTCGGCGAGCGCTGCACAATCTCGAGGCAGCAGCGCCGTGCCTCATCCAGCGCGCCTCGCTGATAGGCGTTTTCAGCCTGCTCGAGACGAGGCGCGCGCTCCGGCTCGGCGCGCAGTTTCGATCGGATCCAGCCGATCACCGCGTCCTCGCCTCACATCGAGCGCCGGCCATAGAGGAAGGTGATGTTGATGCGGCGGTTCAGGTAGCCGTCGCGGAACACCGGACGGTCGGTGGCGTGAAATAGGTCGGAATCGAAGATCACGGCGCGATTCGCGCGGTAGGGCACCCGCACGGGCGCGCCGCCGGTCGACTCCAGGTAGCGGAGTATCGTCCCGGAATCCTTGTTGAATTTGGCGAAACCCCAGTCGCGCGGTGCATCCTGCCGGTACACCAGCAGGCCGCCGCGCTCGGCATCGAGGTTCGCGTCGTCCTCGGTGATCCAGAAATTGACGTTCACCGCCGCTTCATCGGCGTGCACGCCGAGCCCGGGCAGGCTGCTTTCGCATTTATAACCCCACATCATCTGCAGCGGCAGGTCGCGCATCACCCGCGGCAGGCGCTCGCGCAGCTCCAGCGCGATGCGCAGCAGCAGCTCGGAGCAGAAGCCGTCGAAAAAGTAGGCGCCCAGGTACCCTGGCTTGATGTTGTTCCAGATCGTGCTCTCCAGACAGTACTGGCGCAGCGCGCGCAGAGCGCCCGGCGCGAGCAGGCCGTCCACGGTGACGATGTTGGGCCTGGCGCCAAGGTAGCCGTCCTCGATGGCGCGAGAGTCCAGCGCGGGATTGATCAGCGGCCCCTCGAGCGGTGGCGGTTCGGCGAGGTAAATCGGCCGCTTGTACGTGCGCGCCACGAGCGGATGGCGTGCGCCATCAAATGGAACGACAGAGCCGATGCTCACCTTGCCGCGCACTTCTTCCAGCAGCCTGCGGTAGTCCTCCAGCACCTCCCGATAGCTCTTCGGCAACCTGCCGAGCCCAAGCAGGTACTCGATCTGCTCGCAGTCGTGGCGCAGCTTGATTTCGTTCACCGCCATATCCTCCGGCGGAAAGGGCGGCGATGGCTGCGGGGAAAGAGCGGCCCTGCGCGCCTCGCTCCACGGCTCGCCGCGGTTGAGCACCGCACAGCGCGCAAAGCTGTGCGCCGCGCCCCGGAAATCCGCGCGCTCGAACCTCGCCAGGCCGAGATTGAAGTGCGCTTCGGCGAAATCCGGGCGCAGCGCGAGCGCGCGCTCGAAGAGCGCGACGGCCTGCTCGTAGCGCCGCAGGTCGTTCATGACCGTTCCAAGCATGCAGAGCGCGTCGGCATCGTCGGGCGCGAGCTCGAGCGCTTTCTCGAGATGCCCGATGGCCTGCTCATGCTCGGACAAGCCGGCGTGCAGCACGCCGAGCTGAAGGTGGATCGGCGCCGCGCTCGCCCCGCGATCGAGCGCCTCGCGGTAAGCCGCCATGGCGGCCCGCGGCTCGCCTTTCTTTTGCAGGTCCCTGGCAAGAGCGAGCGCGCCGGCCGCGCGCTCGTTTCGTTTCGCGCCCCGGGAAAAGAGCGATCTGAACAGCGCTTTCATGTGCAGGTGGTAGGGACTCGAACCAACGACCCCTACCATGTCAATCGCGCAGTGTGGCGAAGCGGTTGTTCCGCGTCAATTACTTACGCTACTCGGCTCCGCGTCCGAGCGCCCGCAGGCGCCGGGACATGACCGGAGTGG